>Ga0101944_10000434_pt1 | contig 122654 bp, 117 predicted proteins | sample DewCreD2012metaG_FD_75245 | JGI IMG/M metagenome (GOLD analysis project Ga0101944, IMG submission 75245) | Hot spring sediment bacterial and archeal communities from British Columbia, Canada, to study Microbial Dark Matter (Phase II) - Dewar... ...
ATAAAAAATTGTAAACAAAACTTTTCTTTGGCGGAGCGAGCAAAGCGAGCGGTGGCGGGGCGGAGCGAATCATTGTTCGTTTTGCTCAAAAAATGTTCGAACTTCGTCCAAAAAACACCGCATGTAAAAAATTCTCCTTGATTTATTCAAGGGGATTTTTTATTTGGAAAATTAGGGATTCGAAGGGCGCGAGAGAAAGCGAGCAAGTTGAGCTTTCGGTGCGCAGCGCCCTGGCTCCGAGTCGGAGCGAGGAGGAATCCCGCCCTCTCCGCATGTAAAAAATTCTCCTTGATTTATTCAAGGGGATTTTAAAACCGAATAAACTATAATTAGCTGGTGTGTATTTAAAGGTGTAGCCCATGTTAAAATAAAATCACCTCCAATTTAGGGTGGACTTATAAATTTTTTTGACAATTTTCACAATCATTTTATAATTACAAGAGAATAAAAGAAATAAATGATAAATAAAAAAATAATAAATAATAATTTCAAGACAATGGACAAAAAGATTAAAATTGGGATTGGAATTGGAGCAAGCTTGCTCCTGACAGTGTTAGTTGGTAGCACACTTTGGTTGCGAATGGAGAAAAAACAAAATTCTGTTCAGCCAGCTGTTGTGAGCCAGCAAACTCAACAAGCTAATCAGACTCAACAAAAAAAGAAAACAAAAGAACCGATTCAAAAAGGACCTAGCGGGGAGATTCCGAAGAGTTATTCTGATGAATACGTTCAATGGCATAGTGTTCCCAAAGAAATAAATGACATCAAGCTTCTTCGAGAAAAAAAGGATAACACGTCGAAATATAAAATCTGGGAAACCGGAATAATAAAAAAAGGAGAATTTTTTGGCAGTAGAGTTCTTCTTGCTGTGGTTGACACTAATTCAATTGAAGGAGTGGGTTTTTATCGCTTTATTCAGAAGAAAAGCGATGGATTGCTTTATCTTGTAAAGGATTATTCTAATGACGATTTTTTTAATTCCTATGTGATTGGAACTAATAAAAGAGATGGTGAATGGGGTTTCGCAAATAAAAAATTATTTCCAGGCTTAGGGGCAAATACTTATGATCTAAAAATTTCTTCTCTTGAATATCCGGGAAACATAATTTCTCCCAGTGGTCAACGGCTTAAGAAGGAAGAAGATTATCCCCGTGTTTTTTCTCCGGATGATAATGTAGATGATGTATTTTTCCGCACTGACTTACTTAAATTTGCCTTCACTGATCCTGTTTATGGTGATTTCTATATGACAGATAAAAGCAAGTTAAGTGATAAAGATAAAAATAATGTTTTCGCAAAAAATGGTTTCTATGTAAAAGCTCCTGATGGAACTTTCAAAGTTTATTCAGCCTTTATTGATTTAGGTGGGGATATTCCAAAAATCAATTGGAATGATGGCACGCAAAATTCTTCAAGATATTCCTATAAATCTAGAAGTGGATGTGGTTCAGAGAATTATGCAGATGATGTTTCTGATGTTGTTTTTGATAAGGATCTTGTTCAAATAGGAACAGCGGAAAATGGAGATATGATTTATGGTTACAAAGATTCGAATAATCAGGCGCTTAAGGATTTTTATGCTTATTATCAAGAATCAGTCAAAGAAGGTTTATTTGGCACTTTTTATGATGACACGCCAAAAAATTTAACTTATGATCAATTTTTACAAACTCATCCATTGTTTTTTTGGAAAGATTCTTTTGGGCGAATTATTAAGTTTACAAATTTACGATATGTTTTTTCATTGGGTTGTGGCAAACCGGTCATTTATCTTTATCCCCAACAAAAAGAAAATGTTTTAGTGCGAATTAATCCAACTGCCGGAATGAGTGTTTCTGAGCCTGAATACAATGGTGGCTGGAAAGTAGTGGCTGATCCGCAAAGCAACATACTAAATCTTGCCGATAATAAAACTTATCCTTATCTTTTCTGGGAAGGAAAAGGTGATTCGATCTATCATATGCCGGAGCGAGGTTATGTGGTCAAAAGAGAAAATTTGGACAGTTTTTTTGATGAGAAGCTGGCGCAATTGGGACTTATTCAAAAAGAAATAAATGATTTTAAGGATTTTTGGTTGCCAAAAATGTCTGCAGAAAATAAGCCCTATTATTTTGTGACATTTGTGGACCGAAAAACCATCGATAAATTGGCGCCACTGGAAGTTACTCCTAGACCAGACACAATAATTCGAGTGCTGATGGATTATAAATCGCTTGATGGGCCAATTTCAGTTCAAGGATTTAATATTACAACTCCCGAGCGCAAAGGGTTTACTGTGGTTGAATGGGGCGGGGTTTTGAAATAATCGGGTCGTTTATAAATGTAAAAGCTAGTTGCTATTTGTTAATCCTTCGAGCGTTGTTTGAACTTTAGGATAAAAATATTCAATTTCTTCTTTAATTAAAATAGTTTTTAGGACTTTCTCAAAAAGTATTCGAACTTCGTCCAAGAAACACCGCCAATCAAACAAAAAGCAGGATAGGCCTGCTTTTTTGATTTGATCTTGTGAAATAGAGGGATTTGAAGGGTGTGAAAAAGAAAAAGTGAATGACTTCACTATTTTATGAATCTTTTTAAAAGTGGGACGCTGACTTGGTGGCAGGTCGGAGCCTTGAAACTGTCGTTACTTTGCATCGGTATTGCTATCGGTGCCCATTGGTCGGAAATTTTTGTTTCCTATTTTGTAGTGCTATTGGCTTTGGGTTTGGCCTTGGGTTTTTATGTTGCTTATGTTTGGTTCGGACAAAATGAAAATAATTAGAACTTAATGTTGGAAGCAAATAATCCAAAATTAATTGTCGGTATTTTATGTCGCAATGAAGAGTGATCAATTGGAATGGTATCAAAAGACGCCACGAGGAGTTGGTGGAGCTTTTGAATCGTAAAAAACATTAAATAGAATTTTTAGAGTTCATCAGTTTTTCTGTCTGGCAAGCACTGCTCCAGCAATTGATTTGGGTTGGAGTTTTTTTATTACTCTAGCTACTTCAAATAAGGTGGCGCCGGTAGTGCAAATATCGTCAACGATTAGAATTTTTTTTCCTTTAATTTCTGTTAGCCATTTAGAATAGTGATTGAGATTAAAAGCGCCAGCAATATTTTGCTGTCGTTGATGATAGCCACTGATTTTCATCTGGGGACGAGTGAATTTTTGGCGAACGACCAAATCACTAATTACTGGAATTTCAATACCCGGAATTAAGAGCAAACTAATTTCTTTGCAAAGAATTTCTGCTTGATTAAATCCTCGCCAACGTTTGCGAAAAGAATGCAATGGGATTGGAATGATGAAATCGGGAATGGTCGAGTGGCTTTTTTGAATCGCTTTTGTCAAAACTTCACCGAGTGGAATTCCCAAGCTTCTGACAAAGCGATATTTGAAAAAATGAACCGATCGACTGAGCAGTTCATTTTGATAGTTAGCTGCTACGATTAGTTGGTTGAGCGGATGGTTTTCTTTTTGGCAGAGAGAACAAAGTTTTCCGCTGTCAGTGACGGCTTTTTCACAAACAGGGCAAAACTCAACGGCCGGTGGTGAAATTTTTTCTAAACATTTTTTGCAAAGATAGCTATTTTTATCACCGCAACCAAGACATTGAATCGGAAAAATCAAGTCCAAAAGGAAACCAAAAAAATCCCTCAAGATTTTTGGTTTTAAAGATTTCATTTTCATCTCGATTAGTTGGTTGAGATTTTCAATTGGTTTTTTTCGAAAGTGAGATTAATTTTTTCCAAGGTTTCATTCTTAACAATTTCTTGAGCTAATAGCGGTTCTACTAATTGTTGGATATTGGTTCGAATCAGTCGGGCACCCTCATTGGAAGAGATGCTTTTTTTGACAATAAAGTTGACGACGGTTTGATTGAAATTGAATTTAATTTTTCTTTCAGCCAGTCGATTGGCTAGTTTTTTTAGTTCAGCTAAAGCGATTAACTTTAATTGTTTGTCGTCGAGATTGTTGAAGAATATTTTGTTATCAATTCGACCGAGAAGTTCAGCCGGAAAAATTTCTTCCAATTGCTCTTGGATTTCTTTGAACGCTTGGCGTTTTTCTTTTTGAGCTTTTTTAAATCCAGCTTCAAATCCAATGCGACTAACTTCATTGAGTCGATTGGTTCCAATATTAGAAGTCATCACTATGATCGAATTGCGGAAATTCATAGTGTTTCCTTTAGCATCAGTAATTTTACCTTCTTCCAAGATTTGAAGTAACAAATTGATGATGGCCGGATCGGCTTTTTCTAGTTCGTCAAATAGAATCAGGCTGTAGGGATTAGCTTTAATTTTTTCGGCCAAGAGACTACCTTCTTCATAACCAACATAGCCAGCCGGAGAACCGATTAATCGGGAAATGCTATGACGTTCGCTCAATTCGCTCATATTGATTTGAATCAAGTTTTCTTTTCCCAGTGGTGAAATAGTGCGAGAAAGAATTTTGGCAGTCAAGGTTTTGCCGACTCCGGATGGCCCAATGAACAAAAATGATCCTAAAGGACGATTAGTACTGGAGATTCCGCTAAAACTTCTAAGCAAGGTGGCATGGATTTGTTTAATGACTTCGTCTTGACCGAATAATTCTTTTTTTAATGACTCGATTACTCGAGCGGGAATATTTCGAGGCGAGACTTGGATCAATTCTTCCGGAACGCCGGTCGCATTGGCGATTGTGTGACGAATGTCAGAAGTTGAAATTGAAATTAACTTTTTTTCTTGTTCGGCAATTAATTTCTTTTTAAGAAAATCAAGCTGGACTTGCAATTCTTTCTCTCGATTTCTTAACTTTAAGGCGTTTTCATAACTTTCCAGAAGAATTGCGTTTTCTTTTTCTTGGGAAATAGTTTCCAATTCTTTTTCTTTGGCGAATAGTTTTTCATAGAGTGCGCTTTTTGATGATTTTCCTCGAATTCTAGCTGCTGTTTCATCAATCAGATCAATGGCGCTGTCGGGTAAAAATCGATCGCTAACAAATCTCTTGGCCAATTCGATCGAGCTGGCCAACGCTTCGTCGGTTATTTTGAGGTTGTGAAATTTTTCATAGTGAGTTCTAATGCCGGTTAGAATTTTTAAAGTTTCTTTTTCAGTTGGTTCATCTACGATTACTGGTTGAAACCTTCTTTCTAGTGCAGCATCTTTTTCTATATGTTTTCGATATTCGGTGATGGTAGTAGCTCCAATCACTTGAATTTCACCGCGACTGAGAGCCGGTTTAAGCAAATTGGCGGCATCCATTCCGCCGATGGCATTTCCAGCTCCGACTAAATTGTGAATTTCATCAATAAACAAAATAATATCTTTGTTTTTTTTGACGATGGAGACAACATCTTTTAGGCGAGATTCAAATTCACCGCGAAAATTAGTGCCGGCCACTAAAAGACCAAGATCTAAACTGTAGATTTTTTTACCGGTTAAAAAGAAAGGAGCTTTTTTTTGGTTAATAGCCAGTGCCAGTCCTTCGACAATGGCGGTTTTTCCAACTCCAGGTGGCCCAATTAATACAGGGTTGTTTTTGTTTTTTCGGCCGAGAATATTGGAAACTCTTTCTAGTTGTTTTTCCCTGCCAATAAAAGTATAAGTTTCAGAGGTAATTTCTTTGGTTAGATCGACGCAAAAGTTTTTTAGATAACCAAGGTTTTCTTTCGAATTTCTTTTTTCCACCGATCCGGGTAGTAAATTTCCCAGGAATGAATTAATGTCTCTAAAAAAATCAGGCAAAGGAGGCAGATCCTTATTTTCTGATAAATCAGCTTGAGACAGGGTTTTTTTTCTTTCAAGGCCAATTTTTACTTTCTTTAGCGTTGCAAAATAGGCATAAACTAAATGTTCCGTTCCCACGTAGCTGCATTTTTGACTGGCGGCAATTTGATAAGCTTTAAGCATTATATCAAAAACGGAAACAAATTGAGAATCTGGCTCTTTCTTTAAATTTGGCTGATTTTTTGATTCTTTAATGATTAAACTGCCGAGACTACCTTTTTCCTTTTTTATTTCCTCAATCAGTTGATTGGCGTCAATTTCTTTAAGGTTTTTATTTTTTGATTTTTTCTTCAATCTTTCAATTACATTGGCGACGTGTTTGGTCATTTTTTGATGGTAGTCTGTTTGCATATTTTTTAAGATTAGGTTATTTCCTATTATTAGTTCTTAAATGTTATTAAAACTTGACTTATTTTCATTATTCTATAAAATGTTATCATAAGTGGCAATAAGGTCAATATATTATTGGTCATGGTTGCAAAAGGAAGAATACAAAAGGAAAATAAAAAACAATGACGCAGTTAGAAACATTTTCAAAAGTTTTCAGTAGTTTTCCCGGGTTGGGAGCTTTTTTTGGTGGCAAAAAAAGTGCAGTAGCGGTTGAGTTTAGTGATAATATTTTGAAAATTATAGAATTGGCTCTGGAAAAAGAGAAATTTTTAGTAAAAAATTATGCGATTGTCAATCTTGAAGAAGAAAGTTTTAGACAGGATTCGAAACAAACAGTAATGTCTTTTACTGGAAAAGTTGTAAAAGAGATTTTAGAAAAAAATGGATTTGAAAATGTTGAAGAAGTTAACATTTGCATTCCAGGTTCGGCTGCTTTTATTACTTCGTTTAGTGTTTTTTGTAGTGACTTGGCTGACCTAAATGCCATCGTTCAGGCTGAGTTGCCAAAGTATATTCCTGTCCCGATTGAAGATGTTGTTTATGGTTGGCAAGCAGACAAATTGCGAAAGATTAATTATAATGCTGGCAATAGTCAAGAAAGTGATCGTGTTGGTGGTAAAGAGGAGTTTGCCATTACCATGGTTGCTTTAATGAAAGATATCAGTAAAAATTATGAGGAAGTTTTCGGTAAGAGTGGTTTAGTAGTAAATTTATTAGAGACAGATATTTTTTGTTTGATGGAATCATTGGCTGGTGATTTTGATGGAAGTTTTGTAATTTTTGATATTGGCCGAGAAGAAGGAAAACTAATTTTTGGGGTAAATCGAAAACTGGTTGCATCAAAAATTGTTCAGGTTTCAGAAAAAGCGATTGTCGAGTCGATTGCTAGGTTTCTTCGAATTTCCAAGGAAAGAGCTTTTCAGATTAAAAATAGTGATCAGAATAATGAAGTTACAGCTGATTTAAAAAAGGAGATTTTCAGTTTACTTTTGGCTGACAGTATCAAGGAGTTACAAACCAGAATTAAACAAGACGACAAAAAACCAAGCGGTATTATTTTATCCGGTGTTGGTTCGATAATGCCGGGATTAAAAGAGTATATTGCTGAACAAACCGGACTCAAGGTGGTTTATGGAAATCCGTGGAATAATGTCAGTTTTTCTTCTCAAACTGATGATTTTAAGAAAAATTTGCCTTATCTTGGTTTGGAACTAGCTGCAGTTTGCGGTCTGGCAAAATTAGCATTGAATCCCAAGTCAAATTAAGCGAAAAGGGTGTTGTATGTGAAAAACAAACTAAATTTAAATAAGAAAATTTTTGGTTAAATATCAAGAAAATGCGACAAATAAATTTAAAAGCTTCTTCTCAGAATTATGCCGCTCAAACAAAGAAATCATATAAAGGGTTGGTGCTTGGCGTTTTGGCAATAACTATTTCAGTTGGAGCTTATTTTGTTGTCGATTTTCTTGCCGATCAGGAAAAAAAGAAAACAATTTTGATTGAAGAACAAATAAAATCAAAATCAAAAATACTTAACACGGTCGAATTTAATGGTGCGTATAACTTCGAGGAAAAGTTGCAAGGGTTGGCAGTTATTATTAAGTCTAAATATGATTTTTCCAGTGCACTTTCTAATTTAGCCAAGAATACTTTTCAGGAAACAATTTATGATTCGGTGGAAATTCAAAAAAAGGGTGATTTAATGATTCTTGCTTTTAGTTTCATTACTCCCAATTTTGGTTCATTGGCCAAACAGATTGAAAGTTACAAAAATATTTCCAATGTTCAGGATATTTTAGTGGAGAAGAGTGTTATTGCGGATAAAGGTATCTCAGCTTCTGGAAAGATTATTTTTAATTTTAAACCTCAGATAAGTGAAACTGATGTAAAAGAAAAAGCAGTTGAGACAATTCCTAACAATTGATATTGATAATTATATCAATTAGATTAGTTTTTATAATATTCAATATTTACATAAAAAACAAAAAATGAATTTAAAGTTTTTATTTTTCCCATCGGCTATTTTGATTTCTTTAGTGGTAGTGATCTGGCTTTTGAAGCCTGCTTGGGATGATTATCGCAGAAATAGTGATCTTACAGTTCAAGCGGAGAAGCGATTAGCTGAAATTTCAGACAAAGAAAATAATTTAAAGAAGGCACTTGAAGCTTATAATAATCTTGGTTCTGATTTTACCTTGATTGAAAATGCTATTCCGGAAAAAAATGAAAATGGGATGATCTTGGCTGAAATTTTTGAAAAGGCAAAAAAAACAGGAGTGGTTATCTTGGAGGTTTTTTTCTCTGAGTCTAAAAATGAAAAGTTATTGCCGTTAAATTTTCAATCTTCTTCAACTGATCAATCCATGCCGATGACAATTGATCAACAAGAAAAACTGTTGGATGACGGTATGAGCGGTTTGGTAAACGGAGAAGCGGATAGTTCATTTTCCAAGGGGACGGCCAAAATTTCAGTAGTTGGTTATTTTGAGCAAGTAAAAAATTTTGTTGCTGAAGTGGATAAGATGAATCGAATTAGTGATGTTTCAACTTTTAAGTGGGAAAAAATAAAAAAAATTAACGGTGATTCATCCTCAGTAGGAGGGGATGAAAAGGTCTCAACCGAAGGAGTGGAGAAAAAAGAAGATCAATTAAAAATGGATGTTGAATTTGGCTACTATTTAAAAAGAAATAGAACCATTTCAAATGTTTCGGTGGCAACTTTTGATACCGATCCATTGATTAAAGTAATGTTATCAGGCAAAATAAGTGAAAAAGTGATTGAAGATTTTAAAGCGGTTACAACTTCTAGCCCATTTAGCTTTGAATTTAGTTCGGAAACCGGCGGAAAGGCAAATATTTTTCAGTAATGAATAAAATTAATTTATAAAAAGTTATGTTTTCAGGAGAGTTTTCCTTGGAAAAAGAAGGAACTGTTGATTGGGAAACTTTGGAACCGGATGCTGAATTGGTTAAATTGATCTCTTTTGCTTCGGTTGAACGCTACGGTTTTTTGCCATTTGAAAAAAACAATCAAGAAATTAAAGTTGCGGTTTTAAATTGGGAAGATGTCAATGTTCAAAATGCATTGAATTTTCTTTCAAAAAAATTTGAAAAAAAATTAAGAATTTTCCCAATTAGTCAAGAATATTTTTCAATTCTCTTAAAGAAAGCGAAAAAACCGGTTGAAGAAATAAGTCAGGCATTGAAAGACCTTGAACAGACAGACAATGAAAAGAAAAAAAAGAGCAACAGTGAGGTTGAAAAAAGAAAACTTAATTTGGAAGTGATTCAGGATGCTCCAGTGGCAAAGATGGTTGAGGTGATTTTGAAGAATGCTATTGATGGGAAAGCAAGTGATATTCATATTGAGCCAATGGAAGACAACGTGAGAATCCGTTATCGGGTTGATGGCGTTTTGCATAGCAGTCTTTTTATGCCAAAGAAAGTTGGCCCAGCTTTGGTTTCACGGATTAAGATTCTTTCAAATTTAAAGATTGATGAAAAAAGAAAACCCCAGGATGGTCGGTTTCGAATTGACGATTTAGGAAAGACGATTGATTTTCGAGTTTCAACTTTTCCTGTTTCTTATGGAGAAAAAGTGGTGATGAGAATTTTGGATAAAAGTCAAGGATTGATTGATTTGGCTTCTTTGGGAATGAAAAAACGAGATAAAAAATTAACTGAGGAAATTATTAAAGAACCTTATGGAATTGTTTTGGTGACCGGCCCGACAGGTAGCGGCAAATCGACTACTCTCTATTCGGTTTTAAAAATGCTTAATCGAGAAGGCGTGAATATTGTAACTTTGGAAGATCCAGTGGAATATGTACTTGATGGAATCAGCCAGTCGCAAGTTAAACCGGAGATTGGTTATACTTTTGCCAGTGGTTTAAGAAGTATTCTTCGTCAAGATCCAGATATTATTATGGTTGGAGAAATTCGAGATGAAGAAACTGCCGAGCTTGCAATTCATGCTGCTTTGACCGGACATTTGGTTCTTTCTACTCTTCATACTAACACGGCAATCGGGGCAATTCCTCGACTAATTGATATGGGTATTCAACCCTTTCTTCTTTCATCATCGCTTAAACTTATTATCGGACAGCGATTGGTTAGAAAAATTTGTTCCTATTGCAAGAAAGAAAAGAAAATTGAAGAACCGGACATGCTAGCGATGGTAAAGAAAGAATTGTCCCGAATTCCAAAAGAACAATTAATGGAAGAGAATCTAGATGTTACTGGAGACAATGTTCATTTTTATGAAGGACGAGGCTGTTTAAAATGTCAAAACATCGGAATGAAAGGACGAGAGGGTGTTTATGAAGTGGTAAAAGTTGATGATCGAATGGCTAAACTGATAAATGAGAAGGCGAGTGAAGATGAGTTTGAAAGAGTGGCCCGAAGTCAAGGATTTGTAAATATGAAACAAGATGGTATAATAAAGGTGCTTAAAGGAGAAACAACTTTAGAAGAGGTTCAGAGAGTAACTGAAGATGACAGTGGCGAGGAAGTTATCCAAGCCAAGGGGGATTAAAGAATATACTTATTAAAAAAATAGTAAAAGATAAATGAATGAGAATAAAATAAATGAGGGAAAAAAAATCTTAGTAGTGGAAGATGACAATTTTATTTCTGAAGTTTACGCTCTTAAAATTAGATCAGAGGGTTTTGAAGTTGAATTAGCTTTTGATGGTGAAATGGCTTTGAAGAAATTTGATGAATTTAAGCCCGACTTGGTTCTTTTGGATATCATTATTCCCAAGCTTGATGGTTGGGGGGTGTTGGCAGAAATTAGAAAAAGAAATAAAACTGTTCCGGTTGTTATGTTGACTAATTTGGGTGATAAAGAAAATATTGAAAAAGGTGGCGAAGCGCCGGTTTCCGATTATCTGATTAAATCGTTTTTCACTCCTGAAGAAATTGTTGCCAGGATCAAAAAAGTAATGAAAATGAAATAATTTCAATCAGTTTCTTTGACTAATATAAAAATAAAAAATGGATAAAAAATTTGATAGGTTGATTTCCTTAGTTAGCGTTCAAAAGGCGACAGACTTATATCTTTCTCCCGGTAATTATCCGGCAATTAGAATTGACGGGCGAGTTAATTATCTTGAAAAAGAAGCCTTGGTAGATAGGAATGATTTGAGAAAATGGTTGGAAAGTTTTTTAAGTGAAAAAAAAATAAAAATGTTGGACGATGATTTTCAAGTTGATTTTTCTCTTGAGTATAATCAGGGAACACAACCAACCAGGTTTAGGGGCAATGCTTTTTTCCAAAAAGGGAATTTGAGTGTTGTGTTGCGATTGATTCCGGATAAAATAAAGAAACTTAGTGAGTTAAATTTGCCGGAAACAATTTATAGTTTTGTTGAAAAGAGCCAGGGTTTGCTTTTAATTGTTGGACCGACTGGTCATGGCAAGTCAACCACTTTGGCATCCTTGATTGATTATCTTAACAGTCAAAAAGCTTTTCATATTGTGACGATTGAAGACCCGATAGAATATATTCATTCATCAAAAAAATCTTTAGTGGAACAGCGGGAAATATTTCAAGATGCCAAGAGCTTCAAGGATGCCCTGAGGGCTTGTTTTCGCGAGTCGGCAGATGTGATTTTGTTAGGGGAAATGAGGGACTTGGAGACGATTTCAATTGCTATGACAGCGGCAGAAACAGGACATTTGGTTTTGGCTACTTTACATACTAATGATGCAGTGCAAACTGTGGATCGAATAGTCGACGTCTTTCCTCCTTACCAGCAGAATCAAATTCGTTATCAGCTTTCTAATGTTTTGTTAGGAGTGGTTTCTCAGCGATTAATTCAAAGAACTGGCGGAGGAATGATTCCAGCGGTTGAGATTTTAGTTTGTAATCGAGCGGTTTCTAATTTAATTAGACAAAATCAGACTCATCAGATACCATCAGTAATCGAGACTTCATTAGCAGAAGGGATGATTGGTATGAACAGATCATTATCGGATTTGGTTAAGAAAGGAGAAATATCATTAGAAGATGCCAAAAATTATTCAACGGATATTAACTCGCTTAATTTACTTCTGAGTCAATAATGAAATTTAAATATAAAGCCAAAAATAGTAAAGGTGAAATCCAAGAGGGTTTTGTTGAGGCACTTTCTTTAAAAGCTGCCAATGAGATTTTGGTACAAAATGGTTTGTTGGTGATTGAGATTAAGAATTTTAAAGAGCGCAACTTTATAATTGCTTTCCTTTTGAAATATTGGGAAGGAGTTAGGCCGAAAGAATTTGTGATTTTTTCCCGTCAACTTTCAGTATTAATTGATGCCAAAGTTCCAATTCTTTCAGCGCTTGATTCTATTGCGCTCCAATTGGATAATAAATTTTTTGCGCTCAAGATTAAGGCGATAATTTCAGATATTGATGGGGGGCTTTCTTTTGCTGAGGCGCTGGAAAAGCATCAGGATGTTTTTTCGAAATTTTATATTAATATGGTCAGGGCTGGTGAAACAAGCGGTAATTTGCAAAAAAATTTAAATGATCTGGCTGATAATATTGAGAAGAATTATGAACTGACTTCAAAACTTAGAGGCGCAATGTATTATCCGGCGTTTATTTTTTCAGCTATGATGGTGGTTGGCTTTTTAGTGATGGCCTTTGTAATGCCTAAACTATTGGCTATTTTGGTTGAGTCAAAGGCAACGCTTCCAATTCAAACCAAGATTTTAATCGCCATCAGCGGTTTTTTAGCCAATTATTGGTGGGCGGTAATGATTGTTGGCATTGGATTAGTTATTGCTTTTTTCTATTACATCAGAACTGAAGACGGAAAAAATGAATTTGATCAATTAATACTCAAAACGCCAATTATTAAAACGATTCTCAATAATATTTATGTGGCCAGATTTACCGAGAATATTTGTACTTTGTTGCAAAGCGGTTTGCCGATTACCACATCGTTGATGATTACTTCTGATGTGGTAGGTAATGAAGTTTATCGAAGAATTTTGCGTGAAGCAATGAATGAAATAAAGAAAGGAGAAGGAATGGCACACGTTTTTAAACAATATGAGATTATTCCTCCAGTGGTGGCACAAATGATTAAAGTTGGTGAAAGCACTGGCAGGCTGGATTATACCCTAAAAAAAATAACTGATTTTTATATGAAAGAAGCTGATCGAATGGTAAAAAACTTTTCAGTTTTAATTGAACCTGTTATAATGGTGGTGTTGGCAATTGGTGTGGGAATTTTGGTTAGTGCGGTGCTCTTACCAATCTATCAGGTGGCGACCAGTATTAAATAATTTACTGAATAAAAAATTTACAAAGTTATAGATTAAGAGTGTAAGAGCGATCGAAATAAAATATTGGAGAATTTTAATAAAGAAAAAAATCTAAAAAATAGAAAGAGAGGTGCTAATATGAAAAACAAAAAATTTAATAAGGGATTTACTTTGGTTGAGTTGTTGCTGGTAATTGCCATCATTGGTATTTTGGCGGCGGTGTTGTTTGTGTCTTTAGGCAAACAACGTGAACGTGCCAGAATGACTACTTTTAAAGAAAATATGCGTGGCTTGGTTACGGCTGCTACTGCTTGTCGAGATGCGGGTGGAACTATTTTGGCAGTGCAGAATGAAAGTGTTTGCAACCCAGCTAACACTATTGGTAATATTCCAACTATGAACGATTGTGACGGTAGCGGAATTGCCACTTTGTCAATAGCCAATGGTGATGCTGATAATTGGGTATACACAGGTACTTGTACCACTACTGACGCTGCAACTGATTGTGTTGCTACCTGCACGGTGGATGGTTGTTCTTTCGCTAATTGCGAATAGTTTTCTTAGGTTCTGGATTTTTGAAATTTAAAAATTTATTTCAAGAATCCAGTCTTGAGAACACTTTTTTATTTAAGTTTCAAAATAAAAAGATGTTTTTAAAAAATAAAATTAACTCAATGAAAACAAAAGGATTTACCTTAATTGAATTGCTTTTAGTGATCGCCATTATCGGTATTTTGGCGGCAGCGGTCTTGGTTAGTATTCAGGGGCAACGAGAAAAAGCGAGAGTGTCGTCGACGATAAGAACGTTGGAAAATGTTTTGCCTTATGCTATTGAGTGCTATATGAAAAATGGAGATGTTTTAAATCCATCAACTGGTGGGGCAGTGTGCAATCCTTCAAATGGGATTACTTATCCTAGTTTGAGTGGTGGTTGTGGCTATGGTAGTGATAATGGTTTAGCTTTTACTGCAACTTGCGGTTCTACAACTATTACTTGCAATTATGCTTCAAGTGGAGATTGCTCTTCAAATCTTTAATTAGTCACTAGATTTTATGTTGATTGGAAGGTTTTTTTCAAATAATAAGTGTAATGGATTTACTTTAATTGAACTGCTTTTAGTGATTTTAATTATTGGTATTTTGGGTTCGATTATTTTTGTTGGTATTGGAAATCAAAGAAAGAATGCTCGAGTCAATGGAGCGCTTCAAACGGCTGAAAGCGCTCTGGCGATTGGGCGAGAATGTTATTTTCGGCTTAAGGGAGTAAGTACTCCCAATGATGCAACGAATCCAACCAATGAAATTTGCAGTGGTTCTCGAGCAAATTGGGGAAGCATCAACGTTCAAGACTGTGTGTATGACACAACTGGAAGCCCTGGTCTAACTTCGGTTTATTCGATTGTTTGTACTGATGCTGGAAAGCGAATTGTTTGTGGAGTGGCGCCAGATAATGGGGGATGCAAGGTGGAAGATTTACCATAAGGATAATTTTAAATTTCTAATTTTAAATTTTAAAAGGATGAGTTAAGATTGGAAATTTAAAAAATTCTTCATGAGTTGATATTTAATTTCATAAAATGTTATTAATAAAAAACAAAAACCAGCAGACTGTAGGCTTCACTCTTATTGAAGTTCTTCTAGTGATTGCTATTATTGGAATTTTAGCAGCAGTAGTTTTTGCAATGATTGGCAATAGTGATAATACTAAAGTAAAATCGGTTCTTTCAACTGCTAAGTCAATTATGCCTTATGCTCAAGAATGTCATTTTAAAGGAGAATCATTAGTTTCCCCCAATCCAAGCAATGGTTCCGGTTCTGGTGATGTTATTTGTAATGGATCACAAACGGAATGGCCAAAACTTGGTGTTAGCGGTTGTGTTTATTATGATGTTAATAATAGTGGCTATAAAGTTGATTGTTCCGGTGAAGGAATAGCGACTGATATTATATGCGAAACGGTTAATGGTTCATGTTTTGAGCAGCAAAACTAATTTGTTGGATTTTTTAGTGTTTTTAAATTTATTTTTATGTTTTGATTGCTTTTTAGGTTGTTAGAAAATTAGAAAATATCAACAAAAAATAAATTAGATTTAGCGTTTTAGAAATTATAGACAACTCTTGTGTTTGAGGTTTTTAGGGTCGATGGTTCTTAAATTTTAAAATTTCAATAAAATCAGATGGAGATTAGTAACCAAAAGAATAAGTTTGCTTTTACTTTAATTGAAATTTTGGTAGTATTGGCTTTTATTGCTATTCTTTCCAGTGCGATTTTGGCTTCTATTTCTGGTCAGCGTGATAAAGCGCGAGTGGCCGGGTCATTAGCAGAACTTTCGGGAGTTTTGCAGCCGATTTTAGCTTGCAAATCAGATGGTGGTACTATTTCCAATCCTTCGAATAATGGACTAATTTGCAACTTAGGAAATTATGGTGTTTGGCCTGATTTAAGTAAAAATAATGGGAGCTATACCGGTTTTAATTTTAATCAAAGTGCTTGGTATTTCTCGGCAACAATTAGTGGAAGTTCAATTTGTTGCAACAATTATTCTTCAAAATGCGCAATTAGTAGCAGTTGTGGAGCTAATACTGTTTTGTAAAAAGCAATTTGTTTTTACTAACTTATGTTTCAATATTTTATTTCTTTTTACTTATTTTTTTTTGGTCTTTGTTTAGGTAGTTTTTTGAATGTACTGGTTGATCGAGGAGAAAGAGGTAAAAGTCTTCGAGGTCGGTCAAAATGCGATTTTTGCGGTTATCAATTGAAATGGTTTGACAATATTCCTGTTCTTAGTTTTTTTTTGCTAGGTGGAAAATGCCGGAAATGCAGAAAGAAACTTTCTTTTCAATATCCGATTGTTGAACTGGCAATGGGTTTAGTTTTTTTATTTTTGGGTCATCAAGTTTTTTCAAATCAGATATTTTTTAGAACAAGTTTTCAACAATTTTTCTTTTTGTTGTTTTTGGTTTTTTCGATTTTTTTTCTGGCGGCGGTTTTTTTGTGGGATTTAAAATATATGGTAATTCCCGATGTTTTGATTTGGTCCGGTTTGATTGTTTCAATCTTGTTTAGAATTTTTTCAATGATTTTTTGGAATCATAATTGGCTAGACAAACAAACAGGATTAATTTCCGGTTTTTTGGGAGCGCTGGCTACAGGTGGATTTTTTGGAGCGCTTTGGTTTTTTTCCAAGGGAAAATGGATTGGATTGGGAGATGTTAAACTGGGTCTTTGGTTGGGAATGTTAGTAGGTGTTCAGTTAGTTTATCCAGCAATGATGGTTTCTTACATTCTCGGAGCTTTAGTAGCGATTTTTTTGCTTTGGAGAAATAAGAAAAAAATGAGTTCTCAAGTTCCTTTTGGTCCATTTTTGGTTCTTGGATTTCTGATCTCTTTTTTTTGGGGTTCAAAAATGATAGAATGGATAATACAATAGCTTGCAGATTTTCTGAAGCGTAAGGTGAAAGTGATGTAAATTCTTTGAATGCTGATCACTGAGTTTCAAATTTCAAATTTCTAATTTTGAATTTTAAATCAAATCTTAGTTTTCCAATGTTTAAAATATTTGGGTTGGATCATTTAAATGATAGGAATTTCAAAGAGTGTGTTTTTACAGGTTAGATAGCAAAAAATGATGATTCTGAAATACAAATCAAAAAATGAAAATGCAAGTGGGTTTACTTTGATTGAAGTGATGGTTTCTTTTGTGATAATGCTTTTGATTATTGGAGGGATTACGACTTTCAGTATCAGAACCATTCAGGCTCAAATCCGATCACAAGCAATGCAATCAGCGATTGAAAACGCTAGATTTGCATTGGATGTTATGACTAAAAGACTCAGAACTAGTTCGATTGCTGGTGGTATTACTGGTGTTGTTGGTAACATAACTTTTACTCCCAATGAAGGTGTTGCGAGTCACAGTTATTCCTTTTCAAATGGTCAGTTGCTTTATGATGGAGTTCCGATAATTTCAAACTCGGAAGGAGTTTCGGTTAGCGGTAATTTTAATGTGATTCCCAATTGTCCTGATGGAGCGGCTGTTTGTGGGGGTGTCAAAAGAAGGGGATTCGTAACTATTACTATTAATCTTAATTACAACGGAGCCAGTGATCAGGCTTATGCCAAAGATTCAGTATCATTGCGCACTGGAGTTTCTTTGAGATATTAATTTTTTGATGTATTAAAAGCGGTGAATTAATAAGAAAAGTTACCGTGTAATGATTGTTGGGCCACTTAACAATTTTAAATTTCAAATTTCCAATCTTGAATTTTGAATCAAATATTAATTTTCCAATATCTAAAATATTTAAGGTTAGACTATTGAAGTTAAAAATATTCAAAAGATGCTTAAAAGACTACAAGACAAAAACAATGACTCTGAAATACAAATCAAAAAATGAAAAAATGCAAGGATTTACGTTGGTTGAATCAATTATTGCAACGGTTTTTGTTTTGATTGCTTTTGTTGCCTCTTATAGTCTTTTTGCCAAAACCATTCGAAGCGACATTGAGAGTCGTTATGAAGCGGTGGCAAGCGGATTGGTCCAAGAATGTGTTGAGACAATTAGAAATCGAAGGGATAATTTTGTTTTAAATAATCCAACGTTTTCAATTAGTAATTGGCTTAATAATGATAGTAATTGTGGATTTGGTAATTTGACTTTTAATGGCGTTACTGTTTCTGGTTCTTGTTCTGGAACTAATCAGAAAATAGTGACTTGCACGGCCAGCTGGAATAGCCGACTCACGGGTGAAACTAGAAATGTGGTGGTTAAGGGTTTACTAACCGATTGGCAACAGCAATAAAGTCACTAGTTGCTTAATAACTTTAAAGACTAAATTTTAAATTTAAAATGAGTTTTAAGTTTTCAATATTTTAATAATTTAATGAATAAACAAAAAAACAATTTAGGGTTTACTCTGATTGAAATGTTAATTGTCATGGCAATGATTGCTATTGTTGCTGCTTCGACTTTTCAAGTACTTAATTTTTCGGCTAATGGGAAAAGTTTGATTTTAGCTATTAACGAGGCTAAATCTTTGGTTAGAAAGGCTCAAAGTTATTCGCTCTCAATGCCGGTTGTAGAAACAGGAAAAGAAAAAATATGCGGATTTGGAATTAAACTTGGTGGTAGTAGTGATGAATTGCAAATTTTTTATTCATATAATGATAATTTTGCAATAGATCCAAATGCTTGCCAGACAGCTGATTATCGAAAATATAGTCTTTTACATTCCAAAATTGTTGAAATATATAGATTGCCAGCTGGTCATTCATTTTCTAGTGCCCCGAGTATTTTTTTCAGCTCACCTTATGGAGAAATTTATGATGCAACGGGAATTAACAAGTTGGCAACGCCAGTTGTGTATACGATTAAATTATTAGCTAGAAATAAAAGTTTTTCAGTTAATCAGGTGGGAAACATCTATAATAATTAAATGTTTGCAATAGAAACAGGTTTGTTGATTTAATAGTTTCTTGAATTTTTTCAAAAAAGATATTGGAAATTTGTTTTTTAAAACAGAAAAGCTTGAATTAATTATTGGATATCATTCAATGAAAGTAATTAATTTTCAAAATAAATTAAAAAAGAAAAGTCAAGGTTCGATGTTGGTTTTTGTGATGATTCTTTTGGTGAATGCCTTGATTATTGTTTCGACTATCACAGCGATTTCGGTTAGTAATTATAAAGCCTCAAGCCAATCGAGAATTTCCGCTTCAGCAATAGAAGCGGCCGATGGAGGAATGGAATGGGCATTGAATGTGCTGAGAAGTTATAGTGGAAATCCTAGCGATCAATTAAGTCTTTATTTTAACAACTTTTCTGGTAGTGAAGGAGTTGGTTGTCCTGCTCCTTTTAATCAAAATCCGACCACTTGTCGAGTTTATTTTCTAAAAGAAAATTATAACTTACTCGGTGGAAACAATTTAGTTTCCGATGTTCATTATATTCGATCAGTCGGTAAGGAAGATAAAAATGGCACAATTGTGACTCGCTCTCTTCAAGCCCAATTTGGTCATTAAAATCTTAACAAAAATTTGCAGTTATTATTGTTTTTGCTATAATGAAAATAGTTTTAAATCAGTAATTAGATATTAATAAAAAAATAAAAAATCTGGAAAGGTAGGTGAAAAAATGAAAAAACAAAAAATTTCAAAAGGATTCACATTGGTCGAGCTTTTGGTGGTAATTGCTATTATTGGTATTTTGGCCGGTATTGTGGTGGTCAGCCTTCGAAGCGCTCAAGACCGAAGTAAGAAGGCTTCACTGCAATCTACTTTGGCCTCAATTGTTCCCGTAGCTTCAATGTGTGTCAATGATGGAGGTTCGGTTCAAGGTCCAACCAGCAATACCACAGGCGGCGGTCCAATTTGTGACTTAACTGATATTGCCGAAGAATGGCCTTCATTGGCTGGTATTACTGGGATGAACTATCGGTATATGGTTACTAATGATACTACGATTTCAGCCGGTGACGGAACTAATGCGGTTGTAACTTGTACTGTCGCTACTAATAGTTGTGTATTAAACTAATCCAGAAATCGCTAGCGATTTTTTGGAAAAACCAGCCCCCTTTTTTAGGGGGTTTTGGTTTTGACTTGAGGTGGAGTATAATGGTGGAGGTCATTATTTGTTGGAACAAATTTATAAATAAAATTAAACGTGAAATTTGGAATATAAAAAAGAATTTAAAAGATTAGATTTGAAATTTCAATTTTGAATTTCGAATTTAAAATTTTGAATCAATGCTCAATACTCTAATGACTTAATAGTTGAAAAACAAAGCGCAAATTATTTGTCATTTTTATCTAGGTGGGAATCCATGAGAATGAAAAATAGCAAAATTCCGAATCAAGTTTAGAATGATATAATAAGATACTTATCTTAAAACCGTCTGCCAGTGAAAGGTTAGAATGATATATTTTTTTTTATTTATAATTTATTTGATATGAATCAACATAAAAAAAATCCTTTTGTGCTGGCAATTTTAGATGGCTGGGGAATTGGCCCGAAAGATAAAAAAATTAATGCTATCTATGCGGCTAAAACGCCTTTTATCGATTATCTTGAAAAAAAATATCCTAAAGCTCAGTTGAATGCGACCGGCAGTGCGGTAGGTTTGGAAGAAAATCAAATGAGTGGTTCTGAAGCGGGTCACCTTAACATTGGAGCGGGAAGAGTGGTTAAACAGGATGTGAGAGTAATTTTGGAAGAAATTTCCAATGGGAGTTTTTTCCATCACCCGACATTGCTTAATTTAGTTGAAAAAACCAAGAAAACCGGAGGAAAAATTCATTTAATGGGGCTTTTAGGCAATACTGATAGCCCTCATAGTCATCCGGATATTTTTATGGCACTCTTGAATTTTCTGAAATTCACAACTTTAAAGGATAGGGTTTTTATTCATCTTTTTACTGATGGACGAGATTCTTTTCCTCGAAGTGCCTTGGAACATTGGAAAAAATGGGAAGCGATAATAAAGGAACTTGGAGTTGGTCGATTAGCAAGTGTGTGTGGTCGGTTTTTTTCGATGGATAGAGTGAAAAATTGGGATCGATCGAAAAAAGCTTACAATCTTTTAGTCTCCGCCAAAGGAAGAAGAGCTCGTTCTTTTGAAGAGGCGATTGACATAGCTTACAGTCGAGGCGAGACTGATGAATATGTCGAGCCAACAGTAATTTTAAATGAAGATAATCTTCCGGTTGCCTTAATCGCCGATGGTGATGGAATTATATTTTTCAATCTTCGTTCTGACAGGGCTCGTCAATTTTCTAAACTTTTTGTTGGGAAAAAAGAGGATGATGAAGAAAAACTTCGAGTTAGGAGATTGAAAAATATCAATTTTTTGGCAATGACCAATTTTGGTCCAGATCTTAATTTGAGCACCCTTTATAGTGCACCACCGATTTCTTTTACTTTGCCGGCCGCCATGGGGGATTTTTATCAGCTTTATATCAGCGAAACGGAAAAATATGCTCATGTCACTTACTTTATCAATGGGGGTTATGCATCGCCGGTGGCTGGTGAAGAGCGAATTTTAATTGATTCTCCAAATGTTAAGTCTTATGCGGATAAGCCTGAAATGGCCGGAGAGGAAATCGCTTCGATCATTTGTGATAATCTTGAGCATAATATTTATGATTTTGTAGTGGTTAATTTTCCCAATGCGGATATGGTTGGGCATACCGGAAATTTTGAGGCAACGGTAAAAGGAGTGGAATTTGTTGATGCCAAATTAGCTCAGATTTACAAAAAATTAAAAGAGAAAGGTGGTACTTTGATGGTTACTGCTGATCATGGTAATGCGGATGTGATGGTGGAAAAGGAAACTGGCCGATTGTTTACATTTCATACCAAAAATCCGGTGCCGTTATTTTTGGCTGGTGAACAAGTCAGAAAAAATAAACTAACATTGGAACCGGAAGGAAAATTGGCCGATATTGCTCCAACGATATTGGATTTTTGTTCTAAGATAAAGGCGGAAGAAATGACAGGAAGAAGTTTGTTGAAAAGAAATTTTTAAAAGTTGCCGAAATGTGCTATAATGACTTAAGGGGGAAGGGGAAATAGAAATAACAAACCAAAACAAAATTAAATTTTTAGGGCGACAGTTTTATTTTTATTTGCTGTCGCCCTTTTAAAAAATCGTGCATTTGACAGAGTATTTTTTTGGTGGAATAATAATGAATAGCACTTGCTGACGTTGAAGGACTTGGCAATCCGGAGTCAGGATAATCAGATAAGTTGCCGGCTATCGGAAAGCCGGAATTCAGGTGGAACCGCGGACTTTTTAAAGCCCGTCCTGAGGACTTTTTTGAAGTCTTTGGGGCGGGTTTTGTTTTTTGGGATTTAATTTTTAATTAAATAATTATGAATGAAAAAAAAGATCGAAAGAATGACTTAATGGAAAAAGTTGTATCATTGTGCAAAAGGAGAGGTTTTATTTTTCCCGGTAGTGAAATCTACGGTGGAATGGCCAACACTTGGGACTATGGCCCTTATGGCGTCGAATTGAAAAAAAATATCGCTGATCTTTGGTGGAAAACTTTTGTTCAAAAGAGAGATGATATGGTGGGATTGGATAGTGCCATTATCACTAATCCCAAAGTTTGGGAAGCCTCTGGCCATGTTTCTAATTTCAACGATCCGCTGGTTGATTGTCGAAAATGCAAAATGCGTCATCGAGGAGATAAGTTGTTGGAAGAAAAAATCGGGATCGACGAAACCAACAAAATCGCTTTTGAAGAAATCGGAAAAAAAATGACTGAGTTAAAAATTACTTGTCCTAATTGTGGTGGGACCGATTGGACAGATGCGCGCAAATTCAACTTGCTTTTTGAAACCCATGTTGGAGTATTGGTAGATAAAAAAAATACCGCTTATCTTAGAGGCGAAACAGCTCAAGGAATTTTTATTAATTTTAAAAATATTCTCGATACCCAATCATTAAAACTTCCATTTGGAATTGCTCAAATTGGTAAAGCTTTTCGTAATGAAATCACTCCAAAGAATTTTATTTTTCGCACTCGAGAATTTGAGCAGATGGAAATTGAATATTTCATCCGACCTCCAAAAGAAGAAAGGGATTGGCGAGATATTTTTGAAAGATGGCAGGAAGACATTAAAAATTTTTTTGAAAAAGATTTAGGAATTTCAGCTAAAAATATGCGTTGGCGACGACACGATGACAACGAACGGTCATTTTATTCTAAAGATACTTATGATGTGGAATATAATTATTCGGGAATTGGTTGGGGAGAGCTACTCGGTTTTGCCTATCGGACCGATTATGATTTGCAACAACATATTAAACATTCCGGTGCCGATCTTTTTTATCGAGATGAAAATGGAGAAAAATTTGTACCTCATTGCATTGAGCCATCTTGGGGATTGACTCGAACGCTTTTAGCGGTGCTTTTGGAATTTTATACTGAAGAAGAAATTTCAACCAGTAAAAATAAAACTGAAACTCGAGTGGTGATGAAATTTCCCAAGCAATTAGCGCCTATCAAGGTAGCTGTTTTGCCACTTTCCAAAAAAGATGAACTTTTGGCAATTTCTCAAAAAATTTGGATTAATCTTCGAGAAAATTTTCGAGTGGAACATCACAGCAACGGTTCCATTGGCAAGCGCTATCGTCGGCAAGATGAAATTGGCACACCTTATTGTGTGACGGTAGACTTTGAAACTTTGAATGATCAGGCGGTGACAGTGAGGGATCGAGACACAATGAAACAAGAAAGGATTAAAATTAGTGAGTTGGAAAAATATTTTGAAGAAAAATTAGCTTGAAGATTTTTTGAAATGCTTGAAAACTTGACCAAAATGAGTTAGGCTGGTTTTTGGTTGAAAAAATATTTTGGCTTTAATAATTTTTTAAAACAGTTATTTTCAAGCTGTGGGTAAATTAAAAATTAATTACCAATATTTTGGTGGAAAAGGTTATTCTTCGTTTCAATGATGTTTCTTTCGAATATGGTCTCAAAAAACCAATTTTGGATGAGGCTCATTTTGTTGTTCATGAAGGAGCAAAAATTACCTTGATGGGTCAAAATGGAGCGGGGAAAAGTACCATTTTTTCTTTGATTAGAGGTGAAAAAAAGCCGAAAAGCGGAAATATTTTTATTGAATCTGGTGCAGTAGTAGCCGGGGCGAAACAAGTGATGGCTAGAGAAGATTTGGAAAAAACTACTCGAGAATATTTTGCCTCGGCTTTCAAGAAAGTGCCGGGAGATTTAGATCGGAAAATCAGTCGAGCTCTAGAAGCGGTAAATTTAACCGTGCCATTGGATCGAAAAGTGGGAAGTTTTTCCGGTGGTCAACAAGCTCGGCTGCTTTTAGCTTTTGCACTGATCCAAGATCCTGATATTTTGCTTTTAGATGAACCAACCAACAACCTTGACAAAGAAGGAATAGAACATCTCTTGGGATTTTTGATGATGTATGAAAAAACTGTGATCGTCATTTCTCATGATGCTGATTTTCTTAATTGCTTTACTGAAGGAGTGCTTTATTTGGACGCTTTTACTCATAAGATCGAAACCTATATCGGAGATTATTATACGGTAGTGGATGAAATTGCCAAACGGATTGAACGAGAAAAAATGAAAAATGCTCAATTGGAAAAACAAATAATCGATCGCAAAGAAAAGGTTAATTTCTTTGCCAACAAAGGAGGCAAGATGCGTCGTTTGGCGCGAAAACTAAAAGAGGAAACGGCGGAGCTGGAAGAAAATAAAGTGGAAGTGCGAAGAGAAGACAAGACGATTCGAGATTTTTCCATTCCTCACCAAGAAGTTTTTGGTGAGGTTATCGTCATCAGTCAAGTCAAGACAATTCACAATCATCAACCAATTCAAAAAGCGGTAAATCTTAAATTGAGAAGAAGAGATCATTTGTTGATTTCCGGTCCGAACGGAATTGGTAAAAGTACATTGCTTCGAACTATCATCCAAGGCAATAAAACAGATGTCAAAATTGCCGATGATGTTCGGGTTGGATATTATAGTCAGGATTTTTCCAATCTCGATTTTGATCAGACGGTTTTTGACTCGCTTAATAGTGTTCGAATTGAAGGAACCGATGAACAAACGATGCGATCAATTGCAGCCGGATTTTTAATCACAGGAAATCTCATGGGTCATCGAATTAGTGATCTTTCAGAAGGACAAAAGGGTTTACTTTCTTTTGCTAGATTGGTTCTTATGGCGCCGGGACTTTTGATTTTGGACGAACCGACAAATCATATTAATTTTCGTCATATTCCGGTGATTGCCAAAGCGGTTAATGATTATCAGGGAACTTTGATAATTGTTAGTCATATGCCGGACTTTATTGATCAAATCAGAATTGACCAGGAATTGAATCTCAGCGAACTTTAAAATAATTTAAAACTAAAATTGAATGATTATATAATTTGAAAATTAAAAAAATTGAATCTTTAAATTTTTTAGCTAATTTTTAATTTCAAAATTATGTGTGGAATTGTTGGTTATTTGGGACAAAAAAAGGCAGCGCCGATTCTGATTGAGGGACTAAAGCAATTGGAATATCGTGGTTATGATAGTGCCGGTTTGGCTCTTTTTGAAAAAGGAAAAATTTTTTTAGCCAAAGCAGTTGGTCGAGTGGCTGTTTTGGAAGAAAAAATTGAGGGAAAAAATTTAACGGCCACTTTAGGAATTGCTCACACTCGTTGGGCAACTCATGGTCAGCCGAGCAACCGAAACAGTCATCCCCATAGCGATTGTCAAGGAAATATCTTTTTGGTTCATAATGGAATTATTGAAAACTATGGAGAACTAAAGAAAATGCTAATCAAAAAAAAGCACAAATTTTTGTCGGAAACTGATTCTGAAGTGTTGGCTCATTTGTTTGAAGAACTGGCGAAGAAAATGAGTTTCAAAGAAGCAGTGCTTGAAGGTTTGAAATTAGTGCGAGGAACTTATGGATTAGTAATGATCAACAAAAAAGAACCAGGAAAGATTATTGCGGTAAGGCAAGGTAGTCCTTTGATTTTGGGAGTAGGGGAAAAAGAGTTTTTTCTCGCTTCAGATGTAAGTGCCATTATTCGTTATACTAATAAAGTTATTTATTTAGATGATGGCGAAATAGTGGAACTGACTGAAAAAGATTTTGAAATTACCAATATTAAAAATCGGTCAGTAAATAAAAAAATATCTCAATTAGATTGGACAATAGAGAAATCAAAAAAAGGTGGCTTTGATCATTTTATGCTTAAAGAAATTTTTGAGCAGCCAACGGTAATTGAAAATGGACTTAGAGGTAGAGTGGAACGTTTTTTGCAAGATGAGGCTTCCCCGATTTTAGGCGGATTGCGACCAGTGGAAAAAAGATTGAGAAAAATTAAACGAATTGTAATTGTGGCTTGTGGCACTTCCTATTATTCTGGATTAGTGGGAGAGTATATTTTAGAAGAATATGCGGGCATTCCAACAGAAGTGGAGTATGCCAGCGAATTTCGCTATCGCAAGCCATTACTGGATAGTCAAACGGCGGTGGTGGCAATTTCTCAATCAGGGGAAACCGCCGACACTTTGGCAGCCGTTCGTGAAGCAAAAAATAAAGGGTCATTGACTTTAGGGATTGTTAATGTGGTTGGTTCAACGATTGCTAGAGAAACTGATGCTGGAACTTACACTCTTTCCGGACCAGAAATCGGAGTTGCTTCAACTAAAGCGTTTACTTCTCAATTAGTAGTTCTAACTCTTTGGGCTTTGATGTTGGGTCGAGAGAGAGGGATGTCATTAGTAATGAGCCGGCGTATTGCCAAAGAATTAAAAACAGTTCCGATGTTAGTGAGAAAAATATTAAAACTTTCTGAAGAGATTAAAAAAATTGCCAAAAAATATTCTTGGGCAAAAGATTTTCTTTATTTAGGTAGAAAATATAACTTTCCTATTGCGCTTGAGGGGTCGTTGAAAATCAAAGAAATATCTTACGTTCATGCCGAGGGTTATCCTTCCGGAGAAATGAAACATGGGCCGATTGCCTTGATTGATGAGAAATTTCCTTCAATTTTTATTGCGCCGAAAGACAGTGTTTATGAGAAAAATATTAGTGGCATGATGGAGATTAAGGCTAGAGGAGGAAAAATTATTGCGCTAGCTACTGTGGGTGATAAAGAGATTGATAAAATTGCTGATGAAGTGATTTATATCCCTAAGACGTTAGAATTATTGACACCATTTATGACTGTAATTCCATTGCAATTATTTGCTTATCATTTTGGAGTGTCTCGGGGGTTGGATGTTGACAAGCCAAGAAATTTAGCAAAAAGTGTGACGGTGGAATAAGGGTTGAAAAATCGTTTGGTTATTGAATTTAGTCTGTCACTATTGACTAACATTTTTTGATTTTGTAGAATGTACAATTGTTTGGTGGTGGACTTGTCGGTTTGAACGGTTTGAAAAAACTGATCGGCAAAATTACCATTTCGCTTCCAGTTGGAAGGGATTTATTTTTTTTGGAAAAAATTGAAATAAATTTAATAAAAAAAATATGAGAGTGTTTTCAAGTGATAGGATTTTTTATAACAAGAAGTGGATCTGGATTGGTTCGATTGTCTCTATCGGTTGTCTTTTCTTGTTTGTTTTTTTTGACAATTTCATTTTATTAGCTTTGCCAATTGTAGTCGTTTTACTTTTTGGTTTTTGGATCAGTCGACTGATTAATGTGGAAGTTAAGCAGGATGAGGAAATTAATATTTTAAATAAAAATGTCTTTCAAGCTGGGAGAAAATTGAATAAACTTGACCGGGCAAAGTCGGAATTTATTACCATTGCTTCTCATCAGTTAAGAACGCCATTAACTTCAATTAAAGGTTTTACTTCATTATTACTAGATGGCACTTATGGCGATATTTCTCCTCAAATTAAAGAAGTAGCGGAAAAAATTTATTTATCCAATGATCGGTTGAGTAAATTAGTAGAAGATCTTTTAAATGTGGCTCGAATTGAGGCCGGGGATTTTGTTTTCAGGTTTGAAAAAAATAGCATTGAAGAAACTGCTAAAGAAGCTTTTGATTCTCTGGCTATCCAAGCAAAAGCTAAGAAGATTGATTTTCATTTTCTTTCACTTCAAAGCAGTATTCAGCCTTTTTGTTTTGATAAAATGAAAATTAAGGAGGCATTGATCAACTTGATTGATAATGCTATCAAGTATACTCCCAGTGGAAAAGTGACAGTGTTGGTTGAAGAGCGGGGAAAAAAAGTAAGAATTTCAGTGGTGGATACTGGGATTGGGATTGCTCGAGAAGAAATTCATTATGTTTTTGAAAAATTTCAAAGAGGAATTGATGTTCAAAGTATTCATACCGAAGAAATTGGTATGGGACTTTATGTTTGTGGAAAAATTATTAAAGCACATGAGGGACGAATTTGGGTTGAATCGGAGGGCAAGAATCGAGGCAGTCGTTTCATTATTGAGCTTAAAAAAGATTTTGAACCGACTGGCAGTGAAAACGAGAGAAAGATTCGAGTGGAATTTGATGAGAGCTCTACAATCGATCGAGGTGGTCCTTTTGGTCAGAAAACTTTGGGACTTGAAAGTGCTGAGTTAAATTAAGGTTAAATAAAATTATTTGAAAATAAGACAGTTTAAGGTTAAAAAACAAAACACTACCGGTAAAAGTAGTGTTTATGTTTTTTGTGGGCGCAGAGGGGATCGAACCCACGACCATCAGCTTAAAAGGCTGCTGCTCTACCAACTGAGCTATGCGCCCGAATCTTATTTTGTTTCTAACAAGACATTTTATCTTGATAACTCTTGCAACACAACCACCATTATATTTTTTCTTGCGAAATAGTCAATAGGAGGGTATAATTGACTCAGTCGAGGACTAAGAATTTAATATGAACGGAAAATGAAAATCAAAAAAATTGATGCCTATGAAATCTTGGATTCAAGAGGAAATCCAACAATTCAAGTGGTTGTTTGGTCTGAAAGTGGTAAATCGGCCAAGGCTTCGGTGCCGTCTGGGGCTTCAACTGGAAGTAAAGAAGCAATGGAACTTCGTGATGGAGATAAAAGACGATTTGGAGGCAAGGGTGTCTTGCAAGCTTGCAAAAATGTGACCGAAAAAATTTCGGTGGTTTTGAAAAATATTGAGATAAAAGATCAAAAAGCAATTGACAGTCAAATGAATCAGCTTGATGGCACGGAAGGAAAAACAAACTTGGGCGCCAATGCTATTTTGGCAGTTTCGTTGGCAGTAGCAAGATTGGCAGCATTAGAAGAGCAACAATCACTTTATCAATATTTGGCAGAAACTTTTGATTTTAAAATTCAAAAAGAAAAATATCCAGTTCCGATGATGAATGTGATCAATGGGGGCAAGCATTCAGATAGCGGTTTAGATGTTCAAGAATTTATGTTGGTTTCTTCGGGAATTAAAAAATTTGCTGATCGGGTTGAAGCCGGCGCAGAAATTTATCAGCTAATTGCCAAATTGCTACTTAGTGACGGTCATCGAATTTCAGTTGGCGACGAGGGAGGCTATGCTCCCAAGTTTTCAACTAATGAAGAGGCACTGATGATAATTAAACAAGCAATAGAAAATTCAGGCTACAAACTTGGGAAAGATATTTTTTTAGGGATTGATGCTGCTGCTAGCGAATTTTTCAATCAGGCAGATGGTTATTATCATTTTTCTTTGGAGAATCGAAAATTTTCCACCGATAATTTGTTGGAAATTTATAAAGATTGGACTTCGAAATATCCTTTTGAATTAATTGAAGATCCAATGAGTGAGTTTGATAAGACTGGCTGGCAAAAGACACTTAAGACATTAGATTGGTTGTCAATTATTGGTGATGATTTGCTGGTGACTAATCCAAAAATTATTCAAGAAGCGGCTGATAATCATTGGTGCAATGTGGCTTTGATTAAAGTCAATCAAATTGGCACGCTTTCCGAGTCGATTGAGGCGATTAAAACAGCTCGGAAAAATGGAATGAAAATTGCAGTATCACATCGAAGTGGAGAAACAACTGATGACTTTATTGCTGATTTAGCAGTAGCGGTTTCGGCTGATTATGTAAAATTCGGGGCCCCGGCTCGGGGCGAAAGAGTGGCAAAATACAATCGTATTATTGAAATAGAGAGAGAACTAAATAATTAATTTTTAATTTTAATAATTATGTCAATTGGAATGATTATCTTAGCCATTTTGGCTCTGGTAGTGGTTTGGGCTGTTATGATTTATAACGGTCTGATTAGGGCGAAGAATCAAGTAGATGAAGCTTGGTCGGATATTGATGTCCAGCTTAAAAGACGTTATGACTTGATTCCCAATTTGCTTAGCACGGTTAAAGGTTATGCCAGTCATGAAAAAGAAGTTTTTGAGAAGGTGACTCAAGCTCGAGCTCAAGCTCTGGGTGCTAACAATCCGGCTGATAAAGCTCAAGCAGAAAATAGTTTGGCTGGAGCGTTGAAGTCTCTGTTCGCGGTGGCGGAAAACTACCCAGTTCTTAAGGCTAATGAAAATTTCCTCAGTCTTCAAAAAGAACTAGCCGATACTGAAGATAAAATTCAAGCCAGTCGACGTTTTTACAATGGCAATGTGAGAGATTTTAACACCAAAATTCAAGTTTTTCCCAACAATTTAATTGTGCCGATTTTGGGTTTCAAGGCTTACGAGTTTTTTGAAGCAGCCGGAGAACAAAGAGAAAACGTCAAAGTTGAGTTTTAATTATTGTTAGGATATGGCAACGCTTTATACTCAAAAGGATAAAAATATCCGCTTGACTTGGGTTTATTTGACCGGTTTTTTGGTTTTTGTGATTGCCATCGGTTGGGTATTTTCTCAAGTTTTAGATAATAATGCTATTTTATATGGAGCGGTGGTTTTTTCTTTGGCTATGAATCTGATAAGCTATTGGTGGAGCGATAAGATTGTTTTGGCGATCAGCGAGGCTAAAGAAGTGAAACGAGAAAACGCTCGAGAAATCTATAATTTGGTGGAAAATCTTTGCATAGCTGGTGGGCTGCCGACCCCTAAAATTTATATTATTCCCGATACTGCTCCCAACGCTTTTGCTACTGGTCGTGATCCGGAGCATGCAGTGGTAGCCTTGACCACCGGAATTATTGAAAAGCTGGATAAGCAAGAGTTGGAAGGTGTGATCGCTCATGAATTGTCGCATATTGGCAATCGGGATATTCTTTTAAGTACGGTAATTACTGTTTTGGTTGGTTTTGTGGCCTTACTTTCTGATTGGTTTTTGCGTTGGAGTTTTTGGGGAAGCAAAAGTGATGACAATAATCGTTCGGGGCAGTTGCAATTTATTCTAATGATTGTGGCCTTGGTGCTAGCGATTTTAGCGCCAATTGCCGCTACCTTAATGCAACTGGCTATTTCTCGTAAACGAGAATTTTTGGCTGATGCCGATGGGGCGTTGCTTAGCCGTAATCCTTTGGCTTTGGCTAGCGCTTTGGAAAAAATTTCTGCTGACAATGAAGTTTTGGAAGTGGCAAATAAGGCGACAGCTAATATGTATATCATCAATCCGCTTAAGGGTAAAAGAGGAAAAGGAATGGCTAAATTTTTTATGACTCATCCACCGGTCGAAGAGCGGATTAAACGATTGAGAGAAATGGGAAAATAGCGAACAATTTTTAATTTTCAATTTCAAATTTCAAATAAAATATTCAAAATAAAAATGACAAAAAAAACCAAAATTGTAGCAACTATTGGTCCGGCTAGCGAAAGTCCGATAATGCTTTCCAATTTGTTTCGTTTAGGAGTAGATGTTTGTCGATTGAATTTTTCTCATGGAGAATATCTCTGGCATAAAAAAGCGATTGGGAAAATTCGACGAGCGGCTGGAGCAGTAAGAAAAAAAGTTGGTATTATGGCCGACATTCAAGGTCCAAGAATCCGAGTAATGAATCGAGCGCCGTTGGAATTGGTCTTGGGTGAAAAGATTTTTTTGACTGATGAAGTCAGTATTCACCATCATAAGAAAAAAGAGTTGATGTTGGATTGGGAAGGATTTTATCAGCACTTGAAAAAAGGAGCATTAGTTTATATTGAAGATGGATTGATCAGCTTGAAAGTTGTCAAGCGGGAAAAACTTGGCTGTTGGGCTGAAGTAACCAGTGCCGGATTGGTTAAGCCTCACAAAGGAGTTAATATTCCTTCCATTTCCCATTTTATGGGTTTTTTGACGGAAAAAGATTTTCGAGACTTGGATTTTGTTTTGGAACAAGGTGTTGATTTGATAGCTGTTTCTTTTGTGGCCACCGGAAAAGATATTAGTAGACTTAGAACGATTATCACAGAAAAGTTACAGACCAAAAAAGCTATTCAAAAAAAGAGTGGTAAAAAAGAGAAAATTATTTTGCCATGGATTGTTTCCAAAATTGAGCGAAAAGAGGCCGTTGAACATTTGGAAGGAATTATTGAAGCGTCAGATGCCATAATGGTGGCGCGGGGAGATTTGGCGATTGAAATGCCTCAGGAAAAATTGGGAATTTTGCAAAAAGAGATTATTAGCAAATGCCGCAAACACAAAAAGCCAGTGATCGTAGCTACGCAAATGGCTCACACGATGATTGAAAATTCCCGACCGACTCGAGCGGAAATTTCAGATATTACCAATGCAGTGATTGATGGAGCGGATGCGATTATGTTCAGTGGGGAAACTGCTCAGGGAAAATTTCCAATCAAAGTCGTGGAAACGGCAGCGAGTATTATCTATGAAACGGAAAAAAGTCCACTAAATGATACCCTCTTGGGTCGGATTGGGAAATTTGCAAGAATGATATTGGGAGCCAGAAAAGGAAAGAAGAATCGAAGGCGGAAAATTCTTTTGGCCAATAGTCTTCCAGAGGCGATTGCCATTTCTTCACTTCGCCAAGAAGATATTGTTGTCCGATTGAAAAATCCATTGGAAAAAGAGCGAGAAAAATTGAGTTTGGTTTGGGGTGCGGAGTGAGAAAGCGTGTAGCTTTTCTTACTGATAGGCGGGTGTGAAACTTAAAATTTGTAACAGGAAACGGCATATATGATATGTAAACAATTTTAAATTTTGTTTGAATCAATTTTGAATGATTGAAATTTAAATGTTTAAAACACTGGGAAATTGGGATTTTGGTGATTGATAATTTTTTATAAAGTAGCGAGTCTAGAATAAAAGAAAGGGGAAAATGCTTGCCTAAATCATTGATTTAAGTTATTTTTGTTAACTGCAACTGAAGATTTTAAAAGCTATTCCTGATAATTTTAATTTTGTCGCTTAAAACAACTTTTTAGGAGAGTTCGCATAGTGGTCTAGTGCGCCCGCTTGGAGAGCGGGTGTGTCGCAAGGCACCGAGGGTTCGAATCCCTCACTCTCCGCCAGTTGGAAAAAGAAAGATTTGGCTCACCCTCTGCGAGGGCTCGCCAGCCGATTTTAGGCGCAAAATTGAATTTTTTGTCTTTGTTTTGCGAAGCAAAACGCCAGAAGCGGGCTTTTCTGAATTTTTATTGATTAAATTCATTTTATTTGGTAGTATTACATTAGAGATAAAACTCTTATATACTATAATACTACCAAAACTTTATTTATATGACAAGTGGAAAAACAATCAGCGAAAACATCAAGAGATTACGCGCCAAACTGGGCTTAACGCAAGACGATTTAGCTAAGAAAGCGGATATTAAATATACAACGCTTATGAAGGTCGAGAGCGGAACGGTTAATAAGCCAAGCGTTCAAACCATGAAAAAAATTGCCAAAGCGTTGGGCGTTTCAATAGAAGATTTGTTAAAATAAATATATGGACGAGCAAATTTTAGAAAATATACCAAGCCTACCCGCACATAAATATCCCTTATGGGTCAAATTATTTGCAGGAGGAATAATTCTCGCAACTTTATACTCGCTTATTTTACTACCTGAATATTTAGTGGCCTCGAAAAAAATGAGTGCCGCAAAAATCGCTTATCAAAACAGAAACTACGACGATGCAATGGATTTATATCGTTATGTTCTGGAAACAGTGCCTTCATCTAAGACGGCACGCATAGGTGCGGCCGAGGCAATTTTTTCAAACAGCGATAAAAGCGATGATGAGGTGGGCTTGTCTTTGTTAGGTGATATTACTCTTGATAAAGATACTTGGTCGAGAATTACGAGAGTTATGCCAGTTGAATATCAACAATATTTTAATGATGTAAAACAATAATATGTTATTTATACCAGGTTGGTTAATTTCTTTGCTAACATTTCCCGGCGTGATTGCTCACGAAATCGGGCATAGGTTATTTTGCGATATAGCAAAAGTTCCTGTTTATAAAGTTTGTTATTTTAGAGTGGGCAATCCCGCAGGATTTGTAATTCACGGGCCCGTAAACGGATTAAAAAAATCTTTTTTAATCTCAATCGGCCCATTGATAGTCAATACGATTCTTTGCGCGTTGCTTACATTTTCAGCAGTTTTTCCAATTTTTATTTTAGAAGCAGAAAATTATAGCGGGGTTTTTATGCTTTTGATGTGGGTGGGTTTTTCAATCGGAATGCATGCATTTCCAAGCAACGATGATATGGAAAATTTTGTGCAAGAAGTAAAAAATGCAAAGCAGGGTGGTATTTTACTGGTATTCGCAAAAATTTTTGCTGGTTTGCTAAAAATAGCAAACGCACTAAGAGTTATATGGTTTGACGCGATCTATGCTTTTGGCGTGAGCATGCTTTTACCTTGGTTGATTGGAGCATTATAAAAAGAATTCGCCGCCAAAGAAAAACTTGAAATCGTCCTTTTCGCTTCCGCTTCAAGGCGAGGCGGGCGGAAGGGGGGGTTGGGGGGAATTCAGCCCGCCCTACAAATTTTGGGCGAAATCAGTTCGAATTTTTTCAAAAGCACACCGCTTTGAGACTAAAGATAAGTTTGCTTTTTGTATAAGGCTTTAAAGAAAATCAGGAAAAGAATTAGGTATAGGTTGATGATTTGGTAAAATAAAAAAATGAATAAAAAATTTCTTGAATTCTCTATCCTGCTATTTGTTGTTTATTTTTTAGTTTTTTCTAAATCTGCTTATGCGGTTATACCGCCGGATTTTATTTTTAATATTGGTACACAGGTAGCACATTTTTTTCGATAATTATAGTATTCTTTTCTGTTACTTTTGGTGCATTCTTTCAATTTTTTAAAACAAAATATTATGTAATTAAGCATAGAAAAATTGTTTTAGCTTTAACTATTTTACTTATTGTTATTGTTTCTTTAGCTGTTTCATATTTTTATGCATTATATAAGCAAAAATTAGAATATCAAAAATGGCTTGAAGAAAGTAAAAAATATAATATTGCTCAAAATATTTCCTTGGATTCTGATGGTGACGGTCTAACGGATTCTGAAGAAATAAATTATGGAACCGATCCAAATAACCCAGACACTGACGGAGATTTTTATAAGGACGGCGACGAAGTTAAAAATGGTTACAATCCAAATGATCCCGGAAAACTTGGAGAAAAAAGCGTTAGCAAGGACGAAAACGACCTATTAAACATTGGTGCTGAAAGCAATAAAAATATTGATACTTCTGATGAAAAATTTGTTTCCAATGTAAATTTAACTGATAACTCGTCTAGGTTTATTAGTGAGTACTATGAAAATATTGCTAATGGCAATTTGGAGCGTGCATATGAGATGTCAAAAAAATCAGTTGATTTTAATACTTTCAAAAGCTGGTATCTCAAAACAACAAAAATTACATTGGACAAATTAGTAAGAATAGACGACAAAAAATCATCGATAGAGCTGACTTTATATGAGGGCGAGTCATTTACAAGATATGGTGTTTTGATGACATTAATTTTACAGGGTTCAATGCCGGTCAGAGTGGAAAAGTCGGAAGTTAAAGTCTTGGTTCAAGGTTTAGTTGAGGGACAGAATGTTTCTTCTAGCGAAAAAACAATTTCTCAAGAGTATAGTTTTTTTACCGATAACGAAAACAAAAGTATTGTCATATCAAATCAGGATTTTAAAAATATAACCGATAGCCAAAGAAATGATTATATCGTTTTGGATGCAAGAGAGGATATTGAATATGAAAATGGCTATTTTCCAGGGAGTTTACATATTCGTTTTGCTGATTTGAAAGCAGGCCGTTGGATTGAGTTGCCGAAAGATAAATTTATTTATGTAATTTGTTGGTCTGGAATACGAGGCAAAGAAGTTGCCGAGTTTTTGAAAACCAAAAAAATCGTGGCTTCTTATTTAGAAAGTGGTGCTAGCGGTTGGGTTGAATTTGGTGGAAAATGGATTGGTGGAATTAAATTCGGTGAAAAATATACCGACTCAAGATACCAAATAGTTTTTAGCACAGAGGATGTTAAAAATAAAGTAAAAGATGGTGTCATCCTTGTTGATACGAGAGAGCCATATAAGTTTAAACAATGGCATATTTCCGGAAGTTTTAATATCCCAATAATGTATACCCCAACGATTGACCTAGAAAAAACATTCAATCAAGTGCCAGCAACTAGTAGAATTATTACAGTTTGCGATGGATATGTTAATTGTTTTGATGCTAAAATTACCGGAGTTGAATTGGAACGGAGAGGGCATCAGTTTTTAGGCAGATATAACAAACCTTGGGAATATGAAAAATAACATTATTCAAATACAAGAGATCGATCAAAATGAAAAATTTCTAGGCAATAAAACGCTTAATCTGAAAAAATGCCTGGATTGGGGTTTTAATGTTCCTAAATTTGTTGCAATACCTTCTTATGCTTCTAATGAATTATACTCGAATAATATTCTGAAAAAAGAAATAGCCCAAGAAGCAAACAAAATTTTACAGTGCAAAAAATACGCAGTCAGATCAAGTGCTTTGATTGAAGATGGTGAAAACACATCATTTGCAGGACAATTTACTACCAAACTCAATTTATCCAGCGATGAACTAATTGGAGGAATAGACATGGTATTGAAACAAGCAAATGATTTTTTGCAAGGCGAACTTGATAAATTTTCAATAATTATTCAGGAATATATTGTCCCCGAAATTTTCGGTGTTACTTTTACAAGAAACCCAAATGGTAGCAGGGAAATGATAATTGAATATGGGTTTTGCGAAGGAGAAAAAATAGTAAGCGGAGAAATGAAGCCAGAAAAGATTTTCTTTTTTTGGAATGAATCGAATATAAGATTACCAAGGCAATTTTTGTTAAATCAAATATTTGAAAAATTTAAAGATATTGAAAATAAAAATGAATTTCCTCAAGACATTGAATGGTGCATCAAAGATAATCAATTTTATCTGTTGCAAACACGACCAATTACTACAATTACTCAAAAACAATATGAGCAAATCTGTTTTTTAGAAAAAAAGCTTTTAAAAAACCAAAAATATTTTTTTGAAAAAACAGAAATTTCAGAAATTGTCCCAAGACCAACAGAATTTACTCTTAGTCTTTTAAAAATTATCTATTCCCAAAGTGGGCCAGTAAAAAAAGTTTATGAAAAATATGGCGTTAATTTTAGTGATACGAATTTTTTATATATTTTAGGAAATGAGCTTTTTGTAAATAAAGAAAAGGAAATTCAAGGATTGCTTCCGGCCTACAGCTATTTACAAAATAAAAATTTTATTCCGAAGCTTAGCAACTATTTAAAAATTATCCCAACAATAAAAAATTTATTTTTCCTGAATAAAATTAGAACAAATAGCTATGAGCAAATATTTCATAAACTAAAAACAAAAATAGAGACAGATAACAACGAGAAAGATTTTCAAACGGCTTTGAGGATTTTTTTAATGGATTATGAACTAATTTTTGAAACTAACCTTTTATCGGATTTAGCTATAAAAAAATTAAATTTCCTACTGAAAAACGAGGCTATAAAATTACCAGATATTTTAAATGAAAGCAGTTTTTTTATTGATTTAAATAAATATAAGGTTGTGTTACCGCAAAAATTAGAAGGTAATTCTTTAGAAATTTCTGATGAATCAAGTTTCATGTTTACTGTAAAAACAGAAAATCAAACAAGCGATAAAGTGGCACGGTGGTGGGAAAATATATCCAGTTTCAAGAAAAAAATACTTCAAGAAAAAATCAAGGAGGCAATAATTTATAATCAACTGAGAGAATTTGGGCGATGGTTGACTATTAAAAATATAACCGTTATAAGGACCATATTATTAAATTTAGCGGAAAATAAAAAATTTAATGAGCTTAAAAATATCTATTTTGTCGATATTAAAGAAGTTCTTGAAAATCAGATTGATGAAATTATTTGTAAAAAAAGAAAAGATAGTTATGATCAATATAATAAATTTTGCTTTCCAAATTCAATAACTTCGTCGTTTATTCAAAAAAAAGCTGAAATTTTGGGCGTTTCTGCTGGTTTAGCTAAAGGTGTTTTGCAAAAACGCGAATATCTCGATTCTGAAAAAGGGGGGAATGAAAAGATTATTTTATATACCGAAATATTATCGCCAGATCTAACAAAATATTTTGATAAGATTTCGGGAATTGTATCGGAAAATGGAGGGTTGTTATCACATTTGGCAATTGTTGCCAGAGAAAAAAGTCTTCCGGTTATTGTTGGGTTGTCATTATCTGATGGTATTTTTAAGTTGGGTGATTGTGTGCAAATTGATGGAAGTAATGGAAAAATAGAAAAAATTTAGGGTAATGTGTCAATAAAAAAATACATTGATTAAATTGAAGCGAAAAAATTCTATTATAATACTGCTAAACTTTATTAATGATTGAACAATCTAACACTTGTGAAAAAATTGATTGGATATTTTTATTCGGAGGAAATATAAAATTAAATAATAATCGAAGAATTAATATCTAACATTTAACGTTATGAAAAAATTAAAAATTGCTTTTTTTGAAACTGAAGCATGGGAAGAAAAATATTTAAAATCTCAATTGGAAGATTTTGAGCTGTTGTTTTTTAAAGATAAGCTGGATTTAGGGAATTTAGAAGAAATTTTGGATGTCGATATTTTATCTCCTTTTATTTATTCTTTGATAAACAAGGAGAGTATCAATTTTCTAAAATCTCTAAAGTATATAACAACCCGTTCTACTGGTTTTGATCATATTGACTTGAAAACCTGCCGGCAAAAAAATATTTTGGTCTCCAATGTCCCAACTTATGGAGAAAACACAGTCGCTGAACATACTTTTGCTTTAATTTTGTCACTATCGAGAAAAATTTATTCTTCGCTAGAGCAAACTAAAAAAGGGGATTTTTCTTTGGAAAATTTGAGGGGCTTTGATTTGAAAGGCAAGACTTTGGGAATAGTGGGGTTGGGCAATATTGGTCGGCATGTGGCTAGAATAGCGAAAGGATTTGGAATGAAGGTTATAGTTTATGATATTTATAGAAATCGTGAGTTTGCCGACGAGACCGATTTTAAATATGTTTCTTTGGATTATTTATTTGAAAATTCTGATATTGTTTCTCTGCATGTTCCTTATAATCAGTCAACCCATCATCTAATAAATTTAAAGAATTTGAAGTTGTTTAAGAAAGGATGTTATTTAATCAATACAGCTAGGGGCGGTGTCTGTGATACCACTGCTTTATTAGAAGGATTGAAGCAAGGGATTTTTGCCGGCTTAGGTTTGGATGTGTTGGAAGAAGAACATTTTATCAAAGAAGAGCGAGAGCTTTTAACTTCGGCTTTCAAAAAAAAGTTTAATTTAAAAACGGCACTTGAAAATCATATTTTAATTAACCAACCAAATGTAGTGATTACTCCTCACAACGCTTTTAACAGTAAAGAAGCGCTAATGAGAATTTTAGATGTTACTATTGAAAACATTAAAAATTTTGCCAAAAATAAGCCAATTAATCTAGTTTAATAAAATAAAAAACCACCCAACAAGCAGGTGGTTTAGTTTTTTTGAGCTAGTATATTGGTAAAAAAACAGTTTCTGTAATGTTGATAAGAAATTTCCATTTTGTAACCTCCTTTATCTTCTTTTTTGTTGAATTTGGAATGGAAAATAACTATTTGCAAAAGCTATTTATAAAATGATTTTTGTTAAGAAGGGGAGGTAACATTGATATAAAGCAAAATTTGAATTTAAGAGCAGAGAGTAAAATTTGAACTTATTTTATTTCTAAATTACTATAATACTATCAACTCTCATTAGGGATTAAATAAGGTAATAAGTGAGAAACTAAACTAATTGTGTATTTTGCTCTGATAAATTATAAACAATGTGCTCTGATAATCAACAGCTAAATTGATGGAAATTGTTAGGAACACTGACCCACGAGGATTAATGAGACTAAAACTGGAGGAAGATTCTTTTACGAATGAAGAGAAAGAAATTTTGGAAAAATTTAGAACTGGCATTGTCAAATATATTGAAAACATACTTCTTCAATTTTTTAGCAGAGCTGATTTAGAAAAAATTGCAAAGTATGAAAATGCTGCTTCAAAATTGGCTTTTTATTTTGCTGGATCCGTTGAAGAATCTAGTCAGGAAACTACAAGAAAAAAAACAGAAGAAAAAGAAATAGATAGAATTAAATTTGAAAAAATTTCCAAGGAGTTGGGAATTAATTTAAGTTATACAAAACTTTGGTGAAACTTTAGTTTTGATGAGGGTGAATATGTTTAATTAGCTCCTAAAAAAGAAGATTTTTTTGCTACTAAGGTTTTCTGTATTTTGCAAAGCAAAATGCGTCACCAAAAATGGATTTGCATCTGTTTCAATCCATCGCGCACCTTTTATGTCATAGGAAATTTCTAATTTTGTTTGATTGAATGATAAAAATTTCATATACTGGCTGTAAAGCAGCGGCCTTTTTAGTGTTCTTTAATGAAAGCTGATTTGGCTTTTCATAAGATTGTTAAAATTGAAGCAGGATCAAGCCAATTAGTTCAATCTTGATAAAGTTTAAAAATACCAAAACACTGGATGTATTTGCCGATGATTTAATTAAGTGAGATTATGAAAAATCAAAAAAACAATTTTTCTTCCGACCCCATAGAAACCATATTTCGCAAACTTGAAACATCAAAAAATGGATTATCCGATCTTGAGGTCAAGATACGACTTGCTCGAGACGGCTACAATGTCATTTCAGAAAAAAAACAAATTGGCATTATTTTGGAGTTTTTATCTCATTTTAAAAGCCCACTGGTAATTGTTCTTCTTGTGGCAGCCGCTATCTCTGGATATCTTGGCGAGCTAAAAAACTTCATTATCATCACCACTATTGTCCTTGCCAGCGTTATTCTGGATTTTATTGAAGAGCATAAAGCTAATGATGCTGCCAAGAAGTTAAAAGAAAAGGTAAGCGTTCTGGCAACTGTTGTCCGTCAAGGTAAAAAACAGGAAATAAAGACTGCGGAAATTTGCGTGGGGGACATAATATTTTTGAGCGCTGGTGATTTGGTGCCTGCCGACGCAAGAATAATCGAGGCTGATAATTTTTTTGTCAATCAATCGGCATTGACTGGCGAGTCGTTTCCGCAGGAAAAAGTTCCAACCATAGAAACAAACGAAAACGCATCCGACAACAATGCTAAAAATCTTATTTGGCTTGGCACAAACGTTATCAGCGGTACAGCTTTAGCGGTTGTTTTTCAAACTGGTCAAGCGACTGAATTTGGCAAAATCGCTAAAAATGTTTTGCAGAGAGAGGAAAGAAGCGAATTTGAGGTAGGCGTTACTAAATTCGGTTTTTTTATTACCAAGATAATTCTTTGGCTGGTGCTGTTTATTTTTCTAGGAAACGCCATCATCGGCAAAGACATTCTTGAATCATTTATTTTTGCTATCGCCATAGCGGTTGGTTTAACGCCGGAACTCTTGCCGATGATTATGTCTATAACTATGGCTCGCGGTTCCCAAAGGATGGCGAAATCGGGTGTTATTGTTAAAAAATTATCGTCAATTACAAATTTTGGCGAGATGAATATACTTTGTACTGACAAGACTGGCACTCTCACTGAAGATAAGATTAAATTGGTGAAATACAGCGATATTTTCGGGAATCAAAGTGAGGATGTTTTTTTACATACCTATTTAAACAGTTTTTATCAAACCGGCGTTAAAAATCCGCTTGATAAAGCAGTGTTGGAGTTTAAAAAAATACAGATTGCCCCATATAGAAAAATCGAGGAAATACCATTTGATTTTGTTCGGAGAATGATGAGTATTGCAGTTTTTGGTCCCGATGGAAGAGTGCTCATAACAAAAGGCGCGCCGGAAGCTGTGATAAAGAATTGTTGCAGTTATAAACAAGCTAATGAAATCAAAAAATTAACGAAAGGAATAAAAGATGCCGCTACCAATCTATATAAAAAATTAAGTAGCGATGGATACCGCGTGTTGGCGGTTGCCATAAAAAATAATTTACCGGAGAAAAATAAATATACATTGTTGGATGAGAATAATCTAACTCTGATCGGCTTTGTTTCATTTCTTGATCCGGCAAAAAAAGATGCTGCCAAAATTTTGCAGGAATTGCAATCTAACGGCGTAGAAATAAAAATTATCACCGGTGACAATGAGCTGGTTGCCGCAAAAATATGCCATGACGTGGGCTTGGAAATTAAAGGGTTATTGTTAGGTGAAGAAATTGATTCGCTTACTGATGATGCTTTGGCTGTGAGAGCGGAAAAAACTACCATTTTTGCTCGGTTTTCGCCTGATGAAAAAAATCGAGTTATTACTGCTTTGCGAAAGAAAGGAAACGTTGTCGGGTATTTAGGTGATGGCATTAATGACGCATCATCCTTAAAAGCCGCGGACGTTGGTATTTCCGTTGATCACGCAGTTGATGTAGCTAAGGAATCGGCTGACATTATTTTAACCCACAAAAGTTTAAGGCCTATTGTTGATGGAGTAATAGGGGGCAGGCAGTCGTATGGCAATACTATGAAATATTTGATGATGGGATTAAGCTCAAATTTTGGCAATATGTTTAGTGTTCTAGTCGCGGTATTTTATTTGCCGTTTCTACCCATGCTACCCATCCAGATTTTACTCAATAATTTTATTTATGATTTTTCCCAAGTCACTATCCCATTTGACAATGTTGATAAAGATTGGCTTAGCAGACCGAGAAGATGGAGTTTGTCATTTGTAAAGAAGTTTATGTATGTGTTTGGCTTTATTAGTTCAGTGTTTGATATGATAACCTTTTTTATTCTTTTTTCTGTGTTTCATTTGGATGCTTCCACTTTTCAGACTGGATGGTTTTTGGAGTCGCTGGCAACCCAAATACTTGTTATTCATATCATTAGAACAAGGAAAATTCCATTTTTGCAAAGTCAAGCAAGCAAATGGTTAACAATAAGCACTCTAACGGCTGTGGTGGCGGGATGGTTGATTCCGTTTACGCCGTTCGGAAGAATTTTTCAATTTTCACCTCTGCCGATTACCGTCCTGGTTGTAATTTGCGGGCTGGTTATCGCTTATTTATTACTGGTTGAAATTGTCAAAAGAATGTTTTATAAGAAATATGAGTCTTGGGTGGCGCATCAATGAAATTAGAATAATCTCAATTATTAGGAATTGACAAAAGGAGGAACACCATGGCAAGAAGGGGAAATGAAAAAAATGGTGGTGAAAATGGAAAAAAAATGACCCGTCATCATATTCTTCCTCGCAGTCGAGGAGGAGGAAATGGATCCAATATCTTGTCAATTCCTGAGAGTTTTCACCAAAGGTGGCATGATATTTTTGGAAATATGACACCTCAAGAAACTATTGAATTCATTCAAATTGTTTTTTTAGGGGCCGGCGGAAAAAGAAGGAAAAAGAATTGGACAATCAACGACCTATATGATCTTCAATTGAAGATTCAACAAAAAACCACCAGAACTTTAAAAAAAAGGGAAGGAGGACGAGAATAATAAAGCACCAAGCGGATATTATTAAGTTAAGATATCCGCTTTTGTTACTTACCTTGTTATGTAACAAGGTAATAGCAAGATAAAATGTTTGCTAGATTTGGTTTTGTTTAAAAAAATTCAAATCAAGGGATGGAAATTGTTGCTATCTCTTTTTGATTAGTTAAAGAAACGAGAAATTGCTTTTGTTTTGATTTTGAATTAGAATGGTTGCTACTAGAATTATCTTTGAAGACTAATTCAGCCAAAGGCCGAAATGCAAAATATTACTGAAATTATCAAAGAACGGGTAACGGTGGCGGATGTGGTTGGACAATACCTCAGATTGGAACGAGCCGGCTCCAATTTCAAAGCCCTTTGCCCGTTTCACAATGAAAAAACCCCTTCTTTTATGGTTAATACCGAAAGAAATTTTTGGTATTGTTTTGGTTGTCAAAAGGGAGGTGATATTTTCACTTTTGTTCAAGAAATGGAGGGGATTGACTTTCGAGAAGCCTTGGAACGTTTGGCGGAAAAAGCGGGAGTTGAAGTGCCGCGTTATCAAAATGTTAGTCCGGAAGTGAAAAACCGAAAAACTAAATTGTTTGAAATTATGGAATTGGCTTGTTCTTTTTTTGAGGGAAAGTTGAAAACTGATGGAACGGCAATTGTTTCCTATTTAGCTAGTCGCGGTTTTCGACAAAAGGAATTGGAAACTTTTCGAATTGGTTTCGCGCCTGATAACTGGGATGGACTAATTAATTTTCTTTTAAGAAAGGGTTATCGAGTTGAGGATATTGCGGCGACAGGAATGTTGGTGACTAAAATTTCAGGATCTGTCAATCCGCGTGATCATTATGATCGATTTCGTGGTAGAATTATGTTTCCGGTGATGGATGTCGGAGGAAGAGTGATTGGATTTTCCGGACGAATTGTGCCAGGTGGGAATGAAGATGGGGCAAAATATATTAACACACCCCAAACGGAAATTTATGACAAGAGTCGGGCAATTTATGGTTTTTTTCAAGCGAAAACGGCCATCAAGAAAGAAAATTCCGTTATTATTGTAGAAGGAAACGCAGATGTGGTTTCTTCTTTTAGTATCGGAGTAGAGAATGTGGTGGCTGTTAGTGGTACTGCTATGACAATTCAACAGGTGGAATTACTTAAAAAAATTACCAATCGTTTTAAGATTTGTTTTGATATGGATGAAGCTGGCCAGCGAGCGGCGGCTAGGACAATTGAACTTTGTTTAAAAAACGGAGTAGATGTCGAAATTGTTACTCTTCCCGAAGGACTGAAAGACGTCAATGACGCAGTAATGAAAGATCGAAAAATTTGGATGGGGGCGATAGACAAGGCGCAAGATGTGATGAATTATTTTTTTCAGTCAATTTTTGCCAGTCACGATGTAGATGATCCGAAGGGCAGAAAAATTATTGTGGCTAAACTATTAAATATCATTAAAAATATTAGTGATCCGGTGGAGCAAAGTTTTTGGCTTAAAAAACTTTCCAAGAAAGTTGAGGTTAATGAAGAGATGTTGATTCAAATTTTAGACAAATTCAACAGGCAACCAGATTTAAAGGTTGAAGATAATGGATTGGAACAAAATTCGCTGGGGCAGAAAAAAGAATTTAAAAAAACCAGACTGGAAAAGCTTTCTGAACGGATTTTGGGTTTGGCGGTGGCTTTTAAGGAACTTTTGTCAGCTGAATTTCCTTTGGTGCTTAAGGAACAATTGCTAGAAGAAAAATATCAGACAATTTTTGATAATTGGTTTAAAACGGGGATGAAGGATTTGGAGGAGTTGAAAGAATTTGAAATTAAAGTGAAATACAGGTATGATGGTAAAGAAGGTTTTTCTCAAGTGAACATTGAACCTCTGACTGATTGGGAAACAACTATAAGAGATATTCGGAAAGAAAAAACGGAAACAAAAAAAAATCAATTGGCTTGGAAAATTAAAAAAGCTGAATTGGCAGGTGATGAAACAACGGCAGAGGAACTTGCCAGGGAGCTTGCGCTACTTTCTCGAATGAGGTAAAGTGTCACTTTGCTTTAGGTAACTATTAAATATTAAACGTTTTTGGCTATGTCTAAGAAAAAAAAGCAAGAGAAAAAGAAAAAAGGCAATGTCAAAAAGATGTTCAAGAACCAAAAAAAAACTGGGAAAGGTCGGCCGAAAAAGTTTTCAGACAAACAATCAAAAACTTTTAATCGAAATGGAAAAAATAGAAAAGCAGAGAAAGCTTCTGAGGTCGTTTTTCGTCGTGACAAAAAACGAGGACGTCCGAGAAATGTTCAGCCTAAAAAAGCGGAAAAGATAAAAAAAATATCAGAAAAAGATCGACAAATTGAAGCGTTGATCAAGCGAGGCAAGGAACGTGGTTTTGTGACTGAAGAGGAAATTCTTCATACTATGGGTGACGTGGAAAAAGACATTGAAAAACTTGAAGAGCTTTATGACAAGTTGGAAAGTAGCGCAATTGGGGTAATTTCTTCCGAGGATGTAATCAAATCGGAAATGGATAGTGGTGAAAAAGAAAAAGAAACAGAAAAAGTTGATTTGATTGAGGATGTCAATGAAGACGCCGGTTATTCAGATTCAGTTCAGATGTATCTTCGAGAGATTGGCAAAGTGACACTGCTAACAGCTGAAGATGAAATTATGTTGGCCAAAGGAATTGAAAAAGGTGATCAAGCTTCAAAACAAAAATTAACTGAAGCCAATCTAAGGTTGGTTGTCTCAATTGCCAAAAAGTATGTGGGTCGTAGTCATAGTCTTTCTTTTTTGGATTTAATTCAAGAAGGAAATATCGGTCTTTTTCGAGCAGTAGAAAAATTTGATTATCATCGAGGGTATAAATTTTCGACTTATGCTACCTGGTGGATTCGACAGGCGATTACCAGGGCGATTGCTGACCAGTCAAGAACTATTCGAATCCCGGTTCATATGGTAGAAACTATTAATCGTTATGTTCAAGTTTGTCGACGGTTAGTTCAAGAATTAGGACGGGAGCCGTTAGCTGAGGAAGTGGCCAGTGAAATGGGATTGCCAGTGGAAAAAGTTAGACACATTCAAAAGGTTTCGCAGGAAACTGTTTCTTTGGAAACTTCAATTGGAGATGATGACAATGAGAGTGTCTTAGGTGATTTTTTGGAAGACACTGAAATGGTGATGCCCAATCAAGAAGCAGCTAGAACACTTTTGAAAAAACATATCAGCCAAGTGCTCGACCAATTAACTCCTCGAGAGCAGAAAATTCTGCGAATTCGTTTTGGTTTAGACGATGGAGTGACTCGAACTTTAGAAGAAGTGGGAAAAGAATTTGGAGTAACCAGAGAGCGGATTCGTCAAATTGAGGCAAAATCTTTGGAAAAAATTCGGGACATGCAAATATCGAAAAAACTCAAAGACTATTAGAATTCGAAGTCAAATTTTTTGTTTTGTTTGAAGTTGATAAAATTAAAATAGTCAATTTTTTATTTAAATTTTAAAATTATTTAAAATGACAAAAGCCAAAAAGTTTGTGTTGAATGAAGATTCAAATATTATGGAAACGGTAACTAATTTTCCAGTGGCAGCCGAAATTTTTGCTGAAAAGGGAATTCCATGTTTAGGTTGTGTGGCGGCTAGATTTGAAAAACTTTCCGATATTGCCGGTGAATTTGGCATTACCGCAACTGAGCTGGTGGCGGAAATTAAAAAGAGAAGTGAAGATAAAAAATAAATCGAAATTATGGTTTTGGTTGAAGGTGTCAATCAGGTTTCTTCAGATGAATTCGAATCATTAATTAACAATAAAAAAGTTCATTTGCTTGATGTGCGAGAGCAATCGGAATATGATAGTGGTCGAATCAAGGGTTCAATTTTGGTGCCGGCAACTAGATTCGATGAAGAATTTGAAAAACTAAAGTTGAAAAAATCAGATATTATCGCGCTTTATTGTCGTAGTGGCAATAGAAGTGATTTTATAGCCAAGAAGTTAGTTGCGGCGGGTTATAAAAAAGTTTTTAATTTGGAAATGGGCATTGAAGAGTGGCAAGCTTGGGGAAAAAAATTGGTCTAATTTTGCTTTGAAAATAGGGGATTATGATTGCAAAAATTAAAAATTGTTTTTTGGGAGGTGAAAAAGCATCTGATTCTATTGTTTCGGCGGCTTTTTTGATTTCAATGATGGGTTTGTTTAGTCGATTAATGGGTTTGATTCGTGATCGAGTTTTGGCCTCAAAGTTTGGAGCGGGAGATTTTCTTGATGCTTATTATGCCGCTTTTAAAATTCCTGATTTAATTTTTAATCTTTTAGTAGTGGGGGCGCTTTCAGCGGCTTTTGTCCCAGTTTTTACCGGTTTGATTGCTTCTGACAAAAAGAAAGAAGCTTGGAGTTTAGTAGGAAAGATTGTCGCTTTAGCTTCTTTAGTATTAATTTTGGCAGGATTTCTGCTTTTTATTTTTGCTTCAACATTAGTTTCCACTTTGACGTTTGGCTTTAGTCTTGAGAAGAAAGATCTAACCACAGGACTAACGCGAATTATGCTTTTGAGTCCGGTGATCTTGGGAATTTCCGGAATTATGGGTGGAGTGCTTAATTCTTTTAAGAAATTTTTCTTTTATTCATTAGCACCGATTTTTTATAATCTGGGAATTATTATCGGAGCGGTTTTTTTTGTCAGATTTTGGGGTGAATTAGGTTTGGCTTATGGAGTGATTTTGGGGGCATTTTTTCATTTATTAATTCAATTGCCGGAGGTGAAACGTTGCGGTTGGGATGGTAAACTAATTTTTAACTTTCATGATCAAAATCTAAAAAGAGTTTTATTGCTAATGTTGCCAAGAACTATGGGATTGGCAATTACTCAAGTGAGTTTCTTAATTGTCACAATTTTAGCTTCCACGCTTCAATCTGGAAGTTTGGCGGTTTTTAATTTTGCTAACAATATTCAAAGTGTTCCCTTGGGAATGTTTGGAATTGCTTTTGCGGTAGCAGCTTTTCCGACTTTATCTTGCAATTGGGCAAAAAAACAAAAGCAGGAATTTTCAAGAGTTTTTTCTAAAACCTTCATTAATATTTTGTTGTTTGCTATTCCGTTTTCGGTAATATTTATTGTACTTCGAGCTCAGTTGGTTCGGGTGATTTTGGGTAGCGGAAAATTTGATTGGGCTGACACGATTTTAACTTTTCAAGCTTTGGGAATTTTTGCACTTTCGCTTTTTGCGCAGTGTCTGATTCCACTTTTGGCAAGATCTTTTTATGCAATTGGAAACACCAAAACCCCATTTTTCATCGGAATTTTTTCTGAACTAGTCAATTTGATCTTGGCTTTATTTTTAATAAAAGAATTTCAGTTACTTGGTTTAGTCTGGGCTTTCAGTGTTTCATCGATACTCTATATGTTTCTGCTACTTTTATTTTTGAAGAAAAAAATCGGTGACTTGGGAGAAGATTTAATTATTGTTAATACTTGGAAAGTGATTTTTGCCAGCGTTTTTATGGCTCTGGTGATGCAAGGCGCAAAGTACATTGGTTATCTTGTTAACATGCAGACCTTTTTGGGAGTTTTTATCCAAACAATTATTTCGCTTGTGTCGGGTGTGGTGGTCTTTTGCTTTGTGGGAAAGTTATTAAAAATTGAAGGATTGGGTGCGTTATTGCTTCTAATCAGAAAAAAATTTTTCAATGTGAAAGCCTTGAACAAAGAAGTTAGAGATGAAATTGAAGGGCTCTAAAGACTTAAATTAAAAGAATCATTAGATTATTTCAGAATTTGATTAAGATTTTCAAATGTCCAAAATTAATCACAGATTTATTTTCTGATTATAAAGTTAAATAATGATAGCGATCTTCATATAGCTGAACTAATTTATTATTTTTTGAAAATAGAGATTCACATCACTAATCCATTTTTTTACTCCATAAGCATCATGACCGGCGCAAGTAGAACCGCATTTCCAAACGATCATTTTGTTAGGAGTATCAAGGTTGTATTCATAGACTAATTGAGAAATTCTATTGCCAACCACTTCAACAGCTTCAGCCGGTGAGTCAAAACAAGTGTATCCGTCACGTGTAACTAAATCACCTCCTCCTCGAAATCCCCAGTAATTGAAGCAGTCTTTGCCGTCAAGCAATGGAACTCTTTTGCCCCAATTACTTTCTTTTTTGGCAATTCCGATAATAAAACCAGCTACAATGGGATCTTGTTTGGCAATAAACGGCACCATTGCTTCAATTGGGTAGCCGGTAACCATTTTTTGCAATTGGAGTTCCAATTGTTGAGGGTCGTTTTGAGCTAAACCTTCAATCATTTGAACTCGATTTTGGCGGTCTAAAAAATAATAAAAATGACCAATTATCACTAAGATCAAAACAATCAATGATGTAATGAAAAGTCGATTGTGGCGAAGCATTTTCCTCATTTTTTGTTTTAATACTTGTTGGTGGGCGAGAGAGGACTCGAACCTCCACGGGAAGATCCCACATGCTCCTAAGGCATGCGTGTATACCAGTTTCACCACTCGCCCGATTTTTAACTGACAATACTACTCTAACTAAACTGGAAATTTTTATCAAGTTTTGGTACAATAAAAACAGTCGTCAAGACTTAAAAATATTTTTGCCAAATGACATATCATTAACGGTTTGAGTTTATCGTTTTATAATTTTTTAAAAATTAATGACATCATTTAATCCGGCGGTTATTGTTTATGGAATTCTAATTTTTGGATATCTTGTCAATTGCTTAGTCATTGTTTATCATCTGTTGGCCTATCCAATTAATCGAAAAAATGAACTGATAATGTTTATGATTTTTGTGTTAGGATCAGGATTGCTTTTGGCGCTTAATCTTTTTTATGCGTTTAAATTGGATTGGGGTGCGTTGACAATTTATTTATAAAAAACAACCATGGAACAATTTGGTCATGAAGGTTATATTTTCAGAGGAAAAAGAGAAGATGAAAACATTATTTTGTTGCTTCGGCGTCACTGGATTACTTTGTTTTTTCGTTTAATACCATTGATTTTTTTCTTAATCTTAGTGATTATCTTTAATTTCTATGGGCAAGTGTTGCTTGATAATTTGCTTGGTGTCGGTGATTATGATTGCAATTTAATTCCCTTTATTAATACTTTTTTATTTCTGGTTTTTTGGACGATGTTATTTTATGTCTGGGTGGATTATTATTTGGATGTTTGGATAGTCACTGATCAAAGAGTGATAGATATTCGTCAATCAGGATTTTTTTCTCGAACAATTAGTGAATTAGAACATTCAAAAATTCAGGATGTTACTTCATCAGTCGAAGGATTAATTCCAACGCTTTTTAATTATGGCAATGTCAATGTTCAATCAGCTGGAGAAATAGTTAAATTTGTTTTTTTGCAAGTGCCTAATCCGGCAAGGGTGAGAACGATAATTATGCAGTTGCAGAAAAAAATGGTTCTTAATGAGAAGAGAATAGAAGGAGCGATTTTGAGGGGAAAAATGTGAAGATATAGGGATATGAGTTTATAAAGAAAGTGTTTTTTAAACAATTACCTAGCTATTTGGATTTGATTTGAAATTAAATAATTGATGTTTTTAATTTATTTCAGATCTCAAGTGTTTTATGGCGCCGGTAGTTTTGCAGGTTAGTGAATTTGTGTTAGAATTGATTTAGTTTTATCAGGAAATTCAAAAATATATTTTATAAATTAATAAAAAATAAAATGAACAAGCTTGAAGTAGTTCGCAAAAATTCGCTTTTGATTTTTGTTTTTTTTGGTTTGGCGGTGATTCTTTTTTCGTTGGTATTGCTCAAGGAAACTCAACAGATAGTCAAGAAAGATGATTCATTATCAAAAAAAATTAAAACTGCCGTGGTAACGCAATCAATTGATTTGGGAGTGTGCTCAGGGACTAAGACGATTGGTTCTCCTTGCGAATTAAAAGATAGTGCTACTTTTGCCGCAACTTCTGGTGTTTACAATATTTATGCTGATATTGTTCGTGGTCCTGAAGATCAGAAAAAAGAGGATTTTAAATTAACTCTTAACGGGTCTGAATTAGGCAAGTTTTATGATGATGGAGTGTATAGTGACTTGGAACCACACAAATATTTGATTAAAAACAATGTTACTCTTTTATCAAACAATACCTTGGAAATGGAACATCTTTCTCCTAATAGTGATCCAAATAAATATCCTGAGAGTGTTTCAATTACTAGTTTGTATTTGGAAAAAATTGATCCTACCTGTTCAATTTCTTTTAATCCAACTTCTATCAAAGTAGGTGAGAGTTCTAATTTTACTTGGAATTTTGGTGGGGGATATACCACTTCTACTCCGACCATTCTGAAATGTACTTTAACCAACACCAGTGGAACCCCTATAACCGGAATATCAGCTTCTGGAACACAAAAAACATCCCCTTATGCCTCTGATGGTAAAGAAACTTGTTATATTTACTTTGACGGATCATCTACTCCCGCTTGTACTAGCAATACTTTGATAGTGAGTCCCGTAATTCCTACTTGTTCAGCTTCATTCTATGATGCCAACAATGTTAACAAGATTACTAGTTTGAAAGTTCCTGGCAGTGCTTATTTAAGATGGTCTTCTACTGATGCAACATCTGTTAAAGGTTATTGTACTGGCCCTATACCAGTTTATTCGGCTTCTAATCCTGAAGAGGTAGGTTTGAAGAATGACGCTTTTGGTCCAATTCAGTTTACAGCTTCTCATGTTGGGACTGAAACTTGTTATTTTATACCTTACAACGGTTCTACCAAAGGAACGGAATGTTCCGCTTCTATCTCTTTGTCAAGTGCAGCTCTCTGCGGAAATGGAATTGTTGAAGAAGGTGAGGATTGTGAACCAGTTCCAATTTTTGGTGGACAAAAAACTTGTTCTTCCGGATATACTTGCAATAGTAATTGTAGGTGTGTTATTTCTCCAACTCCTACTCCAACTCCTACTCCTACTCCAACTCCTACTCCAACTCCTACTCCAACTCCTATTAACGGCCAATGCGGTTCTAATGCGCAAACCTATCCTTCTACCACTACCACTTGGCCATCAACCTCAGCTACTGCTTTCTGTTCCAAGGGAACTCCCAATCCTTCCTCTCCCACTTTTCCAGGGGCAGGTTCTTCCACTACTTGGACTTGCCAAGGACAAAGTGGAGGAACAAGTATTACTTGCACTGCCACTAGGCAAAATCCTAATAACCCTGCAATTTCTCTAACCAAAACTCCAAGCAAAACTTCAGTCTACAAAGGCGATTCAGTCAAATACACTTATGTAGTTTCCAACACTGGTTCTAGTTCACTAAGCTCAGTAACTTTGACTGATGACAAACTGGGAACAATTACCTGTCCTAAAACTACTTTGGCAGTTGGTGAATCAATGACTTGTGAAAAAACAACAACCCTAACCGCCAGTACAACCAATAAAGCCACAGTGACGGCAGTTGGTTCGGCAAGTACTCAAGTGACAAATACCGCCACCGCCACTGTTTCTGTCGGTTATTGCCAAGACAAAATAGTTAATGGAACAGAACAATGTGATGACGGTAATGCAACCAACGGTGATGGTTGTGACTCAACTTGCAAGAATGAATCAGCTGGATTAGAAGTGGACAAAACTGTCAGTGATACAACACCCAAAGAAGGGGATAGCGTCACTTATTTCTATAAGGTCACTAACACTGGCCAATCAAAAATTACAGGCATTACTTTGAACGATGACAAACTGGGAACAATTACTTGCCCCAAGTCAGAATTGGCTACCGGCGAATCAATGAGCTGTTCAAAATCGACCACCTTAAAACAAGACACAACTAACACGGTAACGGTCAAAGGTACCGATGCTAACGGCAAGACGATTTCTGATATGGACAGTGTCACAGTTGATGTTAAGAAGGATGACAGCAAATCTTCTTCCACCACCAATAAAACTACCAATAATACCACTAACAATACTACCAACAACACTACTACCACCAAAACAGCTCCTTCAACCGGAGTGGGCACTAACATTGGAATCATCCTAGCAATCAGTGGAGTGTTGACTGCCATTGCTTATGTGATTGTTAAAAAATTTGGTGGAATGTGACAAATGATAGAAAATTGATCTTTAGACAACTTGCCAATTTGACCGCTAGCTATCGATTCCGATAGCTAGCGGGTTGTTTCTTTTTGTGGTATTGTGGTATTGATCTTCTTGAATTCGTTCTAGTTAAGTTAACATTCTAAGTCGAAATTATTTTGCTTTTGGATTTATTGACTATATTAGAGAAGATTAAATAGCATTACTGGTTAAAAGCTAATTTCAAGAATTCAAGAAATAGAAGGAGATGGTCAGTATTAAGATGAAACGAAAACAGGATAATAATAATCTTTGGAGGTTGCGATTTATTTTTTAGTATTTTATAATTGTCATCATAATTGATTGTTTCCAGTTTTCTAGTATTTGATAAGTTGCAAATCATAGTTGTTTTGATAAAAATTAAAATAAATAAAAAAGTGAAAAGAAAGAAAGCGCAAAATAAAGAATATGGGAATTGGATATTAGAGACAGCAACTGTTTTTTTTAAAAAAATTGTTCAAGAATTAGAGTTTAATGCTAAAAAAAAGTTGGATTTTTTTTTGGGTCGACTGAAAGCTTCTCTGTATATCTTTTTTGTTGTTTGTTTTGGAACGGTATTGGTGATGCTAGCTTTTTCGGAGCTGATTCAGGATCGGATGGTAGCTTTTCCATGGGTAGGTAAACTTTCGATGGGGTTGTTACTACTGATAATCGGCTTGGTGGCAGGAAAAAAGATAGAATAGATGTTAATTTTAATTAGTAATAATAAATAGTAAAAAAAATGGATAAAAAAATGATCCAGAAGAAAATTGGGGGGGTGAAAAAAGCGGTTGGAGCAAAAATCAATTCAGCGACTGAGAAAGCTGAAGAAGAAATGAAAAAGGCTAAAATGATGGCTGAGAAAGAAATTAAAAAAGCTAAAATGGAAATGGAAAAGGCTTTGAAAAAAACCGGAGAATTTGTAAAAAAGAATCCGGTCAAAGCGGCGGCAATTGCGGCCGGTTTAGGAGCAGCAATTGGGGCGGCGATTAGTGCGGCAGTAAAAAAAGAAACTGCTAAAACAAAAAAGAAGAAATAAAAATTTATTTCAAATTTTAATCCAAAAAGAAGCCCTAAAGGGCTCTTTTTGGTTGACTTATATTTGATTTTTATGTTAAAATTAAAGGCAGTCGGGAACATTTTTTCGATAATTTGTTTGTGATGATGTCAAATTAACTACTAATAGCAAAAAAGATAATGTATAGCAATTTTGTTGAATTTATTGTTAATCAAGGAGTGCCGATCAGCACTGTTACTTTGATTTTGATGTTGCCAATTGTGGTGACAATGATTGCTTTTTTTCGTCAAGTAGTGGGAATTAAGGCTTTTGGCATCTATACTCCAGCGCTTGTCATTTTTGCTTTTTTAGCCATCAAGTCTGAATCAGAAAGTGGGGTTTTCAGTGGACTGAAATATGGTACAGCTATATTTTTCTCAGTAATTTTGATTGGTACTTTGGCAAGAATGTTAATCAAACCTTTTCGCTTATTATATCTTCCCAGAGTGGCAATTGTGATTTCGATTGTGGCGGTTTCCACCTTATTGTTTTTGACTTTTGGAGGAATGTTCCGTCGAACTGGATTGGCGGGTGTTTCGATTTTTCCGATTTTAATTATGATTACTTTGGTAGAAAAATTTGTGGCTACTCAAATAGAAAGAGGTGACAAAATAGCGGTTTATCTTTCTTTGGAGACCTATGTGATTTCAACCTTGGGGTATTTTTTAGCCAGTTGGGATAAGCTGATTGAATATCTCCAGCGCTATCCTTGGATTGCACTTTTAGCTATTGGCCTAAATATTCTTCTGGGCAAATGGACCGGACTTCGTTTGAGTGAATATATTCGTTTTAAGAAAGTTATTGAATATGCTAAACTTAATCAAGGGAAGTAGTGAAATTCTTGGTATGAATGCCAGGAATCTCATCTATATTCGACCTAATAATCTTCAGAAGGCAAAACGTTTAGCAGACAACAAACTGCTGAGCAAGCGGTTGTTGAAAAAAAATGGATTGCCGTCTTCCGAATTAATTGCAAAAATATCCAGCAAAACAGAGCTGGATAATTTTGATTTTTCAAAATTACCTAATAGTTTTGTTTTGAAACCAAATTTAGGATTTGGTGGAGAAGGAATTATGGTGGTTTATGGACGAAAAAAAAATGTCACTGATGTTTGGGTAAAATCTGATCGATCTAAGGTGACAGTTGATGATTTGAAGGCCCATATTCTTAATATTCTCGATGGATCATTTTCACGAACTAATATTCCGGATGTGGCCTTTTTTGAGGAACGAATAAAATTGTCGAAAGTTTTTAAACCTTATGCTTATCGAGGAATGCCTGATGTGCGAGTGATTGTTTATAATAATGTGCCGGTGATGGCAATGTTGAGACTTCCTACCAAAGAATCTGACGGAAGAGCCAATTTGCAACAAGGAGGAATAGCCTGCGGAATTGATATGGCCAGTGGTATAACTACCACTGCCGTTCAGGGAAAATCAAAAATTATTGAATATCTTCCAGGAAGCCGGCTGTCTCTCAGCGGGATTAGAATTCCTTATTGGGATAAAATCTTGGAAATGGCTGTTAGGGCTCAACAAGTTTCCGGTTTGGGATATTTGGGAGCTGATATTGCACTGGATCGAGATCGAGGGCCAGTGTTTTTGGAACTCAATGCCAGACCGGGACTTTCCATTCAAGTGGCCAACCTAGACGGACTTTTGGGCAGACTGAAAAGAGTGGAAGGTTTGAAAGTTAAATCAGTTAATCATGGGGTTAAATTGGCAAAGAATTTGTTTGGAGGCGAAATTGAAGAAGAAATTGAAGAAATTTCCGGTAAGAAAATTATTGGAACAGTGGAAAAAGTGAAACTGGTCGGCAAAAATAATGAAGAAATTGAAGTAGAAGCCAAAATTGATACCGGTGCTTATTCGACTTCAATCGATGCTGAATTAGCAAGAAAGTTGGGATTTGGAGAGGTTTTGGACTATTTTTCCAAGATTGAAATTCCACAGGGTTTTTCTCGTTCTAATGTGAAGGACATAGAAGCCGAACTAAGAAAAAAATATTTAGCGGGAAATGAAGATTTAAAAGATATTGTGGTGATTTATTCTTCCAGTGGAGTGACTGTGCGACCAAAAGTGGAACTGGTTTTTTATATGGATGGAGAAAAAGTAGTTTCTTGGGCAAATATTATGGAAAGGACGGAATTAAAGTATCCCATAATTGTGGGTAGAAAAGATTTGAAGCGTTTTTTGATTCAGATTTAGATTGAAGAATTATTTATTATGAAGTTAATGTTAACGAATTAAACTAATTATTATGAAAAATTTAGTGGTTGTTTATTATAACGACGACTGGGATGAAAAGGAACCATTGAAAAATGCTGTCTCTACAAGAACTTCTTTTGAAGATTGGCATGAAAGGGGACAAAAAAGTGGCATCAATATGTTTAGAGCTGATTTTCGTTGGTATGATGGGAAGCGAAATGTTTTTAAAAAGGCTTGGGCTTATAGAGATAAGAAGTGGATTAAAATAACTGAACCGATAAAACCGGATTTAATTTTTGATAAAATAGCCGGAAAGAGGGATTATGCTTTGTTTGATAAGAAAATGAGAATAACAAAGAAAATAAAAATGTTTAATCATCCACTTTTTAGAACTATGGTGGATAATAAATTGGCGCAATATCTTTATTTGGGAGAGTTTATGCCAAAAAGTTTTTTGGCAACAAATTTAGAAGAACTAGAAAAAGTATTTTCAGAAATAAAAGGTGACAAAGTTGTATTAAAACCACTTTATGGATCGGGTGGTTTCGGGATAATTATCGATAATAAAGATAACATCAAAAGAGATCAAATAGATTTTCCAGTTCTCATTCAGGAATTTGTGAAAAGCGAAAAAGGTATTCCTGGATTTTCAAAAAAAGATGAGGTTTCTGATTTGAGAATGATTTTTATTAATCATAAACTTATCTACGCTTTGTCCAGAATAGCAAAAAAAGGCTCTCTTTTCACCAACTTTCATCAAGGAGCAACAGCTGTTTTGGTTCCGTTGGAGGCTATTCCTAGTTCTGTAAAAGATTTGGTTGAAAAAATAGTTGGAAAGCTTTCTATTTATCCTGAAGCTAATTATTCTTTAGATTTTATTTTTACTAATTCAGGAAAGCCAATTTTGGTGGAGATGAACACAACTCCTGGATTTGATCTGTTGCATATAGTGGGTGACGAGAAAACGAAGCAAAAACATTTTAATTCTTTTATGAAGATTTTATAATGGGGAAGGTAAGAAAAATCCGAGTGGCAATAGTAGCGCCGCCATTTGGAGAAACTGGTGGCCCGGAAGTTGTTGCGAAAAATTTGGCGGAGGCTCTTTCGGATAATGATTGTGTTGATGTCACTCTTTTTTGTCCTAAAGATTGGCATTTGACGGCGAACATAAAAAGAGTGGATACTTTGAATGAAAGCTTGTGGAATATGTCTGACTTTAAGAATCAAACTGAAAAGGTTCGAAGGAACTTGAGAATATCTAGCCAAATTAAAGTTTTGCTACAACAAGATTATTTTGATTTAATTCATCTTCATTCTCAAGATTATGCTTATTGTGTAGGAAAAAATTCTTCTAAACCCTGTGTTCTTTCTTGGCATAATAGAATAACCAAACAGGAATTTGAACAAACCAAAGAAGCGGGCATTTATTCGGTATCTTTATCTAAGTTTCAAAAAAAATTTTTTCGTACTAGCAAGACGATTTGGAATGGAGTGTCTTTGAAGGAAACTGTTTTTTCTCAAAATACAAAAGATTATTTGATTGCCGTTGGAAGATTGACTGAACAAAAAGGTATTGATATCGCCATACAGGTGGCAAGGAAAGCAAAAAGAAAATTACTTATTTTCGGGAGAATTGGAAATTCGGAAGAGAGACAAACTTATTTTAAAGAAAAAATCAAACCATTTCTGAATAAAGATGTAATTTATAAAGGGGAAGTTTCCCACAAGGAATTGCTTGCTTATTTAAGAAATTCTGAGGCACTTCTTTTCACTATTCGTCGGCCAGAAGTTTGTCCTATGGTTGTTCTAGAGGCGTTAGCTTCCGGCACACCAATTATTGGAACAAAAGTCGGGCCTCTTCCTGAGTTATTGAAGAATAAAAAAATAGCTTTTTTGTCAGACAAAGAAGATGAACTTGTTAAAGTTGCTAAGAATACTTCTTGTTTTGACAGGCTAGAATGTCGAAAATATGCGGAAGCCAATTTTAGCAGTTTTCGAATGGCAAATGAATATCTAAAGTTATATAAAAAAATAATAAATGCAGAAAAAAGGCGGATTGATCATAAATGCTGATGATTGGGGAATGAGTGGAATATTTAATGATGGAATTTTGGAATTAGTAAAAAGGGGTGTGGTCACCAGTGTGACGGTTATGATTAAAGAAAAACATCTTGAACCAGAAAAAATTTTATTTTTTCAAGAAATTTCTGTTGGGTTGCATTTAGATTTGAAACGAAATGCTAGTTTAAAAGAGGCGGAAGCGCAAATTGGGAAATTTATCAGAGTATTTGGCAAAAAACCATCTCACCTAGATGGACATCAGCATTGTCATCTCTCACTTAACAATCTTCCTTTGATTTTAAAAGTTGCTAAAAAATATAATCTTTCTGTTCGATCTCGTTTCTTGGAAGATCGAAAAACTATTCAAAAAGAAAAAGTAAAAACACCGGATAATTTTATAAGTTGGCATCCAGCTAGAAGCGAACTTTTAGTGGAAAGATTGTTGGATATTAAAAATGAATTTGTTACTGAATTGGTTTGTCATCCGGGATATTTTGATAAAAATTGTGGATATCCTTATAACCAAGAGCGAAAAAAGGAGTTGAAATTTTTAAAGAGTGTTCCTTTTGGAAGAATATTAAATAATTTTAATCTTAAAAATTATTATGAGCTTTGAAAGTCCATCGAATGAAGACTTACTAAATTTTGAAAACTGTATAAGAGATTATCTGGAAAAAAATAAAAAAATAAGTTAAAATAAAATCAGAAAGCTTGGATGATGGATAACTTGAGAAATAATTTTTTTAGTTGTTTTCTATACAGATGGCAGAGAATATTCAAAAAGTAAAAGGGCCAAAAAAGGAAAAATTCAAAAAATTTTTTTGGGTATTGTTTAAAATTGGAGTAGTTTTTTTTATTTTAGGCGTTTTGGCTGTGGGTGGTCTTTTTCTTTATTATGCCAAGGATCTTCCCAATCCCTCAAAAATCAACAAGCGAGTGGTGGCGCAATCAACCAAGATTTATGATCGAACCGGAGAACATCTGCTCTACGAAGTTCATGGCGAAGAAAAGCGAACGGTGATTTCTTCCGGAGAAATTCCCAAAGTGGTTAAATCAGCCACTGTTTCGCTAGAAGATCAGATGTTTTATCGGCATCATGGCGTTGATTTTCAAGGAGTGATTCGAGCGGCGATTTTGGATGTGCTTAAAGGCGAAGCGGCGCAAGGAGGTTCAACTATTACCCAGCAATTTGTTAAAAATTCGCTTTTGACTTCTGAGAAAAAATTATCTCGAAAAATCAAGGAATTGATTTTAGCGGTCGAAATTGAGCAAAAATTTTCCAAGGATGAAATTCTGCAGATGTATTTGAATGAAATTCCTTATGGATCAAATGCTTATGGAATCGAAGCGGCGGCTCAAACTTTTTTTGGAGTTTCAGCTCGAGATTTAACTTTGGCTCAAGCGGCGCTTCTAGCTTGCTTACCTAACGCACCAACTTATTATTCTCCTCATGGAACACATACCGATAAACTTATTACTCGGTGGAAATATGCTTTGGATCAAATGGCTGAATTGGGATACATCAGCGCTGAACAGGCTGATTTGGCCAAAAGGGAAGACATACTGTCTCAGATCAAGCCTTATCGGGCGAATATGAAAGCTCCGCATTTTGTGTTTTATGTCAAGGAACAATTGGTCAAAGAATTTGGTGAAGAAGCGATAGAAAACGGCGGTTTCAAAGTCTATACCACTTTGGATTGGGATATGCAACAATTGGCTGAAGAAGTGGTGAAAAAGGGAGTGGAAGAAAATGGACCTAAATATAAATTTACCAATGCTGCTTTAGTGGCGATTGATCCACGAAATGGTCATATTCTTACTATGGTTGGTTCAAAAGACTATTTTGATGAAGAAAATGATGGAAATGTGAATGTAGCAATAAGACCTCGGCAACCGGGATCGTCTTTCAAACCATATGTTTATGCGCAGGCTTTTTCTGAAGGATATACGCCCGATACAGTTCTTTTTGATGTGGAAACCAATTTTTCTACTGAAGAAGGTAAGGATTATATACCAAAAAATTATGATGGAAATACCAGGGGGCCGGTGAAGATGAAAGAAGCCTTGCCGATGTCATTGAACATTCCGGCGGTGAAAGCTCTCTATTTGGCCGGAATAAAGGATTCGATTAAATTGGCAAAAAGTATGGGAATCACTACTCTCAATGAAGTTGATCGCTATGGTTTATCTTTGGTTTTAGGTGGCGGGGAAGTAAAATTGGTTGATCATGTTGGGGCTTTTGGAGTGTTTGCTAATCAAGGAATCAAACACGAAAAGAAATCAATTTTGAGAATTGAAGACAGTACAGGGAAAATTATCAAGGATTATCCGGATGATAAAGGCACTCAAGTTTTGAAAAAAGATGTGGCGCTGATTATGGAAAATATTATGTCAGATAATTCGTTAAGAGCTCCGGTTTTTGGAGAACATAATAATTTGGTAATTCCCGATCGGCAAGTATTGGCTAAAACTGGAACAACCAATGAATGGCGAGATGGCTGGTTGGTGGGAGCAACACCTTCTTTGGCGGCTGGGGTTTGGACTGGAAACAATGATAATAAGCCAATGGCTCAAGGAGCAGACGGTTCTTATACCGCCGGTCCAATTTGGAATAAATTCATGACTGAGGCGCTCAAGAATACTCAAAAAGAAGAATTTGAAAAACCTCAGGAAATGGAAAAAACTGGTAAGCCAGTGTTGGATGGTGAATTGATGTTTGAAGACAAAATTGAAGTTTGCAAAACGGACAATGGAGATTATTGTTTGGCTAACAGTTCTTGTCCGGACAGCAAAAGAGACAAAAAAAGATTCTATAATGTGCATTCGATTTTATATTATGTCAATAAAGATGATCCTTTGGGTGACTATCCTAAAGATCCGGAACGAGATCCACAGTTTAAAAACTGGGAAAAGGGAGTTAAGAAATGGGCGGAAAAGAAATTGAGTGGCGATAAAATTAGAGAACTTCCCACTAGAGAATGTAACGATAGCGATTTTTAGTAGTTGGCGATTTTTTAAAATATTAATTTTAATTTGACAAAAATAAATTTTCAGTTAAAGTGAGAAAGGTTATTAGGTTAAAATTTTTTTAGTTTTTCGTTCTCTAAATATTCTATGAATGTTTTAGCTAGTCAAAATCGACAATTTAATTGGTATTTTTATTTTACCCGATATGATTCGGTCGATTTTGATTTGCGGAGAAGAAAAAAATAATTAAATTCTTTTCTCAATAAATCAAAACCGATCGAAAGATCGGTTTTTTTGTTCTTTTCAAAAACAATAAGCCAAGCCAGCAGTTCAAAACAAGAAACGCCAAACAAAGACAACGCAAAGGAAAGGAGTTATCGATGAAAAGTTTTTATCAAGTTGGCGATTGGAAAATGTTGGTTTCTCAAGAAAGGGAATTTTTTTCAGAAAATTTGCAAAATCAAGCTGTTTCTTTGCTCAAAAAGTGGGCTACCGTTTTTCCCTATGAGAACTCTTGGGTGCAAAAGGAGTTCTCAGTCCCTTCATTAATTGTTCGTCTTGATTGCGTAGTGCATCAGGACAAGGTTTTTCTTTTTGAAGTCGAGGAGCGACCGGCGGGAATAGGATTGACAGCTAAATTAAATGCCACTTTTAGCCAGAAACTTTTTGATTTACAAACAGAATGGCCAGAAATTAATTCTCTTGTTTCTCCGCGCCGAACAACCAGCGATGATTGTTTATGGTTGGAAACAGTTTCTTTGGAAGAAGCAAAAAAAAGTGATAAATTGCTTTTTATTCGAGCTGAACCGGAAGAAACCGTTTTCCATGCTCTTTTGGAACGTTCCGTTTCGACATTGCTAACCAAAGGAGATAAAAGCTATGGCGAAAGGATGGGGCTTTGGAAAGAGGTAAACAAAAACGATTTTTCCCATTTGCCGTGGGAAAGAGGTTTTTGTTTGAAACCTCTCAAGAGTTCCAAATGTCAAGGAATTGAAATTTGGAGTCCGGACTTTCGCAAAAAGAAAATCGGGGGTCTTTCAACTAAAACGCGAATAGAAAAAACTCTCAACCAGTATGGAAGAATGTATTTGCAAGAATTCATTTCTCCAATGGTTGATCCAGACGAAAAGAAGCTGGCAATGGCTTATCGGGTATTTTTTGGGTATAAGCCCAGCCTTGGTTCCTATGTATTTTTGGGCGGGTTGTGGAACGCTCGTCCCAACTTGAAGATTCACGGCGCTCAAGATACATTAATGGGGCCAATAATCTAATTTGAAAAGAACCGAAAAAAAGAAAGGGAATTATCAAATTCCCTTTCTTCCCAAGTTTATTTTTTATTTTTAAATATATGTTGGAGAAAAAAATTATTGAAACCACTTTAAAATTAATGCGCTTTCCCAGTGTCAAAGGAAATTATCAGCAAAAAAAAGCGATTATTGAATATGTTGGTTCTGATTGCGCCAAAAGCGGTTTGGCGGTGGAATATTTTGAACATAATCAACAGCCGGCTGTGGTAATCAGTATGAATAAAAAGCGAAAACAAAAAATTTTTCTCAATGGCCATTTGGATGTTGTTCCGGCCAAAGAAGAGGATTTTATTCCTCGTTTGGAAAAAGATAAAATTTTTGGTCGAGGAGCTGGCGATATGAAAGCGGCTTGCGCAGTGATGATTGAAACATTGAAAAATTTTTCTCAAAAAAAGAAAAAAATGCCAATAGGATTGATGCTGACAACCGATGAAGAAATTGGCGGTCAAGACGGGGCTGGTTTTTTGTTGAAAAATTATGATTTTTCATCCGATATTGCCATTATTCCAGACGGTGGCCAAGGTTTGCATCAAATCATTACCCATCAAAAAGGAGTGTTGCATTTAAAATTAACAGCCACCGGCAAAGCTGCCCATGGCGCGCGGCCTTTTTTGGGAGAAAATGCTATTGAAAAACTGTTAAAGGCATATCAAGAAATTAAAACTATTTTTTCGGAAGCTAGCAAAACTGATAATTGGAAAAATACTCTAAATTTAGGAAAAATTGGTGGGGGAGAGGCTGTTAATAAAGTGCCTGATTATGCGGAAATGTATTTAGATATTCGCTACACCAAAAAAGAAAACCGAGAAGAAATTTTGAAAAAAATAGAGCAAATTAGCGAAAATTTTCAGATTATCGGAGAAGGATTGCCTTTTATCCAAGAGCGGCATTCTTTGGTTGATGAATTTAAAAACTGTATGGAAAACCATTTGCAAAAGAAAATTTCTTTTGCCAAAGTGGAAGGAGCTTCCGATGGCCGTTTCTTTTCAGAAAAAGGCATTCCAACTGTTATCACCAAAATAAAAGAAGGAAATATTCACGGGGAAAATGAATGGGTGGATAGAAAAGAAATGATGATTTTTCAAAAAGGATTGGTTGAATTTATTAACAATTTTTGTCGCTGAAAATCCTTTGATTTGCCAAATTGGAAATTTATAGTTAAGTGGAATAGTTGCAAAATAAATTGCTTTTAAACTTTTAAAAGGGAAATTCTTGATAAAGATTTTTAATAGAGTTGATTTTATTAGATAAAAGTCTGATAATAAAAGAAACAAGGAAATTTGGCAGTTTTTGTAGATAATTAAACAGCAAGCAAGATTATGGCAAACCAAAATCTTACCAATGCAAAAAGGGCAAAAAAAGATGAGTTTTACACTCAGCGTGTTGATATTGAAAAAGAGTTGAAACATTATAAAGATCAATTTCGAAATAAAATTGTATATTGCAACTGTGATGATCCCTTTGAGAGCAAATTTTTCGAATATTTTGCGGCTAATTTCAAAGAGTTAAAACTTAAAAAGTTAATTTCCACAAGTTATGCCGGTTCTCCTATCGCTGGACAAATGCTTCCTTTTCGTGAATATGAAGGATTGAAAAACAAAAAGAAAAAAGAACCGCTTAAAATTGAAATTAATGAGGTAAAAGATTTTAATTTAGATGGCGCAGTAAGTTTAAAAGATATTGAATATTTGCTCAAAAACAACGCTAATTCCGCTACGCCGCTCAAGGGTGATGGCGATTTCCGAAGTAAAGAGTGTATTGAATTATTAAAAAAGGCAGATATCGTAGTAACCAATCCGCCGTTTTCGTTGTTTCGGGAATATGTTGCACAGCTTGTCGAATACAATAAAAAGTTTCTTATCCTTGGAAATCAAAATGCAATAACCTATAAGGAAATTTTTAAACTTATCAAGGAAAATAAATTATGGCTTGGCTATGATAATGGGGGCACAAAATGGTTTCAAGTTCCTGATGATTACGATATACCAACAGAATCAAGAAAAAAAATTATAAATGGTGTCAAATATTTTAGTATGGGCAGTATTGTTTGGTTTACAAATTTAGATACTACAAAACGTCATGAAGAATTAATTTTGTACAAAAAATACAGCCCGAAAGACTATCATAAATACGAAAACTATGAAGCCATTGAGGTTTCAAGATACACAGACATTCCAAAGGATTATGATGGTGTTATGGGGGTGCCGGTTACATTTCTTGATAAATGGAATCCAGATCAGTTTGAGATTGTAGGAATGGCTGAAGATAACGGCAAGGGACTTTCCGGTGGTATTTGGGATGGAAGAAATCCACATTGCGTGGTGAATGGAAGCAATAAATTTAAAAGAATTTTTATTAGAAATAAAAAAGTAAAAAAATAATATAAAATGTTTTCTAATTTTACCAGAAATAATTATCCTTTAATAACATCTTTGTTTTTTATAATTTGTGTTTTTTTGATTTTTCCTAAAATTTTATTTTTTATCTTATGTATTTTAGATGAGCACTCAAATGCGATATTAGCCATAGTTGCAATACTAGGACTTCTTTTCGGTCAATCTTGGCTCAATACTTCAAAAAAGAAAATGAAAGGAAAACTCGAATATGATATTGCAAGAAAATATTTAAGGGCTGTCCTTAAAATAAGAGATGCTATAAAAATTGTAAGAAATCCATTTATACCAGTTGGAGAAATACTAGTTGCTCTTAAAAAACAAGGTTTTAAAGAAAGTGATCTTAACGACAATAAAAAAGTTAACAGTTCTGTTTATTCTCTGCGCTGGGAAAAAATTCAAAACGCATGGACTCATTTTGAAGAAGTTTTATTAGACGCGGAAGTTTCTTTTGGACAGGAAGCAATAGAGGTCCAAAAAGGCTTGGATGAATTACTTAGAAAATTGAGAAGTGTAATATGGCTGTTTATAAATTCTAGAAAAAGTTTTGATGAATCTGATAGTGAAAATTTCAAAATTTTATACGAGACGTATGATGATAATGATAAATTTGCAAAAGATATTGATAAAGAGATTGAGAAAATAAGAAATTTTTTAAAAAAACATTTATAATTAAATCATTATGAAAATTGAATTACACAAAATTTTGGTTCGTGATGTGGTTGATGGTTTTCAGGATAATGCCATAGAAGGCGTTGTCGCTTATGGCGGAAAGTTGGATGTGCGGCCGAAATATCAGCGGGAATTTGTCTATAAAGACAAACAGCGCGATGCTGTGATTGAAACAATCAAAAAAGGGTTTCCTCTTAATGTGATGTATTGGATGGTGAAAGAAGACAGTACTTATGAAGTATTAGACGGACAACAGCGCACCATCAGTATTGGACAATATGTAAATGGTGATTTCTCACTGGAAAATCTTTTTTTTCACAATCTAACCAAAGAAGAGCAAGATCAGATTTTAGATTATGAATTGATGATTTATTTTTGTGAAGGCACAGATAAAGAACGTTTAGAGTGGTTTAAAACTATCAATATTGCTGGTGAAAAACTGACTGATCAAGAAATTCGCAACGCAGTTTATACCGGACCATGGCTTTCTGACGCAAAGCTGAAATTTAGCAAGCCTAATTGCGCAGCTTATTTGCTGGCCAACGATGGCGGATCGCTTTTGAGCGGTTCACCAATTCGGCAGGATTATTTAGAAACCGCGCTTTCGTGGATAAACAATGGCAACATTGATGACTATATGGCAAAGCATCAACACGATGAAAATGCCAATGAGTTGTGGCAGTATTTTCAAGATGCCATCGCTTGGATACGCCAAACTTTTCCTAATTACCGAAAAGAGATGGCACATGTCAATTGGGGCGAGTTATACAATCAATTCAAAGATAAAAAATTGAATCCCAATAAATTGGAGGCCGAGATTAAAAAATTGATGCAAGACGAGGATGTTACCAAAAAATCCGGCATTTATCCTTATGTTTTAACGAGACAGGAAAAATATCTTTCGATCCGCGAATTTACCGACAAGATGAAACGGGAAGCTTATGAACGACAAAATGGCATTTGTCCGTGGTGCAAAAAAGAGAAAAAAGAAAAACAACAATGGGATATCGAAGAAATGGAAGCTGATCACATCACTCCTTGGTGCGAGGGCGGAAAAACAACTGCTGAAAATTGCCAAATGCTATGTAAAACCCATAATCGAGCAAAAGGCAACAAATAACTATAATTTTTTGACCAAATAAGAAGTATTCTGAAGATGATAGCCTAGTTTTTGTATTATTGGCAACCCAATTTGGAAATAACGGCAATTTTTTTAGATTTTTTTGCCAAATTTATTCAGATAAATTAAGAAAAATTCAGAATTGATTATTGTTGCAGACTGGTTTGACAAATTTAAAACTTAGTGATAAACTAACGGCAGGAAAATTTGAATAGTTCAAGACGGTCGGAAAGACTGTTTTTTAAACCGAAAAATTTTATGAACAAAATTATCAGCTTCCTTAAAGAATCAAAAGAGGAAATTCTCAAAGTTAATTGGCCCAGCAAGAAAAAAACTACTGACTATACTATAGCGGTGATTGTTATGAGTTTATCAGTGGCGATTTTTTTAGGAATTCTGGATTTGATTTTTTCCAAGTCGATCAGTAAATTCATTTTTTAAGTTTTTAAGCTAAAGCGAGATGGCAAAGCAAACACAACATCATGGTCGAGCTTGGTATGTGCTTCATACCTACAGTGGCTATGAAGATAATGTTTCAAGAAATCTTCGTCAGCGAATTGAATCAATGGGAATGCAAGATAAAATTTTTGATGTGATTGTTCCCAAAGAAAAAAGAATTAAAATCAAAAATGGAAAACGATATACCGTTGAAGAGCGAATTTTTCCGGGCTATGTTTTGGTTGAAATGATAGTAACTGATGATTCATGGTATGTGGTTCGCAATACACCCAATGTTACAGGATTTATCGGATTAGGGACTACTCCAACTCCCATCAATCCGGAAGAGCTTAAAACTATTTTTGGTCGACAAACAGATAAAGATCCTAAATACAAATTGGATGTAGCTAAAGGAGATTCAATCAAAATTTCTGATGGACCATTCAAAAATTTTGATGGAAAAGTTGAAGAGATTGATGACGAACGGGGTAAAGTTAAAGTTTTGGTCAGCATTTTTGGGCGAGAAACTCCGGTGGAGTTGGATTTTCTTCAGATTAAAAAAATCTGATTTGGGTAATTTTTTATCTTTAGTATATTTTTTGGTAAATTTAATTTATTCAACAATATGGCAAAATTAATTAAGACAGTTATTAAACTTCAGATCAAGGGAGGTCAAGCTAATCCGGCTCCGCCAGTTGGTCCGGCTTTGGGTCAACACGGACTCAATATTCAAGATTTTTGCACTCGTTTTAACGAAATGACCAAGGATAAGATGGGAGAAGTTATTCCAGCGGAAATCACTGTTTTCGAAGATCGAACTTTCAGTTTTGTGCTCAAAACTCCTCCGGCGGCTGAACTTTTGAAAAAAGCTTCCGGCGCTCAAAAAGGGGCAGCCAATCCATTGACGGGGAAAGTTGGCAAAGTAACCAAAGAGCAGATAAGAGAAATTGCTGAGAAAAAAATGGTCGATCTTAACGCCAATGATATTGAAGGCGCAATGAAGATTGTGGAAGGAACGGCTCGATCAATGGGGATTGAAGTGAAAGAATAAATTTGTTTAGCATTTATTTTTTTAATTTAAAGTGGGAGTTTCGAATTTTCGGAACATTTGACCACTAGAAAAACGATGAAGAAGACTAAGAAAATGAAAGAGATGGAAAAGATCTTATCGGGAAAAGGAGAAATTTTTTCCATTGAAGAGGCGGTTGAAATTTTAGAAAAATTTCCCAAAGCCAAATTTGACGAATCAGTCGAAGTTCATGTCAAAACAGCGATTGATCCAAAAAAATCGGATCAACAAATCAGAGGAGCGCTTTCTCTTCCGGCCGGAATCGGAAAAACGGTTCGAGTTGCGGCCTTTACCAGCATTGGTCAAAAGGAAGCTAAAGAAGCAGGAGCTGATTTGGTTGGTGGTGAAGAACTGATTGATGAAATTAAAACCAGTGGGAAAATTGATTTTGATGTGGCGGTAGCTACTCCGGAGATGATGCCGAAATTGGCTAAGATTGCCAAACTTCTTGGGCCGAGAGGCTTGATGCCTAACCCTAAGTCTCAGACAGTCGGGCCTAAAGTAGGATTGTTGGTTGCGGAATTAAAAAAAGGAAAATTGAGTTTCAAGAGTGATGATAGTGGAAATATTCATTTGATTATTGGCAAGCGATCTTTTGAAAAAGAAAAATTGGCTGAAAACCTGAAAGTATTTTTGGATGAGTTGAAAAAAATGAAACCAGAAAGCGTCAAAGGAACTTTTATTCAGTCGGTGACCATTTGTGGAACTATGACTCAAGCCATTAAAGTTAAATTTTAGTTTTAATTTTCAATAAAGATAATACTATGTCTCAAGATAATCTGATCAAGCTCAAGTGTTCTGTTTGTGGGCACATCAATTATTATAGTTATAAGAATAAGAAGAAAATTCAAGCCAAGCTTGAAATCAGGAAGTATTGCAAAAATTGTAAGAAGCATACTTTGCACAAAGAAATGAAGAAAAAATAGCCGGCCGGTTTTCCAGGCAAAACGCTCCCGATTTTCGGGAGTTTTTTGTTTGTCTTTTTTTGAAAGAAGGTTATAATAGAAAAATAGAAAGATAAATTTTAAACAAAAATCAAGAGAGAATGAACTATCAGGAAATTTTGAAGTTATTAAATGAAATTGAACAGGTGAAAATTGGCTCCAATTCAGGCGGGGAGATTTTTGGCGCCTTGGGGATTTTCTTGGTCCTCTATTTTATTTTTAGAATTTTTCAGTTCTTGATTTTGCACCGATTGAAAAAAGTGGCTAAAAAAACTCGAACTGATTTGGATGATTTTTTAATCGAATTATTGGAAACGATCAAACCGCCGTTCTATTTTTTCATTTCTTTTTACATAGCTTTCCAATACTTGTCCTTTTATCCACTTTTAGGAAAAATAATTTTTTCTTTTTTTGTGATTATTTTGGCAGTCCAGCTAATATTGATTGCTGGAAAGCTGATTGATTTTGGAGTCAAAAAAAGTTATGCCAAAAGGAAAAAAGAAGCCGATCGTTATGAAATGATCAGGCTTTTGAGTCAAATCGCTAAATTTAGCCTTTGGATTTTCGGAACAATTTTAGTGCTCTCTAATCTGGGAGTGAATGTGACTTCGCTAATAGCCGGCTTGGGAATTGGCGGTGTGGCGGTGGCTTTGGCGGCTAAAAATATTTTGGAAGATTTATTTGCTTCTTTTTCAATATTTTTTGATAAGCCTTTTGAAATAGGGGATTTTATTAAAGCCGGACAAGATGCGGGAACGGTAAAAAAAATTGGAATTAAGACCACTAGAATCAAAACAATCAAAGGTGACGAGTTGATTATTCCTAATCGTGACTTAATAGAGGAACGAATCCATAATTACAAAGAAATTAGTGGTCGTCGAGTGATTTTCACTTTGGCAATTTCTTATCAAGTCAATCCTGAAAAATTAGCAAAAATACCAAAAATTATTGCTGAATCATTAAGCAAAATTAAAGACTTGACCTTTGAGCGAGCGCATTTAAAAGGCTATGGTGAATCAAGTTTGGATTTTGAAGTCTCAATGTTTATTGAAAAGAAAGTCTATCGTGAGTATCTTGACGTTAGGCAAAAGGCCAATTTGGCAATTTATCGTTCATTGTTAAAAGAAGGCATTGCTTTGGCTTATCCTACACAAACAGTTTATCTTAAAAGTGAATTTCAAAACAATAATTCAAAGAAATTATTATGAATTTTTTGAAAAAAATTTTTCAATGGAAAGCAAGTTTTTTTGAAAAAAAGGGAAAATTTCGATTATTTTTTTTGTTTTTGTTAGTTTTTTTTATAGCGGGATTTTTGAGAGTTTATAAATTAGGACAGCAATCGTTTATTGCTGATGAATACTTGGGAATTAACGCCAGTTATGGTTATTTGCAAACTAATCAATGGAAATTTTGGGATTTCAATCAAGCCAAGTTAACTGATGAAGAATACACTCGAGCCAATGTCTATTATTGGCAAGTGGCTAAGGTTCTGGGCTTTTTTGGCGTTAGTGAATCAATTGCAAGAATGGTCAGCGTTCTTTGGGGAATGATTGGTCTGATTACGCTGTTTTTGGTAGTTTTCTATTTTACCAAGAAGCGAACCTTGGCTTTTTTGGCAGCGTTTTTTTTGGCAGTGAGTATCTCGGCGCTTACTTTTGATCGGAAGTTGCGGATGTATAGTATGTTTTCGCCTTTATTTTTCCTTTTTTCAATCTCAGTTTTTCAATTTTTTGAGTCTGAAGTTAAATTTGGCAAAAATTTTAAAATAGTCGCTTTTTTAAAAGAAAAATTTGGGGTCAATGTTGTTTATCTTCCAGCTTTATTATTTTTTGGTTATTTGGCGTTTCAAACTCATTTGTTGGTGGTGAATATTCTTCCAGTTGGATTGGGTTATATTTTAATGATGGCGCTTTGGCAATATTTCAAAAACAAAAAAATCGATCGTTATTTTTATTTTTTAGTGGCAGGCGGAGTTTTGTCTCTAATCTTATTGCAGAATGTTCAAATAAAAGCGGCGCTTGATTTCTTCTCTTTGGTTTTTCATACCAGTTATTTTTCCAAAATAACCTTGGATTATAGCCATTTTATTTTAGCCTTTTCGTTAATTGGATTGGGGGGCTATTATTTAATCAAAAAAAATGGGAAATTTGGTCTTTGGGTTGTAATTAATTTTTTAACAATTTTATTTTTAGCGGTATTTTTTTGGGGTCGCAATGCCGGACATCAATATATCTATTTTATTACCCCATTTAAAATTATTTTAATGGCAACTGGGGTTTATTATGTCAGTCAAATTTTTGCTCAAAAATTTTTACCGCAAAAAAAGTGGTCTTTCTGGTTGTCAGTTGGTTATTTGCTTTTAGTTGTACCCAATTGGTATTTTTTCTTTTCTTCGGAAAGTTTTTATTTAGATAGCAAAAAGTGGAGCTATCCCAATTATCGAGAAGCATTTAAATATTATTTGAAAAATCGAAATGATAATTCAATATTGGTAATGCGGCCGATGATGAAATATTATATTAAAGATTCAAAAAGTGAATTGTTGGAATATAGTGATAGCAATAAGTTGACTTTGAAGGCAATTAAAGAGGCGCAAAGCGCTTATGACGAGGTTTGGATAATATTTACCAAGGATTTATTTATAAGCGGTGAGGTGGAAAAATATCTGAATAAAAATTTTGAGTCAATTAAGACCCAATACACTAATAATGTGGTGAATATTTTGGTGTGGAAAAAAGCGGTCGGCCAGTAGCTTGCTAGAAAATAACGCAGTATATTTATTTGTGCTTGCAAATGAATATTAAGAAGATTTTTTCTAAAGTATCGATTTTTGGAAAAAAGAAAGTTGATTTTTTTTGGAGTTTTTTTTGTGTCTTATTTTTCTTTTTTCTAGTAGTTTTTTGGATTTATTTTCGCTTGGCTGTTTTTGGTGGTGAGATTCAAAATGCTTTTTATTCAACTGTTAGGCTAAACAGACCGGTTCGATCGCCAACGAGTGTTTTGAAAATTAGTTTCCTAACCGATGTTCATAGTTATTCGGTTAAGGACAAGAAAAGTAAGCGCTTGATTCTAAGTTATCGGGCTACTTCACCGATTAGCGAAATGGCAAAGAATAACAAAATTTTTCAACCTGATTTTTTGGTGGAAGGTGGCGACTTGATAGATGGCAATAGAGATGGTCGCGGTGCTTTAGATTTCGAACAGATTAGTGATTTAATCCAAAAAGAAAATCCCAATTTGCCCATTTATCATGTTTTGGGCAATCACGAGTTGCGCGCTCTTTCTAAAAATGATTGGTTGAAAATGACCGGTCATAAAAACACTTACTATTATTTTGATGTGAGAGAATATCGGATTGTTGTGCTAGACGGTAATTTTTCTCCGCCATTGCCAAATAGCAATGAAGAGCCGGAAAATAACGGATCAATAGAGTATATTCCCGGGTATGTTAACCATGTCAACGGGTTTGGCTGGAAGATGTTTTAAAAGAATCCGCCAGAAAAAGAGTGATAGTATTTTTACATCAACCAATTTCCTATGAAGATGGTTTTCCTCCCAATGCGGTGTTTTTGTCTAATAGTCGAGAAATGGCGGAACTTTTTCAAAAGTATCATGTAGATTATGTTTTTTCAGGCCATCGGGAAAAACTTTGTAATTTCTCTTTGGGTAAAACTAAGTTTTATTTGATGAAAGGTTTTTACAAGGGGGATTATTGGATTGAAAATGGCTTAGACCATAAATCATTTTTCTACCAATTAACGATCGATAAAAGTGATCGACTAAAAATAGAAGCTTTTTATCGCAAAAATGAAGCTGATGCCAAGTATAGTTCTTTTGTTGTTAATGATAATGATTATGATTGTTTGGCTCGCGACCAGTTAACAACAAATGAACTAAACAAAGAAGGAGAAACTCTTGAAGAAATGGAGAAAGAAAATAACTAGAAATAATTTTTTATGGTAATTTTAAAAATCTGATAAGTTAAAAATTTTTTTAAAATAATGTCGAAAAAAATGGTCGATTTCTCAAATTGGATCAAAAAGAATTATTTTATTCTTTTTTTAGTTGGAATTTTTTTAGTTGGTTTTTTCTTGCGGGTATTTCATTTTTCCGATTGGCTTCATTTTGAATTGGATCAATCTCGAGATGCCAAAGTGATTGATTTGGCGATTGAAAAGGGACCTTCATATTTGCCGTTACTTGGGCCGCGAGCAGGTGGAACCTATCTTCGGCTCGGCCCGATTTTCTATTATATGGAGTATTTATCGGCTTTGATTTTTGGCGATAATCCAGCGGGAATGGCGGTAATTGTTTTGATTTTTTCATTATTAAGTTTGCCACTTTTTTATTTGTTTTGTCGGGAATATTTTGATGAAAAAATTTCCGTCAGTCTGTTGGCTATTTTTTCTGTTTCTTTGTACTTAGTTATCTATGCTCGTTTTGCTTGGAATCCCAATCCTTTGCCGTTTTTTGTTCTACTTTTGCTTTTCGCCTTCTTGAAGATTATAGACAAAGAACAAAAAAGAAAAATGTTATGGTTTTGTGTTTTGTCCGCTTCTTTTGCAATAGTGTTTCAACTGCATTTTGTGGCAATGGTTGTTTTGGGACTTTCTTCTTTAGGTTTTTTGCTGTATACTCGACCAAAATTAAATTGGAAAATTTGGTTGGCGGGAATCGCGACTTTTATGTTGCTTTTTTCCCCGGTAATTATAAATGATATTAAAACCAAAGGGGAAAATACCCAAGAATTTTTTAAGGCGATTACTAAAAAATCCAACAAACATAGGGGTAGTTTTTTGGAAAAATTAGGCGCCAATTATATTGCTCATGCTTCTAAATATTTTTTAATTTTAACCGGAAGAGAAACCGGAAGTTTGGTAAAGATTAAAATTCCTCAAAACAATCTTTTTAAAGCCGACATTATTTGCAAAAAAGTCAAATGTCAAAATACTAAGGGATTGCAGTTGACGAGTTTGATTTTTTTTACTTTTTCATTAGGCCTTTTGGTTCAAAAAATCAGGAAAGAAAAGGATTTAAAAAGAAAAAAATTCTTAGTTTTAATCGCAATTTTTTTAGGAGCGTCGTTTGTAGCTTTAACGCCTTTAGCTAAAAATTTAGCGCCTAGATTTTTTCTTTTTGCCGTTCCAATGCCATTTTTGCTTTTGGGATTAATACTTGATTTTTTTCGAGAAAAATTTCCAAAAAGGCAAAATTGGGTTTTTTTAATTCCAATTGTTTTTGTATTGATTAATTTGTATTATTTAGTGGTTTATTTTAAAGAATCTTCTTCCGCTACGGTCAAAGCTAAGGAAGTGAATACGGAGATGATAATTAGTGAAAAAAGTCGAGTGACTTTGGAATTGCAAAAAAAAGTAAACGATTATATGAAAAGCTTTTACCAAAAAAATGGCTGGCAGATTTATTTTAGCGCTCCGGCTCAATATCAAAGATCGATGCTTTATCTTTTAGAAAAGGAAAAAATTCCGGCTAATGGTTTTAAAGGCGATTCAATCGGTGGAAAAATTTATCGTCAAGGTAATTATTTTGTGGTAGAATTGACCTTATCAAATCTTGATAAAGCCATTAAAAAACATTTAGGAAAAAACTTTGAGCTTATTGAACGGAAGGAAATTGGCAATTTTACAGTTTTTCATCTTCAACCAAAAACAGAAGCGATTAATGAAGAAGTTCAACCTCAAGTCGATCAAAAAACAATACCAAGAAGAACTGATATTCCGGCAAGATTTAATTGGTGGGAGGTTTTTTGAATCATTTTTAAATTATTAATCTTTTTTAGATGGTCTCCCTTGCTTTTTTAAAGAATAAATTAGTGATAATTTTTACTTTGTTTTTGATAATGGGTGGCGCCTTTATTGTTCGATCCTATCATTTTGCTGATTGGCTGGTTTTTGGACTTGATCAATCTCGAGATACAATGGTGGTGAAGGAGGCTTTTGATAATGGTCCAGGTTGGTTGCCACTTTTGGGGCCAAGAGCGGCAGGCACTTATTTGCGATTGGGTCCGGCGGAATATTATTTTCAATATTTGAGCGCTATGCTTTTCGATCGGGTTGATCCGGAGGTTTTAGCCTATCCCGCCTTTTTCTTTTCAATTCTTTCTATCGGAATATTCTACTTTTTATTGCGAAAGGTTTTTTCCACTGTGATCAGTTTGATGACCACTGCCGTCTATGCGAGTTCTTTTATCTTGTCTCAATATGCTCGTTTTGCTTGGAATCCCAACTCTATTCCTTTTTGGGGCTTGCTGTTTATTTTCTGTTTATATCAAACCGCTAATGAAGAAAATCGGAAGAAAAGAGGTTGGTGGCTGATTGGTTTGGCTTTTAGTTATAGCGTAGTTAGTCAATTGCATTTTTTAGCTTTAGCTGGCTATCCAATAGTGGCTGTTCTTTTTTGGCTTTTTTATCGGCCAAGTGGAATTAGTTGGAAATATTGGCTTGGGTCTGTTGTGTTGTTTTTAACTATTTATAGTCCATTAATCATCAGTGATTATTATACTAAAGGCAATAATCTTGCACAGTTTCGCTATGCTATTTTTGCTCGCTCAGCCACGGTTGGCAGTTCGCTGTTTGAAAAAATTATTGTTGATTCCCATCCGATTGCTACTTCGCTTTTTGCTTTTGTCACTTCTTTCGGCCATGAAAAAAGTCAAATTGGTTATTGGCTGGGTTTGTTGAGCATTATTTTTGGTTTGGGATATTTGGCTTATTTAGGGAAAAAAGAAAAAAAGTTTAGGCCACTGGCGGTGTTAATTTTTAGTTGGTTTTTTGTTTTCTTAGCTTTGTATTTCAAAACCGACAGTAGTCTTAAACCACGTTTTATTTTTCCAATTGTTGCTATTCCTTTTATATTTTTTGCTCTTTTTTTGAGATTTATGTTGTTTTTTAATCGGCAACGAAAAGTGGGTTATGTTTTAATTTTTGGTATTTCAATGTTGGTCATTTTTGCCAATCTAGAGGCAACTTATCGGTTTTATGCGTTTTTGGCCAAAGCAGACGATTCGGTGATTAATCGGAAAATGTTAATCAAACAAGCTGATGGCATAACTCTTGGCGGTTTGAAATCAGCCGCCGATTATATGGTAAATCGGGCAAAAGGAGAACGAAGGGCAGTTTGCTTTGATGGACCGGCCGAGTATAAACGTTCAATGAAATATTTGATCCAGTTTTATTTCCCCAGAGTTGAGGTAAACCGAATTAGTGTTGACATGGTGGATAAAAATAAGTGTTTGTTTTTTGCTTTTGCTCGAGCAAATAAATCAGAACCATCGATTACAACTCGTTATGAAGAATTTTTTCCAAAATGGAATAACAAAAAACAATTTGCGGGAGTGGCGGTTTGGGATATTTATCCAAATAATAAATTTTTTGTTAGTAATAAACAACCAGTGATAAAAAATAGCCAATCGTCGCTTGATCCCGATAATTTAAACGAAGAAGGTAATTCAACTTTAATCGTTGATGATGAAATATCAATTGAAGAGGAATCGGAATTAACTCAACCGGCAAAAGTGGAGAGGGCGCATTGGAGGGATATTTTTTAATTTAAAAAAATGGGAAAATTTGGTTTTAGTGATGAAACAATTGCTTCATGGCAAGATGATGAAAAGTTTTTTCTTGGAAAAAAGGATATTGCAGTGGTAATTTTCCATGGTTGGAGCGGTTTTCCTCGTCAAATGGGACTTTTAGGGGAAGTGCTAAATGAAAAAGGATATAGTGTTTATTTACCACGGTTAACTGGTCATGGCAGAACCCCGGAGGAATTGGAAACAGCGAAGATGGACAACTGGATCAGTGATTGTCAAAAAGCTTTTGATTTTGCCAAAAAAAAATTCAAAACTGAGAAAATTTTTGCTATTGGATTTTCTTTAGGAGGTAATTTGGCTTTAATTTCCAGTCAATCAATTCCTTGGATGGGTGTGGTTTCGATTGGTTCCCCAATGAAAATTAAAAATGATTTTTGGGCTAGATTGGCGGCGCAAATTACTTCTTGGTTTAACCTTTATTTCAAAAAACGCTACCCAAAAGGAGCAGACCTTACCAATTGTTGTTATTCTTATCAATATTTTCCGGCCAAAAGCGCTCGAGAAAGTTTTCGAGTTATTACAAAGTCAAGAAAAACTCTATCATTGGTTCAAGTGCCACTTTTAATTATGCAGGCTAAGGCCGATTATCTTTCCAGTGCTGATTCGCCAGACATTATTCAACGAGGTGTGGCATCAAACGTAAAGTTGATTCGCTGGATGAATAGTGATAATCAAAGCCATTTAATCAGTCGGGAAAGAGTGGATGATTATGTTTTTTCAATTGATAATTTTATCAAATTAGTTTTAAGAAAAAAACAATGAAAATTGCCTATTTCACCAATACTTATCTGCCGAATCGTTATGGCTCGGTTAATTCAGTTGAATCTTTTAGAAAAGAATTGGAGAGACTTGGACATCAAGTTTTTATTTTTGCGCCTAACCACCAAGAATATCAAGATGAAAATCCGGCAGTTTTTCGGACTTTTTCTTTGATTTTTCCAATTAAAAGAGATTATCCGATTGCAGTGCCTTTTTGGAAAAAAGTTTGGAATCGAATGGATGAGCTCAAACCTGACTTAGTCCATTGTCATCAACCTTTTCTTTTGGGCGATGCAGGACTTAAGTGGGCGAAGAAAAACGGTAAAAAAACGGTTTTTACTTATCATTGCCAGTATGAAAAATATACTCATTACGCGGCTTTTTTACCGGAAAAAATAGCCAAGTGGTATGTCATTCGAAAAGCGACTAATTTTGCCAATCAGTGCGATTTGGTTATTTCACCTAGCAATTCAATTAAAGAAATTATTATAAATCAAGGAGTGACTACTAAAATAGTTACACTGCCTACGGGCATTTTTTGGAAAAAGTTTCAGAATGGTCGGCGAGCCTTTATTAGAAATAAATATGGAATCAAAGATGATGAGCTGGTGTTGCTTTGTTTAGGAAGAATTGAAAAAGAAAAAAATTTACTGTTTTTGGCTGAAGCGGTTAAACGAGTAATGATAAATAACAAAAAGGTAAAATTTGTGATGGTTGGTGAAGGCTCGCTTTGGGGTCAACTGGAAAAAATATTTGATCATCCAAAATTAGCGGGCAGAATTATTGCTACTGGGCTTATTCCTCCTGAAGAAGTTCAAGATTATTATAGTGCTGGAGATATTTTTTTGCAGACTTCTTTAAGCGAAACTCAGGGAATTATTTATTTTGAAGCAATGGCCAGCGGTTTGATGGTAATCGCCTTGGATGCTCCCGGTGCCAGGGATATAATCTTAAATAATCAAGATGGAATTTTAGTGGAAAACAATTTGGAAAAATATATTGAAGCGATAAATTGCGCATTAACTGACCGAGAAAAAATAAAGCGCTTGGGAGCAAAAGCAAGAGAAAAAATGAAAGCTTTTGATCAGCAACATCAGGGCAAGAGATTGGAAAAAATTTATCAGGAACTGTTTATTCAGCGTTGATTATTCCCAGTGAGTTTTTTGTTGGATTAATTCAACTTCTTTTTTCAATAGTGGAAATTTCGAAAGATTGAAATCAAAATCGAGAATCTTTTTGGCTTCTAATCGAGCAATTTCAATAAGTTTTAAATCAGAAAGTGATTGCATTGCAATATCGGGCGCACCGGATTGATTTTTGCCAAAAAATTGTCCCGGTCCTCGAAGTTTCAGATCATATTGAGCGATTTTGAATCCATCATTGGTTTTTTCCATAGCAGATAGTCGACTAGTGGTTTTTGGCACTCCCGGGGAAGTGAGAAGAAAACAATAGGATTGATGCGCACCTCTTCCAACTCGGCCTCGCAGTTGATGAAGTTGGGAAAGGCCAAATCTTTCAGCTCCTTCAATGGCAATAATTGAAGCATTGGGAATATCGATGCCAACTTCGATAACTGAAGTGGAGATCAGAACATCAATTTCTCGATTTTTGAATTTTTTCATTATCGCTTCTTTTTCTTCTGATTTCATTCTTCCGTGAAGAATACCCAACCTTAGTTTAGCAAGAGTGTCTTTTTTGAGTCTTTCGTATTCAGCTTTGACTGATTTTACTTGAGAGATTTTTGACGATTCTTCTACCAATGGGCAAATAACAAATACTTGGCGACCAAGAGCTACTTCTTTTTCGATAAAAGTATAAAAACTTTTTCGTTCTTCTTCGGCAACTACTTTAGTGATGATTTGCTTTCTTCCTTGAGGGTATTCATCAATTATTGACAAATCCAGATCACCAAAAAATGCCAATGAAAGAGTGCGGGGGATTGGTGTGGCAGTCATGGTTAGCAAATGGGGAGTTGTCCTTTTCTCGCCGTCATTGATTGAAGCTGTCTTTTTGAGCAAAAAAGCGCGTTGATCAACTCCAAAACGGTGTTGTTCATCAATGATGGTTAAAGCTAAATTTTTAAAAGAAACTTTTTTTTGCAAAGCGGCGTGAGTTGCTACTAAAATGCTAACCTGACCGTTGGCAATTTTTTTGAGTAATTCCTTTTTAGTGAGGTTTTCTGCTCCAAACAAACTTTTTGAGCTGGTTAGTAATCCAATGTTTTTTATTTTTTTTTCAAGTAGTCGGCTGATATTCTGAAAATGTTGAATGGCGAGCACTTCAGTTGGGGCGAGAATTACTGATTGGTATTTTTTTTGAGCTACGGAAAAAAGCGCTATAACTGCCACTACGGTTTTTCCGCTTCCGACATCGCCTTCCAATAAACGATTCATTGGATGATTTTTTTCCAAGTCTTTAATAATTTGCCAGGCGGCTTTTTTTTGAGCTAAAGTGAGTTGGAAGGGAAAAGATTGAACCAGTTCTTTTATTGATTTCTCTTTGAATGGAATAGGAACAGCTAAATTTTTTTCCCAACTTTTTTTAGTTTGAAGAAAAACCAATTGCATTAAAAAAATCTTTTCAAAAGCAAAACGCTTCTTGGCTAGAATTGCTTCTGTTTCATTTTTTGGAAAATGAATTTTTTTTAGAGCGTCGATTCTTGAAGGAAATTTATTAGCTTTTAAGGTCTCTAACGGAAGGATTTCGGGAACTTCAACTAGCGGTAAAATCCGTTTAATAATTCTTCGAAGAAAATAATTGGTTGTTTTTTGATTTTCCGGGTAGATCGGCAATAGTCTTCCGGTTTGAGCAGAGAAATTATTCTCCTGATTTTGTGGAGCAAGTTTATTGATCAGCTGAAAATTTGGATGTTGAAAATTAAGCTCATTTTTTTTGTTAATTGATGTTTTACCGCTAATTTGAATATATTTTCCTTTTGAAATAAACCTCAAAGGACTTTGAGGGGATGCAAGATTATACCAAATTACTTTGATATTTCCTGAATGATCCTGCACTAGACATTCAGTAATCATCATTCTTTTTTTCCAGGTGCGACTACTTTTGATTGATATCACTTTGCCTGAAATGGTAGCATTTTCTCCGGCGGTTAACGAAGCGATTTCTTTTTGAGTTGAATAGTTTTCATAGCGAAAAGGGAAATAATAAATCAAGTCCTGGAAATTTTCGATTCCCAAACTATTAAGGGCAGTAATTTCTTTTTTTTTGAGAAAACTTAATTTCTCAATAGAATCAGAAAGGGAAAACATGAAAAGTAGGAGAAGAAAGTTTTATTTTTTGTGTCCCCGGCAGGAATCGAACCTGCGACCTTTGGTACCGCAAACCAACGCTCTATCCACTGAGCTACGGAGACAAATCAGAATTCAGAATAGCAATAAAAAATGCTAAAGTCAACGAGTTATATTTGTTTATCGACAAAATCGGAAAGACCAATTTCATGTTTTCTTTCAGGTAAAAATTTTTTCAATGATTGTCTAATTTGATTTGTATCTGCGTCGCCAAGAGGTATCTTAATGTAGGGCATAAAAGCTTTTTTGCTTTTCAGTGAAAGTTCTTTTTTTTCTCCTTTTTCATTACCAAAAAGCCAAAAACTGCTTAAAGAAGAAAATTCATAAAGCTGGTCTTGAGCAAAAATTCCTTCGGTGGTGATGGCAAAAAGGCATTTTTCGGGTTTTTTGTTTTTTAGATAATAAAAAATTATCCCAGAGAGAATAAAAATGATCGACATAAAAAGATTGTCAGTCAAGAATCCATAGAGGGCGAAAAAAAACATTAAGCCAAAAATTGTCAGAGTTTTATTTTTTGAATAAATTTTTTTTTCAAATTCAAGCGCTTGCCAACTATAAATGGTTTTTTCTTTTTTTAAAATTGGCAATGGTTCCGGTGTCGGTTGGCCGGTCGATCGATTGGATTTTGTTTCTTTTTCAGGGGCAAAAAATTTTTGAGCTAGATTTGCTTGATCTGCGCGATTGCCAATCTCGCCTTTGAGATAAAAAGTATTTTTAGTTTTCATTTTTTAATTTATTGAAATTTTCTTTAGTTTATCATTAAAGCAATTTTTTGACCATATATTCATTTTCTAATACGTAACCTAATTTTTGATAATATTTCCTGACACCAACCCCTGAAATTACTGCAATTTTTTTAAGTCCAAATTCTTTTTGGACAATTTTTTCCGCTTTTTCAATTAGTTTTTTACCTAATCCCATATGTTGAGGAGTTCGATTGTCTGAAATTCCCAAGGGGGAAACTTTCCCGTAGGTGTGAACTTCTCTGATTAAAGCGGAGTTTCGTAGGGTTTTTATTGGACAATTTACAAGAGTTTTTTTATCAGGAATTCGAAGTCGGAGTAAGGAAAATAATTTGAGCTTATCAGTCGAAACAAACTGAAGAAAAATTTCCAGTCCTTTTGAGGCGGGGTAGTCGATCCGGTCTAAAATTATTTTTTCATTTTTATCAAACTCTCCCTTTATTTCTCGACACCGAATACATCGGCAGGAGATGTTTTTTTCTGCCAATTTTTGGCGAAGATTTGAGATATCCGGTCCGGCTAAAATGGATTCTTTTGGAATGTCTCGAATCAATCTGGAAATACGAACATAAGGAGGGATAATTTTTTTAATTGAAGTGATTAGTTTCTCATTTTGTCTGTTAGTCAATGGTTGATATTTTCCTTGCTGCCAGATTTTTTTCAGTGGAGCGAACTCAGTGACCACGCAGGGATAAATTTTAATCATGTCCGGTTGAAAAGCTTGATTGGTAAAAAGCTCTTGAATCATTTTTAAATCTTTTTTGGGATTGCTTTTCCAAAGTCCGGGCATTAAATGATAACTGATTTTGAATCCCGCATTTTTTAAAAGTCGAGTGGCGTTGATAATTGATTTTCTTCCGTGACCGCGTCGATTGATTTTAAGAATTTTCGAATCAGTATGTTGAACGCCAATTTCAATTCGAGTGGCTCCCAGTTTTCTCATTTGCTCAATTTCTTTTTGATTGATGAAGTCCGGTCTAGTTTCTAGAGTTAAGGCAACAATTCTTTGGCGTGCAGTTTCATTACGTTTTTTCTCGTTTTCCAAAGTTGTTTTTGATTTTTTTATTTTAGCGGGGAAATCATTGGCGGCGCGGTAACATTCAGTAATAAATTGATTTTGATATTTTTTTGGAAGATAAGAAAAAGTGCCACCCATGACGATTAATTCAATTTTTTCAATTGAATGGCCATTGGTTGACAGCATTTTTAATCTGGCTTGAGTTTGAAGGTAAGGGTCAAAAGCTACCGCTTTGGCGCGCATTACCGCCGGTTCGTTGTCCAAATAACTTTTAGGCATTTGTTTTTGTTCGGGACAATAAATGCATTTTCCCGGACAAGGAAAAGGTTTAGTTAGTACCGCAACTACTGTCACTCCGGAGGTGGAACGAATTTTCTTGGTAATGAGAAAATTTTCCAAAGAGGTGTTTTTCTTTATTTTTTTAGTTTTGATTAATTGAAGATATTTAAACCGAACATCGGTGTTGCTAAAAACATTAATTTTTTTTGCTCGACAAAAATTTTTTTTAAACTGTTCAAAATCGGCCATTTTTTCAAAGTGATTGGCAGTGGCTTTTAAAATAAATTCTTTAATGTTAGATCGCTGAACAGCGGATAGTTGATTCTTAATTGACATTTTTATAAATTTGTGTTAAAATAAAAGGGAGAGAATATGAAGTTTTTAAAAGTAAATTCATGCATCCATCTGAAATTAGAGACCAGCTAAGAAACTTTTATAACAGTTCAGCTCAATCATTTTCTTTGAGCCGAAAAAATTATTGGATTGAGTTTGAGTTAATTAAAGAGTATTTTCCAGTTTCAGGCAAGCTTTTGGATTATGGCTGTGGCAATGGTCGGTTAGCAAGATTTTTATCGGAGTGTCAAAGTAGTCTTCAATATCAAGGGGTGGATATTTCGACTGAATTGATTAAATTTGCTCAAAATGACAATCCGGGGAAAAACTTTTTTGTTTTAGCAAAGGAAAATAAATTACCTTTTGCTAATAATGAATTCGAAATAGTTTGTTCAGTGGCGGTTTTTCACCATTTCAATCCGGAAATGCTGGCAGGCGCTTTAAAAGAAATTAGTCGGGTTTTGAAGAAAGATGGCATTTTGGTTTGTTTGGTTTGGCGACTTTGGAATTGGAAATATTTGAAATATTTTTTGGTGAATTTTTTTTCAATGAAAGGTCGTTGGGCTTTGATTCCATTTGGAGATAAACGATTGAATCAAAAACGATTTTGCTATCTTTGGACAGGCATGGATTTGAAACGAATTTTTTCCAAAACCGGCTTTAAGATAATTAAAAAAAGTACCATTTCTCGGCTTAAGGGAAATGGCGCAAATTATTTTTTTGTTTTAAAAAACTTTTAGCTGAGATATTTTCATTATTTAAACTTCACAAAAATTCGATTTAGTATTATAATCAAGTTCAGAGCCTGAAGTTTTCTTTTCAGGACTTGTTTCTGATATAAAAACAAAACAACCATTAAGATGTCACAACAAGAATACATTGTTTCTTTGGATGTTGGAAGTTATCAAGTGAAAACCGTAATTGCCCAATTGACCGAGCAAGGCAAGCCTCGGATAGTTGGAGTTGGAATAGCACCTTCAAACGGAATTCGCAAGGGAGTGGTGATTGATTTAGATGAAACTACTCAATCAATCAAGGAGTCAATTTTACAGGCAGAGAAATTATCCGGAGTCAAAATTCAAAGTGCCTATGTTTCCGTGGGTGGTTCCCACTTAAGTTGTCAATCAACTAAGGGTGTGATTGCGGTTGGTCGAGCTGATGGTGAAGTGCAACCTGAAGATGTTGAACGAGTAATGGAAGCGTCAAAAGCGATTAGTCTTCCTCACAATTATGAATTGATTCACATAATTCCTCAAGAGTTTATTCTTGATGGACAACATGGCATTAAAGATCCAGTAGGAATGAATGGGATTAGGTTAGAAATAAAAGGAATTTTAATTACTGGTTTTTCACCTCATTTGAGAAATATTACCAAATGTGTTCAAGGAAGCGGGATTGAGGTTGAGGGTTTTGTTGCGGCGCCGATTGCTGCCTCTAAATCAATTTTAGAAAAACGTCAACAGGAACTGGGGGTAGCTTTGTTGGATTTGGGAGGGGGTACGGCTTCGATGGCTGTTTTTGAAGAACGAGAACTGATTCATTTAGCTGTTTTGCCGGTTGGATCGGGGCATATTACCAATGATATTGCAATCGGAATGAGGACATCAATTGAAACGGCGGAAAAAGTGAAAGTGAAATTGGGAACGGCATTACCGGATGAAATTGATGAGAAGGAGCAAATTATTTTAAATGAAATGGATCCCAAAGAAGAAGGTGTTTTTTCTCGGCGACATGTAGCGGAAATTATTCAAGCCAGACTGGAAGAAATTTATTATATTGCTGAAAAGGAGTTGAAAAAAATCGGAAAAAGTGCTTTGCTTCCCGCCGGTGTGGTGTTGGTTGGTGGTGGTGCTAAACTTCCTGGTGCTGTTGATTTGGCAAAAAATATTCTCAAACTTCCGGCTCAGACTGGCTTTCCTAAAGAACTTTCAGGTTTGATCGACAGAGTTGATGATCCATCTTTTGCGGTTTCTGTTGGAATGATTATTCATGTTCTGGAAAGCAACTTGGATGTTGGAATGAAAATCTCGACTGAATCAGAAATTTTTTCAGTTTTGGGAAAAGCAGGAGATTTTTTAGGTCAGGCAAAGAAATGGTTAGGAAAGTTTTTACCTTAATTTTTGTTTAGCTTGACTTTTTAATGTTTTTTGATAGACTGAAAAATCAGGTTTGGTTGATGACAAATTTTTAAACCTAAAATAATTGAGAGTCAAGGTAAAAAATAAATCGATAACATATATGGCCGAAATAAAACCGGAAATTGAAACTTTTGCGCGAATTAAGGTGGTGGGTGTTGGTGGTTCGGGAAGCAACGCAATTAGCCGAATGGTTGAATGTAAAATGAGCGGTGTAGAATTTATTGCTATTAATACTGACGCTCAAGATCTTCATCACTGCAAAGCCGGAGAAAAAATTCACATTGGAAAAAATCTTACTAAAGGACTTGGAGCTGGAATGAATCCGGAACTTGGACGACAAGCTGCGGAAGAAAATCGAGATGAAATTCAGGAATCACTCAAGGGAGCGGATATGGTTTTTGTCGTTTATGGAGCCGGTGGTGGCACCGGTAGCGGTGCCGGTCCAGTGGTGGCGGAGGCGGCTAAAGAAGCAGGAGCGTTGACAGTCGGAGTGGTGACCAGACCTTTTTCTTTTGAGGGCAAACAAAGGGCGGCGATCGCGGAAGAATCTGTGGAAAATCTAAAAGATCGAGTGGATACATTAATCACAATTCAAAACGATAAATTATTGCAAGTGATTGATCGGAATACTTCTTTGGTCAATGCCTTTAGAATTGTTGATGATGTGTTGCGTCAAGGGGTGCAAGGTATTTCTGACTTGATCACCAAACCGGGAATTATCAATGTTGATTTTGCTGATGTTCGTTCCATCACTCAAGACAGTGGTAGCGCTTTGATGGGCATTGGGATTGCCAGTGGAGAGAATCGAGCCGTTCAAGCCGCTAAACAAGCAATTAATTCTCCATTGTTGGACATTTCAATTGATGGAGCTCGAGGAGTGTTATTTAATATTACCGGCGGTGATGATTTGAGCATGTTGGAAGTCAATGAAGCGGCGGCAGTGATTACGGAAAATGTTGATCCAAACGCCAAAATTATTTTTGGAGCTTCAAACGACGAATCTGTTAAAAAGGGTGAGGTTAAAATTACAGTGGTAGCCACCGGATTCGATTTGAATTCTTCAGGACCGGTTTTTCGGCCACTGGACAATTTTAAAACTGGAGAAAAAGAAGTTTCTTCTTTAAAAGAAGATAAACGGGGAAATGTTTCAGAAAAATCAACCGAAAAATTTTCACCTTTTGTTGCTGATGAAAATCAACAATCCAGATCTCCTCGAATGATGGTGGACAGTGAACCTGAGCGTCGGCCAATAAAAAAACTTCAAGAAGAATCAGATCCGCTAAAAGAATCGCTTGCCGAGGAAGATTTTGAGATCCCCGCTTTCATCAGAAAGAAGCTTGGTAATTAGAAAGACGATTAGATAGAAAAAGGTCAAATTTTTAATCTCAGCTAAAAAGAAAAACAAAACTATGATTGAAGCAAAAAGAGTGGCAAAGAGAATTAGTATTTTAATGATATATATTTTTTTAATCGCCTTGATTGGATCGGCGGTTTATTTTTTTATTATTCCCAATCCTTCTTGTTATGATAATAAAAAAAACCAAGGAGAAAAGGATATCGATTGTGGTGGACCTTGTTTGCCATGCAAAGAGCCAGAAATTATCAATAAGGTTGATTTTGTCTCCGCAGAATTTATTCCTAATAAAGAAGGAGGGTATGACGCTGCTGTTTTAGTAAAAAATTCAAATGATATTGTTGGTTCGGGCCATTTCAAATTTCGATTAGTTTTTGGAGATGAAATGACTAGTCAATGGGAAGACGGTTTTATTCTTCCCGGTGAACAAAAATATCTTTTCATTTATGGAATTTCAGGAATTTCAATGGAACAAGTGACGGCGGGAGCAACATTAGAAATAGCTGACGCTGATTGGAAAAAGTTTATTCATTATGAAGAACCGGATTTTATTTCGGTTAATACTGAGTTTTTTGATCGAGTTGACAACTTGCCTGATTATTCTCAAGTCAGAGGAACATTGGTAAATTCAAGTCAAATCGACTTCGAAACGGTTAAAGTTAAGGTTCTTTTGAAATCGATAAACGGCAAAATAATTGGAATAAATCATCAAATCATAAACACTTTAAGAGCCAATGAACGACGGGATTTTGTGGTTAATTTTCCGAAGGATATTTCTGAGCAAGTTTCGGATATTATTGTTGAACCTGAAACTAATATTTTTGACAGCGATAATTATATTAGAATTTATGGAGATCCAAAAAATGTCAAAGAATGAGAGAATTTATTATTGAAAATTATTAAGGAATAAATACTGCCCTTGACATAAACGGTTTTATGGATTATCATCTTTTCAGTCTTAAGAGAATTCGGAAATCAAGCTGAATTTAGGCAAGACTTAGATAGAAGTCTTTGTTTTTATTTCACTTTCGAGTTCTGCTAATTTTAAAAATCTGAATGAGTAAGGAGATTGTTAAATTAACCGGCGAAATTGCCGAATTGCTTCCCAGCACGATGTTTCGAGTTAGATTGGAAAACGGGCATATAATCTTGGGTCATATCTCGGGAAAAATGAGAATTAATTTTATTAAGTTGATGCCAGGAGATAAAGTGGAAGTTGAAATGAGCCCTTATGATCTGACCAAAGGAAGAATTACAAGGAGGCTTTAGTTTTTTGCGTTTTAAATGTTTCATGTTTCAATTAAATGAAAGTAAAAGCTTCAGTGAAAAAAAGATGTGATCATTGCAAGGTTGTTCGTCGTAAGGGGAAAGTTTTTGTAATTTGCAAGATCAAAAGGCACAAACAGCGACAAGGTTGATTTGGTTTTTATTATCTTTTATGATCTTCTAACAAGCTAAAAGCTAATTATAAAAAATGGCAGTCAGAATTGCGGGAGTTAATATCCCGGACAACAAAAGAATCGAAATTGCCCTGACCTATATTCATGGGATTGGTCGCTCGAGCGCGGTCAAAATTTTAAGAAAATTGGGAATTGATCCTTCATTGAGAACCTTCAAATTGACCATGGAAGATGTGAAAAAGCTTAGGGATGAAGTTGAAAAAAATCATGTTTTAGAAGGTGAATTAAAACGTCGAGTGGCGATGAATATCAAACGATTAAAAGAGATTGGTTGTTATCGGGGAGTTCGTCATTCAAAAAAATTACCCGTCAGAGGACAAAGAACCAAGACTAATACCAGAACGGTTCGAGGCAATAAGCGAGTAACTATGGGAAGTGGTAAGAGAAAAGTTGAAAAGACTTAAACGACTTTGGAGTCTGTTAGTATAATATTGAATTTTTATCGAATTTTAATTTTAGCAGTAGTAAGTAGTAATAATCTAGACAAGCTTTATGTCAGATCAAATTAACAAAAAAGTTGAGGATAAAGAGGCGAAGAGACAAGAAGAGGTGGCTGAAGCAGCTGCCGTTTTGGCTGGAGAAAACAAGATTGATAAAGAAGAAAAATCTCAGCTTGATGGCGGTGCTAAACCAAGAAAGAAAAAAAAGATTCGTTTTCAAGTTCAGAAAGGGAAAATTTTTATTCGTTCAACTTATAATAATACAGCGGTTTCTATGACTGACACTCATGGAAATCTTTTAGCTTGGTCAACTTCAGGTCTGTTGGGTTTTAAGGGCGCTAAGAAAGCGACTACTTATGCTGCTAGTCAAGTGGCGCTCGATGCTCATGAGAAAGTTCAGCGATTTGGTTTGAAAGATGTTGAAGTTTATGTTCAGGGTGTGGGTTCTGGTCGAGAGTCGGCGCTTAGAACTTTGGCTCAGAAGGGTTATAATATTATTGCGATTAAAGATCGAACTCCAATTCCGCATAATGGTTGTCGGCCTAGAAAACCAAGACGTGTTTAGCGGTGGGCAATTGATATAAGTTTCTAATTTTGTTTGTTTATATTTATGGCTAAGATTGTTGGATCAAAATGTAAATTATGCCGTCGAGCAGGAGAAAAACTCTTTATTAAAGGCGATCGTTGTGCTTCACCAAAATGCGCTATGGTCAGAAAAGCTTACGGACCTGGTGTTCATGGGCCGATTGGTTCGGGCAAGCATTCAATTTCTGAGTTTGGCAGACAGTTGGCTCAGAAACAAAAAATTAAGCGTATTTATGGAATTTCCGAAAGACAACTTCGCAAACACTTGGATGAAGCAAAAATTCAAAAAGGAGTGGTGGGAGATAATCTGATTGCTCGATTAGAAATGAGATTTGACAATGTAGTTTATCGAATGGGAATGGCTCTTTCTCGAACAGCTGCGCGACAATTGGTTAGCCATAGTCATTTTTTAGTTAATGGTAAGATTTTAAATATTCCTTCAGCTTGGTTAAAAGTTGGGGATATAATTTCAGTTAAGCCCACCAAACAACAATCAAGCAAATTTTTCAAAGATCTTAAGATAATTCTGAAAAAAGGAGGGAAGATTCCGGGGTGGGTTTCTTTTGATAGTGAAAAATTAGAAGGAAAAATTGTTGCCAAACCGACTAGAAATGAGATCGGTACGGTACTTGATGTTCAGAGTGTGATTGAATTTTATTCACGCTGATAATTTTTTATTTGATAAGTTTTCTTAATTATTAAGAAATAAAAGATGCTGTCTGTATCTTTGCCTAAAAAACCCAAATTTAAAGAAACCGGAAAGAATAGTGGGAATATTTTGATTGAGGCTTGTTATCCTGGTTTTGGAGTAACTTTGGGTAATGCGCTTCGCCGGGTTTTGCTTTCTTCATTGGAGGGAGCGGCTGTGACGCAAGCGAAGATCAAAGGAGTTACCCATGAATTTACCACAATTAAAGGGGTGATGGAGGATATGGTTCAAGTGATAATGAATCTTAAAAAGGTTCGTTTTCAGTTGCCGGAATCGGTTGATGAAGCTACTGTTTTTATAAAAGCCAAAGGGGAAAAAGTGGTGACAGCCAAAGACATTAAAACTTCTTCGGATATAAAAATTGCTAATCCGGAAACTCATATTGCAACATTGACTACTTCTCAATCTGATTTTGAAGTTGAATTGAAAATTAAAAAGGGTATTGGTTATTGTCCGATTGAGCAACAACAGCGAAGCGATTTGGAAATCGGAGCAATTGCAATTGATGCGCTTTATAATCCAGTTAAACGAGTCAATTTCTTAGTTGAGAATATGCGAGTGGGAAAGCGAACTGATTATGATAGAATTATTTTGGATATTTCTACTGATGGTACGATTAGTCCGGTTCAAGCTTATGGACAGGCGGTTGAAATTTTGATGGGACAATTTAATGCAATTTCGAGTTTTGAGGATGAAGAGTCAGCTGATGATCTGACAAATTCAGAAACTGAAGAAAGGACAGGAATAGATCAAATTGATGGACTGGATGTTTCGACTCGAACAATGAATATTTTGAAAGAAAATTCAGTTAGCTCGATTGATCAATTGGTGAAAATGGGAATTGAAGGAATTAGTGATTTAGAAGGAATGGGAGATAAGAGTTTGAAAGAAATCGAGAAAGCTTTGAAAAAATTAGGTTACGAATTGAAATAATAGGTTTGTTGTTAATCGGTTTTTGATTTAATCATCATATGAGAAAGAGAAAAAAAACTGTTAAATTGTCGCTTCCGGCTGACCAACGCAAAGTGTTGTTTAGGATGTTATTGACTGGTTTTTTGAAGAAAGGCAGGATTCGAACAACTGTCGCTCGGGCTAAGGCGATTAGACCTTATGTGGAAAAGATTTTAACTGAAGCGAAAAAAGAAATTAAGGACGCTAATCAAAAAGTTTCTCATTTTAGAAAATTGAGAAGTTTTGTTGATACCGATGAATTAGTCAAGCGAATTTTAGAATTTGGTTTAGTTATTGGTAATCGAAATGGTGGTTATACAAGAATTGTAAAACTGCCAAGAAGAATCAGTGATGGTACTCAAATGGCTTTTTTTGAATTGGTTGATATTGAAAAGCTACCCAAGGAGGAAAAACCAAAAGAAAAAACTGACAAGAAAGAAAAGAAAGCTGAAAAGAAGAAAGCACAAGTAGTGAATAAATAATCGATAAATTTTAAAGCAGCGATGAATAAGCAAAGCAAAGAGTTGAAATATCATTTGATTGATGCCAAAGGTCAGATTTTAGGAAGGCTGGCTTCTTTGGTGGCTAGAAAACTTTATGGAAAAGATAAAGTTGATTTTCAGCCAAATCAGGCCAGTGGTGATTTTGTAGTGATTATTAATTCAGATAAAATCAGGTTAAGTGGTGAAAAGGCGACCAAAAAAATCTATTATCGACATAGTGGTTTTCCCGGAGGAATAAAAAATATTAGTTTTGATAAATTGATGGAGAAAGATTCTCGCAAAGTGGTGACTTTAGCTATCAAGGGAATGATTCCCAAGAATAAATTGGGCTCGATGGCGATGAAAAATTTGAGAGTCTATAAGGATGACAAGCATGAATTTACTGATAAATTTGACAAGTAACAATAATTTAGTTCACATATGATCAAGAAAGAAAAAAAATATTTTGAAGGAGTGGGACGAAGAAAATCTTCAGTGGCTCGGGTTCGCTTGATAATTGAAGGAAAAGGCATCAATTTTTTGATAAATGATAAAAAAATTGGGCAGTATTTTCCAACCGATGAATTGCGTTCAGTTGTCTTGGCTCCTTTTAAGGCCACTTTGGGTGATAACGGAGCTACCGTTTCGGTTAAAGTTTCAGGAGGCGGTAGCCGTGGTCAAGCTGATGCAATAAAATTGGCAGCGGCTCGAGCTTTAGTAAAAGCTGATCAATCATATCATCGAATTTTAAGAGATCTTGATTTTTTGAAACGTGATCCAAGAGAAAAAGAACGCAAAAAACCAGGCCTCAAAAAAGCGAGAAAATCTCCTCAGTGGGCAAAGCGCTAAGCTGTTTTGAAAATTTTTTAAATAAAAAGCACTCGGCTTATGAGTGTTTTTTGTTAATTATTTCCTAGTTTGTTCAAATAAATCGTTCATTTTGTTTCAATAAATATCAAACTTGACCAATAATTGTTATAGGTTATTATTATAAAGTATATAAATGAATTGTTATTAGAATTTTAAATTAAAAAAATTTAAAACAGAATTGTGGTAAAAAAATTTTTTTTCAATACTTATCTTTTTGTAACCGCTATTTCTTCGATTGGGTTTTTTTTGTTTTTTCAAAAAGTTAATGCTGCGATGATTACATCGGAGCAAACTGGCAATTGGTCTGACAGTACAACTTGGGTGGGTGGTGTGGTTCCTGGTAATGGGGATATTGTCACGATAAATTCTGGGCATACTGTAACAGTAAATAATGATGCAATTGTTGGAAACTCTTCTGGTGCTGGAACCACCGTTTTAACTGTCAATGGAGATCTTGTTGTTAATGAAGATGTGACTTTCACTGTTCGTGGCGATGTCTTGCTAGCCAATGGGAAAACAATTACTCTTGCACCGGGCTCTATTTGGCAATTTGACTCTTCTCTTGCTGGCGGAACTATTTACAAACTGCTTTTAGCGGGAAATGGAAAGTTAATTACCAACGGTAATGAAACAAAGCGAGTGACTATGAGGAAAGCTGTCGGTTCTGGTGCGTGGCATATTCGTTATTATCAGGGAAGTGAAGGTCAGATTGATGCTAACTATACAGATTTTTTCGACATAAATGGATCTTTTAACGGTGGTGGTTTAGAATTTTATATTGGTGAAAATAATTTGATAAAATTTGATCATTGTACTTTCAACAACAGTAATAAGATGCTTGTTATCGACATTGCTCCAACAGGCAGTTTTATTCTTACCAACAACAGGTGGATTGGAACAACAACCACTGGGGCAGTCAATAGTTTGCACGTGATGAATAGCGGTATTCCAACAACCGGAGAAAGAATAATTATTGGAAATACTTTTGACGCAAGCAATGAATGGACGATGGCTAATGGTATTGCTGATTGGGTAGTTGAAGATAATTATTTTTCTAGTCACATAGCACCTTATCAGGCTATTAGTATTTCTCCGGAAACTTCTACTACGGCAATTTATCCTCCAGCTTCTTTTAAAAATAATTTTTTTGAAAGCAATTACAATAATTCAATAGCAATTATCAAATCGTTGGGAGTTTTTGAAAACGGTTATTTTGTTAATACGACTACATCCGGCAATCCTCATTTCATTTATGAAGGACCGCCAATTAATGTTCCGGGTGTTCACGAAGAAAGAGGAAATATTTTTGAATATACAGGAACAACTGATGATGGAGACGCTTTTTTGCCAACATCATCAAATGTTTCTGGGGCAATTCACAATCTTCATCATAATATAGTTTTGCCTAATTATGGTGGCAGTAGTTCAGCTGGTTCTCTTTTTACTTATTTAGGTAATGATAGTGATAGAGTTACAATTAATGTTTATAACAATACTTATATATCAGGCATTCAAGCTCCAACATTTGAAGAGGGAAATCAATTGAGAAGTAATCTTGGGATTTTTAAGAATAATTTGCAGTGGGATACAGTTGCTCGGGGCTATAAATTGCGCTCGTCTTATGGGATAGGGGTTGTTTATGGTACAGCTACTAGTGTTAGTGAGAATAATAGCACTCTTAATTTTGCGGCAGGAAATTGGATAACCAACTATTTTAAGGATAGTGGAGTTTATGTTTTGAAAATAGTTGCCGGAACCAACAGTGGATTGAGCAGGGTTATCTCTAGCAATACCGCTAATCAAGTAACAGTGGAAACTCCTTTTCCTAATCCTTGTGATACTACTTCTCAATTCCAAATAATTGTTATCGATCCAATGATCGCTGATTACAATAATGGTTGGAATTTTTTACCGGGAACAGTTTATGATTCTCTGGGTCAAAATCCGATTTCTGGAAATGGCTATCTTGATATGGCAACGTCTCAAGTTCCTGGTCAGCATGATTTGAATGTTGATCCGCAATTTATTGATTCAACGAGAAATTTGGCAAAATGGGGACAAGTTAATCAAGGAACTGATGGGTCAGTAAGTGCTGCTTTAAGTGTTTTGCAAGCCAATCCATTTCTTGTGGAAGATTTATTAGATTACGTTAAATTTGGATTTAGTCCTACAAATAATTTATTAAAAACTGCTGGTTTTGATGGAACAGATATTGGCGCAATGGATGTTCAAACATCTCCTACCTATACCTTGACTTATACTGCTGGAGACCACGGCACGCTTTCCGGTGAAACAACCCAGACTGTTGCTTATGGCGGCACAGGCACTCCAGTTACAGCTAATCCAGATACCGGTTATCATTTTGTTGATTGGTCGGACAGTTCTACAGACAATCCCAGAACAGACAGTAATGTGACTGCCAATCTTTCAGTTACTGCCAACTTTGCCATTAATACCTATACCTTAACAGTTACTCAAGGTGATCACGGAACAATTTCTCCCGGAACGACTACTGTCAATTATGGTGATAGCCAGACTTTCAACATTACTCCTGATTCCGGTTATCAGATTGTTAGCGTTACTGTGGACGGCATTAATCAAGGTGCGATCAATTCATATACCTTTAGCAATGTCACAGCCAACCACACTATTACCGCTAGTTTTGCCATTAATACCTATACCTTGACTTATACTGCTGGAGACCACGGCACGCTTTCCGGTGAAACAACCCAGACTGTTGCTTATGGCGGCACAGGCACTCCAGTTACAGCTAATCCAGATACCGGTTATCATTTTGTTGATTGGTCGGACAGTTCTACAGACAATCCCAGAACAGACAGTAATGTGACTGCCAATCTTTCAGTTACTGCCAACTTTGCCATTAATACCTATACCTTAACAGTTACTCAAGGTGATCACGGAACAATTTCTCCCGGAACGACTACTGTCAATTATGGTGATAGCCAGACTTTCAACATTACTCCTGATTCCGGTTATCAGATTGTTAGCGTTACTGTGGACGGCATTAATCAAGGTGCGATCAATTCATATACCTTTAGCAATGTCACAGCCAACCACACTATTACCGCTAGTTTTGCCATTAATACCTATACCTTGACTTATACTCTTAAATATTCATCTGAAAAAGGTGGTTTTGTCGAAGGGAAAAAAGAACAATTTGTTAAAGATGGAGAAAATGGTGAATTAGTCAGGGCTAAACCAAAAAAAGGATATCATTTTGACAAATGGAGCGATGGAATAAAAAGTAAATCAAGAAGAGAAGAGGCTGTAAAGAAAAATATTAATGTTAAGGCTGAATTTGAGAAAAATGAATATACACTTGAATACAAATCAGATTTTGGCGGAAAAATAGAAGGAAGAAAAAAACAAAAAGTTAAGTATAAAGAAGATGGAGAAAGTGTTTTAGCTATTCCGGAGGATAATTATCAATTTATTGGTTGGTCAGATGGATTATTGGATAATCCTAGAATTGATAAAGATATTAAAAAAAGTCTAAAAGTTATTGCCAGATTTTCTCCAATTATGACAATTATTGAAAGAGAAAAAAAAGAGGAGAATCAACAATTTACTCTAACTTATACTGCTGGAGACCACGGCACGCTTTCCGGTGAAACAACCCAGACTGTCGCTTATGGCGGCACAGGCACTCCAGTTACAGCTAATCCAGATACCGGTTATCATTTTGTTGATTGGTCGGACAGTTCTACAGACAATCCCAGAACAGACAGTAATGTGACTGCCAATCTTTCAGTTACTGCCAACTTTGCTGTAACAGAAGAAAAATTTGATCAAAAAAATGACAATGGCCAAAGCCTGAAACCCTTTCAAAAAGAAAAAGAAAGTGAAACCGATGATGAAGTTAGAAAAGAAAATCTCGGCTTTTTTAAACAGGCAGTGTCTTTTTTTGCTAAAATTCTATTAGGAATTAGAGATCTTTTTTATAAATTTTCAAAATAGAAAAAATGATCAGTAACTTAGCGTTGCTGTCAAAAGAATTCGTGAAATAGGTAAATGTTTTGAATTGAACAGATTTTATTTCTAAAATTAGTATTTTTTTAAAGCTGGCATTTTCAGTCGACTTTTTTGTTGTTTTTTTGAAAAGTGATAGAATATGTAAGAGGTTGTTTTGGGTTATGGCAAAATTGCAGTAATCGAGTGAATTATATTGAAAAATATTTTCTATTTTTGAAAGATAAAAAATGAAGAACAAAAAAGTAAAAACAAATATGTCTGTTTGTTTTCGACTTGGATTTTTTTTGTTAGCTTTTTTCCCGGGATTGCTTTTTAGTTTTGGTGGGAAAGCTAATGCTGCAACAGTCTGGTGTAATCCGGCAAATACTTTTGCTGAAGATGGTCAATCGAAACAAACTGGATATGCTACTCTGTGGAGGGCTCTTAGTCATTTATCACCTGGGGACACATTGATTATTGCTAATGGTGATTGGAGTTCAAATGCCGACATGACTATTGATAGTAATGGACATTTACCTGTTTCTGGAACGGCATATAACAACATGACTACTATTCAAGCTGAAACAGATTGGAAGGTCAGACTTCCGGCGATAAATGACACTGGAGTTGGTGGCGTGAATTATGTAAGGATACAGGGAATTGTTTTTCATGGATTTTCCAATCTTTATCAGTGGAATCACATTAAATTGATTCGTTGTGGATTTTTTGGTTCTAAACTTAATGGCAATAATGCAACTCTTAATCTTGGAGGACCATACGGAGGTCCCGGATGTACTTATGTGTTAGTTGAAGATTGCATTGCTTGGGGAGGAGGAAGGTATAATTTTTTGGATTTTTTTGGTAATTATAACATTTTTCGTCGTTGTGTGGTGCGTCATGATTGGTATATTCCTGGAATTGATCAGCCGGGAGGAGATACTTATAATGGTCAAGAGGCATCTTTTCGAGGTTATGGTTCTACCAATGGATTGTGGCAAAATTGCATTTCAATAGATTCTGATCGTGCTGAGTATTATAATCCTAATCAGAGTGAGCATGCGGATTACTGGATTGGTGATCAATCTGGGGCGGGTGGGAATGTTGTTTCTGGTTGTATTTCTATGAAGGGACATAATCAAGCTTACTATTTTGGTGGTCCAGACGCAGGAACTGGCACAGTAGAATTGAACAATAGTATTGCTCTTGGGCCGTATACTCTTGGTAATCAATATCTCACTGGTTTTTCTGTTGTGGGAAATGTGCAAGCTTCTTTTAACAATCTTTTAGCTTATAATATTAAAAATAGTTTTCAACACTTTGTTTCTAACAACTGGAAAACCAATGGTTCATTAGTTTTCAGAAATTCAATTGCTGTTTCTGTTGGATCAGCTGATTTTGGTAATTTGGACCATATCAATCATTTCAATGATGGTGGGGGTTCTTGGGGGACAAATGATCTTACATATAATCCTCTTTTAAACGGTTTGCTTTATCCGGTGCGAATAGAGAATGGATCAGCGCTGGAAAGAGCCGGGTCAGGAGGATCTTTGATTGGACCGACGATTATGAAAAAAATAGGTATATCTGGTACAGCTAGAGATGAAGCTGGTTATGATATGGTTACTGATGAAAATTTGTGGCCATTTCCTAATGAAGACAAAATCAAAGAGCTTATGAGTGTAACTGTTCCTGGTGTTGATGGCCACTATGGTTTTACAACTGGTAACAGTCTTGATAATTCTCCTCAAACTCTCACTAAATATATTTGGGAATATCTAGGAAATCAAATTCCACCCGAGATTTATGGCAATAATATTTTTGTAGCTTGTAATAATGATTATGATGAATTGAATATTTCTAAAGTTAAATATGTTGTTGTGAATGGTAATCAATTAAAAATTACTTTCAAAACTAATAATTATTCCAAAGGAATAGTTAAATTTGGAATAGACAGAAATCTTAAAGAAAAGAAAAAGGAAAGCACAAACAAAAAAGAACATATTATTAATCTCAAAAATTTAACTCCGGGAATAAAATATTATTTTCGCATTTTAGCTAGGGATAGGCATAATCAATCAAAAAAAACTAAAATTTATTCTGTGACTTTGCCAAGGGAAGTTGTTTCTAATTCAGTTGCAATGAAAAGAATTACTAATTTTCAAACTACAGTATCAATTGATCAAAATAAGAAAGGTCAAAATTCGACTATTCAAGAATCTGATCAAAATCAGCTTAATGAAAATAGTAATAATAATACAAATGATCCAAGTAGTAATGCTAATGATAATTTAATTTCTAATTCAAGCCTCACCATTAGCAATTCAAATTCGCAAACTCAAACAAGAAAATCAAGTTTTAAATGGTGGAATCCTTTTACTTGGTGGAATACTTTTGTTTGGTGGAACCCTTTTACTTGGTTTTAATTCAAAGGTGAATTTTTGCTCGATGCCATTGAGTTTGCAAAGTTTCATGAAAGCGTGGTTCTGCTCATTGCCGTGATATTCCAGTCCGTTGTCTGAAGTTGTCTGAATAAGCTTGCTCAATGGTGTAAGTGCATTCATTGATAACTTGAGAAAGAAATTTCTCACTGGAAGATCGGGTTTTATCTGATAGAATCGTAGCAAACAGTTTTCTTGAAAAATCATCAATTCCAACGAACAAACGAATGAGATTGCATTTTCGAATGTGGTTTCTGAGATAGTCATCAGCCAGTTCTTTCCTTTGTGCTGGCGTCAATTTTTGTTATTAACTATTCTAATAATTTTTGCAAACAACGCTAATTAAATTAACAAGTGTTAATTATGGTTTTAAATAGAAGTGATTAAATTGTGGATAAGTTTTAGCTAAAAAATAAAAAAGGCTTTAATTAAAGCCTTTTTTATTTTGGTTTAAATGGCCACAAAGAGTTGACGAGTGTTTTTTAGTGGTGTAGAATATATCCATAGTGGTGAAAAGTGGGGAATAAAAATAAATACCAAAAATATCATTTTTAATTCAATTATTATTTAGTTCCAATTTTGAAAATTAGATTTTTAACTTTCCATCATTGTGTTTATCGGCGAATATCAACATAGCATTGATCCAAAAAAGCGTTTAGCGATCCCATCAAAGTTTCGTGCTTCATTCAAAAGAAAAGCGGTCATCACTAGGGGATTGGATAACTGTCTTTTTCTTTACTCGATTGATATTTGGAATGAAATTGCGGAAAAGTTGGGATCGATGCCGGTAGGGGAACGGGCGACTCGCAGTTTTGTCAGATTAATGTTGGCTGGAGCGGTAGATGTGGAGCTTGACAGTCAAGGGCGGGTGTTAATTCCGGAATATTTAAAAGAATATGCGGGATTAAAGCGGGAAGTTGTGATAGCTGGGCTTTTTAATCGACTGGAAATTTGGGACAAGACAGTTTGGGAAAATTACAAGAAGTTAGCCGAAAAAAATCAAGACGAAATTGCTGATCAGTTGGGAAAATTGGGAGTTTATTAGAAGATTCAAAATTTTAATATCAAAAATAAAAAATATCGGTTGAGTGAATTATTATTGTTTTGATGTTTGATTATTAAATTTTGAAATTTTATGGAACATATTCCGGTTTTGCTTGAAGAGTCAGTTGAGGGACTGAAAATTAAAGAAGGGGCAGTAGTGGTAGATGCGACTTTAGGAACAGGGGGGCACAGTTTGAAAATTCTTGAAAAGGTCGGTAAGCAAGGAATTCTGATTGTTTTTGATTGGGATCAAAAGGCTATTAATGATTTTAAGAAAAGATTTAAGAAGACTGGAGATCAGGTTGAAAAAATTACCGATCGAATTGATAAACTGAGAAATATTTATCTGGTTCGAGATAATTTTATTCAGTTAGCTGAAGTTTTAAAAATAATCGGAATCGAAAGGGTGGATGGAATTTTAGCAGATTTGGGTTGGAGAATCGAACAAGTGTTAGACAAGAGTTATGGGATGAGTTTTTCTGCCGAAGGCCGACTAGATATGAGATTGGACCGTGATTCAAATAAGCTGAGCGCGTATGAGATGGTCAATAACTGGAACAGCAAAGATCTGGAGGAAGTTTTTTCAGTTTGCGGAGAGGAAAGAGAGGCAAGAAGAATCGCTTTGGAAATTGAAAAGCGACGAAGAGAGAAACCAATTGAAACACCCAAGGAATTGGCAATGATAGTGGAAGAAATTTTAGGAAGAAACTTTAAGAAGGGGAAAATTCATCCAGCGACCAAAGTTTTTCAAGCTTTAAGAATTGTGGCCAATGGAGAATTGTCAAACCTTGAGAAGTTGTTAGTTGTTGGTCTTAAAAGTTTGAAAAGTGGAGGAAGGTTAGCAGTTATCACTTTTCATTCTTTAGAAGATAGGATTGTCAAAAGATTTTTTCGGACTAATGCTGGGGGATGTGTTTGTCCGAAAGATCTTCCGGTTTGCGTTTGTGGGAAAAACGCTCGGCTGAAAATTGTGACCAAAAAACCGATTGTGGCTGGTCAACTGGAGCTTGGTAAGAATCCCCGTTCAAGAAGTGCCAAGCTTCGGATTGCCGAGAAGATTTGAACCGGATGATTATTTTAATAATTATTAAACTTAGTCGGGGGGCCGATCAAACTTGAAACAAAACAAAAACAAAAATTTTAGCGTGGTCTATTTCTGCCCCAAGGGGAAGAAAAATGTTTGTCGACAACAATTAAGAGTTGGCGGTCGAAAATTTTCTTTCTATTTTTTGGCAGGTTTAATTTGCATTGCTGGTGTGGTTTATATTTCTCAAATCAATCGTTTGGCAACAATGGGGTATGAAATAAAATCGAAAGAAAAACAAATGCTGGCACTTCAAGAAGAAAATGAACGATTGGAAATTGAAGCGGCGAATTTAAAATCAGCTTATCGTTTTGAATCAGACATTTTAGCTGAAGGTTTAAAGAAAGATTTGGAGCCGGCTGTGATCGAAATAGAAACTGATCCGGCAGTAGCCTTGGCTGGAAAGACTATCAATTAATGTTCGATTTGGAATTCCTTGTTTATTTGTCATTCCGGATTTACTTCGGAAATGTCGTTTGAGAGTTCAGAGTTGAATTTGGAGTGACATTAAACATCGAAAAAATATGGTCGGAAAAAATGAAAATCGATATCAAGCAAAGGGTTCGCTAAGAATTGTTTTTTTGGTTGTCTTTTTGGTGATTTTTTTTCTTTTAATTGTTTCAAGACTTTTTATACTTCAAGTTCGCTCCGGTAATTTCTATCGATTGATAGCTGAAAAGCAGCATATTTCCAATGAAACCATTCCAGCTCGTAGAGGAGCTATTTTTTTGAGAGAAAAGGATGATATTTTTCCGGTAGCGGTGGAACAAGATTTGCCAACTGTTTATGCTGTTCCCAAAGAAATCAAGGAGGATGGTTTTTATCAGTTGGTTGAGCAGTTAGGCAATATTTTAAATTTAGATAAGTCAGAATTGGAGAAAAAGCTAAAACCTCGACCAGACGGCTATGAAGTAATAAAAAAGAAAATTAGTTCTCAAGAAGAAAAAGATGTTCTAGCACTAAAAGCTAGCGGAATTTATTTGTCCAATGAAAATTGGCGATTTTATCCTTCGGGCAAATTAGCAGCCCAAACCATTGGATTTATGGGTTATAAAGATAATGAACTTAAAGGAATTTATGGTGTGGAAAGTTTTTTTGATGAGAAACTCAAGGGAATTTCCGGTTATGTTACTAAGGAAAGCGATGCAGCTGGTCGCTGGATTTCAGTGGGTGATCGCCAGTTGGTTCCGCCTCGAGATGGCACCAGCATTGTTTTATCTTTAGATCATATTATTCAGTTCAAGGCGGAAATGATTTTGAAAAATGCTGTTAAAAAACATAAAGCTCAGGGAGGTAAAATTATTATTATGGATCCTTATGATGGCAAAATTTTGGCTATGGCCCAAGAACCAACCTTCGATCTCAATGAATATTCAAAAGTGGAAGACAGCAATGTGTTTCGAAATTTTTTAATCAGTGATTCTTATGAATGTGGAAGTGTTTTTAAAATTATTACGATGGCCGCCGGTATCGATAGTGGCAAGGTTACTCCGGAAACCATATATAATGACACTGGTTCGGTAGTGGAGTCAGGTTATGAAATCAGAAATTCCGACAACAAAGCCAATGGTCAACAAACAATGACGCAAGTGATCGAAAAGTCGCTTAATACAGGAGTGATTTTTGTGACTAAGGAAATAGGCAAAGAGCGTTTTTTGGAATACATTCGAGATTTTGGGTTTGGGGAAAAAAGTGGCATCGATCTTCCTTCTGAAGCAACGGGTGATATTTCAAATTTAAAAACTGGTCGAAACATTGAGTATTATACAGCTTCTTTTGGCCAAGGAATAACGGTAACTCCTATTCAATTGGTGACCGCTTATGCCGCGATTGCTAATGGCGGAGATTTGCTCAAGCCTCAAATAGTGGATCGTTTTTTGTTGCCAGATAAAAGTGAAGAGAAAATTCAGCGAGAAGTTAGGCGGAAAGTAATTTCTCAAAATTCAGCTAATCAATTGGCGTTAATGTTAGAAAGCAACGTGGTTAATGGTCATGGAAAACAAGCAGCGGTGCCGGGCTATCGGATAGCTGGAAAGACGGGAACAGCTCAAATACCTGATCGAGAAAATGGCGGATATATTGAAGGAGCGCATATTGGTTCGTTTGTTGGTTTCGCTCCGGTGGAAAATCCCCGATTTGTGATGGCGGTAATTATTGATAATCCAAAGAATGTTGAATGGGCGGAAAGTAGCGCGGCACCGGTTTTTGGTGAAATGAGCAAGTTTCTTTTTGATTATTTTGGTATTGCCAGCGATAATTCATTTACTGATAAGGATTTGGAAAAATTTAATCAAACTCATCAGTATTTTATTTATAAAGATGAGGAAACGGAAAAACAACAATCAGAAGAAAAAGAAAAAGAGATGTCTGAAGAATAAAAAACGGAAAAATTGAGCTTTAAAAAGTAGAAAGTTTGTTGGCGATTAAATTATAATTTTTGAAAGGCTAAATTTTAAATTTAAAATAAATTTCCAATGACAATTTTTAAAATCTGTAGCTTGATTTGCTTTTAAATTTATTGATTTACTGTTCAATGTATTAGAAAATATGGTTTGGCCATTTTAGATGATCAACAGGTAGTAGCTTAATTGATATGGGTTGGCATTTTTATCAAGGAATGGTAAGTTAAGAATTGACAATTTGAAAATTATTTTTCAGATAATGTAAGACTGTTTTTAAAATCTAAATTTAATGCAATGAAAAAAATATATCAAAAAGTTCTTGGTTGGATGGCTAAACGAGTTTTAAATAAGTATCAACCGAAAGTTATTGCTATTACCGGTAGTGTGGGGAAAACCACCACTAAAGAAGCAGTGTCTCATTTGTTGAAAGATTTTTTTTCAATAAGAAAAACAGAAAAAAACTTAAATACTGAAATTGGCTTACCAATGACAATTTTGGGGGTAAAAAATTATCAGTTTAAGTTGTTAGGAGCGGTTGAAAGTTTGTTTAATTTTTTAAGCTTAATATTTTTTAAGAAAAAATATCCAGAAATTTTAATTTTAGAAATGGGCGCTGACAAAAAGGGTGATATAAAATATCTTTGCAATTTAGCCAATCCTTTGGTGGGTATTTTAACAGAAATTGGACTTTCTCATTTGGCAAAATTCAAATCAGTTGAAGTTTTGGCTCGAGAAAAAGAGTATTTAATTAAAAATCTTCCTTCGGCGGGTTTGGCAGTGGTAAATTTTGACAATGAGCGATGTCGATTAGCGGCGGAAAAAATTTCGGCTAATATTTGCGGTTATGGATTTGATTTAACGGCGACGATGAGAGCGAGTGATTTGATCTTTGATTTTGAAAGGGATAATTTTAATCAAGAAATTCTAGATAGTGGAGCAAGTTTTAAAGTTAATTATGAAGGAAAGATTGTTCCAGTCAGAATTGATCAAACGATTAGTAAAGGATCGGTTTATGCGTGTTTGGCAGCTTTTTCAGTGGGATCCTATTTTGGACTAAATTTGGTTCAAATGGCTGAAAAAATGAGAAGTTTTAAATCACTCAGCAATCGAATGGGTTTGATTGAGGGGATTAAAAAAACAATAATAATCAACGACACTTACAATAGTGCTCCTTCAAGTTTATCATTGGCCTTAGAATCTTTTTCGAAGATGAAGGCTAAAAGAAAGATTGTGGTTCTTGGAGACATGCTGGAATTAGGAGAAGAGGAGAAGGAATTTCATCGAGATATTGGACGACAAGTAGTGACAGCCGGAGCGGACTTTTTTGTGGCTGTAGGAGAGAATATGGGTTTGGCAATGAGTCAATTTAATGTGATTACTAGAACTAAAGAAAAGTCGGCTCATTTTGATAATTCAGTTGAAGCAGGAAGATTTTTGCAGTCATTAATGAAGCCGGGAGATTTGGTGCTAATTAAGGGATCTAGGGGGATGAAAATGGAAAAAGTAGTCGAAGAAGTGAAAATGAGGTAAAATAATTGGGTGGAAGATTATTTATTTTTTTCAAAGTTAAATTTATTCTAAATTTTATGGCGCTTAAAATTGTTTTAACCGGAGGTGGTACCGGCGGACATTTGGTTCCGTTGTTGGTCGTGGCTGAAGAAATAAGAAAAACTAAGCCGGAAACCCAATTTCTTTTTTTAGGTCCAAAAGGAAAGATAGAACAGGAGTTGTTTGCTAATACCGGAATTAAAGTCAAAGAAGTGCTAAGTGGAAAAATACGACGTTATTTTTCCTGGCTTTATTTGGTTGATTTGCTGAAATTTCCTATTGGGTTAATTCAAGCGCTTTGGCATCTTTTTTGGTATTTACCCGATGTGGTTTTTGCTAAGGGTGGCTATGCAAGTGTGCCTGTGGTTTTAGCGGCCAGGATCTATGGAATTCCTACGGTGATTCATGAATCTGATGCAGTCCCGGGTATTGCCAATCGATTTTTGGGATCAATTGCTAATCGAATTGCTTTGAATTTTGAACGCGCTAAGATTTATTTTCCTACCAGAAAAGTTTTTCTTTCAGGTATTCCGGTGCAAGAACAAATTCGAAAAGGCAATGCTCAGACGGCTAAGGCTAAATTTGGCAGTCAGCTTGATAGTAAACCGGTATTATTAATTCTTGGTGGCTCTCAAGGGGCAAGAATCATTAACCGGACTATTGTTAAAATGATTGATCAGCTCATTAAACGATTTCAAATTCTCCATCAGACAGGAAAAACGGACTTTGAGGTGGTTTGCGCTGCTGTGGAACAAAAAGGTTATAAAATTGGTCGCAGTGATTATCATCCATTTGCTTTTGCGTCGAGACAAGAAATGGCTGATTATTTGGCATTGGCTGATGTCGTAATTTCTCGGGCTGGAGCCACTTCAATTGCCGAATTAGCGGCAAATAAAAAAGCTTGCATTTTGGTACCGATTTTAGCTAGCGCCAACAATCATCAGCAAATTAACGCTTTTGAAATATCTCGAGAAAAGGGGGCGGTTACTATTGAAGAATCAAATTTTACCCCTAGTATTATTCTTAGCCATTTGGAAAAAATGATTGCTGATGAGTCTTATCGAAAATCATTAGGAGAAAATATTTTTAAATTTTATAATCCTGATTCAGCAGCGATCATTGCCGAGGAAATTTTTCAATTGGAAAAGTAGTATTTAAAATTGCAATTATTCTTTTCTGTTAATTTATTTGATATTTAACGGAAATACTTGACTAAAAGGAATTGATATTTTAAACTCATTCAAGTCATATGAAAGAATTAACAATGTTGATGGTTTGCCCAATTTGTGGAAAAAAGTACTCTGCTGACAGCGCAAAACTGGTTCAGGGCGTTTCCAATGCTGCACTTCTTCATGTCAGTTGTTCCTTTTGTGGCAGCGCTTCATTAGCAATGTTAACCAAGGCTGTCGGAAATGACAAAGATGGTGGAAATGCTTTTGTGACAATTGGAATGATGACTGATCTTAGTTTTGAGGAATCAAGACGGTTGATTGGTCAGTCGCCGGTTAGTTCAGCTGATGTACTTGATTTTTATGAAAAGGGCGGATTTTAATTTATTTATTATTTTCAAATGGAAAAAATTATTTTGGAAGCTAAAATCAGAGATGATAAAAAATCGAAGTCTAGCGATTCTATTTTAGCGGTGCTTTATGGCAGGAAAATAGAAAATAAAAATCTTTTGGTTAATCGAAAACAATTTATCAAGGTTTTCGAAAAAGCCGGAGAAAGCACCATTGTTAGTTTACAGATTGAAGGAGAGAAAGATATCCGAAATGTTTTGATTCATGATTTTCAATTGGATCCAATCAAAAATTCATTTCGGCATATTGATTTTTATCAGGTCAATATGGAGGAAGAAGTGGAAGTGGAGGTGGAACTGGAATTTGTGGGAGTTGCTCCAGCGGTTAAAAATTTGGGCGGTGTTTTTGTTAAAAATATTGATGCTCTGCCGATCAAATGTTTACCTAAAGATTTGCCATCCAAAATTGAAGTTGATATAAGCGCCATTAAAACTTTTGATGATTATATTCATGTAGCAGATGTTAAATTGCCGGCGGGAGTGGTTACCGATTTGGACGGTGAAACAGTGTTGGCAATGGTTGAACCTCCTCGTTCAGAAAAAGAACTTAAAGAACTGGATGAAAAGGTGGAGATGGATATCGATAAGGTTGAAGGAATAAAAGAAGAACCAAAAGAAGAATCGAAAAGTGGAAGTCCCGAAGACAAAAAATAATCAATATAATAAAAATTTTATTACTGAAAAACTTGATTTTTTCTAAGACAAAAATTGTTTTTCTGTTGCTTTGGGGGCTGTTGTTTTTAATCAGCCCTTTTTTAGCTTTGGCTGAAAATAGTGAAATTGATGCTCAAGCGATTGAGGAGAAAATCGATCAATTGAATGATAAAATCGAAGCAGAAACTGAAAAAAAAGAATCGATCGCCAGTCAATTGGAAAAAATTAGTAACAATATTGCCACTACTAAGGCGGAAATTTCCCGAACAGAAAAAATCTTGAGCGAATATGACGTTGAGATTGCGCAAAAGGAGCGAACAATCGGTTTGATTGAGGAAAATATTGCCAAATATAAAAAACAGTTGGCTGACTTTTTACGGATCTATCGGAGAGCTGGACTAGAAATAAATTTTGTTTTTATTGATAAAAGTGCCGATATCGGAAATTATTTTTCGTTGATTTCCAGTTATGAAAAAATTCAGGAAAAAATTAAAATTTCAATAGATAATGTTCATCAGGAAAAAGAAGCGCTTGAGCAAGAAAGGGATATAATTGATGCTAAAAAACAAGACGTTTATGAAATTTTTCAGATGCAACAAGAACAAAAACGCGCTTTGGAATATGAAGAAGCCAAAAAGGACTATATGCTTGGTGTTGCTGAAGGTAAACTAAAGGACCTAACTGATGAGCGATCTGAATTGCGTAGACAATTGGATGCTTTGCAAAGTTTGGGCAATCCCATTAATCTGGAAAATGCCATCAAGACTGCAGAGTGGGTTGAATCAAAAACGAAAGTTCGAGCCGCTTTTCTTTTGGGGGTGCTTCGGGTGGAATCGAATATGGGGCAAAATGTGGGTGGCGGTCGCTATAAAACTGATATGCATCCTTCACAACAAGAAACCTTCAAATCGATTTGTAAAGATTTGGGTTATGATCCAAAAGATCGTCCAGTTTCTAAGCGAGTTTGTTATAATCCGAAAGCTAAAGATGGTTGTGGTGGTTGGGGCGGAGCAATGGGCCCAGCTCAATTTATGCCAACTACCTGGATTGGCTATGTCAGCAAAATTAAAAGTTTAACAGGAAATAAAAAAGCTGATCCATGGGATTTAAAAGACGCCATGGTGGCAATGGGCTTGAAATTATCTCAGGTTAGTGGCGTGACCAGCGGTAAAAGATCAGCGGAAAAACAAGCGGCTAGTATGTATTTAGCTGGTGGCAATTGGCAAAACTATACATGGTATGGTGACAGGGTTCTTTATTATGCCGATGGATTTGAAAAGTATATGAAAGATTAGCGTTGAAAAATAAATTTTGACAAAAAGCTATTATTGATTGGATTGTAAAACTTATTTAAATCAAACTTTTTTCAATTCTTCTATTGACAAAATTAACAAAAGTGATAGAATTAAAGGTCATTTAGTTGGCGTATTTTTGCCAAAATTGGTTCAAATAATTTGTTAATTTTTTTAGAAAATGAAATTGTTTTTGAGGAAAAAGGGATGGAAATCGGGAATATTGATCCTGATTTTAATTTTAATTGCGACGACAATGCCTTCTTCGGGTCTTCGAGCTAAGGGTTATATTTATGTTGATGATGCTGCTAGTGGCAAGATGGATGGCAGTTCGGAACATCCTTATAAAAAAATTCAAGACGCTATTGACAAAGCGGCTAAAGAAAAGAAAAACGTTTTCATTAGACAGGGGATTTATAATGAAAACATTGTTATCAAAGAAGGGGTAGAAGTGGATGGCAGTGGCACTGACAAGACTTTTATTAATGCCAAGCAAAAAAGTGAAGAAGTGGTGGAAATGCAAGATGATACAGCGCTTCGCAAAGTGACTGTTAGATGGAGCAAAGAAAATGGCGTGGAGGTTCAAAAGGGCGCTTCGGCGCTGATTAATGGTTGTTTGATTAAAGAAAATGGTCGAGATGGTATCAATGTTGAAGAGGGTGCAACTGACAACAAACACAAAGTGACGATTATTAACAATACCATTAAAAATAATGGCTGGGCCGGTATCTATAGCGCCAAACGAAAACTCAATATTGAAGGCAATGAAATTTTAGATAATGGCAAAAATGGAATTGATTTGTCTCATGCCAGCGAAGCCAATGTGGATGACAACCAAATTAAACACAACGGGGGAGTCGGAATCAAACTTACTTTGGATGGAAGCGAGATTTATTTGAAGAAAAATACTATTCGAGATAATGAAACCGATGGAATTGAGATTGACGCCAAGGGTAAACGAGGCCGAATCGATATTCGCTACAACAAATTCTACCAAAATGATAATTATGGAATTGCCTTGGTGGAAAAAGCGCCATTTCTTAATGAATATTGGCGAGCTGATGTGAACACTTCTATCGGCAATAAGTTTTGGAAAAATCACAAAGAAAATATCTCTCCGATTATCAATACTTATATTAAGTAAGTATTAAGCAAATGAAATTATTTTTTAAATTATTTTAAACTGAAAAGAGTTTGTTGACTCTTTTTGGTTTTTCTTGAGATTAAATAAGTTTTAAGTTGACAGTTATTTGATTTTGAGTTAGACTCGGAGTCGAAGTAAATTAGTAGTTAGTGTCAAATTTATCAGTCCAGAGATTTTGCCGCCACTCGATCTAACGAAGAGGGATCGCAAAGTCAACTTTCCGCTTTATTGGCGGATTTGTTTGCAGGATTTAATAATTTTAATGGAATTAAATGCTTTACGAAATCAACTATTTGGTTCTTCAGTCAAAAACTCAAGAACTTGATGAAATTCGATCGAATGTCAAGAAGCTCATTGCTGAAATGGGTGGTGTTATCGGTGAAGAAAAGAATTATTTAAAAAGAAAGTTGGCTTATGAGATTAATCATGAAATGTTTGGTTTTCACACGGTTTTAAGATTCAACATGGAAACTGGTGAAAAAATTGAAGCTTTGAGAAAAGAACTTAATTTGTTGCAAGGCGTTAGCCGATATATTATGGTCAGGGCGGAAAAACTTCCTTCCTTAGAAGAAGCGGAACAAAAAATGCGTCAATTAGCAATTGAGAATGAAAAAGCTAAACCAACCATTGACCAAAAAGAATTGGAAAAGATTTTAAGTGAAAAGGAGAAAGACAGGGAACAGGTTGGAGGTGATGGACAAGAGAAGAGTGCCAATTTTGAAGAAAAGGCTTCAGCAACTGTTCAACCAACTGAAAGAGAAGAGGTTAAAAAAACGGAACCAGAAAAGGTTGTAAAACAAGAGAAATCCAAAGAAATTGAGGAAATATCAGAGGAGAAAAAACCAACTATTGATGTTTCAGCAGAGGTAATTAAGAAAGAAACTGAAACTGAAAGAGAAACGATTGATCGGAAAAAAGAAACAAAAAAACCAGAGAAAAAACAGGATTCAAATGAAGATCAGGAAAAGGTTTCACTTGATGAGTTAGACAAAAAGTTAGACGAAATTCTTAATAGTTAGTTGTTTTTGCTTAATTTTTTTATTTAATTTTTCTGATTTGGGGGAGTCAGGAAACAAACAAAATTATGAGTATGGACCTAAACAAAGTGATGCTGATTGGAAATTTAACAGCTGATCCGCAATTGAGAACTACTCAAGGAGGACAGAACATTGCTTCTTTTTCAGTTGCCACTAATCGACGTTGGAAAAATCCTAGTACCGGAGAGATACAAACTGAAGCCCAGTTTCATAATGTGATTGCTTGGGGAAAATTGGGAGATATTTGTGGGCAATATATGAAAAAAGGAATGAAAGTTTTTGTTGAAGGAAGGATTCAAAATCGGAGCTGGGATGATCCTCAAACCGGACAAAAGAGATATCGAACGGAAATTGTGGCCGAATCTGCGTTTATGCTTGATTCCAAAAGGGACAGTAACGGTCAGCAAGTTCAAAGTGTTGGTGGCTATAATTCATTTCAGTCAGCTGGTGCTCAAGCTGGTCAAAATAATTTCGGATCAACTGCTTCCAATAAGTCAGAAATTGATCAATCAATCAATATTCCGGCGCCAGAACAAATACCGACAATTGATATTGATGAAGATAAAGATGAAATTAAAGTTGAAGATATTCCATTTTAAAGAAAATTTATGATGCAAAAAAAGTTATCAACTAAAAATGTGTCCAAGGGCTGTTATTTCTGCGGTCAAAAGACAGTCGAAGTTGATTATAAGGATGTGATCCTGCTTCGAAAGTATATCAACACGGCTGGAAAAATTATGCCACGAAAAAGAACCGGAACTTGTAGTACTCATCAACGAGCGTTAGCTAGTGCCATTAAACGAGCCAGAATTATCGGTTTGCTTCCTTTTGTGGCCAGATAGTGACTTTGTAGTTAGCAAAAAAAGAATATGCTTAATTTGACTGAAATAAAAGTAGGAAAAAAAATCTTGTTTGATGGACAACCGTTTTTGGTTATGTTTAGTCAACATTCGAAAATGAATCGTGCTGGAGCGGTTTTGAGAACTAAATTGAAAAATCTTTTGACTGGGGCGATTATTCAAAAGACTTTTCAGGGGGCGGATAAGGTTGAAGAAGCGGAGGTTGATGACAAACAAGTGCAATATCTCTATCGAGATAATGGCGGTTTTGTTTTTATGGATTTGGAGAGTTATGATCAATTGAGTCTTTCGGAAAAAGTTATTGGCAATCGGGCCGGTTATCTCAAAGAAGGAACAGAAGTTAAACTTTTGTTTTTTAAAAGCCAGCCGATTGATTTGGAGCTTCCAGTTAAGATGGATTTTAGAGTGACTGAAGCGCCTCCGGCGGTGCGAGGTAACACGGTAGATGGCGGTTCAAAACAAGTGACGATCGAAACTGGCATAAAAGTCAATACCCCGCTTTTTATCAAAGAAGGTGATACCATTCGAGTCAATACTGATACGGGCGAATATGTGGAGCGGGTTTAAATTTCTAATTTTTGGCAATTTTGAAAGTCAAACGCAAGACAAAAAAAGAAATAGCGTTGCTGCGTGATTCCGGAAAAATTTTGATGGAAAGTCTGCTTTTGGTCAAAGAAGAAATTAGTCAGGCAACCAAAAGAGAAGTGTCAACTTTTGATTTGGATCAATTGGCGGAAAAAAATATTAGGAAAAGGGGCGGAAAGCCTTCTTTTTTGAATTATTCCGAAGGAGGGTCAGCTCCGTTTCCGGCATCGCTTTGCGTTTCAATTGGGAGTGAAATTGTTCATGGAGTGCCTTCAAAAAAAGTTTTTTTAAGTGCTGGTGATTTGGTTAAAATTGATTTGGGTGTTTGTTATAAGGGGATGTTTACTGATGCCGCGCTTAGTGTGATTGTCGGTCGAGCTGACGATGTTGCTTATCGATTAGTTGAGGCGGCTGAAGGTTCACTTCGAGTGGGAATTGATCAAATTTATCCGGGATCATTTTTAGGAAACTTTGGTAGTAGTGTTGAGAAATATATTATTAGCAAAAAGTTTTTTGTAATTAAGGGCTTGGTTGGCCATGGAGTGGGCTATGCGGTTCATGAAGCTCCTCAAATTCCCAATTATGGCAAGGTGGGAACTGGTTTGAAAATTGAAGAAGGAATGGTTTTTGCCTTGGAACCAATGGTAGGGGAAACAACTGGAGAAATCGAAGAAGCGAGCAATGGTTTTACCTACATTACCAAGGATGGCGGATTAGCAAGTCATGTCGAACACACGGTGGTGGTGACAAAAAATGGTTGTGAAGTGCTGACGAAATTGTAATTCCAGATATAAATTATGGAGCAAAAAGCTAAAGAAACATTGTTAATTTTAAAGTAAGAATTTTGAATTAGTGGATAAAATAAAAATTCATTCAAAATTCATATTTTGAGATTTTTGGTGTTAATAACTTTTTGCCTATCTATAAAATAGTTTTTTTCATGACCAATGTTATTTGTGGGCCATGACAATTATGAAATATTTTATTGCTATTGATTATGGAAAAGCTCGTTGCGCTTTAGCGGCGGCTGACAAAGAAACTCGGATCCCATTCGGTCTTTTTGAGTGTCAAGAAAAACAACTGTTTGAAAAGCTTAAGGAACTTTCAAATCAGTATGAGATTGAAAAAATAATTTTAGGACGAAACATTATTAGTGAAAAAAATGGTTTTTCAAAAAAAAATCAGATTGAAAAGGTAGCTGAAGAAATAAAAAAAAGATTTAAATTGGATGTTGTTTTTGAAGAAGAAATTTTTTCAACCAAAATTGCTCAAAGAAATCTTTTGGAAAAAAAAGCTAAACAAGTTTCAAAAAATGACAATATTGAATCGGCTCGGGTGATTCTTGAAAGCTGGTTAGACAAAAAATAGAAAAGGTGATAAACTCAAAGTGACTGCTGGTTTTGATTTTAAAAAATAGAATTTTCAGTATTATAAAAATAATAAAAGCAATAAAATGGAAAATAAACCACAATTTTCAGTTGTTATTCCTACCTACAACGAAGCCTCCAAACGAGAAGAAATGAAGAAACATTTTGAGTCAATTGAGGAGTATTTTTCTGCTAAAAAATTTTCCTATGAAATTTTGGTGGTTTTGGATGGTCCAACAGATGAAACACCTGACTTAGTGAAAGACTTGGCTACAAAATTTAAAAACGTCAAAGTGATTGATCGGAAAGAAAACAAAGGCAAAGGACACAGTGTTAGAGAAGGTCTTTTAGCAGCCAATGGTGATATTAGACTTTTTACTGATATGGATGGCGCTACGCCGATCGCTATGCTTGATCGGTTTATTCCAAAATTTGAAGCGGGGGCGGACATTGTTATTGGCTCTCGAGATCTTTCCGGTTCTAAGATCAAAAAACATCAACCAAAATGGAAAGAAATAGCTGGCGATATTGGAAATTTAATGATTCAATTGATGACTGGTCTTTATGGCATTAAGGATACTCAATGCGGTTTTAAGGCAATGAATGAAAAGGCGGTTAAAGATATTGTTTCTCGAATGACAGTGGAACGTTGGGGTTTTGATTTTGAGATGTTGATGATTGGCAATAAACTGGGTTATCGAATTGAACAGGTACCGGTTGATTGGTATGATAAGGGCGATAGTACAGTAGGTATTAGTGGCTACATTACAACGCTAAAGGATCTTTTTACTGTTAAATGGAATATGATTAAAGGTGTTTATAAATTGAAAGAAAAAATGGAAGTTGAAAACAAAAATATTTGATAGCTAAAATAAAAAGAATGGAGGAAGAAACAAAAAATAAAGTTAATTCTCAGCTTCGTCAGGACATTATTACTGGTGATTGGGTGGTTATTGCAACCGGAAGAGGCAAACGACCGGATGATTTCAAGAAAAGAAAGGAAGAAGAAATTTCAGAAAACAATGAAGAATGTTTATTCTGCGATACGGAAAAATCTCATCAAGAAAAGGATGTTTTGATTTATAAAGATGCTGATGATGAATGGACCTTAAAAGTTTTTCCCAATAAATTTCCGGCTTTTTCCCAGCCGGTTGCGCTTCGCAAATTGATTCACCAAGAGGAAGGTCCCTATTTTTGGATGGAAGGTGTTGGTTATCATGAAGTGATTGTTACTCGGGATCATCAGAAAAATATTGGTCAGCTCGATCCTCTTTTAGTAGCAGAAATTCTAGATGCCTATCAAACTAGATATTTGGAATTAATGAATAAAAAATTAGTTCGTTACATCGAGATTTTTCATAATCATGGTAAAGAAGCCGGCGCTTCAATTGCTCATCCTCATAGTCAGTTGGTAGCTATTCCGGTGATTTCTCCTTATATCAAATTGGAAATTGATGGAGCAGAAAGCTATTTTGGGGCTAATAAAAAATGTGTTTTTTGTGACATTATTCAATGGGAATTGGAAAAAAAGGAGCGAATTGTTTTTGAAAATGAACGATTTGTGGCTTTTTGTCCTTTTGCCAGTCGAGCAGCTTTCGAAGTTTGGGTACTTCCCAAAAAGCATCAACCTTATTTTGAAAGAATGAGTGAAGAAGATAAAATTGACGGAGGAGTGGCTTTGAAACAGGTAATTGCTAAAATTTCCAAAGTGTTAGATTTTCCAGCTTTCAATTTTTATCTTCATACTTCTCCTTGTGACGGAAAAGATTATCCTCATTATCATTGGCATATTGAGATTTTACCAAAAACTTCAGTTTGGGCAGGTTTTGAGCTTTCGACCGGAATTGAAGTTTCAGCTATTGAGCCGGAGAAAGCGGCAAAATATTTAAGCAAAGCCTGAAACAAGGAAAAAATCAATTATTTATATGAGGTAAAAATATTATGCAGGTTCAAGAATTATGAGCTGATCGGTTGCTTAAGTTTTTCCAAATAAATTTTTGGGATATAGGGCTGAAAATAATTTAAAATTTTAAGAAAGTGTTGATTTCTACTTATGATTGAACAAATTATTTCGGTTTTGGCGGGGTTTATTATTTGGGGGATTGGTCTTTTGGGTTACGTAGGAGTGGCATTGATGATGGCTATCGAGTCGGCCTGTATTCCGCTTCCTAGCGAGATTATTATGCCATTTTCCGGTTATCTGGTTTCCACCGGACGGTTTAGTCTTCTTGGGGTAGCATTAGCTGGTACATTAGGATGTGTTTTAGGTTCGATGTTCGCTTATTGGATCGGTTTTTATGGAGGACGCAAGGCGGCGGAAAAATATGGCAAATATGTTTTGGTTACCAGTCATGATTTGGATATTGCCGATCGATTTTTTAAAAAGTATGGAAATTTGGCGGTTTTTGTTTCCCGATTGTTACCGGTAGTTAGAACTTTTATTTCCTTGCCAGCTGGAATCGCTCGAATGAACTTTTTTCAGTTCGTGGTCTATACTTTTTTGGGGTCTTTTCCTTTTTGTTATTTTTTGGCTTTTGTGGGGAAAAAATTAGGTGATAATTGGAATACTTTGGGTGGCTATTTTCACAAATTTGACGCAATTATTGGAGTATTAATTTTAATTGGTTTAATTTGGTTTATTCGTCGTCATCTTAATTTAAAAAGACAAGCGTAAGTTGTTTATAAGAATATGTTAACCGATAAAAAAAAGAAATTGGTGGTGGCTAATTTCAAAATGAACCCCACTACTTTGTTTGAACTGAGACGTTGGATTGAGAATTTTTCATCGTTAGTTGAAAAGTATGATTTTAAAAAGACTAATCTAGCGCTTTGTCCGCCTTTCGTTTTTTTGGTGAAAATGATGGAAATGAAAAAGAAAGGATTTGTTTTTTTTGGAGCTCAGAATTGTTTTGCTTTAGACAAAGGACCCTTTACCGGTGAAGTGAGTCCCAAAATGCTCAAAGAACTAGGTAGCGATTTTGTGATTCTTGGTCATAGCGAGCGAAAAAATTTTTTAGGAGAGACGGATGAAATGATTTCTAAAAAATTATTAGCAGCTTTAAAAGAAAGATTACAACCGGTACTGTGCATTGGAGAGAATGAGTCTGAGCGTAGTCGTGGCATTTCAGCTAAAGTTATCAGCTTGCAATTAAAAAATTATTTAAGTGAAGTGCCGTGGACCAAATTGGAGAATTTAACAATCTGTTATGAACCAGTTTGGGCTATCAGCGCGAATCGGCCAAATCGAATACCTTCAGCCAACGATATTATGGAAGCAAAAATTATTATTAAAAAGATACTAATTAATGCTTATGGTGAGCGATCGGCGAGTCGGGTGAAGATTATTTATGGAGGCAGTGTTGATTCGAAAAATATTAAAGAAGTTTGCTTATTACCAGAGATGGATGGAGTGCTTTGCGGCAAGGCTAGTCTTGATCCGCGAGAATTGTTGAAAATTGCTCAGGAGATTGAAGTTAAGCAATAAGGAATCTGTAGCAGAATGTGGAGAGGTACAAAATAAGCGTGTAACTTTCCAATTTTGAATCAAGTCTGTTTGTCGGCCGACAGATTCAGAATGACAAAATGTTGAAGTTTGAAAGTTTAATTCAAATTTAGAATTTAACATTTAAAATTATTATCTATTCTATTGCCATTAAATCAAAATATAATTTTAAAAAAATGCAATCAAGAACAATTGAGATTTTGAAGGAGGCTAAGAAAAATAAGCGAGCGGTTGGAGCATTTAATTTTACCGGATTAGAGGTTCTGCAGGGAATTGTCAGTGGAGCGGAAGAGTTGGCAATGCCTTGTGTGGTGCAGATGACTAAAAGTACCAGTGATCATTTGGGAGCATCAGTGGCTGGTCGAATGGTTGAAGCAGTGATCGATCAAGACAATGGAAAAGTGCCAATCGGTTTTCATCTTGATCATGGAAAAAGTTTTGATGAAATTATGAAGGCGATTGAAATTGGTTGTGATTCGGTCATGATTGATGCTTCGAGGCTTAATTTTAAAGATAATTTGGCTTTGACGAAAAAAGTGGTTGACTATGCCCACAAAAGAGGTGTATCTGTCCAAGCGGAATTGGGCAATGTTCCTTATCTTGGCATGGAGGACCAATCAATCAATTGGGATTCAGTGATGACCAATCCGGAAGAGGCAAGACAACTGGTTGCAGAAACCGGAATTGATGCCTTGGCGGTTGGCATTGGCAATGCGCATGGATTTTTTCGAGAAAGATCGGAGCCGGACTGGGAACGTTTGGAAAAAATTAACAATTTAATTCCCAACACTCCACTGGTGCTTCATGGCGCTTCCGATTGGAACGGAGATCGAGTAAAAATGGCAATTGAGAGAGGTGTTAGTTGTTTTAATGTCGATACCGATTTAAGGATTGCGGTAATTTCGGTCTTTTGCCAAAATTTTGGAAAAAAGTGCGAGATAACTGATCCACGAAAAATTTTTGCGCAAGTTAGGGAGGCGGTCAAGAAGAAAGTTAAAGAGAAGATTAAAATGTTTCACAATAATTAGTGATTTGGGTAAAACCTAACTTTGACATTTTTAAGTCTTTGAGGTAGTATGAATAAGCTAAGGAGTGGTTGTCTATTGGTTGAGCTCCGAAAATAATTAGGTAATAATTTGACGGCAGATATTCGCAAAGTGAGATTGCCGAGGGAATTTTGGGAAATGAAAAAAAAATTAAGACATAAATTGTCTTCTTCCAATAAAATATTCCAAGGTAGAAAGTAAGCAAAATTCTTTTTTGCGGTTTTTGTCGTGACAAGAAAAAAATGTCAGGAATTTTAATGGTGGCTTTTTTGGCTTTTTCGACCGGTCTGATCGGGGGTTATTTTTTCAGGAAAAGCATTGCCAAGAACCAGTTGGATAGTGCTGAAGCTCGATTAAGTAAGCTGGATGAAGAAGCAAAAATAAAATCAAAAGAAATTTTGATTGCCGCTAAAAACAAAGCGGTTGAGATTTTGGAAGACAGCAAAAGGGAAGAAAAATCGATTCGAGAGGAGATGCGAAAAATGGAAGCTCGGATCGAATTGAAAGAAAGAAAACTTGATCAAAGTGCTTTGTCTTTGGAAAAAGAACGAAAAGTACTTCGCGACAAAGCGGGAGAAATTAAAAAAATTAGAGAAGAAGTAAATCGTGTTAAACTTCAGCAATTAGAGAAACTTCAAAAAATTGCGGAACTTTCAAAGGATGATGCTCGAAAACTTTTAATCAAAATGGTTGAAAAGGAAAGCAAAGATGATTTAGTTAAGATGATTTCCAAATTAGAACAACAAAAAAAAGAACAATTGGAAGAAGAAGCAAAGAATTTGATGACAATCGCAATGCAAAAATATGCTGGTTCTCATTCGGCTGATACTACGGCTTCAACGGTAGCGATTCCGTCTGATGATATTAAGGGACGGATTATTGGTCGAGAAGGAAGAAATATTAAATCACTTGAAAGGTTAACCGGAGCGGAAATCATCGTTGATGATACTCCTGAAGCGATAGTGATCTCCAGTTTTGATCCGATGCGTCGAGATTTGGCCAAAACTGCATTGGAAATCTTGGTTTCTGACGGTAGGATTCATCCAGCTAAGATTGAGGAAGCAGTAGAAAAAGCGAAAAAGCAAGTTCAGGAAAAAATGAAAAAAGCCGGTGAGGCAGCAATTTATGATGTTGGGTTGGCGGGTATTGATCCGAAATTAACTCAACTTTTGGGACGATTGCGATATCGAACCAGTTATGGTCAGAATGTCTTGCTCCACTCTTTGGAAGTGGCTCATCTTGCTGGTGCTTTGGCGGCCGAATTGGGATTGGATGTAGTTATTGCAAAGCGAGCGGGCTTATTTCACGATATTGGTAAAGCGGTTGATCATGAAGTGCAGGGAACGCACGTGGAGATTGGTTTGAATATTTTAAATAAATTCAATCAGCCAAAAGAAGTAATTGATGCAGTTGCTTCTCATCATGAAGACTATCCATTTACTAGTAATATTGGTTTGATTGTGGCAGCTGCCGACGCATTAAGCGCTTCTCGTCCAGGAGCAAGAAAAGATACTTTGGAAAAATATCTCAAAAGAATGGAAGATTTGGAAAAAACAATTTTATCTTTTTCTGAAGTGGAACGGTGTTATGCTATTCAAGCCGGTAGAGAAGTTCGGGTTTTTATTAATTCTGAAAAAGTTGATGATTTAGAGGCTTTTAAGCTTGCCAAGAGCATTGCTCAGAAAATTGAAGAAGATCTAAATTATCCCGGAGAAATAAAAGTAAATGTACTTAGAGAAGTTCGAGCAGTTGAATATGCTCGCTAGAGACTTGCTTTTTTTACTAGAATTAAGGTAGAATTGTTATTAGTAAAAAGAAAAGGCAAGTCAGAATCAATTTAAAAAAATTTTTAAGAGAATAAAAATCAATAAGAATTAAATTCTAGAATGGAGGTGAAACAATGAACAAAAGCGCAGTTATCGATGCCGTTGCTTCTAAAACTGGACTCAGCAAGAAAGATACTGAGGCAGCCATTGAAGCACTCTTGGATGTTATTACCAATTCAATGAGAAAAGGTGAACAGGTTACTTTTGTTGGTTTCGGAAGTTTCATGGTTAACAAAAGAGCTGCTCGGCTAGGAGTTAATCCGGCAACTGGGGAAAAAATTAAGATTGCCGCAGTTAAGGTTCCTAAATTCAAAGCGGGTAAAGCTTTGAAGGAAGCCGTCAAAAAATAAGATTACAATCTTTTTTGTTTTCAAAAGCCGCCGTAAGGCGGCTTTTGTTGTTGACTTTAATTAGAAAAGTTTTATAATTACAATGCAAGCTTTTAGGGTCATCAAAAAAATTAATATAAAAAAATGAAAATTAAAATTGAATCAATCGAAGTAAAAACTTCAGCTCAAGTTGATTTTATTGATGTAACTGATCAAGTGAAAAAGATTGTTCTTGATAATAATTTCAAAGATGGGTTGGTAACTGTTTTTTCTCCTCACACTACTGCGTCAATCACAATCAATCATAATGAACCGATGTTGATCAAAGATATGACTAGGGCGCTTTACCGTGTGGCGCCAGTTGATGAAAGATATGATCATGATCTTTTTGAGTTGAGTAGAAATCATCAGTCTGACGGGAGGAGTAATGGAAGCAGTCATTGTAAAGAGATTTTTTTGGGCAGTAGTGTTAGTGTTCCTGTGTCAAATGGTAAATTAAAATTGGGAGCTAAACAAAGTATTTTTTTCGTTGAATTTGATGGGGGAAGGAGTCGGGATTTTCTAGTTCAAATTATTGGAGAATAAAGAATTTTTAAATAAAAAGAGTAAAACAAAAATCACTAAAAAGTAATCCGTTTTCGGCGGTTGTTTTTTGTTTTTTCAAAAACTTGACGAATAAAGGATTTTTGTTAAAATGAATCTGCAATGTTGACCAATTTAAATTGGTCAGAGGACATTAAAAATTAATCGGACCGAGCGTTTGTCTGCTTTTTGGTCAAGCGATATAAAACCTCAAAATTAAGCTAAAAAAGAATCTTTTTTGTTTTAAAAACAAAGAAAGACCGAAAATGAAGACAAATTGCAAGGAAATAACTAGAAAGGCAGGTGAAATGATGGAACAGCAAGACAATCAAATCCAAGATGATTTGGAAATGGGAGGGAAAATTAAAAGCTGGCTCCAGGATAATATCCGAATAATCGTTTCAGTTTTGATCGTGGTAGCGATTGCCGGAGGAATTTATTCCTATTCCAAACGTGGTCAAGAACCAACCGAAGAAGAGCTGGCTCTACAAGAAATCCAAATGGAGGGAGAAAAAAGCAATGCCGATTCTGGTGTAACCGTAGTTGGTGAAGAAGATAAAAAACCAGCTGAAAAAGAGAATCAGCAACCAACGGACGCTGTGATTGAGGAAAATGCGCAAACTCAACCAGCAACCACTCCGACTCCAACTCCGACACCAAAAGAAGATGTCAAGGTGGAAACCGGAACGGAAGCAAATAATGTGATTGCTCAAGGCGGAAGTCAAGAAACAAGTGATGCTTTTGTAGAAACAGCTGAAGCAGGAGACAGTTTGACAACTTTATCCAGAAAAGCGCTTAAAAATTATTTAGAGAAAAATAATGATTCAGCTTTAACTGCCGAGCATAAAATCTATATTGAAGATTATTTGCGACGTAGAGTTGATCATTCCGGAAAAGTATTGGTTGGAGATGAAATTAGTTTTTCTAAAATGCAGATCAAAGATGCAATTGAGAAAGCTAAGACACTCAATGACAATCAGTTGGAAAATCTGAAAAAGTATTCTGCTAGAGTGTCATTGCTATGAGATTTAAATTCCGTTTAATTTCTTTTTAGTCGAGTGTTAAAACCGGGCGGACGGCTAATACTCAAAAATCAAAAATCTCATAGTTCTTTTTTCAAGATAACTCACAGGCAAAAATCCCGATAGCCATCGGGATTTTTGCTTTCTTCAAATCTAATAAATAAAAAATAATTTGCCTTACCCCTTCTTTTCTGCTAAAATCAAATCAACTAATTCAATAAAATCTCAAGAGA
>Ga0101944_10000438_pt1 | contig 121856 bp, 103 predicted proteins | sample DewCreD2012metaG_FD_75245 | JGI IMG/M metagenome (GOLD analysis project Ga0101944, IMG submission 75245) | Hot spring sediment bacterial and archeal communities from British Columbia, Canada, to study Microbial Dark Matter (Phase II) - Dewar... ...
ATCTTGGTGAAACAAAAATGGTTTCTCCCGAAAGCTGAGTGCCTTTCCATCGTCAATGATGTTTTTGCAGCTTTTCTCACCATCGTTCAACACCCTGTCCGAACTCATGTCTGAACTTCAGTTTTTAGTTATTGACAAAAAAGATATAGATTGTAAACTTGTAAATATTGAGAATAGAAGAGAATGACCTCAATCACCTGTCTGGAGGTAAATATGAATAAAAACAACGGTGTATATGGAATGGGATGGCTGCATGACCTGCCCGATTACCGCGACTATACAGTCAACACAGATGTTGTCTCAGAGAAAAAACTGGAATTAGGACAAAAGAAATCAATCAAGGACATGTTGGCGAAAATTGGCGTTTTCAAAGCCCTGAAAGCTGGCGGGGAAACATCGAAAGACCTGCGCGCGTGGTGTTCGCCCATTGAAGATCAGGGCGCGCTAGGCTCTTGCACGGCTCAAGCGGCGGCGGGTCTGCTGGAGTATTATGAGCGGCGCGCTTTTGGAAAACATATCGATTGCTCGCGGCTTTTCCTCTATAAGGTAACCCGCAACCTGCTGGGTTGGACGGGTGATACTGGCGCTTACCTCCGCTCTACGATGGGCGCGATGGTATTGTTTGGTGCGCCACCCGAAAAATATTGGGCATATACCATTTCCACATTCGATGAAGAACCAAGCGCTTTTGTGTATGCGTTGGGACAAAACTATCAGGCGGTCAGTTATTACCGGCTTGATCCGCCTGGCACTGCTCCAACCAATTTACTCAACACCATCAAGGCGAACCTGCGCATGGGGCTGCCGTCGATGTTCGGGTTTACGGTATATGACTCGATTTATCAGGCGAATACTTCTGGTGCCATCCCCTTCCCATTTAGCGGCGACAGTGTGATCGGTGGACATGCCGTGGTTGCGGTGGGCTTTGACGACGCCAAAGAAATCCGGCACACTGCTGCCAATGCCGCGCCAACCATCGGAGCGCTCCTGATCCGCAACTCGTGGGGCACTGGCTGGGGTGAAGGCGGTTATGGCTGGCTGCCGTATGAGTATGTGTTGAGAGGGCTGGCAGTCGATTGGTGGAGCCTGCTGCGCAATGAATGGGTCGAGACCGGGCAGTTTGGGCATTGAATCAGGCGCGCGAAGTGATCCGAACAGGCGCAATGTAACATTTGTGGTTTCATTGCGGCTTGATGTTCACACAGTTGCTGAGCCTGCGTGCTGCCATGCTGGGTATATCACACCTCATATTCCTTAGCCTTCCAGCACCTTGCGCAGTACCCCGCCATGTTTAGCCAGTTGCTTGCGCGCCTCCGGCGGGTCGATCTTTTTCACCAAAAGAATTATTGCTGTTTTCACTTCCCAATTTGCCTGCAACAGGGCTGATTGAGCAGTTGTTTCATCGCTGCCAGTAATCAGACTGACAATACGTGTTGCCCTTACCTTTAACTTTGCATTCGTAGGTTTTACATCCACCATTAAATTACCATAGGTTTTACCCAGTCTGACCATTACTCCCGTGCTGAGCATGTTGAGGATCATTTTCTGCGCTGTCCCAGATTTAAGCCTGGTCGAGCCGCTCAGCACCTCTGCCCCCACCGGAACCAGGATGCTGATTTCTGCCACATTGCTGATCTCCGCTGGCTGGTTGCAGGCTACTCCGATCGTTCCCGCTCCAATCGATCCTGCGTAAGCCAGTCCTCCCAGCACATAGGGTGTTCGACCGGAAGCCGTCAGTCCTACTACCACATCCTTTTCAGATACATTGATAGATTGCAGGTCTGCTTTACCTGCTTCCGGTTTATCTTCTGCTTCCTCAATAGAATGGCGCAGCGCCCTATCTCCACCGGCAATAATGCCCACCACCAGATCTTCTGGCACACTGAAGGTCGGCGGGCATTCAGAAGCGTCCAGCACACCCAGCCTCCCTGATGTACCTGCGCCGATATAGATCAACCGTCCACCGCGCCTGAGCCGCTCGGCAATCAGGTCAATAGCTTGTGCAATTTGCGGAAGGCACGTCTCAACTGCCTGTGCCACCTTGGCATCCTCACTGTTGATAATTCGGACCATCTCCAATGTTGAGACGGCGTCCAGATTACGGGTGGCTGGGTTCACCGATTCGGTAGCCAATGAATTTAAATCAATCATGCCATCCACTCCCTGATTAGTTTAGAAAAGTTGCTGCCCGGTGTGATGCTGCCCAGAACTACTGGGTGGCTGGCGCCGGTTGCTGCTGGCAGGTTGCCAGGTCGATGATGCCAGGTTTCATAAGCCAGGACAGCAAATGCCACTGCTTCTTTGGCTTCACTGCCCAACCCTGTTTGATCTATCGGAAAAACGCGCACACCAGGCAGTTCCTGCGCCAACATCCTCAAGATCGTGGGATTCAACGCTCCTCCACCACTGACGATGACCTCATCTGGCAAGCGCGGGAAGAAATCCTTGAGTGCGTTTGCCACTGTGCGAGCGGTGAATGCCGTCAGGGTGGCGATCAGATCGGCGTCGGATGATCCTTCATTAATTCACCTCCGCTATGATTGAACGTTGAATGATAACGCGGTAGTTTAATATCTCTACCGCTTCACTTTGTATTATTATAAGTTGGGTTGATAAGCAGCGCCAACGCATTTATAATCGCTGGCGACCTGTCCTCCGCAATTTGTGGAGGACAGCCTGGAGCGAAGATAATCTGGCTGCCTGGCTGTCGATTGGTGGATCATGCTGCGAAGTGAATGGCTCGAGACTTGGTAGTAGAGTTTACTCGATTAATGGATGGGGGGACACGTGGGCGCAGCGACTGGATGAGAGCCTTCAATGCATCATATACCTCACCGGGAGTCAATCCATTCGCCTGATGCAAGCAGATCGATCGAGAAGGCGGGTTAGAGATATCCCCGTCTAATGCAGTGGCTGTGAGCAGCACAACAGGCGTATTTTTCAAGGTTAGATCATTATGCATCTCATCAAGAACCTGATATCCGTCCATCTCGGGCATAGCGATGTCTAAGAAAACTAGGTCTGGATGGTTTTCCTTCATGCTGATCATCCCTTCTTTTCCATCATATGCCTTGTAAAGGACAACATCGGGGCGAGTTGCTTGAAATACCCGCTCAATAAGCTGTACAAACCCCGGATCATCATCCACGATCAACAAGCGGCGACCATGCGGGGAATATTTCATTTGATCTAATAATTGTGAACCGGAGACGGGTTTGGTTAATACTGCCTGGGCACCATAATGCTCAACCAGCCATTTTCCACCCGGCAGGGTGCATCCAATCACGGGCGTATCACTGTCAAGAATTGGGACAGATTCTTCCAGTCGATTCCAAATGATTGCGCGAGGACTGAAAATCCGAATGGCTTCTTTGACTAGTGCTGGATTTTCAACATAATAGATCTCAAATCCATCCAGATGGCGGCGTAGCAGACTGGCGATTTCTTGCCCGGCATTTACCAGAATTAAGCAGGGAAGTGGGTTGTTCATTGGCTTATCCACTTGAAGCGGATTCACTATCGAGGTCATTGTCTGGGTGTGGATGGGTAATGTAAAGAAGAATGTAGATCCTTTTCCTACCTGGCTCTCTACCCAGATATTTCCTCCATGCGCCTGAACAAAATGCCGGCTGATCGCCAATCCTAAACCCGCTCCTCCGTACTGGCGGCTCATGGTGGACTCGAGCTGGTAAAATTCCTGGAAGATTTGTTCGAGCTTATCCTCAGGAATCCCTTGTCCTGTATCTGATACTGAAAACTCTACCCTTTGCTCCGCTTTGCTAACACGAAGATGAACAAAACCTTTTAATGTATAGCGAGAGGCGTTATTTAGCAAATTTAATAATACCTGACGGATGCGGGTGCGGTCAATTTCAAGGTCAGGCAGGTTGTCGTCAAACTGGTATTCGAACTCGATAGGCTTTCCGCGAAAAAGAGACTGGGAGATAGTCACTACTTCCTTAAGAAACGGCTCAAGCTTGGTAGATTGCAAGTTAAGGGAAAATTCAGCCGCATCAAGTCTCGACAGATCCAAAATATCATCAATCATTTCCAACAGGTGTCGGCTACTCTGATAAATGTGATAAATATCACGGCGCAGTGTTGTGGGCCATGTCATGTCTCCATATATTTCTGGATTGAGATACATTACTTCACTAAATCCAAGTATCAAGTTTAGCGGTGTACGTAGTTCATGACTGATATTGGCAGCAAAACGTTCCTTGGCTCTCCGGGCGTCATCAGCTTGCTGACGTGTAAAAACCAATTCTTGCTGAGTCCGGCGAAGCAAGTCGTTTGCTTGTTGTATCTGGCGAAAGGATGACCCCAACTCGCCGCGATGTTTGCGTGTCTCGACTAGCAACTCAACGGCACGTTGCTCAAGATCCTGAGCCATGTGGATCGCGCTATACATAGTGTTGACTGCCAACCAAGTAAAGCCGGATCCTGCCGTCAATAAGATCAGCAGCTCGGTCAGGGCATAATCGCGCAGACCCACCTGGTGAAGATAGATTGCCATGAGCGCTGTTGACATACCAGGGATAAAACCACCCCACGAGACCAACATAAAGCTTATAAAAACCAACAACAACCCGACAAAAGGCAGCCAGGAATTGGCGAAGAAAAGCATGTTGACCAATAGTTGTGCCGTCAATATGCCGACCAATCCCCATCTCACCCACCGCGAATCTTGCTTGACCCAGCGTAAAACAACCCAGGCTGTTCCACCCAGTGCTAGAGTCGCCAAAATGGGTGAAACGGGAATTGGATCATAAGGCAACAACGCCCACACACCGATCAGACTGCCCCATAACAAGGCAGCGGCAATGCGCCTGGTGAGGTGGAGCTGTAAATCCAACCGATTTTTTTCGAGAGGAGATGAAATTGTAGCCATCAAGAGATTCCTGTAGGTTTGCGTTTTTTTTCAGGGATAAGGAAATTCGGAAGCATTTGCTAATTATGTACCAGTCCTAGGTGCCGTAGTGCTGAAAGCACTTTTTCCCGCGTCACAGGTTTCGTAATCAACATAGACGCGCCTAATGAATACGCCAACCCCGGATCATCAACGACGCTGCAAATTCCGATTGGAATATGCGATGTTTGAGGATTACTTCGTAGTCGTTGCAAGATTTCCCAACCGTCCATATCGGGCATCATAACATCCAGGATAATTGCGCTGGGATGGGCAATTCCAGCCAGAGCAAGACCCTCGCTGGCGCTGCGAGCAGAGATCATCTGGCAATCCACCCCTGTCATGAATCGCGCGAATAGATCCAATAAACCTTCGTTGTCATCAATGACCAGAATTGACTTATTTCCTTGTTTTATGGTCAGAATGATTTGCTGTGTGTTACCATCCACTGGGTAAAGCCTCAGATCCCAGTTTAATCGGGTCAACAAACCGGAGATCACGGCGTCTGACAAAAATGATGGCGTTTCGTCACCTGGATAAATGTAAGTAAAAACCAAGTTGGCGGTTCCATTTTGCTGTCGGGAAAAGTCTAAACTGAGAACACCTGGCAGGGAGAAGCTTTGGATGAGCCGGCTCAATAGGCTGACCAAAAGTTGCTGGGCGCCAGCAGCGCTGATGGTCAACCAGAATGCTTCGGGCTCCATTTTCGTGATCAACTTAACTGATTGTATCTCTGCCAATTTTTCGACTGCTTTCAGCGCTCGTTGGAGTAGATCGCGCAGATCGACTTGCTGCCGAATTGTGTGAAGACGGGCTATTTCATCTTGAACGCTTCCTGGTCGGTTATCAGGTAGTGAACTGTCTTGCTTGGAGTCAGAAATTTCATTGTTGGTCAGGTCTGTTAATTCAGGCTTAAGGATGTTATACAAAATCGAGATGATTGATTCCTCACCCTGGCGCAGGTCGCGATATGCCTGGCGCTCGGAAATCCCTAATTCTTTAGCGGCATCCGCGATTGACATTCCATCGACACAGTGCATATGAAGCATTTGGTAAGGACGCGCTTGTGGAGAACGAAAAAAAACACCCGGACCCGGGTTGAGAGTCTCAATAGCATCCATTAACGCCCGTCGTAATCGCTGACCAGGGGTTTCTCCTGGCGCATATGTCTCCAATCCTTTTGAAAATGCCAGTGGATGGCGCTGTAGGTAGGGCAGGTCGTACATATGCTCCAACGCCCGGCGCAGCTGCTCAATAAAATTTTCATTAGGACCAGGGAAATTCGGTTCCATGTCAAAACTCTGTCAAAAATCTGTCTGAAAGGCGATAGAATTGTCTTTCCATAAAATGTTACACTACAATGGACGTTCTGCAAAGACATGCCTGTATTTATCTTCAGGCAAAATGAAACCCATGCCTTTTTTCATTCAAGGAGGATAATATGTCGGAATCCAATTCGTTTAAAAGCAGTGGTACAGGAACTTTAAGTCGCCGCAAGATGTTGAAATGGATGGCTGGCGGAGCAGCAGGCGCTCTCCTGGCTGCCTGCAGCCCTGCTGCCACCGAAGCACCAAAATCGGCAGTAACATCTGCTCCCGCTGCAACCAAAGTTCCACCTGCAAAGGAAGTCACCTTGAAATTCTTAAGTCCCGAGTTGGGCAGCGGTGTGTTGGAATGGTTCGAAAAGGAAGTCGTGCCTTCTTTCGCAACCAAGAATCCAGGTTTGAAAGTCGAGTTCATTTCCAGCGATTATGGCAAGATCAACGAGCAGCTTCTGGCTGGTTTTGCCGCCGGTGATCCACCTGACCTGTTTGAGCACGGGTCAGCAGCTTCTGGTGCCAGCTGGGCAGCATCAGGTCAGACCCTCGCTCTGGACACCTATTTTAAAACCCTTACCAATACCAATGACTATTACGATGTGGCGTTGAAAACTGCGTACTTTGGCGGGAAGTTGTTCTCCATGCCGCGCCTTGTTGAGCCTACCGCGCTAATTTACCGTAAGGATTTCTTTAAAGAAGCCGGTCTGGATCCCGAGAAACCACCTAAAACCTGGGAGGAATTACGTGATACCGCCAAGAAACTCACCAAGGTGGACGGAGGAAAAATGACTCGGGCTGGTTATGACCTGCCGACTACAAGTTGGGGAGGCGTTCAGATGGGTTGGTTCCCCTTCTTGCACCAGAATGGAGCAAGCATCCTGACTGAAGACATGAAAAGTTGCGGATTTGACACTGATGCCGGCATCGAAGCAATGACTTACTACCACGATCTGCTGTGGAAAGAAAAGGTAAGTGTGTTAGGTGGCATTCCAACAGGTGAAGGAAGCCCGAATGCAGTAGTGGCTGGTGTAGCAGCAATGGGTTGCTCAAATCCATCTGCGCTGGTCCACTTAAAAAAGAATTTTCAAGCAGTTATCCCGAACTTTGGTGTGGCGCAGCCAACCACCAGAGTGCGTCAGGCAACCATGCTGGGAGTCAGCCGAACTTTTATCAGCAAAACCAGCAAAAATCAGGATACAGCCTGGAATTTCCTTGTCTTTACCCATAGCCTGCCCAATATGGTGAGTCGGTATAAATTAGCTGGCTCGATTCCTCCCTTAAAGAGTTTCGCTGAAACACCCGAAGCCAAATCGGATGTGTTATTCCAGTCTTTCTTGAACAACGTTCAATTTGGTGTGCAGTGGCCTCCTGTTGCCAAATGGAATGATATCCGCGCCTTCTTCACAAAGATGAGCGATGCTTTCCTTGCCCAAGATGGACCAGTGAATACGATAGTAAAAGATACAGCCAAAGAGATTAACAAGATTTTACAATCGTAACTAAAAAATCTGTGAATGATGGTGTTTTCCACCATCAGTTGAGCAGTATCGAATAACGCGGAGTGAGATCCAGGATAACAAAACCCTAAAGGTTTTAAAGCTTTTAGGGTTTTGAAACCCTTTTTACTTGAGGTATGAATGACTGTTCTACCGAAGAAATTACAGTATACTTTTATTGCCGTGAAATCCCCTGGATTTTGGAAACAGTTTCGCAAACCCGAGGTGTATTCCGCCTACCTGTTCCTGGCGCCTGCCCTGATTGGCTTGCTGGTTTTTAATTTCATCCCATTCTTTTCTTCTTTTTATTACAGTTTTACCAAATATAATGTCTTAAGCGAGCCGGAGTGGAAAGGGCTGCAGAACTATGTAAACCTGTTCGATAACAAGTATTTCTGGCAATCGCTTTGGAATACGGCGTACTACACGATCGGTACCATTCCGCCTAAACTGATCTTAGGCTTGATGCTGGCGCTGCTGCTTAATCGAGGGCTGCGTGGTATTGCTTTTTTCCGGGCGATGTTTTATTCTCCGGTCGTAACAGCAATGGTGGCGGTTTCGGTCGTCTGGCTGTGGATTTACAATCCCAGTTATGGTTATTTGAATATGATTCTGAAAATGTTGGGACTGCCCGCACAATTGTGGTTGCTCAGCCCCCAGCTTGCTATGCCTAGCCTGATGGTTATGGGTGTTTGGAAATGGACTGGTCAAACCATGTTGATCTACCTGGCAGGATTGCAGGGAATTCCTTCCTCGATCTATGAAGCTTCTGATATTGATGGCGCGAATAGTTGGCAGAAATTATGGTATATCACCATCCCGCTGTTGAGACCGATGCATTTATTCAACGTGGTCACTATGGCAATTTCGAGTTTCCAGGTTTTTGATCAGATCTATGTAATGACCGAAGGTGGTCCAGGCTTTGCCACTACCACGGTTGTCTATGAAATATACCGAGAGGCATTCCAGAAATTTAACATGGGCTACGCCTCTGCGATCGCAATGGTGCTGTTTGTTATCATCATGGCGCTTACTCTGATCAATCTCAAGGTTGGCAAGGGAGATATTGAGTACTAAGGAGGCGGTTTTGCAACAAACCATTCGTATACCTGTAATATCAAAACAATTCTGTACCTACCTGGAATCCATCTTTTTCTATCTTCTCCTGATGGCTGGCTCATTGATTATGGTCGCACCGTTTTTGTTCATGGTCTCCAGCAGTTTAAAGACCGACGCTGAGATCCTGGCTTTCCCTCCTACGCTAATTCCGAGAGAATTTGATTTCCAGAATTACCCCGATATCTGGATGAAAGGCAACTTCAGCCGGTACTTTGCCAACACGTTGTATATCTCTGTGGGGCGAACAGCTCTGGTCTTGGCAACCACTACCCTGGCTGCTTATGCCTTTGCGGTGCTGCGTTTTCCGGGTCGAAACCTGTTATTTGTGTTGTTCCTTTCGACCATGATGCTGCCTGGTCAGGTCACCTTGATTCCCGTGTATGTCATCATTAAAAAATTTCCACTAATGGGGGGAAATGACCTGTTCGGCGTGGGCGGAACGGGATTAATCAACACCTTTCCCGGTATTATCATTCCAGGTCTGGTCAGTGTTAGTAGCATTTTCCTGTTGCGTCAATTCATGACCACCATCCCGCGCGATATGATTGATGCTGCCCGAATTGACGGCGGTGGAGAATTTCGCATTTTTAGCGAGATAGTTTTGCCAATGACCGGACCCGCACTGGCGACGGTTGGGATTTTTACCTTCCAGGGAGCCTGGAATGATTTTCTATGGCCTTTGCTGGTTGGGCAGCGTAAATCGCTTTGGACCTTACAGGTAGCCCTGGCGCAGCTGCGCAGCAGTCTGGCATCCGGTGTGATCCAGTGGTCCGAGATTCTGGCAGGCACCGTGATCGCCACACTGCCAATTATGATTGTGTTCCTACTTGCCCAACGTTACTTCGTTCGTGGGATTGCTTTGACGGGCATCAAGTAATGTCATGAACGGTGAAGAACGCATCCAGCGAATTTTGACGTGTCAACCGGTTGACCGCACGCCAGCGGTTTTGTTGGTATCGATGGCGATGTGGTCTAACAGATATTGGAGCATGAAACCTACCTGCGCAGCAAGGTCAAGTAGCAACTTGCCTTGTGGGAGGGGCGGCGCACCCGATCAGGTTCGTCGAGAAGTGCGCGAGTCGCTCGCTGCGGGCACGGAAGGCAGTTTCATCTTTGGCACCAGCCACACGATGGCAACCGGCACAAAATACGATAGTTTTATACCGATGATGGACGAGTTCGACCGCGTCACTTGCAGCAATTTATAAATAGCCAGATCCTTTATCTCGTTAGGGATGAAATGGACCAAATCATGACCTTAATAAAATGGCTGCTTGGTCAGCTTTCAGCCTTCTCCTAATGACACTCGTGTCATTCCAAAAAGAAATGCGCCTTGGCGCGGTGGAGTTACTCGCAATGACAAATACCATATTACAGGAGCATACGATGAACGTTTTCACAGAACCATCTAAAACGATTCCGGTCGTGGGGGAGTTCGACATTTGCGTGGTCGGCGGCAGCGCCACGGGGGTTTTCGCTGCTGTCAGATCAGCGCGTCTGGGTGCGAAAGTGGCGCTGGTGGAATGCAATGGCTTCTTCGGGGGGGTGGCGACCGCCAGTCTGGTGAATGTGTGGCATTCCATCTTTGATACACTGGGCGAGAAGCAGGTGATTGGCGGATTAACCACAGAAGTAATTGACCGGTTGAAAAGGCGTGATGGCGTCATCATGCGCGAGCCCACCAACCGCAGCATGTACGCCATCCTTAATACTGCAGAACTGACCATCGAGCTGGATGAGCTGGTACGTTCAGTTGGGGTGAAACCATTCCTGCACACCTGGTTTGCTGCCCCACTGGTGCAAGACAACCAATTAATTGGGATTGCGGTGGAAGACAAAAGCGGTCGCCGGGCAATCCTGGCGAAATATTTTGTAGATGCAACAGGCGATGGGGACCTGGTAAAGCGGCTGGGACTACCAACCTACCATCGAGAAGGTGTTCAGCCGCCGACTCAGTGCGTTTTGGTGCGAGGATTAAAGGAAATCGAAGAAAAATTCCCTGGTTTTTCTCTAAACAAAGAGGTTTTTAATCCCCTTTACCCCAACTCATTAAAGAAAGGCTTTTTGTGGCATGCGCCGGTACCGGGTTCGCACGATGACACTATGATTGCTGGTACACGGGTGTTTGGAGTGGATGTCAGCGATGCGGACCAACTCACTTATGCTGAAATGGAAGGGCGGCGCCAGGTGCGAGCCATGACCGACATTCTGCGCGAGCATTTCCTCCCGCCAGGGATCAATCCACTGGTGGCGCTGGGTGCGCGAATTGGCATTCGCGAGACGCGCCACGCCTGCTGCCTGCATACTCTTACAGAGCGAGAAGTGCTAACAGGTGTGCGATTCCCCGATGCGATCGCTAATGGTACATACCGGGTGGATATCCATGCCCATGATAAAGAAGGATTGTTGTTCCGCTACCTGGACGGAACAGAAGTTTATGTAACACCGGACGGCTCGAAAGACCTGGGGCGCTGGCTGCCCGAAGGCGAGATAGCCGCGACCTTCTACCAGATCCCCTACCGCTCGCTGGTGCCTGTTGGGGCGACGAATCTCATCACTGCCGGGCGAAATATCGATGCGGATGCAGGCGCTTTTGGCGCGACGCGGGTGATGGTTAACTGTAATCAGACCGGAGAAGCTGCCGGTGTGGCGGCTGCCCTGGCGCTGCGTGATGGTATTTCAGTCAGCCAGGTTGACCCAGTTAAATTGCGGGCAGTACTGGCTGAAGGCGGCAGCATCGTATTGTAAAATCTGTGGATCAAAAAAACCTCACCGCTATTCATCCCGGTGAGGTTAATTATTATTTTCTGTTTTTTAGCTCAAACCCATGGCTCTAAGGTTGTTGTAGCTGATCTTAAGGCTTTCGAAGGGGTCTCGCTGGCAGATGTCTTGCTCTATCGCATACCACCGCACATGGGCTTCTTCGCAAGCGGCAAGGATGCCCGACCAGTTCAGGTTGCCTTCTCCAATCTCTGCCATAGTCTGCTTGCCTTCAAAAATGACCATGTCTTTGAAATGCACCACCGGCATGCGGTCCTTCATCCGCCGGATCCAGACTGTCGGGTCGCCGCCGCCGTGTTGCACCCAATAGGTGTCGATTTCGGCTTTCAAGTAATGGGGATCGGTTTCGTTGTAAATAATATCCAAACCGGTGAGTTTGCCGAAACGCACAAACTCAAAACTGTGATTGTGATAGCTGAAGGTTAAACCAGCTTTAGCAAGTTTTTCACCTACCTGGTTCATTTCTGCTGCAAATTTATAATATGCAGCCTCTCCACCCTCTCGATAAGGCGCGGGCATGGCTCCCAATGCCACGTTGGGACAATTCCATAATTGATGTTGGGCGATAACTTCTTCAATGTTGTTGATGAGCCTGTCATAAGGGGTGTGTGTGATGCACACACTTAAGCCGTTGTCTTCTATCATCTGCTTGACTTCAGCATCTGGAATTGGACCAATTGCAGAAATCTGGACGCTGGTATAACCAATATCGCGAACTTTTTTGAGCGTTATCGCAAGATCTGCCGCTGTTTTGGTAAATTCGCGTACAGTATAGAGTTGTGCAGCCAGTTTTGCTTCAGCCATTGTTTGATCTCCTGTTCAAATAGTATGGAAGTGGTTCAAAGTATTGTGATTTAACTGGTCATAGGTGGTGTTTGGGCTTCGACATCCAGGCGGTAACCCACACCCCGCACCGTCTTTATAAATTGCGGATTGCGCGGGTTTTCTTCGAGCGCCTGACGCAGCCAACTGATATGCACGTCCAGCGTGCGGGTATCTTCGGTATATTCGGTATCCCAAACCTGGCGGAAAAGTGTTTCGCGTTCGATCACTTCACCTGCATGTTCCATTAATTCTCTCAATAAATTGACCAGGTTGGGGGTCAGGCGCGCCTGCCGCCCGCCTATCCGTACGACGCGATGGGCGGTATCGAGTTGCATCATGCCCGCCTGGATGAGGTCTTTTTGATCCGTGGGCAACAGGGGACGAATCCGGTTCAGCAATTTTTGCAGGGTAAAAGGTAATACCAGGATGGTGACGGCGCTGTCTTCTTTCTCAAAACTCTCAGCGACTTGCGAGTCTACAATGACCAGCACGGGCAAATCGCGCGAAAACTGGCGAATTGACTGGCAGATGCGCCTGCCGCTGGTGCGCATTGACGCCGCGTTGATGATTACCAGGTCAGGGGTCGTCTTATGCAGGTATTCCAAGGCGCTACTACCATTTATTACACTGTCAACCTGATAGCCTTTGCGGGTTAATCCCACCACAAAAGATGGTCGATCTGAGCGTTTCCCTTCGACGAGTAGTATTTTTGCCTTCATCGCTTTACCCTGAATTGCCCATAATCTTTCAATTTATTACGACCGACACGTAATCCCCTCTTGCTTTTTGGCATAGAACCTGTAAGGACAATTGGGATGGGGAATTATACCTTAAAAAATTTTATAAAATGTTTAAGATTTAAATCTTAACAATCTTGTTTGACATCAGAATGCAGCAATCGCTCTAAACGCTTTTTCTCTTGCGATCATCAGGGTAATACTGTCCAAGGGTTGATAAACCCTCCCAGGTAGCGTACTTCGAAATGCAAATGCGGACCGGTGGAATTGCCAGTACTGCCAGCGGTTGCGATCGGTCCACCTTTGATAACTCCCATCCCACAGCGCGCCCCGATCGAGTTTAGATGAGAATAGAGTGTCTGGTAACCGTTGCCATGATCGATCACGATGGTATTACCGTAACCGCCGTTTGCCCAACCGGCAAAGACCACCACACCTGAATCGGCAGCCAGTACTGCTGCCCCCAGACCTGCAGCCACATCGATACCCAAATGTCCGGACCAGTAATCATTGCCAGAGAGGGTGTGGTTATGCGCTGGCCAGACAAAGCTGCCTGTGCCCATAGCGCCCCCTTCCGGACTGTCGCAGGCGCCGGGTCCTAAAACATTTCGCAATACGCCTGCTTTGCCGCGCGGGATGGTGGGGATAACCCACTGGCGAAACTCGCGTACCCCGCCAGGCACCATCACAAACTCACCTGGTTTCACCTGGGGGTTGACCAGGTCTAACCGATTGGCTGACCAGGAGAGGATATCCAGCGGCTGCACTTTGAGCGCTTTGGCGACCATATCAATGGTATCGCCTTCTTTCCACTTGTAATACACGCCATCGGTGGCAGGAATTTTGAGCACCATGCCAGGCGCAATCATATCTGGGTTATCATTCAGCAGATCATAATTTGCCCAAAGGATGGTCTCAGGCTTAATATTAAATTTGCGCGCGATGCTGAATACCGAGTCACCCTTATCAATGCGATATTCGACGACCTCTTCACGCGGACGGGTGGGGATGATGGTGTGCAGGTTAACCCCGCGTGTTACCGATTCGGGTTGTTGCGCAAGAGTAAAAGCTGGCAGTGGAACATTGACATTCTGGCGCGGCGCTTGTACCGCGGTGGGTTGAACCGGATTGGGTTTTACCGCCGCCTGATATTGGGGTTGGGTCAATCCGGCAATAAAGGGTGCTGTTTCTGCCAGAGTTTGCGCAGAGACGATTCCCACCCGTTGCAGGATCATTACAGCGGCAAAAGCCAACATTGCCAGGGCAACCAGCCAGGTTAGCGCAGCAAACAAAACGCTCAGGATGCGCGTAAATGCCGAGGAGGGTTTCGTAACTCCAGATTCGACGGAGGTCATGAATCCTCCGTCAGGCTCTCCAGAAATTCTTGATTATTGCGTGAACGCATCATGCGCTGCAGAATCGCCTCGGTGGCAATGGCAGGATCCATCCCCGCACCTTGCGGCGGTTGCCCGATCATCTGCAGGTACATACGGCGCATCAGCCATACCCGCTGCAGGATGTCCGGTCCGAGCAGCAAGTCTTCGCGTCGGGTAGAGGAGCGCTCGATGTCGATGGCGGGGAAGATGCGCCGTTCTTGCAAGCGCCGCGACAGGTGAAGCTCCATGTTGCCAGTGCCTTTGAACTCCTCATAGACCACATCATCCAGGCGCGAACCTGTATCGACCAGCGCGGTAGCGATGATCGTCAGCGAGCCGCCTTCCTCTATGTTGCGGGCAGCGCCAAAAAAGCGTTTGGGCGGATAAAGCGCTGAAGGATCCATACCGCCAGAAAGGGTGCGTCCGGATGGGTTGACCACCATATTGTATGCTCGCGCCAGACGGGTAAGTGAATCCATCAAGATCACCACGTCGCGCCCGATCTCGACAAGCCGCTTGGCGCGTTCGAGAGTAATTTCCGCGGTGCGGACGTGTGAGGTGACCGGTTCATCAAAGGTCGAGGCAACCACTTCGGCGTCAACCGAGCGGTCCATATCGGTAACTTCCTCAGGACGCTCGCCAATCAGGGCGACGATCAGGTGCACTTCGGGATAATTCTCCGAGATCGAATTCACCACCTGCTTAAGAATGGTGGTTTTACCTGCTTTTGGCGGTGATACAATCATCCCGCGCTGCCCACGACCAATCGGGGCTATTAAATTGATCAGGCGGGAAGACAAGATGGATCGATCGGTTTCCAGGTCAAAGCGCTTATCAGGAAAAATTGGGGTGAGGTTCTCAAAATTTGGTCGATTGCGCGCCTCTTCTGGCGGCAGACCGTTGATGCTTTCGACTTTGATCATGCCATAATGTTTTTCGGTCTCACGCGGCGGGCGCACATGACCGATCACCAGGTCGCCGTTACGCAGTTCATAACGGCGTAATTGCGCCTGTGATACATATACATCATCATGACCAATGCGGTAGTCGGTGCGTAAAAACCCCACGCCTTCGTTCATGATTTCTAAAACGCCGCCGCGCACTTCAAGACCTTCGCGTTCGGCTTCGACCTGCCGTATTTTCAGCAACAGGTTTTCTTTTTTAAGACGGACCGCATTCGGGATGTTTAAATCACGAGCGATCTGGCGCAACGCTGCCAATGAGCTATTTTCTAATTCTACAATATTCATCATGTGTGTTTTGGTTTTGAAAAACTCCATCTGAAATAGGATCTGATTATGCCGCCCCTTGCTGCCCGGTCGTGCCTGACAGAGCAGAACATAATTGAATCCGTTTGTTGTTAAATCGTGTTGAGGGGTATCGTGAGCTTTTTTCTGCTCTGAGAGCTGTGCCTTGCCAGTTCTTTAAATCATTTTAACCGAACCCTGAATTAATTGCAACGATTATAGCATGTAAAAATGGAGGCGACAAGTTTCTCAGCCAATCAATTTAACATTTTTACGAGGATTTCCACTAAGAATTATATCTCATCTATCAAATTTGAAAAGCGATGTGCTTTCACTTACTATGATTCCCGCGTTGTAAAAAACGTTCGCGGATCAAAAACAATCTAGAATTCGATCTCCTAACTCATGTCTGAACTTCAAAAAAATCCTTCTTGACAGGAATTTCGAGTCTCGCTATAATCATGTTAATCGATTAGACGAAACGATTATATCCTGTGTTTCAATTCTATTCCGTTTCATCATTTTTCTTTATCGTCCCTGGTGATTTGGGGAGTGGCTTGCTTTTGATTTTGTGCAACAGGAGTGATGGATGGGGTCTCCTACGATCAAAGACGTAGCACGCAAAGCCGGTGTATCGGTCGCAACGGTTTCTTATGTGATCAATAATGGCCCGCGCCCCGTGACGGAAGAAACTCAACAACTGGTGCGGGTGGCGATGGAAGAACTCGGTTACGCCCCGAATGCTTCTGCCCGTCGTTTGCGCCGCCAACACAATCACGTGATCGGAATTGCCCTGGCAGGTCTTTCTGGGAAACCGGGTATTTCTGACCTGTATTTCCTGGATATTTTGCGCGGAATCAGCTTTGCCCTGGATCAATACAATTACGATATGATGGTTTTCAGTAACCGTCAAAAATTGAGCCGCTCAGATTTTTATCGCAGCCTGGCAGCCCAGCACATGATTGATGGGTTGGTGGCAATGGGCAGCACGATCAACCCCGAAGGAATAACCTTAATGAATAATGCTGGCACACCTGCATATCTGGTAGGGCGCCAGCGCTACGGGGCGAGGGTGCGCCGCGTAACGTACACCTTTCGCGAAGACTTGATCTGGGCAACCCGTTACCTGCTAAACAAGGGGCATCGACGCATCAGTTTATTGCTTAACCCGCTTGCTCTGCATGGCGAATCCGAACGCTTGAGCGGGTATCAATACGCATTAGAGCAAAGCGGAGTGCCATTTGATCCCAGCCTGGTATATATCTCACCCGAGGTTTTTCAATTTCCTTCTAAAGAAGCCGTGCAAGCCATGTTGGCTACGGCAGCGCCGACAGCGTTTATTACAGCTCCTTATGCTGAAGTATGCCATTTTTTAGACGAGTTAAACGTTCCGCGCGAAGTGGTGGTGGTTACGGTGGATGAAGAATCACATATCCCACACTTGCCGCGGGTGGTCGCTGCTGCTCATCTGGCAAAGTATGAGGCTGGCATGACAGCCATCGACCTGGTTATGAAGTGCCTCCAGGGGGAACAACATGTCCCCGAAGAGGTCATTTTGCCTTCACGATATGTCGAGTATGAGTAGTGGTTCAAGCAGGTTGGTGAAACAGGTTCGTGAAAAAGGAGGTGCAGGAGTTCAAATCGATTTTCTAGATTGTCCATAAGTTATTCGTTTGTCAACCCTATCTATATTAAACCTTTTTGGAGGAAATCAATGGAAAAGAAATTGTCTCGTCGTAACTTTTTGCGCTTTGCCGGACTTGCCGGCGGCGCGGCAGCTTTAACGGCTTGCCAGCCTCAGGTGGTGACCCAGGTTGTCACGGTCAAAGAGACCCAGGTTGTGAAGGAAACCCAGGTAGTTAAAGAGACCCAGGTTGTCGAAAAAGTCGTCCAGCCCACTGCTGCTCCGACCAAAGCAGTCAAAAAAGTTGTTGTGCGCTATATGTGTCCCACCTGGTGTTCAACGGCAGACACACGCGTTGAGCGGCAGGTCGCTTTCCGCTCGGTGATCGATTCTTTCAATCAAACCTATGCCTCAAAGGGCATGTCTGTTCAAGAAATTCCGTTTGATGGCGATGCAGTGCAATTGACCCAGCAGATCGAGCAAAAGAAAGTCGATGCTATCTGGTTTAATTTTTCAGAATATGTAACCCGCAGCCGCAACAAGCAGCTTCTGGCGATTGATGCAATGCTGGGGGATGAGATCAAACAGTTCTTCCCCTTTGTTCAAGATACGCTTAAATCGTCTGATGACAAGAAGATCTATGCGCTCTGGCACAATACCGATACACCGCTTTATTATTACAACAAAGCCAAGATCCCCACGCCGCCCACCAAGTGGAGCGAGGTGATCAAAATCTGCCAGGATGTGCGCAAAACCGAAGGCGGCAAAAAATATGCATTTGTCCATCCCTACAACGGCTGGATGCAAATGAACAGCGGTATGTTCCTGGCTTTGGGTGGAGTGTACCTGGATAAGGACAATAAACCAGTCGCTCTGGAAGGCAAAAACCTGGATATCTGGAAAGAGATGTTCGATTATTATATCCGCCTGATTAAAGAAGATCTGATTCCTGCCAGCGCGGTCAACCAGGATCAGCAGCAGATGATGCCGGATGTCTATGCGGGCAATGTGTATAGCTTTGCAGGAAACAGCAATTACCATGTGCGCCAGCTTAAACCCAATCTGAAAGCCGATGATTACAAGAATTGGGATGCGAAACCCCTGCCTTATCCTGATAAAGCCAGCAAGGGCATTTACCAGGCGGGCGGCTGGATGATCGGCGCGGTTGCCACCGCTGATCCAGATGTGGCTGCCGCTGCAGCGCAATGGGTTATCCATGCCACGAATGAAGCTTCACAGAGTGTTACCAATAAAGCCGGTGCCTGGATTCCTACACGCACAGCCATTCTGGCAAATGATGCTTTCTATAAGACAGATCCCTTCATGCAGACCACACTCAAAGCGCTCGAGAATGGTCATGTTGTGCCGCTCGATCCGATCTGGGCGCCAATGTCAGGCGCGATCCAGACCGCCCTGTCCAATGCCGTTACCGGCAAGAAGAGTGTGGATGAGGCGTTGAAAGAAGCTGCCGCCACAACCATGAAAGAATACGAAGCGCTGAAGAAGAAATAAATGAAACGTGTAGATCCGGCTGCAGCAACTGCGGTTGGATCGCTTAGGCGCGGGGTTGTGGATAATGAAGATCGATAATCCATGCCCCGCGCCTGTCATTGCAGCGAATTCAATCCTGTAAAGGAGGTTTTCTATGGCAATAGCCCAGCCGCATTCTACTCGCCGGTTGGAAGCCTTTTTGGGAGGTCCCTGGCCATTTATTCTCCCCGGCATCCTGTTGTACCTGGCGCTGAGCATTTATCCCATTTTCTACCAGTTTTACATTGCCATGACCGATATTCAAGTTACCTCACTGGTAAACTTTGATTTTGTCGGTCTGGCGAATTATCGATTCATTTTCACTGATTCAAGATTCATCGAAGCGCTTCAATTCACATTTGTTTTTGTGTTTATCACCGTTCCGGTACAATATGTTATTGCGTTTTCTCTGGCGCTGCTGGTTGACCAAAAATTAAAGGGCAGGTTATTTTACCGGGTCACCTATATCATTCCATTGGCAATTTCTTCGCTCATCGTTGGTTTGATGTGGCGGTTGTTGTTGCATGAAAGCGCCGCTGGTTTTGTAAACGCATTGCTGGAACTGCTTGGTTTTGAGACATTTCGCTTTTTCAGCACGCCCAACGGGGCGCGGTTTTCAGTGTTTCTGGTAAATATCTGGTCAAGCGTCGGCTCGACCATGATATTCCTGCTGGGTGGTTTACAAACCATCGATCAAGAATTACTGGAGGCGGCAACAGTGGATGGCGCAAATACGTTTCAGCGGTTCTTCTTAATTAAACTGCCACTGATGCGCACCATCTCGGGTTTGGCTTTGATTTTTATGTTTGTCGGTACCTTTGGGATATTCGAAAAAATCCTGGCGTTGACTTTCGGTGGCCCGGCAAATGCTACGTTTACCGTCGGTTTTTACATGTTCACCACCGCTTTCGGCGCGCGGGGTGCAGCAGCGACAGCGGGTCTGTTAGGTCGTGCTGCCTCGATGGGTGTGGTCATGTTTTTTGTTATTTTAATCTTTGTGGTGCTTTACCTGTGGTTGGTGATGTTTGAACGAGATGAGAGGTGACCATGACTGCCCAGATGACTTCTTTCTCCCCTGCTTCAAGCAGTCCCGCCGTTCTCAAACGACCGCTTGCTCCGCGTGTGATGCGCGTGGTAAATCGCGTTTTGCTCTACATCATCGCAATCGCCTTTACGATCATATTTGTTTTTCCAATTATTTGGTTAATAAGCGCATCCCTCAAGCCAAATGTTGAAATTTATCAGGAACCGCTGCGATTAATTCCCAGTGAAATTGACCTGACGACGTACGACAAGGTTTTTAACGTCACACCCGTGTTGCGTTATCTGGTAAATAGTTTCTTTTACTCGTTTACCGGCTCAATCATCACGTTATTCTTCAGCATTCTGGCGGCGTATGGGTTATCGCGGCATGTGTTTACTGGCAAGAAACATTTTCTGACCTTTTTGTTGGTCATTCAGGTTGTGCCGCAGTTGGTGCGATTGGTGCCGCTGTATATTATGATGAGTAGTCTGGGATTGATTAATACCCAATTTGGTTTGATCTTGTTGTATGGCGTTGGCGGCATTGCCTACGGCACCTGGTTCTTGAAAGGCTATTTTGACAGCGTACCCAAAGACCTGGATGAAGCTGCCTGGATTGATGGTGCCTCCAAGTTTCAGACCATCTGGCGGATCATTATCCCAACCATCATCCCCGGTCTGGTTGCTTTGCTCATCTTACAGTTTATCGGGCATTGGAACGACTTTGCCGTTGCAGCGATGATGCTGCGCATTCCAGAATACCGTCCCTTGACGGTGGGCATTTATACCTTGATCGGTCCAGATGAGACAGATTTTCGCCTGTTATCAACTGCTGCGCTGGTTAACATTGTCCCAGTGGTGTTGGTCTTCTCTTTTTTGCAGCGGTACTTGATCTCAGGCTTAACTGCTGGCGCAGTGAAGCGCTGATCTGATGGAAATTTACCTGCTCCACCATTCACACACCGATTTTGGGTATACCCATTACCCGGAGACAGTGTTTGCTTTGCAGCGCGAATACCTGCGTCAGGCAATGTACCTGGCGGAAAAATATGCGGATGGCAATCCGGGCGAACAATTTAAGTGGACGATCGAAACTCTGGCGACTCTCGAAGATTTTTTAAAAACGGCAAAACCTGCTGAGGTCGACCACCTGCTGGAATTGCATCGACAGGGATTAATCGATGTAAGTGGTTTGTATGGGAACTGGTTTCCACTCGCCGATGTCCAGATTCTCCAGGAAACGTTTGAAGTGCTTGAGCGAATTCGCCGGGATTACGGCTTTCGCGTTGATTATGGCTTGAATTGCGATGTCACTGGTCAAAGCTGGGGTCTGGTGGAGCTGATGCTGGATTATGGCTTCAAAGGTTTTGGCATGGCGATGAACCGCACAATGGCGCGCGACCCGCAACCGCGCCCGCGCGGGTTTTGGTGGCAGGCTCCGAGCGGCAGAAAGCTGCTTACCTGGCATGGGGAGCATTATGGGCTGGGACAACACTTTGGCATCCCGCGTGTAAAAACCAGCGCTGGTTGGGTGATTGATCTGGATGCCTCCCGAAAAAAACTTGGAGACTACGTAAAAACGCTTGAAAAATCAGGGCATCCATACGATTTTACCTTGTTCCAGATTACAAGCACCTTTCTCTATGATAACGGTCCTCCCCATGAAGACCTGGTGGTTTTTGTTCGCGAGTGGAACAAACGTGGCTGGGAGCCCCGCTTGAAACTGGTTAATTTGGAAGAGTTTTTTGGGCGAATTGCGACCCTTCCCGACCTGCCTGCGCTTTCTGGGGATTGGACGGACTGGTGGACGCAAGGTGTCGGTTCGAGCCTGGCGGAGACGATCCTCAACCGCCAAAATCACGCGCGTTTTTTTGCTGTGCGCGGTCTTGCCAGTCTGTTGAACCTGCAGTCAGACTCCTGCCAGATGAACAGCGAAGAGGATGAAAAAACCTGGCGCTGCCTGGCATTATTTGATGAGCATACCTGGGGCAGCGCGGAGAGTGTTACTCATCCCTGGTCGCCTCACACCAAGGCAGCACTGAATTGGAAGTACCGCCTGGCTTACGAGGGGGATGCAAAGATATCTTACCAGGCGCGATTAAGTATGCGCGCTTTGAGCGCGCGTCTGTTACAAAGCGAGGCGGCTCACGCTGTCATCTATAATCCACTGCCGTGGGCGCGCACCGTGTCATTGTATTTGCCCCAGCTTTACTCAACCAGTTGGGCGCTGGCAAATCTGGAGAACAGCATGGGGCTGTCTGCGCCTCATTCCAGTACGACGCTGCACTGCGACTACGGGATGATCGATTTGCCTGCCTGTGGGTATCGGGTAATCCCGCTGCGGCTGTCTGGTCCAATTTCCGCGGCTTCTCGTTTTGACCTGGCAGAAATGGCATCAGTCAAGCCTCCCGACTTGATACCGCGCATTGCGCCGGGCATGGCTTCATCCACTCTGGTTGTAGATAGAGATGGTGAGTTGGCAAATCCATTCTATCGTCTTCGTTTCGATTCGCAGACTGGCGCCATCATCAGCTTGACCTGCCTGGGGGGTGGGGCGGAATGGGTGGATCAATCCACACCCTGGCGATTGGGACAGTATGTCTATGAAACCAATCGCTCGCCGCGTGGTCGGGCGGATATGCAGGTGACGATGGAATCGCTGCCGGATTTTGACCGCCAGCCGTTATTGCAGCCTGTTCGGCAACCAGCCTATCAGGTTTCGGAGCGTTATTTTGTGCCAGGGGTTAGCAAAGGTCGGGTGGTGCAACGCCTGTCTGTTCCTGGTGTGCGGGAGCTGTGGATGCAAGTTGTTTTGTATGATGATCAACCCTGGATCGACCTGATCTATGATCTATTCAAAACTGAGGTTTTGGAACCTGAGTCGGTTTATATTACTTTTCCATTTGCTTTCTATCAACCGGTAGCGCATTACGATACATCCGCAGCCATAGTCCAGGCAGAAACAGAGCAATTGCCTTTCGCTAATCGCGATTTTTATCATGTTCAAAGTTGGGTTGATCTGACCGACAAACAGCGCGGAATCACCCTGGTAACCCCGGATGCTCCTTTAGTGCACCTGGGTGGTTTCACCAATCACCGCTATCAAGACGCCCTTAAGATGGAACAACCCTGTCTGGTAAGCTGGTTGATGAATAACCACTGGATGACGGCGTTTCCGGTCAGTCAATCGGGATGGGTGCGTTGCCGTTATCGATTAATCCCACATACCTCAGTTTTTGATCCTGTTGCTGCAGTTCGCTCGGCTGCTGAAATGATCTACTCCCCTTTGGTTGGACCTTTATGGGATCGACCACCTGGGATGTTGGAAAGGACTGCTTCGGGAATACCCGACCTGCCCGAGTCGACCAGTTTCCTCGAAGTTCAACCTGCCTCGGTGAATCTTGTTGGATTGAAACCTGGCGAAATGCCCGGTGAGTTGGTGCTGACCTTGCAAGAACTGAAAGGGGAGGCAAGCGAATACCGAATTCAGTTTCAGCACAACCGTTTCTTACGGGCTGCATATCGAGAAGTGGGCGCCCTGGCTCAATGGCGGTCATTATCCATTCGGGAGAATTCGATCATTGGTCAGATTGCCCCTAATCGACTGCAAACGATACGGATCGATTTCATTCAAGAATAATAGTACCCTGTTATAATCACACCATTGTTTCCAGATTGGGGCATAAAACCATAGAAAAGGTGCAGATATGTTCTCCACAAAACCGAATTTAATCGTGATAGTTGTTGTTCTGATTGGGCTCTTTGGATTTAGTGGATGCTCTGCTCCCACACCGACGACTTTGCCCCAGCCGCCTGCGGCGCCAACACTCCAGCCGCCAACGGTTGTGCCGCCTACCGCCGTAGCCACATCCGTGCCAACCAAAGCGCCTGCCGTGGCACCAACTGCTTCTCCTACTGTTGTTCCTCCTACTCAGGCACCTGCTGCAAAGGAAGTTTCTTTTACATTGACCTGGTACGGACACTCTACTTTTGTACTATCTACCAGCAGCGGATTGAAAGTTTTGATTGACCCCACTGCGCCTGGAACGGGATATAAAATTCCTACGATTGAAGGGGTGGACCTGGTTACCACTTCGCACGAGCATTCTGATCATAATGCAGTCAACCTGGCATCTGGTTCTCCACAAGTATTAAAAGGATTGGCGGGTAACGACTGGGCAAAAATCGATCAGACGATCAAGGGAGTAAGGGTACGTACGGTAGGGACGTATCATGACGCCAGGCAAGGAGCAGAGCGCGGCAAAAATGCCATTTTCATCTTTGAATTAAACGGATTGCGCATGGCTCATTGCGGAGACCTTGGTCATATACTGACGCCCGAACAGGTGAAAGAACTCGGCGCGGTAGATATCCTGCTTATTCCAGTCGGTGGGACATATACTGTCGACGCCAAAGCCGCGGTAGAAACAATCAACCTGATCAATCCAAAAATTATCATACCGATGCATTATAAAACGGCTGACCTGGCGGCTTCGCTGGCGGTGCTTGCGCCGCTAGATGAATTTCTCAAATTGACCAGTGATAAAGCTGCGCTTAGCGAAGCGCCTCAGTCTGCCACGTTTACGCTCGGCAAGCTGCCTGAAAAGCGTACCGTGGTGGTGATGAAATATAAATAACCTCAGATCGAACTCAGGCAAAAAAGTTATTCGATCTCTGCCAGCCCCATAAGCGCCAATAAGTATGAACGCCAGCCAAAACCGGCAATGGTGCCTTTGCACACTGGAGAGACAAATGAATGCCGCCTGAACTCCTCGCGGGCATGGACGTTTGACAGGTGCACCTCAATCACGGGCATTTTTATCGCGGCTATTGCATCACGCAGGGCTACTGAAGTATGCGTGTACCCGGCTGGGTTAAAAATTACCCCATCTGCCCACGCTTGTGCATCCTGCAGAGCGTCGATTAATGCTCCCTCGTGATTGGATTGGAATACGCGGATTTCGATATCCATTTTTTTGCCCGTCTCGATCAGGCGTTGGTTAATTTCTTCCAGGGTAGTTTTGCCATATACATCCGGCTCGCGCTGCCCCAAAAGGTTTAAGTTTGGACCGTGTAGTACCAGGATTTTTTTCATAGGATATACTTCTCCCAATCTGCGACCTCGACTCCGGTCAAGACTTCCCCGATCTTTACCGGCAAAACGAAGGTCAATTTTCCAACAATTCGTTTTTTATCCTGTAACATGGCACGGCGTACGTCCTCCCGGTTGATCGAGGCTGGGATTTCGACCGGTAACCCCAATCTGGTAAGAGTATCCGTGATTTCTTCGGTTAGACCCTTCTCAGCGATACCCATTGCTTCGGATATCCGAGTTGCTGCGACCATTCCGATTGCGACACATTCACCATGCAGCAGAGTAAAGGCTGATGCCAGCTCCACTCCATGCCCAATGGTATGCCCCAGGTTCAACGCCTGTCTCAGTCCGCGTTCATAAGGATCCTGTTGAATAATGTGCACTTTTACCGCCATCGCTCTGCGAACCAGGGCAGTCCAATCCGCTTGAATGGCTTGCAGACCTTGCGCACAAAGCGAGTAGAGATGGGTGTCTCCAATCAGACCATGTTTGACCACTTCGGCTAACCCGCCCCGCATCTCGCGTTCTGGCAGGGTAGAGAGCGTGAGTGGATCTGCCAGAACCAGGCGGGGGGCGTGAAACGCGCCAATCAGATTTTTTCCCTGTGGCAGGTCTGCGCCAGTCTTGCCGCCCAGACTCGAGTCGATCATTGCCAGTAACGTGGTGGGCAGGCAGACCCAGTTGATCCCCCGCAGATAGGTTGCGGCAGCAAAACCAGCCAGGTCGCCGGTTACACCGCCGCCAAGCGCGATCACCGTGCTGCGCCGGTCGAGCCTGCCTCTTACAAATCCTTCCCAAAACGTCTCGATGGTGCGAATGGTTTTCAGGGTTTCGCCGCCTGCAAAGGTAATTCGCTGAACAGGAAGCTGGTGGTCGGTTAATATCTGAGCCAGCCTGTCTCCATAGAGATGATCAACTGCTCTATCTGCTACCAAAGCCAGCGGCGCTCGTAAATGATGAGCTTTCAACAAACAGGGGATAGATTCCAATCCGCCCGGTTGAACAAATACATCATAGGGTGAGCCCATTCCGCTCACATGAAAACGCCCGGTCAGCACCTGGATGTTCCAGGCAGCTTCATCCGGCTTCAGGTTGGCAGTATCTAAGTGAAGAGGAAAAGAGGCATAATGACTCTTTCGCCGCTCGAGCATGATTTCAAGGCGCTGCAGGGTATCCCCGGCAAGCAGTGGGCGCAGGTTTGATTCGCCATTCAACCGGCTTGCCAAAACATCAAGCGGCGCTGAAAGACAAACCACCGCGCCGTTTTGTTCTGCCAGTTGGCGATTTTGGTCATCCAGTAATGCCCCTCCGCCTAGCGCAATTACCTCTGCAGGAGATTGAATGGCTTCAGCCAGGGTTTCGCTCTCCAATTTGCGGAAAAAAGCCTCACCTTCATCTGTAAAAATATTTGTGATCGGTTTGCCAATTTTTTCTTCGATCGCCGCATCAATGTCGAACAAGGGAGTTGACAGTTGTTCTGCCAGTTCGCGTCCGATAGTAGATTTTCCGCTGCCGGAGGGTCCGTAAAGAAAAATTTTCATTATTGGTTGATCTTATGTCCAGAAGGTATGACCGCCAGGATCGAGAAGAATATCGTCAAGGCGAGCTTTGCGAAATTGCGCGTAGCGGAGCAATTGTTCGTCCAGCGAATCGCCGCCAGTTTTTTCGATCAATGCGTCGGCAAGCACCAGCGCAACGACCGCTTCGAGGATAGGAACCGCGCGGGGTACATGACAAAAATCCGAGCGCTCGTAGCGGGTGGCTGTCTCCTGACCAGTTGCCAGATCAACGGATTGTTGCTCGACAAGGGTGGTGGCAATGGGCTTCAAAGCAGCGCGCAGAATCAGAGGTTGACCATTGGTAACACCGCCTTCTAATCCGCCTGCGCGGTTGGTAGGGCGTACCAGGTCTCCCCCATTCAACCGAATGGCATCATGAACCTGACTGCCAGGCAAAAGGGTGTTTTCAAACGCCGGACCGATTTCAACGCCTTTGACGGATTGTACGCTAAGCAGTGCTCCACCCAGGCGTGAATCCAGACGGCGGTCAGCCTGAACGTAGCTGCCTAACCCTACGGGTAGTCCCCAGGCAGCAATCTCGATCACCCCGCCTAGTGTATCGCGCGCCTGCATGATGGAAAAAATTCGCTGGCGCATCGCTTCTGCTGCAATGAGATCGGGGCAACGCACATCGGATTCCTCAGCCAGGGCGGCACGTTGTTCGATAGGAATATTGTGCAGAGAGGCAGATATTTCTCCCAGGGATGTTACATAACCACCAATGAAGATGCCAAATTGGTTGAGATAATGTAAACAAACTGCGCCTACAGCCACTCGAGCGGTTGTTTCACGAGCTGAAGCGCGTTCAAGCGCGGGACGCAGATCGTTAAAACCATATTTTATTACGCCAGTCAGGTCAGCATGTCCGGGTCTTGGCACCGTAAATGAATCGATGGATTTGCCTTTCCAGCGCGCATGATCCTGGTTGGGGATGAAAAAGGCTAGCGGCGCTCCGGTCGTTTTTCCTTCCATCACACCGCTAACGATTTGCGCCCGATCCTGTTCCAGTTTCATGCGAGGTCCGCTGCCATATCCTTTTTGCCTGCGCGCTAATTGGCGGTCGATAATCTCTTCGTTGAGGGTCAGTCCAGCAGGCATACCTTCCAGGATGGCGGTCAATCCTGGTCCGTGTGATTCACCCGCGGTAAGAAATCTAAGCGGCATGAGCGTCCTCCAATTTGGGGAGTACAGCGTCCCACATTGCCTTGCGCGGCACTGGCAGCCCTGTCCAGAGTTCCAGCGCCAGGGCTGCCTGCTCAACCAGCATCCCCAATCCATTTTTTACTTTTAATCCAGCAGAGCGCGCCTGTTTTAGCAGCATCGTTTCTCCAGGATTATAAATCATATCATAGACCGCAGCCTGAGGGGGGAATGGCACACCGCTCTGCCAGGGAGAAGCATTTGGATGAGGGAACATGCCGACGGGAGTCGTGTTGACGATCAATCCAATGTTTATAGAGTTGAGTAAATTTGTTAATGAAGCTGATTCAAGAGGTATGGTGTGAGAGATTGGCTTCAGAGAAGGATGAAGGGCAGTCTGCAGCGAGGCTGCCAACTCGCGGGCTTGCTCTATCCGGCGGGCTGCCAAAATCACCTGCCAGCCGGCGCTTAACATTGCATAAACGGCAGCGCGGGCTGCTCCTCCGGCGCCTAACACCAGAGCAATAGAACTGGAAAATGGTTTCAAATCTTCAAGGTCGCTTAAGAAGCCCGGAATATCGGTGTTTTCTCCAAATAATTCATTCTCACGTAAAAACAATGTATTGGCTGCTCCCACTGCTGCAACGGTGGGCGAAGTATGAATTAAGCGGGGCAGCACATTTTGTTTATGCGGGATGGTTACATTCAATCCCTGAATATCACCTGCCTGGAGGCGGTCCAGCAGGGTATGTAATGCGGTTAACCCTTCCGGGAGGGGGGGGATTGGGTATAGCCGGTATTCGCCTTGCAGTCCCATTGCTTTCAGAGCGGCATGATGGAGTTGGGGAGAGAGGCTGTGTCCCAATGGAAAACCAATCAAGCCCAGGTTATATTTTTTGTGTGCTGGGTGATGGATGGTTGATCTTTGGTCGCCTTCACCCGTCATATTTCGACTCCTCCACCAAGACATCCGCTCCCAGGGCGCGTAAAATCTGCGGAAATTCCGGAAATGATTCTTGGATAATTTCCGCCTGTTGCACATGCACCGCTGAGCGGGCTGCCAATCCAACCAACGCGAGCGACATTGCCAATCGGTGGTCGCCATGAGGATCGACCTGTCCACCAAGCGGGGTGGCGCGCCGTAGAATGAATCCGTCTGGTAACTCGGTGACCTCAGCCCCTAACCTGGTCAATTCCTGGCAGAGGCAGGCGATTCGATCCGATTCCTTCGTCCGCAATTCTTCTGCACTCGAAACGCAAGTTTCGCCTGATGCAAAGAGGGCAGCCGCAGCGAAGGCGGGAAATTCATCGATCATGCGTACAACCAGCGGACCATGTACCTGAGTGCCGTGTAAGGGGCTATGTCGAACCCGGATGTCCCCAACCGGTTCACCTGCCTGGACGCGGCGGTTAAAGACCTGAATATCCGCTCCCATTTCCAGGTAGGCGTCTAATAGCCCGGTTCGGGTTGGGTTCAACCCGATTCCTTCCAGGGTGAGGTCGGAACCTGGGGTAATCAAAGCTGCTGTTATCAGGAAGGCGGCAGACGAAAAATCTCCGGGTAGGGCAATTTGGATTGGAGTGAGCGGATGGGCAGGCGGGACGAGCCGGGTAACGAAACGTGCGCCTTCCTCGTATGAGGTAATTTCTACTCCCTGGCTGGATAGCATTCGCTCGGTATGATCGCGGGAAAGAGCGGGTTCGCTGATTTCCACAATGCCATCTGCTGCCAGCGCAGCCAGCAACAGGCAGGTTTTGACCTGGGCGCTGGCAACGGATAATTCGATGCGAGCTGCGTACAGGGAATTCCCCGCCGGACGTCCAGAGATTTCGATGGGCGCTGTACCTGAGGGAGCCGCGCGGATTGCTACCCCCATTTGACGAAGAGGTTGCACAATACGATTCATAGGTCGTCGCAGCAAACCAGGTGAACCAGTCAGGGTGGCAGAAATGCCCTCAGCCGCCAGAGCGCCAGCCAACAGGCGCATGGTGGTGGCGGAATTGCCACAATGCAGAGGATACACTGGCGGCTTCCAGCCCTTTAACCCTCGCCCATTAACGATCAGAGTGTCTTCTTCTATTCTCCAGGGTACACCCACTGCGGTGAGAGAATCCAGCATTGGCTTTGTAACCCCAGAGATCAAAAAGTGATCAATCCGGCTTTCGCCTTCAGCCATTGCAGCAAACAGCGCTGCCCGATGTGAAAGAGATTTATCGCCCGGGACACGCAACACAGGCTGATCTGGTGAGAGCCTGCCGTTAATCCCTTTGCCGGGTAAGACAACCAGATTCATGTTGATCCTCGCGCATGAGAAGACTTAACCAGGTCAGGGCGCAATTGTACTGCATCATGCAGGTACACATGGTTAATTTGAGACTGCGATAAGTGGGTGTTCCAGTGCAGTAAGACCCGAATACAGCGCGGAACCGATCCAGGAACTGGAATTTCTTGAGCGCACAGCAACGGGACTTCTGTCCATCCCAAATCTCGGGCGGCTTTAGCGGGATAAACCGACCGCAGATCGTCGGTTATTGTAAATAAAGCACTTGCCAGATCTTCGGCTTTAAGGTCTGGGTTTTCGATAAGTATTTCTTGAAGCATTTCCCGAGTCGCTGCCAGGATCAAGTCGGGCAAATCAGCAGGGACGGTTGTCGCCCCGCGTACACCTCGAATGGGCATAGAGGCACCTCCGCCGGTTTTCAAATTTTAAATCGTTTGCAAAACCCAAATCAACCATAAACCAATCATAACGACAGCCATCAGCAGCCGAACGATGACTGACCACCCACATCCAAGCGCCATGTTGCGCGTTGAATCCAGGGCGGTGCGAACGTTCTTGAGCCGAATGACCTCGATCACAAACAGACTGATTAATGCCAGAATTAAACCACCAAAGGGAGGAATAATAAGGGTGCCAACCACCCCGGCGATCATCGCCGCCCCAATTGCCAGCCAGCTTGCGCCGCGTTCACGGGCAGCGTAACCCATGATAACGTTGTCGATCACCAGCGCAATCAGCATAATCCCGGTGATAAAGCCAAAAATAACCCCTCCGGTGAGGTTAAATCCTAACACAATCCCATAAACAAGCGCAGCCAGCCAGATCACAACATGCCCAGGGAACATACCGGTCAAGACACCGGCAATCCCCACAAACATGGTGGAAAGCAGGATGACATGGAAAGCAAATTGACCGATTTGAGTTAAATCCATTTTTGTGTTTATCCGGGCTGGATGGTATCCACCCCGCCCATCCAGGGTCGCAATACTTCTGGAATTGTGATGGAACCGTCTGCCTGCTGAAAGTTTTCCAGCACCGCGATCAATGTGCGGGGCAGACCCAATCCAGAGCCATTCAGGGTATGCACCAACCGGGTTTTACCGCCTTCTGAAGGTCGATATTTAATGTTGGCGCGCCTGGCTTGAAAATCCCAGACATTAGATACAGAAGAGACTTCGAGCCATTCGCCGACTCCTGGCGCCCAAACTTCAATATCGTAGGTCTTTCGAGCGCAAAAACCCAAATCGCCTGTACAAAGAAGCTTGACCCGATAAGACAAACCCAATTCGGCGCAAGTCTGTTCGGCGTCCTGGCGCATTTTTTCCAGCTCGCGCTCCGATTCTTCGGGTTTACAAAAGATGTACATTTCGACTTTGTCAAACTGGTGACCGCGCTTGATGCCGCGTACATCTCTGCCAGCGCTCATCTTTTCACGTCGAAAGCAGGGGGTATAAGCAGTATAGCGCAAAGGGAGAGCTGTTTCGTCGAGAATATCATCCAGGTGCAATCCCGTTAACGGTACTTCGGCGGTTGGCACCATCCAGAGGTCTTCCTCATGATCATGGTACAGGTTATCATTAAATTTGGGTAACTGCCCTGCTGCAAAAAGGGTAGCGGCTTTGACCATGAAAGGAGTGTATTTCTCCAGGTAACCCTGGCGGCTGTGCAAGTCCAACATCCAGGCGATCAAAGCGCGCTGCAGGCGGGCGCCTGCTCCGCTCAGAACATAAAACCGTGATCCGGTAATTTTGACGCCCTGCTCAAAATTAATAATTCCTAACTTTGTCCCAAGATCCCAATGCGGTAAGGGTGTGAAGTCGAAGGTTCGCGGTTCTCCAATGGTACGCAGTACCACGTTTTCGCTTTCATCTTTACCAACAGGCACACCAGGGTCAGGCAGATTGGGCAGGGCAGCGACCAGCGCCTGGAGATCATCTTCGACCTGACGCACCTGCTCATCAAGGATTGCAATGCGGTCTCCGACCTGGCGCATCGCTTCAATCTTTTGCTGCCGTTCTGCCGGGTCTTTGCTGCGACCGATCTCGCGAGACACAATGTTGCGTTCGTTTTTCAGGCTTTCCACTTCGGAGAGTAAAGAGCGGCGGCGGGCGTCCAACTCAAGCGCCTGGTCAACCGGGGCAGGATCTGCCTGCCTTTCCAACAATGCCTTTCGCACCAGGTCTGGTTGTTCGCGGAGTAAAACAATATCGAGCATAGAAACCTCCTGAGTTCGAGTTATAAAAATCCCCCCTATCCGTGCAGGACGAGGGGGGCATACTCGTGGTGCCACCTGCTTTTGCTGCCTGAAAGTCAGCCTCATAAAGGCGGTAACGGCGCTTCCGGCTCTCTTACGAAGGTTACGATCCTGTCAAGTTACCTTCCCTGCGAGAGCAGCTCTTCCCTTTCTTCGGGAGAACCAGGGTGGATTTCGACAACTGACTCAACTGATTCGCACCTTCCACCAGTTCTCTGCATGAGCAGCTGCCTACTTGATCCCGGGTTAGCCTTTAATCAATATTGCCATCATTATACCTGCCCTGGAATGTATGTCAAGAACCGTTTTTTAATCTTTGGACTTGCCACGATTCCAGGCTGATGATATGATGGAGAGAGGTGAGGAGGACAGGCTCTGCATGGCTGCCGATGACCGGCATCGAAAAATAAGATCTACTTTATTATGGATTATACTGGCTACCATCCCTTGTTATTGCCTGGGTGGGGTTTTATTGGTCATTGAAAGCACGGTGCGCAGTATGCCAACTCCGACTTTAACCTATACAGCAACTCGCACTTATACGATGACTCCACAGGTATTCACACCCACACGAACCATTGTTCAACCCACAATCACCCCATCGCGCACTTTGACTCCTACCTCCACGTACACCGCCTCGCCAACGTTTACTCCTTTTGTGCCGCCAACTCAAACCCCCACTGCCAGTGTAACCTATACTCCGCTCCCGTCTACCTTAACCCCAACCCTTTCTCCAACTCCGCTGCCTCCGACGAGTACTTTAACCTCTCCACCCCCAACGGTTACCCTTACTCCTCAACCTCCAACCGCTACCCTTCCGGTGCCTTCGCCGACTCGCACCCCAACTCTGACCCCAACTCTGACCCCCACGCCAACCCTTACCACGGCGCCTGCCGTTAATCCTTAAACTGAATGGACAAACTTTATGATTGAATTATCTCCATTTTTGAAGCAATTGATCAGTTTGCCTGGTCTGTCTGCTTATGAGGACCCTGTTCGTCAAGTAATTGCGGAAGCATGGCTGCCATTGGTGGATGAACTCTCCATTAGCAAATTAGGCAGTTTGCATGGGCTGCGAAAGAACCGGAGGAATAAGAAAATAGAAGGGGAGAAAAAGGAAACCAGTCCGCGTATCCTGCTTTCTGCGCACATGGATGCAATCGGAATGATGGTGACTGCCGTGGAAAATGGTTTTATACGAGTGACCTCGATTGGTGGTCTGGATCCACGTGTGCTGGCATTTCAGCCGGTCACTGTTCACGGTCGGCGTGACCTACCAGGAATTTTAGCGATGCCGCCTGATCGATTGTTGCCTCCTGAACAGGGTGGGAAACCAGTAAAGAAAGAACACTGGCTGGTTGACGTGGGGTTACCTCCTTCGGAAGTGCAGGAATTGGTAAGACCGGGAGACCTGGTTTCGATGGCGACTCAACCTATCGATCTTTCCGGCGAAACACTTGCTGGACACAGCCTGGATAACCGCGCATCGGTGGCAGCATTAACGCTGGCGCTTCAGGAACTTCAATATGTATCACAGGCGTGGGATGTTTGGGCAGTTGCCTCTTCACAAGAGGAAACCTGTTTGGGGGGGGCTTACACATCACCATTTGATATTCGACCGGACATAGCAGTGGCAATTGATGTGACCTTTGCCAAGGGTCCAGGCGTGAATGACTACCGCGGATATGGGTTGGGAAAGGGTTGTGCGCTGGGCTGGGGACCGAATATCCATCCCGCGATTTACAAAACTTTGAAAGAAACCGCGGTTGACCTGGATATGCCCTATCAAATTGAAATTATGCCGCGCCATTCCGGCACGGATGCTTATGCCATGCAAGTTGTGGCGGAAGGAATCCCTACCGCAGTCGTCAGTATTCCTCTGCGGTATATGCACACACCGGTAGAAGTTGTTTCACTAAAGGATATAGCCCGCACAGGTCGGTTATTGGCAGAATTTATCGCTCGTTTAGAGCCGGATTATGTCCAAAAAATTGTTTGGGAGGATAAATGATGAGCGTATCGCCTGGCACTCCCACGGTTAATATAGGATTGTTGGAACGTCTTACCAATGCGATTGCTGTATCTGGAGATGAGCGAGAGGTGCGCTCTATTGTTCTGGAGGAGGTTCAATCGATCGCAGAAGACATGCGGATTGATGCCCTGGGCAATGTGCTGGTTACCCGGCGGGCAAAGACCTCTCCTTTCCTTAAAGTCATGGTTGCCGCTCACATGGATGAAGTCGGATTTATGATTGTTGACGAAGATGAGGGTGGTCTGTACCGCTTTGCGGTAGTAGGCGGTATGGACTCTCGTCTGTTGCCTGGAAAGGCAGTGCTGGTGGGAAAGGATCACTTGCCTGGAGTGATTGGGGCTCGTCCAATCCATTTATCCGAGTCGAGCGACCTGGAACGCGCCATTCCCGTCGATAGTTTACGCATTGATCTTGGCACGGGGGGCGCTGGAAAAGCTCAGCCTGGAGACCGCGCTGGGTTTGCGACCCGTTTTCAACAGTCAGGTCCCAGCCTGATTGCAAAAGCCCTGGATAATCGCCTGGGGGTGGCGGCATTGATCGAACTGGTGAAAAATCCTCTCGATCATATTGAACTCCAGGCTGCGTTTACCGTGCAAGAGGAGATTGGCTTGCGCGGGGCAGGAGTGGCAGCATACGCGATGAACCCGGATCGTGCCATCGTGATCGATTCGACCCCGGCTTTCGATCTGCCGGTTTGGGACGCAGCCGAAAATTATCAATACAATACCCGCCTGGGTGCGGGTCCAGCCATATATACGGCTGATGCAGGAACATTGAGTGATCCACGCCTGGTAAGCCACCTGATTGAGACTGCTGAAGCGGAAGGCATTCCCTACCAACTCCGTCAGCCGGGTGGAGGAGGAACCGATGCCGGAGCAATTCATCGTCAAAGGGCGGGAATTCCAACTGTTTCGTTGTCTGTGCCTGGGCGATATGCCCATACTCCCATTTTATTGGCGCGGGTAAGCGACTGGCAGAACACGCTGGCGTTGGTGTATCACGCGTTGCGTCGTCTACACCCATCATTATTAACCGCTGAACGATCCTGATGCATTTCATCCGCCAAGGAGAAAACCTATGAAATCATTAATTCGGCAATTGGTAGAAAGCGCAGCCCCATCTGGATACGAGGGCGCAGCGCGAGATTTAATCAAGGAGTTATTATCTCTGCCTGGTTCAGAGATGCAGGTGGACGCGCTGGGAAACCTGATTGTAAAAAAAGGCATCCGGCAGCCGGATGGATTGCGCGTGATGCTGGCAGCCCATATAGACGAAATTGGATTTATCGTTACCCATGTGGATGAACATGGGTTTATCCGCTTTACCAATATTGGAGGTGTTCGACCTGCCAATTGTATTGGCGGAAGGGTTCGCTTTATCAACGGCGTACAGGGCGTCATTTATATGGACAGGCAAGAATCAGCAGATCGGCTTCCACCTTTGGAGAAATTGTATATTGATGTTGGCGCTGATTCTCCATCCAGTTGCCCGATTAGGGTAGGGGATGTAGGTGTGTTTGATCGTCCGTTTCTTGACCTTGGGGACCGCCTGGCGTCTAAAGCGATGGATGACAGAATCGGGGTAGCGGTGTTGATCGAGGTTTTTCGCCAGATGGGGCAATCTCCGCACGAGGCTGTTTTTGTTTTCAGCACCCAGGAAGAAGTGGGATTGCGTGGGGCAACGACTGCCGCCTATGCAATCGACCCCGACCTGGGAATATCAGTCGATGTGACCATGACAGGCGACACACCTAAAGCATTGAAAATGGAAGTAAGCCTGGGAAAGGGACCTGCGATAAAAGTACGGGATGGTGGAATGTTATCGGACCCCCGTATCGTGCAGATGATGGTCGATGCTGCGGTGCGGGCGGGTATTCCATATCAGCTAGAAGTCCTGGAAGCGGGAACCACGGATGCCCGCGCCATGCAATTGACTCGCGCAGGAGTACCGGCTGGATGTGTTTCGATTCCATGTCGCTATGTCCACAGCCAATCAGAAATGGTCTCTTTACAGGATGTAGAAAATGCTGTCAGGCTTTTGGTTGAATTGCTTAATCAACCTCTTAAATTGACCAGGTAAAATAATACGATCAAGTCAAATTTACCTTTTCAACATCCTGAGAATTATTATTTTCGGCATCACTTGCTTTTTTATTAAAAAATTAGTGAAAAATGCCCGGATGACTGCCGAAGAAACCGGGGTAAAATTGCCAGGGTTTTCAAGATCGTGGAAGATGGATTTTATAAAGAATTCGAGATTGCGCGCCAGGCTTTTTAGAATCATTCTGGGTGTTATCTTTACCACCTGGCTGCTTTCAGGCTGTCTTCAACAGGTGGATTGGACATGGCTAACGGGCAGCCCTACTCCTCCATTGATGACGGCGACATTTACCCCATCGGCTGCAGGAAAGACTGCCACAGCGGCGAAAGTCTCTGCTCCTATAAATATCACTCCTTCGCCGGGAGGTCTCCCTACTCCTCCTGGCTTAGCAACCCTTCAGAAGCCTGCAACAACGATGCAGTTGGTGGTGTGGGTACCGCCTGATTTTTACCCCACCCCTGCCAACACCGGGAGTGATTTGCTCAAGGCGCGGATTCAGAGCTTTGAAAAGCTATATCCAAATGTCCAGGTTCAGATACGGGTGAAAGCTCTTTCAGGACCGAGTGGATTATTGGAGGCGTTGACGACGACGAGCGCTGCTGCCCCAGCAGCGCTTCCGTCTATCATTGCTTTGCCGCGCTCAGATCTGGAAACTGCGGCAATTAAAAGTCTTATCCAGCCGCTCGATAAGTACACTCGTGTGATCGATAACCCGGATTGGTATACCTATGCCCGTCAATTGGCGCTCGTCCAAAATACCGTTTTTGGAATCCCGTTTGCGGGAGATGCGCTGATCCTGGCGTATCGACCATTGAAGACCGGAGTTTCACCCGTTGATTGGCAAACCATCCAGCGCATTAATCAACCGATTGGATTTGCTGCGGCTGATCCGCAGGCTTTGTTCACATTGGCGTTATATCAATCTGCTGGCGGACAGATCGAAGATACTCAACGCAGACCGGTGCTGCAGGTTGAACCCTTATCGCAGGTTTTAAAACTCTATGCAGATGGTTTACAGCGTGGTTATATGCCCTTGTGGTTAACCCAATATGATACCAGTGGTCAGGTTTGGCAGGCATTTCGTGAACAACGAGTGAATCTGTTGGTTACCTGGAGTTCACAATACCTTGCTAGCCTCCCGGCGGATGCAACCGCCCAGGTCATCCCTCCCTTAGGTGGATCACCGCTTTCACTTATGACCGGATATGCCTGGGCACTATCCGAGCCTGTCCCAGAGAAAAGGGAAATGGCTGTGCGGTTGGCAGAATATCTATCTTTCAGTGAATTTTTAGGACGCTGGACAGAAACCGCGGGGTTTCTTCCGCCTCGACCCTCTGCTCTGGCGTCCTGGCAAAATCAAAGTATGCAAAATATTTTTAGCCAGGTTGTCATTGCGGCGCAGTTACGCCCTTCAAACGAAGTGCTCAACAGCCTGGGACCGGTTCTTTCAGAAGCCACAATAAAAGTGCTAAAACGCGAAAGTGATCCAATCAAAGCGGCGCAGGCAGCCGCAGAAAGAATTGCTGCCCGTCCAACCCGGTAAGAAGGAGAAAAGCAGGATGCAAAGCTCACGTGGTATGATTTGGCTTTCTCTGGCGGTGATCTTCTCGCTTGCCTGGGGTTTATCACCCCGCCAATTAGCCTATCCTTGGGGTTCTCCAGGTATAATCAAGAGAGTTGACAATAATTATTGGACAGACGCTACCCAACAAATAACTCCCACCCCTCAGGGTGTTTTGATGCCTGATCTGACGCCAACTCCCTTCCCCCGTGAATTCCTTGAAAATGCACGAATGACCACAGGGATCGCAATCGGTGCTGCCCTGTTGGTCTTAATTGTGGTGGGTGGTACCCTTTGGTCAATTTCCCGTAAGGATGAAAAATAACCTGATGTCAAAACTTGACCTGATATTGTTACATGCCCCAAGTGTTTATGATTTTCGCCGCGAGTCGATTATGTATGGTCCGGTAAGTGATTTGGTGCCTTCTACGCCGGTGTTTGAAATGTACCCAATTGGATTTACTACCATGGCGGAGTACCTGGAACGCTATGGAATGCGTACCCGAATCGTAAACCTGGCGATCCGGATGTTGGAGGATGTGCGCTTTGATGCCGAAAAGTACATTGCTGGTTTAGATGCGGCTGTATTTGGCATTGACCTGCACTGGCTGCCCCATGCGCATGGCTCGGTGGAAATTGCCCGCCTGATAAAAAAACTGCATCCGAAACGCCCTGTGCTGTTCGGCGGTTTCTCCGCCACTTATTTTCATGAAGAATTGATTCGCTATCCGGCGGTGGATTTTATTTTACGGGGTGATTCTACCGAATACCCTTTGCTTCTGTTGACACAATACATCCGCTCTGGTGGTGAAGCTCATCCCTCTTTGGGAAGTGCGTCCTATCAAAAGCTGTCGCAAATCCCAAACCTGGTGTGGAAAGATGCAGAAAATCAGGTGTTGGTCAATCCTTTATCGTACAGTCCAGATAACCTGGACGACTTGATGTTGGATTACAGCGGAATTGTGCGTTCAGTGGTTCGCTATCGCGACCTGGTTAGCGTGATCCCATTCCGCGGGTGGGTGAAATATCCTATCACCGCCGCCTTGCCGGTGCGGGGTTGTCGTTACAATTGTGTAACCTGTGGCGGCTCTTCATGCACGTTTCGTTCAATTCATAACCGTCAGAAGCCAGCCTATCGTTCACCGGAAAAACTGGCCCAAGATGTGCGGCGGATGGGGGAATTCAGTAACGCGCCGGTCTTTGTGCTGAGTGATATTCGCATGGCGGGTGAGGATTATGCATATCGTTTCTTCGATGCCATCAGTGGTTATAACAAGCCGGTTATGTTTGAGTTGTTCAGAGAAGCTTCTCCCGAATTTTATAAGCGGATGGCAAAAGCTCTGAAGCATTTCACAATTGAAATATCCATGGAATCGCATGATGAGGCGGTGCGGCGCGCGTTTGGACGCCCTTATACGAATGAGGAACTGGAGAGAACGGTGGAAGACGCGCTCAATGCAGGCGCAAATCGTTTTGACCTGTTTTTCATGGTTGGCATCAAAGGTCAGACTTACGAATCGGTGATGGGAACTGTGGATTATTGTCATGAAATGATCCGGCGCTATGCGGGACGCGGCGATAATCGAGTCATTCCGTTTATATCGCCGATGGCGCCTTTCCTGGATCCAGGCAGTCAGGCGTTTGAAGAACCTGAAAAACACGGCTATCGGCTTTCGGCGCGTACTCTCGAAGAACACCGCCAGCATCTCCTGGCGCCAAGTTGGAAATATGTGCTGAATTATGAAACCATCTGGATGAACCGCGATCAGATTGTCGCGGCGACCTATGAATCAGGTCGCCGGTTGAATTTATTGAAGGGTGAATATGGAGTGGTTGACGCAGAGACGGCTGAAAAAACCGACCAGCGCATTGCCCGCGCAGTAACGTTGATGGGTGAAATCGACCATATCGTCGCCACGACCCCTCAAGGACCTGAACGCGCGCGGTTATTAAGCGACTTAAAGCGCCATGTTGATGAAGCAAACTTAAGCACGGTATGCGATAAATCAGAACTTGAGGTTCCCGTGCGCGGAATGCGCCTGAATGTGGTGCAGGCGGCAGTTATGGTGGTTAATGATTGGTGGCGCAACCGTTTATCTGGATAAGAGAAATCTTACTTGCTGAGGGGTATTTCCATATCTTCTAACCAGGATAAGATTTTTTGCTCAACCTGATCGCGCACTTCTCTAAATTTCGCCAGTTTTTCTTCCGGGCTTCCCTCGAAGGCGGATGGATCCTCAAACGACCAATGCATCCGGCGGGTAATGCCAGGCCAGGCAGTGGGGCAATTTTTCTCCGCATGGTCGCACACGGTGATCAAGTATTGGAAGAGCATTTTCCCAAGATACTCATTAACACCCTTTGAATATTGACCTTCCAGGTTGATGCCAATTTCTTGCATAACCTGAACTGTAAGGGGGTTGATTCCCTTTGGTTTTAATCCAGCGCTGTGCACCTCAAAATGCTCCCCCGCATAATGGCGCAAAAATGCTTCAGCCATCTGGCTGCGCGCTGAATTGCCGGTGCAAAGGAAAATAACTCTGGTTTTGTGATCGACGCGGTATTCCATACGAATGTCCTGTTCTTTTTCTTTCGACAGTTATTATGATTTTGAGACAAAAGACTGAGGTTCTTTTGCTTTATATTGTCTGATAAAGGCAGGAATGACTCGGCGGATGTCATCACGGACGCTGCGAAACACCGCTAATTTCTGTTCATCGGTTCCGGTTGCCAGGGCTGGATCAGGAAAGCCAATATGCACCTTTTCACCTGGTCCTAACCACACCGGGCAATTTTCTGCGGCGTCATCACAGACAGTGATGATCAAGTCAAAGTTCACGCCGCGAAATTCATCGGTAGATTTTGACTGCCCCACATGCTGGACACCAATTTCAGATAAAACATCCAGCGCCATTGGATGGATATAACCGGCAGGACGGGTGCCTGCGCTAAAAGCCTGCCACTCGCTGGCGAGATCAAGGTTAATGATGGCTTCTGCCATCTGTGATCGGCATGAATTGCCTGTACATAATATCAACACCTTTCTTTTTTCTTCGTTTGCCATGAATGGATCACCCTCTGCCATGTAGATTTTGAATAATACGACCTTTTTCACCTGTTTTTATCCTTAATATTTTACCCGTAAAAGGTTAAGAAATGAAAAACAAATCGTTAGCAGAATGTTAATGTCCTATCTCAGGAGATTGAATCATGAGAAGATGATTGATATGGATCAATGATCGTTGTCTTCTAATATGTTATCCTCGAAAAGGACAATAAAGATGAATAATATCTAATATGGGAGAACCAATGAGTGAATTAATCAACAACTCCATCAAACGAAAAGCAATTTTAAAAAACGTCTTGCGCCAGTTACACGAAGGGAAAACTGTAAAAGAGGTCCAACAGGAGTTTGGAGAATTGGCGCGTGAGGCAACCCATAGTGAAATTGCGGAAATTGAGCAGATGTTAATCGCCGAGGGTGTGCCCGTTTCTGAAGTCCAACGTTTATGCGATGTGCATGTGGCGCTATTTCGCGAAGGATTGGATGCTCAGCACCCGCCAGAAACAATTCCAGGGCATCCCGTCCATACTTTCATCCAGGAAAATGAAGCGATCCTGAGTTTATTAGATCAGATGCAAAACAACCTTTTAGCGTCTGATATGGGTCGTAATTTGGTGCGGATAGAAGCGTTTCGTTTTCTGGCAGATAAACTTGCTCTGGTTGACTGCCATTACCGGCGAAAGGAGTATTTGCTTTTTCCTTTTCTGGAGAAGCACGGATTTATGGGACCGTCACAGGTGATGTGGGGCATCCACGACCAGATTCGCGCCCAACTCAAAAAATTGAAAGAATTGCTGGCTCAAAACGGCGAGTATTCCATTCTTGAATCTGTATTCTTGAATGCAGCTCATTCCATTCGGGAGATGATGTATAAAGAGGAAAAAATTCTTTTCCCTGCCTCGCTTGAGCGGTTAACAGAGGCAGAATGGGCTGAAATCTTGCGCCAGGAACATGAATTTGGTTATTTCTTGATTAAGCCAGGGGATGAATGGCAGCCATCCCGTGTGGCAGCACCCCAACCGGATCCCCGGCAAGCCAGCCTGCCCCAGGATCAAGAAAATGCGGTTCATCTGGCAGACTCTGGACAGGCAGGAGGAAATGGTTGTACCCTGCTTAATACAGGTCTGCTGACCAGCAAACAAATTGACTTACTGCTGCGCCATTTGCCAATTGACATTACGTTTGTGGATGAAAACGATTTGGTGCAATTTTATTCGCAAACCAGGGAGCGCATTTTTGACCGAAACCCCGCTATTATAGGTCGTAAGGTGCAAAATTGTCATCCTCCCCATAGCCTCGACCGGGTGCAGCGCATCCTGGATGATTTCCGCGCGGGAACGCGGGACGAAGCTTCCTTTTGGATTCACTTTGCTGGTAAGTATGTCCATATCCGCTATTTCGCTGTGCGCGATGAGAATAATCGTTATTGTGGGACAATCGAAATAACCCAGGATATTGCGCCCATCCAGGCGATTCAGGGAGAAAAACGCTTATTGGATGATTAAGAAAAAACGGCTGCCAGTCAGCGGGTAAATCTGCTGGCAGCCGGATTCTGTAACCTTATTGAAGGTTTCTCAATTTAACTTAAAGCGCATGATAATTTGCTGCAAATTCTTTGCCATCTGAGCCAGTTCTGCTGTTGAAGCGGATACTTCTTCAATTTGTGCGCTCATCTCTTCGGTTGATGCGCTGACTTCTTCAACGGCTGCGCTGTTTTCTTCGCTCACACTGGCGATGCTTTCGACTGCGTTGCTGACTTCTCCACTGCTGGCAGTCATCTGTTCGGTTGCAGCGGAGTTTTCTTCCACGACTGCAGAGACCGTATCCATCGCATTGACCAGCGAGTCAGAATAACGGCTCATTTTTTCAGCTTCGACCGCGATTTCGTCGCCTAATTGTTTCCCTTTTTCGGCTGCCTGGGTGATGGATTTCAAAGCCTGGCTGGATTGATTTGCCAGCGAAACGCCGTTTTCGACTTCGCCAGCGCTTTCAGACATCGCCAGCACTGCCTGGTTAACAGTAGATTGGATTCCACTGATCAGGCTGGCAATTTCTTTGGTCGAAGCGGCAGAACGCTCGGCTAATTTGCGCACTTCATCGGCAACGACGGCAAATCCTTTGCCATGTTCACCAGCGCGGGCGGCTTCGATGGCTGCATTCAGTGCCAGCAAGTTAGTTTGACTGGCAATTTCCTCAATCGTTTCCACAATCTGCCCGATTTGTTCCGAGCGCTCGCCCATCTCGCGCACTTTCTCGGCAGAATAACCGACCCTGGTCTTGATGGCTTGCATTCCTGCAACCGTTTGGTCAACGATCTTGGCGCTGGTTTGAGAAGCCTGTACGGTATCTGCTGAAATTTGAGATTGTATTTTCGCATTATTTGACACCTGCCGGATAGCGGCAGAAAGTTGATTGGTGATTTGGGCAACGTTTTCAACCGCCGCCGCCTGTTCCTGAGCGCCTTTGGCTACGCCATTGATTGCTCGAATCAATTGTTCCACGGAACTGGCGGTGGAGGTGATCGAGGCGGATTGCTGCGAGGCTCCTTTGGCAACCTGCTGGATGGTCATACTGATTTGAGTGGTCGCCTGCCCCGCTTCATTGGTGGCGATGGAGAGTTGCTGGCTTGCAGATTGCAGGCTGGTGGAATTGTCGGTAATTTCTCTGACAAGCTGACGTAAACTGGCGATCATCTCCTGGAAGGCGTGACCGAGTTGATCTTTGGGTGAAACCGGCTTGACCTGGATGGACAAGTCGCCTTTTGCCAGTTGTTCAGCAGCTTTTACCATCTCCCGCAGGTAGGCAACCAGTTGCTGGAACGCGGCTGCCATCGAAGCAATTTCGTCTTTGCCAGTTATATCCAGTTGAATATCCGGATCCCCCATCGATAATTGCAGCGACGCCTGGCGCACCGCAAGGATGGGACGCATCATGGAGCGCGATACCGCAAATGCTGACGCAGCGACGATTACCGCTATAATTAATACCCCCAGGATCAAAAATCGTTGAATATTCTCCAAATCCGCCAGCGCTTCTGCCCGTTCCTGTTCGATCACGATGACCCAATTGACTCCTGGGAAGTCTAGCCGTTCATACGAACCAATCACTTGGCTGCCGCGGTAATTGGTGAATTCGCCAATCATCTTTTTGCCAGAAAGAGCGGCAGTGATTGGCTCTGAAGATATCATCAATTCAAGTTCAGCCCGCTCTTTGATTTTTCCGGCTTTTTTAAGGTCATTTGCAAACCGCGATGGGGTAATAAAGAATCCCGCCTGGTTGACCAGGTATGCCTCGCCGGTTTCTTCCAGCCAGGCGTCTTTTAACACTTTGCCAAGATCAGCCAGTGGTACCGTTCCTCCCACAACTCCTTGAAATTTGCCTTCGGGGCTCATGATTGGAGAAGCGATCACGATAATCAGGTTGCCTGTATCCTTTGAGAATACGGGATCCGACACGGATTTTTTCCCATTTTGGGCGTTTTGAAAATAAGCGCGGTCTGTAAGGTTAATGGTGCTGTCGCGAATACCGTTTTTGTCATCCGCCATGTAGATTACAGCCCCGGTAGAATTGGCTACAAAAAAGGTTTCGTAAACTTTGTTCTGGGCAGTCTTTTTTGCCATCACTTCGTGAATGCGGTCAGGCTGCATCGAGCGCACGTCCGGCGTTTGCGCCAGGAAGTCGATGTAATTCACATGCGATTGCAGCCAGTTCACCATCAAGTTGTTTACCTGTACAGATAAATTGTTGAAGGTTCTTTTATCCCTTTCGACAATGGTTGTTCGGTTAACCTGGTATAAAAACACTGAAAAGGCGATCAACGGAATTAAAGCAACAGCAATCGCAAAGAGCATCAATTTGCCGTTCATCGAATGAAAAAATGATATTTTCTGGGAACCCTTAAGATCAGACATTTGATCACTATCTTTGCACTTTCGCACTTTAACAGAACTTGAATAGAAAGGCATGGCTCAAACCGGGATAATATGGTTTGTCCGAACCTAAACCCCGAGGTGGAGCCATGCCCAAGCCAATTGTATGCCTATCCGAGCAACTGTGCCAGTTTCTGGAAGTCTTTCGCCATTGTTTCAGCAAACGCCAGTGGAAGTATTTCGTCACCATACTGCTGGGATTGATCGAATGCGATGAGCGGAAGACCATGACGGGATTGTTGCGAGTAGTTGGTGAGCGCATCAGCCTATCGGGATTATCTCGGTTCTTAAGCAAGTGGCCATGGTCAGCAGCAGAAGTAGCCCAGACCTGGTTACTGCGCTTCCGGCAGCGTTTGGAAGGCTTGGTCCAGGCCGAACATGATCGTCTCAAGGCAGAACGGCCGAAGATCGTCGGGCGACCCAAGGCGACCGTTGTGACAGGTTTCTTGATCTTCGACGACTCGGTGCATGGCAAGCCGAAGGGGCGAAAAATGGGTGGTCTGGGTCAGCATTACTCCAACACGGATCAATGTGTGGTGAGCGGACATTGCTTGTTCACCGGCTTATATGTCTTACTCGACCAACGCTGCCCTTTGGAAGCACAAATGTATCGCCAGAAGTCAGTCTGCCAGCAGGAAGGAGTGCCCTTCCAGAGCAAGATCGATATGGCAGTGCACCAGATCGATGCTTTCGAGCCGGTAGCGGGCACCCACCCCCATGTGCTGATCGATTGCTGGTATCACTGCAAGCAGGTGCGCAGAGCAGCTCAAAAACGTGGTTGGGAGGTCAGTGGTGGCCTGAAGAGCAATCGGGTCATGCGTCGGATCGAAACTTCCGGCAGCCGAGAATGGCTCAAGCTGTCCGAATATGCGGCTGGCTTAGGTCGAGACGACTGGCAGGAAGTGGTCTGGCCTTCGGATCAAGGTGGACAGAAGCTGTATGCCCACCTGACACAGACCTGGATCCGCAAGCTGGGTCCGACTTTGCTGCTGATCACTTGCCACAACCTCGACCAACCTTTGAAATCCGTTCGCTACTTCGGCAGCACCCTGCTCGATCTGGAGGCACAAGCTCTGGTGGACATCCTGGCGGTTCGTTGGCACATCGAGACCTTCTTCGAGTATGACAAAGACCTGCTGGGCAGCGATCATTATCAACTGATGACCGCTCAGGCCATCCTGCGCTTCTGGACTTTGACCGCCTGCCTGATGTGCTTTCTCGAAGAGCAACGCACCATTTCTGTCCCCCGCTTGAATACCTGTGGAGATGTCAGGCGCAAAATCCAAGATGAGCATCGCAGAAATTTACTAATCTGGTTACAGGAGCAGTTCCAGACCGGCTGTACAATCGAACAGATCAGCGCTCAATTGGCTCTATGAAGTTCTTAAAGTGCAAGGTTAGTAATTTGATTCATACCTTTATAAACTCCTTTAAAAATCCCTGTTGTTATATTGCGAGTTGCTGCAAAGCTATTGTTGTAAAAGCAACCCCGATAAGGCTGACTTATCTTAAAAGGAATTGTTGCAGTATCCAATAAAATGGTCGTAAAGATCGATTAAAGAAAATATAAAAATTTCATTGAGTGAAAAATCTAGAAATAACTTCCGCTGGCTGCTGGTTTAAGATCAGGATCAAGCTGATTTGTGTTAAAATGGAATAACATCACCCGTGAAAAGGCTTGTTCACGTGGTTGAGGAGGTATTTGATTGAGCAGGTGGTCGGGCAAATATGTTATTGGGCTGACCGGAAATATAGGCGCAGGTAAGAGCGTGGTGCGGCGGATGCTCGAACACCTGGGCGCGTATGGTATCGATGCGGATACACTGGCGCATCGTGTCATTGCAAAGGGCGCACCGGGGTATAAACCGGTAGTTGAAATGTTTGGGAGTTGGATCTTAGACCAGTCAGGCGAAATTGACCGTAAAAAGCTGGCAAAGATTGTCTTTGCCGATTCGGATGCATTAATCCGCCTGGAAAAAATCACCCATCCCTTTGTTTTTCAGGCGATTGATTTCATGATAAAGCGGTCGAGCCAGGCGATTATTGTCATTGAAGCCATTAAATTATTAGAAACCGACCTCCACAAATCTTGTGATTCGATTTGGGTGGTAACAGCGCCGCCGCAGGTTCAGATTAGCCGGTTGATGCGGTCGCGCAATATGAGCGAAGCAGAAGCCCGCCAGCGATTGGCTGTTCAATCTCCACAAGAAAAAAAGGTTGCAGCCGCATCGGTGGTTATTCAAAACCACTCAACATACGAAGAAACCTGGAAGCAGGTTACATCTGCCTGGCAAAAAATAAGCCAAAGGGTTTCCCTGCCGCAGCCCACAGAAGCTCCACGCCCAGCAGCGTTGCCAGGCGAGCTGCATGTTGTTCGCGCGCGACCACGCGAATCGGAAGAAATTGCAGCTTTATTTAACCGTCTTCGCAAAGACGCAAAACTGACAAAGGCAGATATCATGGCTGCTTTTGGCGAAAAGGCGTTCTTGCTGCTCAGATCTGGAAACCGCCTGGTAGGATTGCTTGCCTGGCAGGTAGAAAACCTGGTTGCGCGCACCACGGATATCCTGATCGATCCGGCGGTTTCAGCAAACCAGGCGCTTAAAGTGTTGACGGAGGAGATGGAGCGCGCCTCGCGCGATTTGCAATGTGAAGCCTCGTTGGTTTTTGTCCCTGCTGGTTTATTGGGTGACAATGGTCTTTGGGATGGTTTGGGATATCAGCAGCGATCACCGCAGAGCCTGGGCGTGCTTGCCTGGCAAGAAGCAGCTCAAGAATCGATGTTGCCTGGCGCAGTTTTATATTTCAAACAACTGCGGATCGACCGGGTATTGCGCCCAATCTAACCTGGAGCCTCTCGTCAAGAGAGGGAGTGTGTTGTGCCTGACCTGCTAAGCGAAATCATATTTATCTTCCAGAGGCTGACCTGGCTCAGCCTGGTGGATTTGTTCCTGGTCACCCTGATCTTCTTCGTTATTCTTTTAATAGTGCGCGATACACAGGCGATGATTTTATTGCGCGGGGTGATCTTATTAGTCATTTTGTTAAGCCTGCTTACCAGTCTGATCGAATTGCCAGCGTTTTCCTGGTTAATGTCCACCATGCTGCCTTCGTTGCTGCTGGCAATTCCGGTTATTTTTGCACCAGAGATCCGTCGAGGTTTAGAGCGCCTGGGGAGAGCCGGGAGCAGTCCTTTTTTCATTCAGCGTGATGAGCGTGCTCTCGAAGCCACGCGCCAAATGGTGAGAGCTCTGGTCACAGCGGTAGCCCGTTTATCTGCCAAAAGACATGGGGCGTTGATCGTGTTGCAGCGCAGCGAGAGTCTTGAAGAATATGCGCAAACGGGTGTAAGGTTAAATGCTCGTGTGACGCCTGAGTTGCTCTTACAGGTGTTTTACCCAAATACACCATTGCATGATGGCGCAGTCGTCATTGCTGGCGAAATGCTGGTAGCGGCTGCCTGTGTTATGCCTCTATCGTCCAGCGGCATCCTCAATCGCTCTCCAGACCGGCAAATGGGCTTGCGTCACCGGGCTGGGTTAGGAATTTCAGAAGCCAGTGACGCAGTAGCAGTGGTGGTATCGGAAGAGACAGGGCTAATTTCCATTGCTCACAGCGGGCGGATGATTCGTCGGCTCGACTCGGAAAGATTAGAGGGCATCCTGCTTGCATTTTATCAACCGGCTACCAGCGCAGGCGGAGTGTTGGATCTAATTCGTCATTTTTTTCATAGAGAACGGCAGCCAAACCGTCCGGAGTAATCGATTGTGAAAATTTTAAGGCGACTTTTACGAGACCTTCCCACTCTTCTGCTGGCAACCATCCTGGCGGTGGCAGTTTGGGTGTCGGCGGTTACTGCAGCCGATCCCCTGCAAGAACGAACCTACCCACGCACGGTTCCGGTAGAAATTATCGGTCAGGACCCGGCAATGGTTGTGACCAGCGGTGAACTTGCGCGGGTAACGTTGGTTCTTTCGGCTCCCCGCTCTGTTTGGGATCGACTGACTACCGATGAAAACCTGGTGCGCTGCCTGGTGGATTTATCTGCGCTGAAAAGCGGTACCCATACCGTTCCTGTTCAGCCCAAGGTAGGTATTCAACCGGCGCGGGTCATCTCATATTCACCGCAAAATCTATTGATTACCCTGGAGACTTTAATCACTCAGGAGTTTCCCGTTCGCTTAATTCGGCGCGGAGGAACAGCGATTGGATTCGACGCCGACACGCCCGTAATCAGTCAAAATTCGATTATGGTCAGCGGTCCAGAATCGCTGGTAAAACGAGTGAGTGAGGTGCGCGCGACATTAGATTTGAACCAGGCAACCAGCGACATCAACCGGGTTTTACTGCTTCAACCGATCGATTCCAATGGCAACCAGGTAGAGGGGTTAACATTGCGACCGGATCGCATTTCTGTAACTCAGAAGGTGGTGCAACGCGGCGGATACCGAACATTGGTCGTCAAAGTGACGGTTACCGGGCAATTGCCAAATGGATACAGGTTGTCCAATATATTTGCAATTCCTCCAACCGTAACCGTATTTTCGAGCGATCCCTCGCTAGTAGCCAATCTGCCAGGATATGTAGAGACGAATCCAGTCAACTTAACTGGTGCAAAAGATGACCTGGATACATATGTGCCGCTGCGGCTGCCCCCGAATATTTCGGTGGTGGGCGAAAGCATGGTGCAGGTTCAAGTTGGTATTGCTACGATTGATGGTTCTGTGACGCTGCCCAACATGCCCGTTGAGATTATTGGGGCAAGCCAGGATCAGATTGTGAAAATAGCACCTGAACGGGTGGATGTTATCATCTCTGGTCCGTTGCCTATTCTTGAGAAATTAACCCCCAGAGAGGTTCGGGTCGTTGTGGATGTTTCTGGTTTAACGGCTGGCAAGGTGCAGCGTACGCTGGTTGCTCGTCCTGACATTCGAGAGTTAAGAGTTGATTCGATTTTACCGGCTTCTGTTGAGGTATCGATTGTTCAAGTCACGCCAACCCCTCCACCGCTTGTCACTCCATCTGTGACGCCAACTCCCGCGCCTGCTGTTTCACCTACTCCGCGCCGATAGATCGAATTTTTGGAGAGATTATGAATAAACCTGTTGTTGCCCTGGTGGGGCGCCCCAATGTTGGGAAAAGTACCCTTTTTAATCGCCTGGCGGGAGAACCTTTGGCTATTGTCGATGACACGCCTGGTACCACCCGCGACCGCCTGTTTGCTTCTGCCGAGTGGAATAATCGTGGTTTTGATATCGTGGATACCGGGGGAATTGACCCTAGCGCCAGCAGCAGCAAGGAACCTTTGTCGATTGGATCTGCTGAATACATCCGTCAGATCCGAACCCAGGCAGAATTGGCGATTCGTGAAGCAGACGTTGTCTTATTGATAACCGACGCCATCAGTGGAGTGACCCCGGCAGACCGCGAAGTCGCAGAAATTTTGAGGCGCAACCAGGTGATCACAAATGGGATTGCTATTCCACCGGTTTTGTTGGTGGTTAATAAAGCCGATAGCGCAAATTTACGCGAATCGGCACGCGAGTTTTATGAACTGGGAATTGGCGAGCCATATCCAATTTCCGCCTTGCATGGGACTGGCACAGGGGACCTTTTGGATGCATTGGTGGCTTCTTTTCCACCAATGGATGAAGAGGAAGAAGATAAATCAGTCAAAATTGCGATAGTTGGAAAACCAAACGTTGGGAAATCCAGTTTGCTCAATCGCCTGGTGGGTCAAGAACGTTCAATTGTTTCTCCGATTGCAGGCACAACCCGGGATGCGGTTGATACGCATATCGAATACGATAATACTCCGATCACCTTGATCGATACCGCTGGAATACGGCGCAGGGGGAAGATTGAACCAGGAGTAGAAAAATTTAGCGTGATTCGTTCTTTACGTGCGATCGAGCGGTGCGATGTAGCGCTCTTGATGCTGGATGCTACCAGTGGGATCACCGCTCAAGATACACATATTGCTGGTTATATTCTGGAAGCCTGGAAAAGCGTTCTGGTGCTGGTGAATAAGTGGGACGCGGTTGAAAAAGACAGCTTTACGATGAACACGTATGAAGAAAAAATTCGCAATGAGCTTAATTTTATGCCGTATGTCCCCATTCTCTACCTATCTGCGAAGACCGGGCAACGGGTTGACCAGGTTCTGCCGAATGCCCTACGTATTCAAGAAGAACGGCTGGTGCATCTCAATACCTCGCAGCTAAACCTTGTTATCCGTGAAGCGCAAGCGATGCATGCTCCCTCAGGGCGCAGTGGACGTTCATTGCATATATACTATGCCACCCAGGTGCGGAGTGATCCGCCCACCTTCTTGCTATTTTGTAATGATCCATCGTTGGCGCATTTTTCCTATATGCGCTACCTCGAAAACGCTATCCGCCGGAAATACCCGTTTTCAGGTACGCCGATCCGGCTGGTGTTAAAACCCCGGCGTGAAAAATAAGCGGAATTGGTTTTTCGATAAAGTTTGAAACTGCTGGCTTGGCATTCCTTATCCGTCTGGCAGCGATATTCGAGAGTAGTTAGCGCAGGAAGGGCTCAGGAGCTGATCCTTGCGCGGCAGCCGAAGCGAACAGGACACACGAATCAGACCAATCAAATACTCCGCCAGCCCCTGGGTTGTAATCGAATGAGATAAAGAAAATACGCGACGATGTGCTTGCCCCTGGAACATTGGCTGCAACCTGGAGTGTATCCGCATTGGGGTCTGCAGCAAAAGTGGCGTAGCTTAGCGGCCACCAGTCGTTTAGGGTATTGATCCAGCCGTAAAGAATGGCAAAAATCTGAGAATTGATATTTGCCTGAAACGGGGGAGTGCCAGTTGCATCATATTCTATCACCAGCGCATAGTCAGCTCCCCGGTAATAAGAACGTGGATCGCCAGAGGCAGGATTATTATCAACATCAATAAACGCTCCCCACCAATATTCCATTGCTCCAATAGGGACGCCGGTGCGGTTGAAAGTCAGCAAGTTGGGTAAGTCGCGCAATTTAATGGTCGCGTTTACCTGGTTTGCATTAATTGAAGAAGTAAGGTTCGAAACATCGACGTGGGCAATGGCAGCATCATTCAATGAGTCCTGGATCACACCTCCAACCCGGCAGGAAACCGGAGGGGGGGGTGGGGTTCTGGTGGGAGTTGGAGCAGGTGTTGGAACCGGGGTTGGATTGGCAGGCGTTGAGGCTTCTTTATGAACAACCGGTAAATAGGTTCGAAAAGACCAGTTCGGGGGAATGATATCTTTATTGACCGCCTGGAGCACGGCGGCGGCATTTGCAATGCCAGCTCCACAGGTAGATGAAGTGCAGTTTGACCCATTTGGAAAAGGAGTCGCATTTGCTTGAAGAAACGATAACACCTCTGCCGGGGTCAAATCAGGCTTGAGTGCAAACATCAACGAGACAATGCCGGCAATATGGGGGGCAGCCATGCTGGTGCCATTATATGATTTATATGTAGGATTGCCGGGCGAAGTTTTTCCATCACTTACCGTAGATAAAATGCTGACACCTGGGGCGCTGATTTTAATCGCGCTGCCAAAATTGCTGAAATTTGCCCGGTTTCCATTTTGGTCAGTCGCAGCAACTGCAATGACGCCTTTGCAATTGGCTGGTGTAAATCCACTTGCGTCACTCGCACTGTTACCGGCTGCTACTGCCACCACCACCCCTTTCGCTGTAATTTCATCGATCGTCGTTTGATAAAGCGATGAACAGGCTCCGCTGCCGCCCAGGCTAAGGTTGATGACTTTTGCGGGGGTGGGGTTTGGGGGAATGCCCTGAACTGAAAGACCGGCAGCCCAGCGGATGCCATCGATAATATCCGAATCGTAACCGCCGCATTTTCCTAATACGCGCACTGGTAGTATTTTGGCAGCCCAATTAATACCGGCAATGCCGGTTGCGTTATTCGTTACTGCGGCTATCGTCCCGGCGACATGAGAACCATGCCAGGAGCTATCGGATGTGTATCCGCAGGAGTCTTGAGCAGTAACCCAATCCCCTGGATCAGAGGGATCCGAATCGCGTCCGTTTCCATCGTTTGCCACAAAAGGATCGGTAATAAAATCGTACCCCGGCAGGAGGCGACCAGATAAATCCGGGTGATTGGGTAAAATACCGGTATCTACCACCGCGATTACAGTATCGGCGCTGCCAGTGCTGATATCCCAGGCAGACGGCATGTTGATGCCATAGACACCGCTTGCAGGCGATTGTAGATCCCACTGGTCTGGAAAAAGGGGATCATCAGGGCTTTCGGCAATGTGACGGATAAAATCTGGTTCAGCAAAGATCACATCCTGGCTTTCCAATAATTGTTGGGCAATTTTTTGCACTTCTTCAACCGGTAACCGCGCTGGCAGGCGGATTACATATGCGCCGGTTGACATCAATCGTTTATATTGCAAATTGGTGCCCACTGTTTTACTCATGCTGGGAAGTCGTTGTATCATCTGTTCTTCCAGCCGATTTTCTGGCAGGGGAGATTTCTGCAATGGCGTTTGGATTCGTACTATAATTTGATCGGTGATTGGAGCAGGTTGGGATGCGCGTAATGGTTGACTTGCTGGCTGGGATACTAAGGTCAGGTTGGCGGGATTGACCGGACTTGTCCGGGCAGGATCACCTGTTGGTGCAGAAGAGGATGCGCCGGGTGTGCATGCGACAATCCATAAAATTAAAATTAACCCAATCGAAACAATGTGAGGGTTCTTTCGCATGTGCATACCACCATTATACAGACTTTACAGAAAATAACAGGTAGTATTCAAGCGGGTTTACAACTTTCTTAGTCATTTTTAACGAGTCGATCTATAATAAATCGAAAGGAGATATGGTTTGAATTCTTCAATAGCTGAAGACCGTGCTGTTGAGATTGCCAGGAAAGCGCTCCAGGCGGGCGATAAAGTGTTTGCCCGGCAAATGCTGGCGAAATTATTAACCAGCAATCCAAAGTTGACCTCTGCCTGGGTTTTGATGGCGCAAACTGTTGACCTGGAAGCCCAAAAACTGGATTGCTGGCGCCGGGTGCTGGCTCTTGAACCGGATCATCCAGAAGCTCTACAGGCATTGGGATTGGCAATTGTTCCAGAGTCAACTGTTGCCCCTCTTCCTTCATTAACAAAAGATGTCAATCCCCCCCATAATCGAACAGATTTGCCGATCGAAACCTCGCCTCTTTCACAGCAGCATCCATTGGAATCAGCATCAAGTGAAAAACCACAGAATTCAGCCGCTAAAGATGCATCCAGGCGCGTTTCTCCTCCCTTGACCAAAGAAGAAGCCCGCCGCCGCATTCGCACAGCTACTCTTCCGCCTCGATGGGGGACAGTTTTGTTGATTTTGTTAGGGTTTCTGCTGTTGACATCTTTAGGGATTTTCGTAGGAGGCAGCATCTGGTTTTTTAGAAATCTTCCGGTTTATCAACCATTCCTGTCAGCCGGGCAAATAGCGCAATTTGCGATTCAGATGGCTTTTCCTTTGGGTCTGATGGTCGTGGGATTCATTGGAACGATCATCACCAGCCTTGGATTATATAACACGGTCGCTGGTCAGCAAGAAGCCTGGCGGCTGAATAGTTCGGATAATGTGGTTGATGCGACGGTGGTGGATGCCTGGATCGAGACTCCTGAAGAGACTGAATCGCGCATCACCTCATATTGGGTGGCTTATCAATTTGAAATGGGTTTGCTGCATGGGGGAGTCGAACGCTTTACGATCAAAGAGCGAATCTCTGAACCGGTGTTTATCCGATTGGAGATAGGCGCCAGGGTTCCTGTGCGGTTTTTGATTGAAAATCCGCGAATATGTCGCTTGAATTTTAAGACATTTTAAGTCAACAGGCTTAATTGAACAGGAGGTCTGCGCCCATCCAGCAAAATGAACGGGGCAGCGCGATTGGCTCGGATACCAAGCTTTCTTAAGTCGTCGAGTGAGCGTAAATGGTGTTGACGACGCGCTTTCAGGATCGAATATGCGCCGCGTGGACCAATGCCTGGGATGCGGAGCAATTGTTCTTTTTCGGCGCGATTGATTTCAATGGGGGAATGAGTCAGGTGGTTACGCGCCCATCCTAATTTCGGGTCAATCTCTAATGGCAGATCTCCCGCTGTGGAGAAAGGCATCTCCTCCATGCTAAAGCCATAATCGCGTAATAAAAAGGATGCCTGGTAAAGGCGGTTAACCCGCCAGGGATTGACCGGAGGAAGGTTCTCAAACGGGGTGCGGGGGAGTGGGGTAAAACCAGAAAAATATCCCCGCGCCAAACGAAATTGTTGATGGAGTTTCTCTAAGGTTTGGAGTAATTCCAGGTCTGATTCTCCCGCTGCGCCAACGACAAATTGAGTTGTTGAAGATGGCCAACGACCCTTCCAGGTGCGATAAGGGTTTGATCGTTGGCGAATGTCCTCAATCCACTTCAGGGGTTCGAGAAGCTCATTAAAGAATAATTTTTGTGGAGCGAGCAGCGACAGACGGAGGCTGTTTGGCGCTTCAAGGTTGACGGATACCCGATCAGCCAGCTGCATCCCGCGTTCAACCTGAGATTTCTCGCAGCCCGGCATGATTTTTAAATGCAAATACCCCTGGTACCTGTATTTGTTGCGAAGAACCTCAGCGGTTTCAATCAAACGATCCTGAGTTCGCAGCCCGCTCCCGGCAATTCCTGAACTGATGAATGCACCCTGGATGATTTTTTGTGCGGTTAATTCGACAATTAATCGAGCCATTTCATCTGGTGTAAAACTTACCCGCCGGCAATCCCGCCCGGAGCGCATTCCGCAGTAATTGCAGTTCCTTTCACAAACAGAAGTAAGCACCGATTTGAGAATCGGTGTTCTTTTTCCATTGGGCAGACAAGCCATTTGGATCGGGAGAGAATAGGGATAGGCTGGCTTGGATTGAGGTGATACCGGTTGACAAGAAGGGACAGCGCTGTTGATCGAGTCATCCACCTCAACCAGCGGGTCCTGCGCGATAATGGTTAATTTTTCATAACCGTCCACATCCCTATTATAGAACTTATTTTCTGATTAAGTCAATATTAATTTGAAAATTGATAAATGACTTTGCCAGCATGGCATCCGCTATCAACAAGCGGTTATGCCGGTGGGTAATTTATCTCTGTCAACAGGGCTTTGATCTTCTCTTCCGTTGCTGGAGCGGTAAAGGCGATGACTGCTTGTTTTTTATCAACCCACGCTTCCACCGAAGTCACCCCTTCGAGTTCGCTTAGTTCCGTTTTAATCGTGTGAACGCAGTGGTGGCAGCTGATTCCAGGGATCGAATAGGTTATCGTATTTATTGAATTCGTTTTATTTTCCATGATGGTTTTCCTTCTCAGAGAATTTTCCTTATGTGGTTGCATGTGAGTTCAGGTATCTTTTCACTTACTCGAACTAATAATTAATTCATAGACTATTGATTTCGGCTAAATAGTATAACAGAAATATGAGTTTGTCAATCAGAATTGTAAAGTATTTGATTATACTCAGTCTCTTACCTGGTTTTCACTCGATCTCCATGGGAACAGCATAGCGCGAATCCTGATTTTAAGGTATGCTTAACCACAAGGCAACCTTAACCGGGCACAATACAGATTTGATTACTCCAGGAGGATGCTGTGATTAAAGAAACAGTCAAGGAAGCTGAAATGCGTATGAAGGGCGCCTTACAAGCCCTTGAAGATAATTTAGCGACCATTCGCACCGGGCGCGCCAGTCCAACCCTGGTGGAACGGTTACAAATTGATTATTATGGTGTGCCGACCCCTTTGGTGCAGCTTGCCAGCACGAGTGTGCCTGAACCTCGTTCTTTGCTTATCCGTCCATTTGATGCTGCCTCTCTCAAGGCAATCGAACGAGCAATCCTGGCTTCGGACCTGGGTCTGACACCAAATAATGATGGAAAAGCCATCCGCCTGAATCTGCCGCCTCTTACCGAAGAGCGCCGCCGGGATTTGGTGAAGGTGGTTCACAATCGTTTGGAAGATGCCCGCGTAGCTGTCCGCAATATCCGGAGGGATTTGGTGAAAGATTTGCGTGAATTTGAGCACGAGAAGTTAATTTCAGAAGACGATTTGAAGAAAGGGGAAGAAGAACTACAAAAATTAACGGATCAATTCATTCAACAAATCGACCAGGCAGGTGAAAAGAAACAGAAGGAGATAATGGAGGTCTGATCCTTCTAAATTATATGTCAGAAGTCAATGTAAGTTTAAATCTAAAAATCCCTCAGCATGTTGCCATCATCATGGATGGCAATGGTCGCTGGGCTGCAAAGCGAAATTTACCGCGGGTGGCGGGGCATCGGGCTGGGACAGAAAATTTACGCCGGGTGATCCGTGCCTGCGTTGAATTTGGCATCAAATATCTCACCATTTATGCCTTCTCAACTGAAAATTGGGGAAGACCAAAAGCTGAAATAGATGGGTTAATGCATATCTTTGAGGAGGTGATCGATCGTGAGTTAAATGAACTCCATCAAGAGGGAGTTCAATTGCGCCACCTGGGTTCACCGAATCGCCTGAATCCGTCTTTGCGGGAGAAGGTTCGAGATGCGATTGAATTAACCCGTAACAATACGCGCCTGGTTGTGTGTGTCGCCTTTAATTATGGGGGAAGGGATGAGGTGGTTTGCGCGATCCGCCAAATGCTGAAAGATGGTGTTAAGCCTGAAGATGTTAATGAAGATTTGGTCAGCCAATACCTTTTTACTTCTGGTGTTCCTGATCCTGACTTAATAATTCGAACTTCAGGTGAAATGCGGATCAGTAACTTCTTAATCTGGCAAGGAGCCTACTCGGAATTATATGTTACCCCAACATACTGGCCCGATTTCGATAAGGACGAATTGTATAAAGCGATTGTGTCATTTTCCCAGCGAGATCGACGGTATGGTCGATTGTCTATAAATTGCGATCCGATGCCTGAATAAGCTTTTCCCACATGCTTAAACAACGCTTGATTGTTGCTATCCTTCTGATACCAATCGTGGTTGGATTGGTGGTAATGGGAGGATGGTATTTTACTTTGCTTGTGCTGATTTTATTTGGAACGGCTGCCTGGGAATTTTCTAAAATATTTCATCAAGGTGGATATAATCCTTCAACCGAGTTGTTGGTTGGGGGAGTGATTGCGGTGATCCTGGCTCAGCACTTGATTAAACACCAGGACTATTTGTTGTTGAGCCTGGCTGCATTAGGCGCGATGATGGTAGCCATTGTGCAATATGAGCGCGGAACGCAACATACCGCGCTCAATTTCTGTATCACCCTGGGTGGAATTTTTTATCTCGGAATAACGGGCAGTTATTTTATTGCTCTGCGCAACCTGCCGGAAGGTATGTGGTGGGTGTTGATCATTCTACCGGCAGTCTGGTTAGCGGATGCAGGAGCATATATGGTGGGAAGGCGTTTTGGACGCCATAAGCTTTCAAAACGGGTGAGCCCGAAAAAGAGCTGGGAGGGATATTTTGCCGGGATTATTACCGGCTCTTTAGCTACTGCCTTGTTGGCTGCGCTTTGGGGCTTGAGGAGTGAGATGATTTCCGCTCAACACGGTTTGGTCCTGGGGCTGGCAATTTCGATTATCTCTCCAATTGGCGACCTTGCAGAAAGTATGCTAAAGCGAGAATTTGGTTTGAAGGATTCGAGTAATCTTCTTCCGGGTCATGGGGGATTTCTTGACCGGATCGACTCGTGGATTGTTGCAGTACCAGTTGGTTATTATATAATTATCTGGTTTTGGAGTTAGCATACAGGAAAGGAGGAATTATGGCAGAGGATCGTAACAGACCAACACGAAATCTGGCGCTGGATTTAGTGCGGGCGACCGAAGCGGCTGCCCTTTCTGCAGGCAGGATGGTGGGAAGGGGCAACCGTGAGCAAGTCGATCAGGCTGCAGTGGATGCCATGCGGTTTATGCTCAATACCATAGAGATGGATGGTGTGGTGGTCATCGGAGAGGGCGAAAAAGACGAAGCTCCGATGTTGTATAACGGTGAGCATTTAGGAACGGGAAACCCGCCGCTGGTTGATATAGCGGTTGACCCCATTGATGGCACACGCGGGGTTGCGATGGGGCGGCAAAATTCAATCGCAACGGTCGCACTTGCGCCACGCGGGACAATGTTCAACCCTGGACCGTTCCTGTATATGTCGAAAATTGCCGTCGGACCAGAAGCCAAAGATGTGATTGATATCAACGAGTCGGTTGAGGAGAATCTCAATCGAATTGCCGAGGCAAAGGGCGCTAAAGTGAAGGATCTGACTGTGGTGATATTGGATCGACCACGCCATGAGCAGATTATCCAGGAAATTCGCGAGTGCAATGGCAGCCGCATTTTCTTAATCCCAGATGGCGATGTCGCTGGTGCGATGATGACCTGCCTGCCAGAGACTGGCATTGATGTGTTGCTGGGAATTGGAGGAACGCCAGAAGGGGTGCTGGCAGCCTGCGCGATGCGCTGCCTGGGTGGCACGATCCAGGGCAAGCTGGTGCCGCGCAATGCCCGCGAATTAGAGCTGGCGCGTCAGATGAACATCGATTTCGACCGCGTATTAACAATGGATGATCTGGTTGCATCCGACGATGTTTTTTTTGCAGCCACTGGTGTAACAAATGGTGAATTGTTGCGGGGAGTGCAATATTTTTCGCACGGGGCGCGCACCGATAGTCTGGTCATGCGCAGCCTGACAGGGACAGTGCGGCGCATCACCGCCACCCACCGCCTTGAAAAATTAACACGCATATCAAGTATAGAGTATTAAGGTTTTAGAAAACACTTCCGAAAACGCAACTTCGGAAGTGTTTTCTAAGCGGCAAGATTTTTCTATCGACTTGGCGGCAGTTTTCTTATTTCGTCTTATTTATTTCTTCCTGTAGTTTGTTCTTTACCGTTTCAAAGTCTAATGATTTTTGTGAGCAGAAATCTTTGATGGTCATCCCAGGTGCTGGGATTGGTCCGCCGATGATTTCTTCAATTACGGATTTGGACACTCCCCAATTTTGCACATCGCTGAAGGTTGTTTTGCCTTTGATGATTTTATCGGTTTCTACCACTTCAGTTTTTGAGCTGCCAGGAGTTAATTGGATTGGATTCGAGCTTGGTAATGTCGGACTGGGCGGCTGCGCTTCAGTCATGCTGGTCATAACCCGGTGGGCTTCCAGGTAAGTGAGCTGCTCAGGGGTCAGGTTGGCTTTTTGTTTTAGAATATCAACAGCAACAGAAGGAAGGTAGATATCATCTGTAACAGAAAAAGGCAAGCCTTTATAAAGTGCGACAAAATACCGCACGGATGTTGTGCCGATTTCTTTGCCTTGGGCTGCAAGCGCTGCAAATTGAGTCTCAAGATTCTTAACCTGATAGGTTGAGGGATCGATATTGGATGGAATTTCAAATGCATTTTTCAAGTCTGTTATGGGAATATCAAATGCTTTTTGGATATCGCCAAATGTATAGGAACCGCGAATATCTGCCGGATTAGCCTGCCCGGCAAATTCACCGTCCTTGAATGTGGCTGGTTGTTTTGTAGAAGAGGTATTCCAGGCGCCAACCGCGCTGCTGAACAGGATACCAGCAAATAAAATAACCAAAACCAGAATCCCTAAAGGTTTTGATGTCAGTTTCATTGTAAACCTCCAGCACGGAATTCAACTGTATGAGCGACCGGGCATACAGCTTCAGAAGTACATTCCAGACAGCTAATACATTGATGATCGCGGACGGTTTTTACAGCACTGACATGGATGTTCATCGGGCATGTTTTATTACAGGCTCCATCCAGCTTGCACAGAGATTCGCTGCGGTGAATACTGAAGATCCGGAACAGGTTGAATATTCCTAAAACCGCACCATAAGGACAGGCATATTTGCACCATGGGCGTTCAACGAAGAGCGATGCTGCCAGGGTGAGGATCAGGATTAGAATACCACCGATTGCTATTTCGCTGCTCCAAAAATTGAAAAGGGCAAAGTAAGGGTCTACATCCGCAAAAATTAGTTTTCCTGTTACAGCGGTCATGTAAATAACCCATGCTAAAACCAGATACCTGCTATAGCGAAGCCAGCGATCAATTTTTTCTGGTACGAAGTGGTTGTACTTTCGGCGAGTGAAGATTTTGGTTCCAAGTCTCCCTGCCAGTTCCTGGATGGTTCCTAACGGACATACCCACCCACAGAAGACCGGTCCGAATAGCAGGGCTAGCAAGAAACCGATTCCCATTAATACAAAAGATGAATCGTGAATTTTTTGAACATAGGTGCCAGCGGTGAGCACTTGATAAATGCTGACCACCCCGCCAAAAGGACAAAGGGCATGCAGAGAAGCATTGGACAACAGTGGGATCTGCATTCCGGTTTCTGACAGGGTTTTATTAATTGCAATCAATGCGATTAAAATAAAGAAAAAAGCCTGAATGACTTTGCGAAACCAGATATTGCTGATGCGTATCCTTCCAAATAACTTGATCGGTTTTGCCTTTTTTTCTCTTTCGACAAACATATCATTCTCCATATTTAAATAAATTGACGGTACACTCTTATCCTACCTGCTGCTTGTGAACAGGCTCTGAAGAATTTATGTAAAAATGATGAAGATTATTCGAATCAAAAACAGCCTGCTAAGGCTGTTTGGTTTTGGAATTAGGGCTACATGAATGAAATTATGCAGACTTCTTGTCGTTGATCCATTTCATAAGGCGAGGCGCAATGGTTTTATAAATGGGGCAGCGATCATAGATTGCGCTGAAAAACAGAATAGCTGAAGCAGCATAGAGTATTGCGCCAGGCGGATTTGATAATCCGAGGAAAAACAGTACAGCGGACAATCCAAGCCGCAAGATTCGATCTGCCAGGTTTAGTGAATAGGCAGGTTTCTTCCCCTCGATCGCAGCGGTAAATAATGCCCGCAGGTTTGTTTCGCTTTGAGCGCCGGTACTGCGAAATAACTCTTTGCCTTCTTGAAAAACAAGGAAAGCGGGAATCCCCATTACCTTCAGGTCTCGCGCAAGTTCAGGGTTATCATCGACATTGATTTTCCACACGTCAACTTTCGATTGAAATTCACTTTTAACTTTATTCAGGGAAGGTTCCATCATTCGGCATGGACCGCACCAGGGCGCCCACAAGTCAAGGATCACGGGGCGCGGATTCGAAGATATTTTGTGCATGAGTGATTCACGGTCCATTTTCAATGTCTCTCCAGTTAAGTGTTTTCAATTATTTGATGCTGGAAGGTCGGAAAAGTTACATCCCATGTGGAAGGTCTGGAGGATTTTCCTTGCAATGGTCTAGAGCGTCTTTGAGACGCGCAAAAATCTCGGATCGGCGTTCCTGGGGAATGGAGCGCATTCCCGCTTGGTGGTAAATTTGTATGGTCTGTTTGGTCGATTCAAGCACCACCTGGCAGTTATGGCAGGTTTCCAGGTGTTTTCGCACTTCTGTCAATAGTTCTGCTTCCAGGTCGTTATCGATGTATTCAGAAAGATAAGTCAGCAATTCTTCGCATTTCATCCCTGCACTCCTTTGGATAATCGTTCTGTAAAGTAGCCTGACAATTGCTCTCGTAATGCCAACCGCGCCCGATGAAGACGTACTTTGACTGCTCCAGGCGAAAGACGCAATATTTCAGCAGTCTCTTCCGTAGAAAGGTCTTCGATATCCCGCAACAAAAAGACCACCCGCAGTGATTCGGGGAGTTTCTGAATGGCTTCCTCCAAAATCTGGCGGATTTCTTTATCAGAGAGCAAATCATCTGGCGACCAGCGCCAGTCGATCAATGCCTGTGGCGAAAAGGAAAAGCCTTCTTCTTCTGAGAAATCTTCCTCGGGCAATGGGTCTGGCTGTTTACGGCGAAGACGTTCCTGGGAGAAGTTGTAGGCAATGCGATACATCCAGGTGCCTAATTTTGATCGTCCTTCAAATTCCTGAATGTGGGTCATAACGGCTAAAAATGTATCCTGGAGAACATCCTCTGCTGCGGCTGGATCACCTAACAGGCTAAGCGCCAGGCGGTAAATGGGATCAGCATATAACTCGAATAACTCTTCCAGGGCTGCATCGGGCTGGTCCGACTTCAGCGTGTTCAACAGGTGAGAGTCATCCGGCATCGTCTTTCTCCTTTAGATGGTAGATATTGATCATGGTTACATCCTGCCAAACGATCGAAAAAAGGGAATGAGAGGTTCTTGAAATTCAGACATGAGTTCGGGCGCAAAGATTTTTGTGATCATGTAAGCATTTTTTGCGTGCGCCACAGGCGCACGTAAAGACAGATAGCAATACCATTTTCCAAATTTTTCTCCAAATGACGACACTATTCGAAAACAATGAAGTGGATCAGGCTATTTCGTCAGTTTCCCTTTATCAGCAGCGTCAGCATTGGCTTTGGCGGCTAAACGGTCAGCCGCCATTTCTTCGACCGTTTTGGTATGCAGGCGGGCTGCCCCTGGCGTCTGGATCAATTTAACCCGCCTGCCAGATCGTTCCGCCTCAGCCAGGCGCGCTCTCGCGGCGGGAATCTCACTGGCATATTGCGGCAGCCATTGCGCCTGGGCTGCCAGCATTTCATCCGTCATCTGCCACACTTCTTCGGGGTTGCACACAGCGCCCACTAGCGGGTCATGCAGCATGGCTTGTTTAAGCAGCGTCACATCACCCCGCACGGCTGCCTCAACGCTCATTTCTTGCACCCGTACCGATGCCGCACAGGTCGCTGCACACGCCAGCGGCAGCGCCCCTACGACCGGCACATGAATACCCGTGCGGTCAACATAAGCAGGAATCTCTACAATACAACCATTCGGCAGGTTTGTGATATGCCCTTGATTGACCACATTGAAATGTCCCCGATAGGTTCGCCCGGTCTCCAATGCTTCAATTATATAAGATCCGTGTTCCTCACTGCGTTGATATGCTGCCAGATCGAGCGCTGGTTCCTTCAACCAATTGGGAAAGTCTGTTTCAAACCAGTTACGCCCCTCTGTACAAACCCGCAAATAGCCGCCTGTCTCGCCGTGAATCCAGGAAGACAGGTCGATCCACTGCATAATTTCATCGGTGCGCTTGCGGTACCATGGCACGTACTCGCTCAGATGCCCATTCGATTCGGTGCTGTAATAACCAAATCGGCGCAGCACATCGATGCGGACTTTCTCAGTACGGGAATAGGTCGGATGGTTCTCGAATAATTCTAATAATTTTGGAAGCATGTTGAAACCATTCCATTCAACATGGATAAACCAGGTCTGATGATTCAACCCGGCGGCGATCACATGCACATCGCGCCGATGCAGTCTGGCATCTTCTGGCAACAACCCTTGACTTTTAGCCCAGCGCTCGACACAATCGGTGATCTGCCAGTGCGCCCCCTGCACGCCGTGACACAAACCGATCGTCTTTACCCCCCCGTACTGATTGCATGCCCAGGTGTTCATTGCCATCGGGTTCGAGTAATTCAAGAACAACACATCCGGTTTTGCCACTTCGCGGATATCCTTGCAAAAATCCAGCATGGCGGCAATGGTGCGCTGCCCATACATGATTCCACCCGCGCATAATGTGTCCCCCACGCATTGGTCGACTCCATATTTCAATGGAATATCGATATCCAGTTGAAACGCTTCCAACCCACCCTGGCGAATCATACAGATCACGTAATCGCTGTCTGCAATGGCAGCCCGGCGGTCGAGGGTTGACTCGATACGGGCGGGAACGCAGCTGCCGTCAATATCGCGTTGGCAAAGCTGGGTGACCATGTTCAAGTTTTGCCCGGATATGTCTGTAAATGCAAAAGTCGTGTCCCGTAATTCAGGTACCATCAAGATGTCGCGCATCAGGCGCCGTGTAAAACCGATCGATCCTGCTCCAATCATTGCAATTTTTAATGCCATACCATCTCCCTGCAAAATTGAAAAATGAATAATTGACCGAAGACTGCTAAAATTGTATCACTTTCCCTTGTTTGGCAATTTGTTTACGGTGTCACGCCGCGCAGGTACAGAAACCACATGCCGCCGAAGTAAAACAGCACCAACACCAGGGCATCTGCTTCTATCAAAAACAACCTCTTTTCTAATCTTGCCAGGTTGCCGATCAAACCCAAACCGGTCATCAACAGCCCTAACATGCCAATCAGCAGAAATGATTCGTCAATCACCCCAAGAAATAACCCTTCGGTATAAAAAATATCGGTCAGACCGACTGCAAACATATTAAACATCAGTTCGGGATAAGTCGTTTTTTGAGGTGTTTTGCGCGGCAACGCCGCGCAAAACACCTCAAAAAACGGTACTTTTCCACTATCCCGAACTCAGGTTATTAAACATATTGCTGCCGAATAAATTGCCGATCGCCATGTCGCTTGCGCCGATCTTTAAGGCTGCCAGCGTCGTAACCAACTCCGGCAAAGAAGTGACGATTGCCACCAGGGTCGAACCCACAAACGTCGCACCGAGACCGGTTGTTTCCGCAATTATTGAACTGACCCTCACCATCCAGGGAGTAATTACCACCAACCCCGCCGCGGCGAGGGCAAAGCCAAGGAACCCATTCCATAAGGAAGGAAAATTATCCGGGATCACATCCACAGTAGTCAATTTTGCAGGGGATGAACTTGATTGAATCAGCCACAAAGCGATAAGGTAGCCTGCCATAATCGCCAGGCTGTCCAAGCCCACCCAACCGATATGTGCCGGGATGCGCGCCATGATAAAAAAGACGACCATGCCGATCATGAAAACTGCCAGGCTGCCAGATAGTGCATGTTTCAAGGCAGATTTTCGCAGGATGCGCTCCTGTTGGCTGGCAAAATCTAATATTGCCAAAATGACCATATTAAACATGTTGCTGCCCATCAGGTTCCCGGCTGCCAGGTTGGGGATACCCTGAGCCAGCGAACTGATCGTCGTTAACACTTCGGGAAGAGACGTTGCTCCGGCTAATAATAGAACACCAATAAACATTCCCCCCAGCCCGGTGCGCATGGCAATCACATCGCCATACCTGGCAAGTTGAATCGCGATAAACACGATCAGGGCTGAGCTGATGAAAAACTCAATCCATATCATAAATCAGTTCCTCCAGGGCTACTGGTAAGATTTTTTCAAGCCTTTTCCTGTTGTCAAAGGAAATGCAGTAAAAATTCCTGTATTTGGCTTTTCCAGGTCGCCAATGACCTCTTCAACCGCTGCCAGGCATTTTGCCACCATTTCTTGATCAGGCACGACGGTCATTATTGTCACATTGCCTGTTTCCTGCACACTTGAACCGCTGAAAACATACCGCATCGGCACACGGACTTTTTTCCGGCTGTGAATTCCGGTTGATTCTATTAAGGTAGCCCCTTTCACCCCTGCTTTTTCCCAGGCGGCTAATAGTTGATCCAGGCGGTCAGGATCGTGCAGCACAAAAATAATCATAAACATTTTCACCTCTTTTCCTGGTTGCACAATCAGGATAGATCAGGTTTGATTATCGAGGATACCCTGCTTGATTCAACCCACCCCGTTAATTGCACCTGAGCCAGGTAACTATACCAATAAATAAATCGCCGGTCAAATCTATGAACCGATGCAATCCTATTCGCACGAATAGAAAAAGTATGCAGGATAATCTTGGAAACTATTATACGAGCGCTTTTGTGAGCCACCTGCGGTGAACACCTGCGGTGAACTCTTCGGTTTGCCAAAGGTGCATAGAAAGACAAGCGGGAAAGTCAATGCCTGGAGAAAGAAATTGGAAATTCGGATAAATTGATGTATAATCGGGATGTCGCCTGCCCTCGTAGCTCAATTGGACAGAGTGCCTGACTTCGAATCAGTAGGTTCGGGGTTCGAGTCCCCGCGGGGGCGCCAGATGTGGGGGAATACCGCTTGCTTAACCACCAGGTATGGTGGTTAAGGGTTTTAAAGGGCAAACCCCATAATTTTTGGCGCAATTTGGGGCAATTTTTATCGAATCGGTAAACGATTTTTTACTCAATAGACGTTTATTTCCCGTATATCGGGGGCAGACATAATCAAGTACGCCATCATTCCAACTTATCAGAGTGGCTGCCTGTCCATTCATCATCGATATTTGCCGGAGCAGGTGAAACCAGCGGTGTATTTGGGGGGGACCCAAATTGATGTCTTGCGTCAGAACGTTACGCCCTGCCGGGCATTGGTTGATTCATACAAACGGTTGAATGAAAGGGATTAAAGCGCCAAGTTAAATATGAGCTGCTATCTTCCAGCGTGTAGCAAGCCGGGCAATCAGCAAAGCGAATGAAATAGCAGCCAGGGGAACCGACAAGCAGGATAAACCGACCAGATCCGAAAGCACGCCGACCTGAGGAAGATCCGGGAAAACCAAAGCGGCAAAAAACCAAACCAGAGCAAATCCTGGCAACAAGGTCAGCCTGGCTAAAAAACCAATCAAGAAAAAACAAGAGCCGTTTCATTAAGGTTATATTCCCTTTCGGGCATTTATCGATTCGTACGATTTCTGCTTTTTGGGTCATCATTCCTCCTGATCTGGGGGTAAAAATACTAACCCGTTTTTCAAGCAAAAACCTATGCCGAAGACCATTCCAAACAGGAAGAAGGTTGTGAAGGGTTTTGGAAATCTTTCTGATAAATTTAATATCTCATGCCACTGTTGGTTAATGTGGTTTATATCATCCGAATACTTTCTAAGGATTACCTCCATTGTAAATGAAGATAACATATCCCAACTCCAGGTCCAATCTGATTCGGATGATTTTATTTTTTGGTATTGTGATAGATCATCAAGTTTATAGGCTTTTAAAATTGTTTTTGTCCCAAGGTCGATTGTTTCAAGGTAGTCTTTTTTAAATTTATTAATTCTTGATGTGACATCATTATTATTATTGTTCATTGTTTATCTCCGTTAACCATCAAATGTACAGACTCCTTTTCTAGTAATCCAGCTAGTTGTAGCTGCCTTGCAGCGATAAAAAAAAGGACGGTCTTAATGCCCTTTCGGGCATTTATTGATTCGTACGCAACGTCAATCGTTGACGTTGCTGTGCAGGTCGATCTGTCTTAATGCCCTTTCGGGCATTTATTGATTCGTACAGAATACACCTGTCTGATACTGGACAAGGAATAAATCGGTCTTAATGCCCTTTCGGGCATTTATTGATTCGTACCGTATATCAGAAGGCAACTAGAAAAAGATTGATGTCTGGAACGTCTTAATGCCCTTCCGGGCATTTATTGATTCGTACGGCAAGTCATTTACGAGTTCGGCGATTCCTCCCGGGGGTCTTAATGCCCTTCCGGGCATTTATTGATTCGTACAAAAAAGAGAGGAATTCGTATGAGAGAATACGAATTTGTCTTAATGCCCTTCCGGGCATTTATTGATTCGTACGCGCTCCTGGTAGTTATAACTATCGACCATCCAATCGTCTTAATGCCCTTTCGGGCATTTATTGATTCGTACAGATCAAGATGCTGGCTTTCCCACTAAATAAAAAAAAGGTCTTAATGCCCTTTCGGGCATTTATTGATTCGTACTTAAAAAACTAAATAAGCATAAGCCTGATAGTCGGAATGCCACGTCTTAATGCCCTTTCGGGCATTTATTGATTCGTACTAATCGCCGCGGGCAAGGTGGCGGAGTATGTCCGCTACCGTCTTAATGCCCTTTCGGGCATTTATTGATTCGTACAAAATCCAAAAGTTAGATTATTGCAAGGATTATCTAGAAAGTCTTAATGCCCTTTCGGGCATTTATTGATTCGTACGTCGTCAGCGATGCCGATATAGATTGGGATTGGGAGTCTTAATGCCCTTTCGGGCATTTATTGATTCGTACATTGATTTGACCAATTCCGCGCCGCCTCTGCCAGGGGGTCTTAATGCCCTTTCGGGCATTTATTGATTCGTACGCGGGGAAGGCTCTCAAACCTCACACCCGCGGAGCGGTCTTAATGCCCTTTCGGGCATTTATTGATTCGTACTCAATACTGATACCGATTGGGACTGGGAGTAGCCACCAGTCTTAATGCCCTTTCGGGCATTTATTGATTCGTACATGCGCCGCCTAATATCACGACCAGAGTGCCGATAGTCTTAATGCCCTTTCGGGCATTTATTGATTCGTACGTAAATGCGGGGATAAGTACTTTGTCATCTCGGGAGGTCTTAATGCCCTTTCGGGCATTTATTGATTCGTACGGTTTTATGGCGATTGTAAATAGATCGCCCTACAAAGTCTTAATGCCCTTTCGGGCATTTATTGATTCGTACCCAATCGGCGGTGAGGTACGAGAGATGTGCTCCTCGTCTTAATGCCCTTTCGGGCATTTATTGATTCGTACCCGCGCGAGGGTCTGGACCCGACGCCGAAGCAGTTGTCTTAATGCCCTTTCGGGCATTTATTGATTCGTACTGACATCGATGCGTTTTGTGACAAGTACGAAATCGGTCTTAATGCCCTTTCGGGCATTTATTGATTCGTACAAGCGTTCGTTTTGGGGTACCACGCAGCCAATTTTATGTCTTAATGCCCTTTCGGGCATTTATTGATTCGTACCGGTAACGCGGGCGGTTGCGCCGAGCGTTGGCTGATAGTCTTAATGCCCTTTCGGGCATTTATTGATTCGTACTTAGTGTCCATGGTTCGCCATAATCTACGTCAAATTTGTCTTAATGCCCTTTCGGGCATTTATTGATTCGTACATATTCTGCGCGGGATGAAAGACGCACTTCCAAAGGTCTTAATGCCCTTTCGGGCATTTATTGATTCGTACCTGGCTAAATTTCGACTTAAAATAATCGTTATCCGGGTCTTAATGCCCTTTCGGGCATTTATTGATTCGTACCGTTTCTAGTTTCGGTTACGACAAAATCCCTGCCGGTGGTCTTAATGCCCTTTCGGGCATTTATTGATTCGTACCGTTTTCGTGTGCTTGGCGTGAGCGCGGTCGGTTTCGGTCTTAATGCCCTTTCGGGCATTTATTGATTCGTACTTGCGAATATCAATTCGCGCGGGGATGACCGTCCATTTCGTCTTAATGCCCTTTCGGGCATTTATTGATTCGTACAAGCGGAGGCGTTAGGGTTATGGCAGAGAGACGGTCTTAATGCCCTTTCGGGCATTTATTGATTCGTACTTTTCGGTTAAATCGGTCAATAATTCGGAGGTTAGTCTTAATGCCCTTTCGGGCATTTATTGATTCGTACATATTTTTTCATTTTCTCCGCTAATTTGCGATAGAAGTCTTAATGCCCTTTCGGGCATTTATTGATTCGTACCAATTGTAAAAATAGCCGCTCCCCGATACCGTGTTTTGACGTCTTAATGCCCTTTCGGGCATTTATTGATTCGTACTCGTCGCATGTCGTTTTCCTCTCGCTCGAAAGAGCGAAGAGGGTCTTAATGCCCTTTCGGGCATTTATTGATTCGTACAGGATGACGACGTCAGTAGCAGCGGCATGGTACGAGAAGTCTTAATGCCCTTTCGGGCATTTATTGATTCGTACTCCAAGAGCGCGTCCGCTAAAAGACCATCCTGATGTCTTAATGCCCTTTCGGGCATTTATTGATTCGTACTAAGCGGGGCGGTGTGCTTGGGTTACCCTTGTAAGGTGTCTTAATGCCCTTTCGGGCATTTATTGATTCGTACGGAAGAGAAACGCGGGTTTGTGGCACTGACATGGGTCTTAATGCCCTTTCGGGCATTTATTGATTCGTACATTTTTTGGCTTTGTGCATTACTAAGTTATATATTCTATAAGTCTTAATGCCCTTTCGGGCATTTATTGATTCGTACGCCTATGACTGGTTTTATCTTCGTTACGGGTGAAGTCTTAATGCCCTTTCGGGCATTTATTGATTCGTACAAACGAATTAGGGATCGGAGGTTTTTTGGGTTAGTCTTAATGCCCTTTCGGGCATTTATTGATTCGTACCGTCTTCTTTGATCTGCACCATATCGTACGAAGAAGGTCTTAATGCCCTTTCGGGCATTTATTGATTCGTACGGGGGGAAGGAAACGCGGGTTTGTGGCATTTGGCAGTCTTAATGCCCTTTCGGGCATTTATTGATTCGTACATAAAGTGCTTGTCTTCGATATTTCGCGTGTCATAAGTCTTAATGCCCTTTCGGGCATTTATTGATTCGTACTGGCGGATTGACTGCCGCCCGACGACCGATGTTGAGTCTTAATGCCCTTTCGGGCATTTATTGATTCGTACATAATTACGGGATGGCGATCGTTACTTCCACCGACTGTCTTAATGCCCTTTCGGGCATTTATTGATTCGTACCGCCCGTAATACCTCAGAACGCTTTAACCGCTGGTGAATCGTCTTAATGCCCTTTCGGGCATTTATTGATTCGTACTCATTGTTCCGTATGATATGGCAGACGCGGACATCCGTCTTAATGCCCTTTCGGGCATTTATTGATTCGTACTGATGGGGAAGAACAGCATACGATGGATTATTCTGAATAAGTCTTAATGCCCTTTCGGGCATTTATTGATTCGTACATTATAAACCATCCAATTCAATGGGAGTAAATAAAGTAATGTCTTAATGCCCTTTCGGGCATTTATTGATTCGTACACCGATAAGCGCCTTCCCACCAGGTTTCTTCCTGCCTTCAGTACACATATTCAAAATCCACCGAGCTTGATCATAACACATCTTTTGCAAAATTGCTGCCAATTTTTCCTCCTTCCGCTGAGGATTCGCTCCACAAGCGAAATTTTCGCGCACCCCCCCTCCATTTTGGGAGATTTTGCGTCTTTTGTAGAGGGGGGGTGCGCACAATGTTTTAATCTTTCTCCACACCGCCTCAGACGATCATGACGCCAGGCGGCTGGGTGATCTTGCCAGCGCCGTGCGCCGCAATTTTGGCGCGGCACTCTTCGCACAGGCGGTAAACGCGCAGGCTGTCTTCCTTGCTGTCCATCACTTTTTTGCTGCGCGCGGTCAGCTTTTCCATCTCGGCGGGGGTGAGGTAGGCTTCGAACACGCTGCCCTGCACCCGCTCGCCCAGCGATTCCATCAGTTTGGCGATCCTGGCGCGCCGCTTATCATCAGCGATGTCGTAAGCGAGGATGTAAAAGCTGCGCGCTCCAGGCAGCCTGCCGGTGGTTGAACCAGGCGCGGCGGCTGGAACGCTTTTGGGATCTATCATACGCAACTCTCCTTCACATGATACCTTCGGCGCCCGGCAGCGCCTGTTCACCGATGCTTGCAGGACAAAACGGCTAGCGGAACCCCATGCCGGTGTAACCGGCTTCTCCGCTCTGCACCCGCTGCGCCACCTGGCGCGCCTGCTCTACCAGGCACTGGCGCAGCGGAAACTGCATACCGCGCAGCGGATGGGTGATTTTCAGTTCCATGCGCTGCGCATAGGCTGCCAAAAAGCGCTTTTTGCCGTTTTCGCTCAACACCACCGGGCGTTCGGGCGGACCGGGTGAGAAATCTGAGGGGGTGAGCTGCCCGCCGCGGCAGCACCACAGTACCACGCCGTCGATCACCGGGCGGAACTCTTCCATCAGGTCAAGCGCGGCAGCCGGGCGGTTATAGACCACCTCGTGCAGAAAACCGGCGTAGGGATCGAGACCGGCGGTCTGCACGGCGCCGCTGGCAGCCTGCGCCAGCAGGGTGTAGCCGAGCGAGAGCAGCACGTTAACCGGGTCGGCGGGAGGGCGGCGGCTGCGGTCGTGGAAGTTCCAGGCGGGGTCGAAGAGCCGGCGCAGCCCGCCAAAGTAGGCGGCGGTGGCGGCGCCTTCTAACCCGCGCAGCGAAGAGAGCGCGGTTTTGGCATCCACCTGGCGGGCAAATTCAGCCAGGCGCTCGATCGTCTCTGCCAGAACGGGGTCGCTTTCCTCGCGGTTGTGGCGCTGCAGCAGATTGCGCTGGTTCTCGATTTTGGCGCGCACGAAGCCCTTCGCCATCGCCAAAACAAAAGCGGGTTGGTCGAGGCGGCTGTACTGTGCCCGGCGCAGCGGGATGTGCGGGGTGAGCGGTCCCGCCAGCCTGCCGCGGTAGTCGCCGTCGGCGGTAAGAAAGATCACGTCGATACCCTGGTCGAGCAGCAAGCCGATGGCGGGGGTCGTGAGCCCCACGTTACCGAAGAGCGCCAGCTCATCGACATGCCCGATCGGCACGCTGAGCAGCTCTACCGGCGGCTCAACCTGTTCATCCATCACCCGCAGCCGCCGGTTCTCAATGCGGATGCGGGCTTGTTGTTTGGTGACATATACAGGGGGCATAGCTTCCTTTCGGGAAAAGACCCTGAAGGTTTTTTAACACCTGCGGGGTCTGGTTTTTTTCCATCCCGCTCCGGGGCGACGAACTCTCGGGCGGGCATGCGGTTGTTAAGGTTCTATCGAGAGGCGGCGCGCAGGCGGAAATGAAAAGCTCAACCCATTTCCCCACAGATACAAAAACACTCCGCGCCCAGTGGTTATTCCTCCTCTGCCAGCAGCTCTTCGCACTGCCCCAATCCCATGCTGGTGCCTGCGCCCACGCCCGAGAAACGCGCAAACCCCGCCAGGGTGTGCAGGATGCCCATCCAGTAGCGGTCGTAGGTGAGAGCGGTGTAGGTGGCATCCCCCACCGCGCCGATGCGCACGCCGCCGCCTTTCAGCTCGGCGCGGCGGCTGGAGAGGTTGAAGCGGCTGAGCGCCAGGCACTCGGCGGCGTAGCGGCGGAACTCAGCCGGGAAAGCCAGGGGGGCAAAGCTGTTCCAGCGCTCGAGCAGGCTGCCAAAGACCAGGTCGGGCAGGGGCAGGGGCTGGGTGCGCTCTTGTGAGTGAAAGGCGGTGGGGCTGAGAAAACGCAGGCTCACGCGGCGCGGGGGAGCGGCGGCGGAGACGAGGCGCGCGGCTGCCAGGTCTTGAAAGCTGGCGGGTTGCAGCTGCGCCTGCTCGATGCGGAACGGCAGGTAATCGAGTTCAACCTGCGCGCCGGGGCACAGCGCGCCTTGCGGCGCAGCGGTTTGGATCAACACAGCGCACAGTTGCTCGCCGAGGCTGGTGAAGCGCAGCGTGTAGCGCAGGTCAGGGACGGGCAGCCCCTGCGCAAAGCGCCCGAGCAGGTTTGAGACGGTGAAAGGGCGGGGGGCGCTTTCGCCGTGTAGCTGCTCCGCCAGGGGGGCATCCAGGCAGCGCACTGCATCCAGCAGCAAGGCGTGGGCAGCCCTGCCCCACCAGCGCGGTGTGCCGCCGCGCGGGGTTTTCTCCTCTGCTGCTGGCAGGGGAGTGAGCGTGAGGGTGAGCGCCAGCAGGTCAACGGGGGGCATAGCGGGTCTTGCGCGCCTTTTCGCGCACGGTGTTGAGGGGCAGGATTTCGGCGACTTCGAAGCGCGGCGGCAGGGTATCGGGCGCGGGGCGCAGGCGGAGGACGGGGGGGAAGTAGCCCATGCGCCCGTGCAGCTCCGCCAGCAGCAGGGCGGCGATGAAATTGAGCGAGGGCAGGTTGACCAGCAATGGCTCGCTCTGCCAGGCGGTCTCATCGAGCGGAATGCTGCGCATGAGGGTATCGAACTGGGGCAGGAAGGGCTCTTGATGCTCGAAGGAGACCGGGATATCGACGACGCGCGAGATGGGCTGGCGGGTCAGCGCCTCTGCCTGGCTGATCTGCTCGGCGGTAATGGGGTGTGAGAAGTTGAGGAGGATCATAAAATAACCATTTACAATCCTGGCTTCTGCCCGCGCGGGGATAGATTTTCGCGCACGGTTTGAGCGAGGCGGTGAGAGTCATCAGGAGAGAGGCTGCCGCTGCCGTCGTAATTGGGCAGCTCGATAATGGTAATGCCGCGGGCTTCTGCCAGCTTTTTGTGTTGAGGTCCGACCTGCCGCCCATTGATCAAAAATCGGGCGGTGTAAGTGCCCAGGTACTCGCGCCCGGTTGCCATGGCAAGCTGGTCGAGACCGCGCTTGACCGATTCGCCTTTGGCATCTCCGGTCTTAATTTCGGCGATGCCCACCTGGTTGCCCAGTCGGACGACCAGGTCAATCTCGAGTTGATCCGCCACGCCTTCAGGGCGAACACCGGCTTTGACTTCAAAGCCTTGCTGCTCGAGGGCGTGGTAAATTGCCGATTCGAACTTTCCGCCTGCGTCAAGCTGCCGGGTATCGGGGTCGAGGTGAAAACCCGTATAGCGAACATCCGGCAGGTGGGCTTTTAGATACAGGTCAATCGTCAAGAGTTCGGGGATGTCGATGGGCTTAGTAGTGGATAATGTCTCTTTGACATAACAATAGGTGTATAAGCGGCTGCGGCGGTTCTCGCTTTCGAGATACATAAAGAGATCTTCATATTTTATGGCTATGAGCGTGGCAGCAACCGCCATGAGCTTGGTGCCGCCAGAGATATTGTAAACCGGACGAAGATAATCGCTGGTGATCTCTTTAAGGCTCTTTATGATATTGTCCAGGATATATGGTGAACCTTTGAGTTCCACCATGCGGGCATTTGGCAAAATGCGCGCCAGCCGCCTTGCAACTGGGGCAGTGAGAGAGGTATGAACCAGCAAGTGTTCTGGGAATTGATAGTACAACCCGGGCAGCAAAACCGGGATCGGCTGTTCTCCAACCAGGGAGACCATCACCGGCTCGTTTGAAACGGTGATGACGTCGTCATCGGAAGGGGGCGGGGTGGTTGTCATGTTAATATCTCCTGATATTCAACAAAAGAAAAGGAATCATTCGTTACCTTTCATTGGTAAATCAAATAGAATTTCTGCATATTCACAGATTTGCTTTTTCAGGCTATCAGGGTTTCCTGGTTCTTCCCGTTTCGCCGCGTGGACAATATCGTTTCTAACACGTGTCAGATCGGGCCAAAGCTGCAGAACGATATTGATTTTTGGGACATTTCCAAGAAATACGGATTGGTAATCGTTTGCGGCTTGTCTTGATTTGCGATATTCAGCCGCTTCTGATCCTAACAACGAAGTGGTTACTTCTCTGGCATTGGATGATAACAGTTGGGTTTGACCGAGATGCGCCATTACCCAGCTCAGCAGCCATTCGCGCGCCACTGAGACAGCCTGTACCCACAACTCCCGTTCTATGAACCAGGCTATCATCGCACGCTCAATCCGCAGCGTCTCCCATAAACTGTCAGGATTTTTGGGATCGGTGTGCGCCAAAGGCAGGTAAGTATCCACAACCGATTTCAGTAAAATAGAAAATGGTTGAGCGGCAGGGGAACGCATTAATATTTCGCGGGTTTTTTCCACCCTTTCTGGCAGGCTGGCAATACTCTGCATGGAATTATAGGGACGGATGAGCTGCAAAGATTGTGAGATATCTTTCAGCGTTCCTGCCAGGTTGCCAAGATATCCTACTTGCTCTAACAATTCGTGGCTGCCCCCCGTATTCAGCGCCAGTATCTTTCGCTGCTCTAGAACCAACGCCGCCAGGTAGCGCGAGTCGCCGGTGCGGTTAAAGCGGTCAGCGGCAGCCGACCATTCGAGCAGCGTGAGCATGGGAGAAAGGTCAAAGACGGGGGTTTTGCCCGGTGAGACCTGCACGCCCACGTCATAAGCGCCGTAGAGGACGGCTTTGAGGCGAATGTTCAACCCCAGCTTGAGGAACGCCGCCGCCAGCAAGCCGAGCAGCGGGAAAGAGCGCAGCCCGTGAGTGATATCCAGCGCCATCTCGTCTGTTGGATCGACACTGCGGCAGAGCTGGTCAAAAACCTGCCATAATTCCTGCTCGTTTTTGCCCAGCGGCACAGGCACGGTGTTGGGGACGATGCCAGGCGGAAACGAGTGCTTGAGATCGGTAAACAATTCAGATTGGGCGGCTTCTTCGGTCAAAAAGATTGTCACCTTATCCGCCTGCAAGAAGCGGCAGGCAGCCGCCGGGGCAAAGCGCGAAGTCACCTCCTGCCCCTGGAAGGTGTAGGTGGTTTCCCTGTAATTGGCAACGCCGAAAAAGGTGAGGAGGTGCATAGTTTCTCCTAATGTTACAAACCTCAAAGGATAATAAAGCCTTTGAGTTTATTTTTATCATCGAGGAGTCAGCTCGATCAACATCCACCCCAAAGGAGCAGCGGGGGCGGCAACACCGTTAATCACCCGCATTGCTGCGCGGCGTGAGCGTGGGAAAGGATCACCCGGGCGGCGCGGAGGAGAATTCGGACCTGCTTTGTGCAGGCGAAAATCTCGCACCAGCTGCTCAAAAAGATTTTTATCAGCCTGTAAGTGCGTCCAAAACGTTGTACCATCCCATCCGGTGCCCCAGCCCAACTGCAGCAGCGCCTGGTTAGATTCCACCCGGGCGTCTGCCAGCCTGGCATAAAATCCCGCGATGGATTCACAGCCGTCTGCACTAGCAAACCAGGCAGCCAAGTGGCGGATGCGTGCCAGGCTGTGGCGATGCACCCGTGGAAGCAATTCGTCTATCCAATGACGGCGGTTATTAAAACCAAGCTGCCGTTCCGCCATGTCTGAAAAAAGATGATCGTCAATGTGCAATGAGCCTGTAAATACACTGTCTGCGCTCACCGCCTCCAGCTCAACTGGAGACGCATGGCTGCGTTTTGTCAGCACCTGGGCATTAACCACCACCAGCCGCGCCCCAGCTTTGGGGCTGCCTGTGCAGTCGGATACCTGCAGCGCGCGCAGCAGGTCGTGATTGGGATCAGGACCAAACAGCTTGCGCTCGAGGGGCTGACCCGCCCAGCTGCGGCTGCGTCCGATGGCAGCGCGGTCTAACCGGGGATTCACTTCTTTCCAACCGCACCATGCCAGCGCGGTGCGCATCGCGCCTTTCAGGGAGGATCCGGGAATATACGGACAATCGTATACATCCTTCAAAAAAGAACGCAGCTCAGAATAGGTTTTTCCAGAGCGTGGCATCCCAGCCAGGCTGTAGCGAAAGAAATTCGGTTGATTCAGATCACTCTCTTTCAACAATTCCCCCGGGGTCGGATACATTCCATTAGAACCAGGACGAATGCGCTCATTGTAAGCTTCCAAAATAGCGTCCACATTCAATCGATAAGTGCGGCGCTGAAAAACAATATAATCAAAACCCTGTCTGAGCACATCTCCATCCCCAATATGAATTGGGGTGAGGGTGTTAAGTTTTAGCGAATAGGTGGACATGCGAATCTCTCCTATGATGCAGTGGTAAATCCTGCCGCCAGCGCGCAGCCGTTGCGCCATACGGGGTGACCAAGCGGCTGTTTCTGACCATAAACAGGCTGCACGTCAGCAACCATGCCGGGTACCGCGCGATTAACCGGTCCAAATACAGATCCCTCAACCAACATGTTCACATTGCGCCGTCGCTCAGCCGGTTTGACTGGTAAATCAATCCAACCGCCCACGTTTTCCACTGCATAAGCAGCCCGCTGGTCCAGCAGGGCGACCTGGTCTTCTGGGTGAGGCAGGTAGCGGCTGAGCGACACCCAGCAGGTTCCAGTCGGGTCGGGCAGGTCTAACGTGCCTCCCGGTTCGATGGTCGCTGCCCCGAAGCCTCCCGATCGGTCGCCGCCTAAACCGGCATCTGCCAGTTCTTTAAGCAAAGACGCCAGTTGCTGATCGAGCCCATCCGGTTCATCTACCCAGCGCACTCCAAACCACAGACCGCATCCATCTGAAAACGTAGTTCTGCCGGTGAAATATAAGGTGGATTTGAAATGAATCCGGTCAATTGTGACCCTGGGTCGTTGTTCAATCTTCCAGATTGGGCTCAGACCATCCCGCAAAGTATTCGGTAATTCTGGCAGCTCGTTTCGTGTTACCAACACCTGCCCGTCCTGAAAAACAACGCTTTTCTCCAGGAGTTTTTGCAGCGACTCACCTGCCAACAGACTGGTGAATCCTTCCTGTGACACGTACTTTACCTTTTTCAGGAGTTTGTAATTTTCGGAACCTGCATTTGACTGGGCGCGCACGGTGCGCAGGGGAGTGGGGAAAAGGCGCACCTCTCCTGCCCTTGGAAAAGTTGATGAAAGAACCAGGGCTGGCGGATCTTTTAGAAAATAGCTCATCCAGGTTTTCACATTGGATTCCCCTCCCAGGGTGGCACAACGAACAGTGAGGGCTGAAAACAAGCTGTCAGAGGTAAAGCTGGTAGCGCTTTCTTCCTGCTCAAGACCTCGCCTGCCAAAGTGAAAACCAGGTCCAGATATATTCCACGTATCAACACGCATAGTGGCTACTCCTTTGGAATGATATGCTTCACCCAGGCGATCAGATCGTTAATATCTTGTTCCAATTGATACAAGGATTCATAAGGGGGACGAAAATCCTGTTTTTGGCTGTAATTTTTACTGGATCGTGCCGACACCGCGATCTGCCCAAATTCAATTTTGCCGCTTCCACGTGAGCCGTACCCTCCCAGATAGTCATCTTCCAGCAACTGCATGCCGTCAATCACATAACGCAGGCGTTGGATATCAGCGTCTGAGTATATTGAAAAAACCAGCTCAGCCGGTCCGAAAACAGTCCCTGCAGGTACCCGCTCCAGGTTTCGCGGAGTGGCAGCGCTGGTCACCCGGTCTATCGCGACCTCGGTTTTTAATTCCGTGTAATCAAGGTCGGTATGCGCCTGTTCCAGCGCTTGTTTACTTGCCTTCGTCATGGGTGTATCGCGCACCACCAGCAAGGTTGGACCAGTCGCTTCGACTTCACCTGGAACACCGAAAATGTGACAAACCGGGCATCCTCCTTTAGCGTCATACTCCAGACTGGTTTTGCAGGTGTGAATCCGCACCTGTTGACCGATGGGATTGTTTTGGTGAAGCCCCAGCGATTTTTCAAGCAGCGAGCGCATTTTGCCGCGCAGGCTGGAACCTGGGATATACGGTGTGTTGCTAAGGGGATCCCGAATGACGGTGTTATCCACCCCGCCAATTTCCATTCCTGTTGAAGATCCTCCGATATGTAATCCTGTCAGGGCTTTAATCTGGCAGGTTATAAACACACGTCCGCGTAACGTAATAATGTCGCTCATGATTTCCTCCTTTTATCAATTTTTTCCACCCAATGCGCGGTGATACGCAAGGATCGCTTCGAATAAATCCACAAAACGCCGGAAAGCGTTATCTTTTTTGCTTTCGGGAGCCTTTTCCACCTCATCAACCGCCTCTGAGAGAACCTCTTTCAGCCGGTAGACGCTCTGAATACGGGCAGCCTGGTATGCCAGTTTTGGCTTCAGCATCAGCAGTCGCCGCAGCGCGTCTGCCCGGCGGGTTCCCCACAACGCTTCGATCTGCCGCACTTCGGTAAAAATGGTACGAATCTGTCCACGGGTCAGGTTATTACTGACCAGCACCTGCGCTACCGTCTGCGCAAACTCGACCAGCTCTTTGCCGCTTTCGTCGGCTGTCATAATGGTATGAATCGTCATTTTTTCCTCCTAAAAAATTATTGCTTCTTTTCCATTTTCTAGTAGCAGATCCTGGAAGAGATTAATTACTTTTCTTGTATGATTTAAATTTAGGTCCTGCGAACCAATATGAATAAGTATATTTTCTTTATCATATTCATATTTTTCAAATCCATACTCCGCCGCCAGATATTTACCAAATAAATCGCAGTAATAATGATAAATCCGTGCATTTTCGGTAGATTTACGAATAAACCCAATATGATAATTCCATTCTAGTGTCTTTCTTTGAATTAAACTTCTTTCCATACAATACACATAATTAAAATAATCATGTTGCCAGTCCTTCCAACAGATATTTTTTAAGTCACTCCTCGAATCCATCGCCAGATTTTTAACCTCGGACAAAAAATCTAGTTGTCGATTAATTTCTTCATCTTCTATATAGTCAATTACGGTTTTTATAACGATTGCCAGGCGTGGAAAAGAATAAAATGATTGTTCCTCATGAATTTCTCGAGATTCCAGGTCATTAGCCAATTGAGACTCATCACCAAGAATTTCATCATTCACAATTACTGGAAGTTCTTTATCACCCTTAGGCAAAGCCAAATCTTGAGTATCAGGTTGTACAGCAACTCGAGAAATATCTTGAGTTGGTTTATCTTGATAAGATTTTTGGATAAATGACATAAAAAAGGCATTTAGTGCACGATAACTAATTAAAACTTCGAAAATATCTGGGTTTTCTTCAAGCCAATTTTCAATTGCTGTCTGAAAATTTTCAGGTAGATCATTTATTTCAGATTGGATCCTTCTATTGATATAACATTTAATTTCTTCTCTCGATGGTTTAGAAATGACAATTCGCTTATATTCATTAATTCCTTCAATAGAGTATTCACGAGAAGAAATCACAACACTGACATTCTGTGGTAAATTATTGATCCAGGTTCTAATAAATGGTCCGCCTTGCGGATTTCTAATCTCATCGATTGCATCAAGACAAATAACCCATTTACTTCCAGGAATTCTAAATAATTTTTGTAGAGAAATATTTTCTGGACGCGATAAGATATTGGAGATACGATGACCTATCTGTTCCTGAATATCATGCTGGCTCTCAATCGTTGTTCGTAAACTAAAATATATAGGGATGGGGAAAAAAGGTATACATTCCAATAAATCAATTTCATCGATAAAATCTTCATTGCTTTCGACACCAATGCCGAAATATGGATTTTGTGTCAACGTAGAGAAATTATGTTGGCTGGCAAGGAAATAAATAAACCAAAAAAGCAATATTGATTTGCCGCTTCCGGGTTCACCGGTAATGATAATAATTTTTTCCCCGCTGGAATAAAGATTTTTCAAACATAGTAGAGCATCATCCCCATTAGAATTATTGCATCTCAGGTTAACCATCGAAGGAGATGTGGAAAAATTTTCAAAATCACCGGTCAAGTGATAATGGATTAACCTTTGCCACTCATTGGAAGATAAATATTCTGCTTCAGATCGGGATAACAAGTTTTGATTGGCGTGTGGGTTCGAAATATAAACACAAGACGAATTTTTCCGTACAAACACGGTATTTACAGGGAAACTTTTAAACTTCTTTTTTAAGAAAAATGGGTTTTCTGAAAATGTTGGATGGATAATCAAATAAGAAATAAATACACCGTCTACTACCCCATATTCTAAGGAAAAATTTGGAGTTTCGGGACCGATCCATTGTTCGGCGAAACAACTGAAATTTTTCTCAACATATTCTGTTTGTATGTGATGAATATTATGTTGAGCAAATATTTCTGGATTAACAGGATTTTTTGTCAAAGTTTGATTACGTACATCACACAATTTTCTTGGTTGGCTTTCTTCATCCACTCCAAAAACAATATAGCACGGTTTTCCTGTTCTCCGCGCCACATTTGCAAAAGCAATTAAATCTTTGGCAATTTCTCCTTTTTGCTCATCATTTTCACAAGAATAAAGACGACTTTTAAAATCCAATCGTGGTCCTTCGTTCCACGACTCCACAAACTTCTTTATCAAACCAGGGTTGAAGTTTTTCGATTTATCCATTCCCTTTTTTCCGAATCAATAACTGCGCCCAGCGTGAAGCAGTACCCCACTGGTCGATATTCTCATTAAATGGTTTGACCGCCTCGTAAATTTTTTCCAGCTCATTTTTCAAGGTCGCATTTTCTTTTTGTTTTTCAATCATACGTTTCAATTGGTAATGTCCTATCCATATCCACCTGCCCCATACAGGGCGCTTACTGCGGCTGGCTTTCTTTTCTTCCAGCTGCGCCAGCCACTGCAGGTTCTGCAACAGGCTGTGTGGGCAGTCTTTACGTTCTATTAATTCCACCAAATGCTGCTGCTTTTGTGCCAGTGACTTAAATACGTCCCACTTCCAGGCTTTACCCAAAAAAGAAAATGCAGCTTTTCCTGGCTGGTCTTTTGCCTGATCTAAAGCTTCCTTTGCATCTTCTGCCGCCTGGTAAACGGGGTATTTGCCGTGGATAAACGCCATCCCGCCGCTGATGTGCAGGTCAGGGTTGCCGCAGGTGTAGCGGATAAACTCATCCGAGATTTTTTGAGCCAGTCTGGGCACAATGTGCCAGGGGGCAATTAGAAACAGGTCATCCCCACCGGAATAAACAGCATAAATCAAATCCGACTCTTGTTCGCAGATTCGCTTCACCCAGCCCTCGAAAAATAGGGAAATTTGAAAGCTCAACGAAGACACGCGCGCCAAAGTAGCGATGCGTGTGTCGTTCCTGGAGAATCCATTCTTAAACAACATCCCCAGGTTATCAACATCCATGCGCAATACACCTAATCGCGGAATCCCTTTTGCATCTTTTTGTAGAGAATCAAATGTCTTTGGGCGGAATCCTCCTCCCAAATCTTCACCTGGAATCTGGTTCACCATGTAATGCAACCAGCGCGATTCTGGAAAAATTCCCGCCTTGGGCCATCCCTGGATAGGGTCATCCAATGCCCAAGCCACACACCGTTCCTTGCTGCTAAGATCTGGCTCTGGTGTGAGGTGGTTGTGTTCTTTGCTGATGAATTGGATTCCCATTCCAAGTTCTGCCAGGGCATCCGCTGCGCTACCTGGCTGGCGCATTTCAGGTTCACCCAGGAACAGACGGATGAACCTGGCGCGAGGAAGATTCCTTCCCAGGCTATCACCAAATGAACGGCATAAATCACAAATGCGACCTCCCTCCTCGGAATCTAATGCCTGAATTCCTTCTTTTTCTTCACCGCAAACCGAGCAGGACTTTTCTCTGTTTCCGCCTGATGGGGATGGTTTAAACACCATGTTGTACATATCCTGTCCTAGTTCCTGGTACCTGCGTTGCTTGGCTAAACTTAATTCGGCATGCATTGAATCCCAATAACCAGGAAATTCTCCAATGCGGAACCCGCTCGCTGGCACTTCGGTTGCTCCTAATGCTAAATACAGGCTGATGCCATGATGTCGAAGCAGTTTCAAGGTTATTTCTTGTCGCAGATCCGGTATTTTTTCTTTTGCTGAAAGTGGTGCAAGCAGGTAAAAGTGACCTCCACCTGAGTAAATCACATTGGTGTAGGGAATACCCAGTTTACGCAGGGTGTACCGGAGAACCGCTTCGGTCAGGAGTTGAAGATAAAGCGACCTCCCTCGCAGAGTCCGTGCCGCTCCTCGCGCGGAGAGCATATAAATAAATGATTGGATACCGGATATATCTCCACCCATCAGCAGTGCGACAGGCTCATCCAAAAGCTTAAGCTCTTCTTTATTTGCTTTGCCTGAAAAAGATTTCCAAACCACATCCAGTAATTGGTTGATGTTTTCGCTGGATTTCTCCTGCAAGCAAACTGCCAAAGCAGCGGTCATACGCGAATGGTCGTACAGGGATACATCCGGTAGGGAATGATAATAGGCAGATGGAACACACCAGGTATATTGCTGAAATCCAGACATGAGATTTTCAAGGTAGGTTTCTGGGTCTGGACTATCCTGCCGTGCGCATGCCTCAAGATTTTTCGCAAGGTTTTCGTAGGCTGCCCTTGCGTAAGAATCTTCGATTGGGTTGGCAGGAAAGATACTCTGGTCTGTTAACCCTAATTTTGAAAGGGGAAAATATTGATAATCAAGCTTTCTCCGTTCCAGGTGTGCTCCAATACGGTTGAAGATTGATACAAGCTGCCGCGGAGGCTTACTGCCTTTCTCTTCAGGCAACTCGTCTGCTCTTTCGCCAGCGCTTAATTTATCTGCCAGGGCAATCAATATGCTCAGGCTTTTATCGCCAGCTTGAGATTTTTGAGGTTGGTGATGATATGCACCGTGACCAGCTATCCGACGGATCGGTATACTTTTTATGAAATCTAGCGACCAGGCAGCATGCACGGGTTGCCCTTCTGTTGGAGTATCCGATGGCGCGCGCCAAGGATCGTCCTTTGCTCGTTGCACTACCTTCCCCACATCGTGGAGCAGCCCTGCCAATGCGGCAGCAAATACTTTTTCTTCCATGTATCCTCCTTCCTCAACATCTCTGTCCGCCTGCCGGGCTGCCCATCGGCTGCATCCCCCTCGATCAACCCGGCGGCAGACGATGATAGAATATCTTAAATCACCCCGCCTGTCATGAGGGATTCCCCTCATTTTGCTGGAAAGAAATGTACAACTGCAGCAGACGGATGAGCTGCCAGCGGTTGACGCTCTCCAGCTCCCAGTGATCTGCTGCCTTGATATAGGCTGAGCCCAGGTGGCGCTCGATCGTGCGCCGCGAGAGCGATAGCCGCGCTGCAAGTTCGGGGTCGCTCAAGCCCTCGCGTGCCAGCAGTTCCACCACCCGCCGCTCTGCGCCGGTCAACGAACCCAGCAAGAACGTCCGTGCGGCATCTACCTGCTCGTCGAGGCGTAGGGCGCGGATGCGCTGCACCGCCTCGAAAGGATCATCCACCCGCGTCAACCCGCGCCAGGCGGGCGATACCTCGCTCCACAAGATCACCGGGATCGCCGCCAGGCTGACTTCGTCTGCCGGGCTGGGGTGCAGCCGCTTGCTGGCAAGGAAATCCCCGCTCGAAAAGAGATGCCATAACCGGTCTTCTTCATCGAAGAGCATCTGCGCCGCCGCCATGCCAAACACCGCCATCGTCTTGCGCCCCCCGGCAATCGAAAGGTGCACCCGGCATCCTGCCTCCTTGCAGCGCAGAATCTCCTGGTAGAGCAGACGAAAGACCGCCTGGGTCGCTTGGGGTGAATCAACATCCTCAAAAGCGCGTCCATCCGCACCGATCACCGGAGCAAATCGCACCAACAGACCGCCAGCATAAGACGCATCGCTCAACGCTTCTCTTAATACCTGCACTGCCCGCTCCACCGCGGATCCGCTGGCATGGGTGTGGATGACACACACCTGCTCAATACGCTCACCCTGCCCACGCAGCAAATCCAAGGCAGCCGTAACCACCTGCGGCTCAGATCCCAGGGTGGCAATCAATGCTGAAACCATCATACAATCGACCTCGCCTGCGCCATTTCCCTCCCAACCTGATTGACGATTATTTTATTATATAAAAAAAACCGTCACAGATTGCATGAAAACGCCATGAATCCGGCGAAATTCATCAAGATGTTGTGAGGGCAGGAAAGGTCGGGTACGAAACCATCTGTCTCAACGAAAGCGGGGGTGGTGGCACTTTAGGGGAGCATAACGTGGTTCGCGCAACAATATCAGAAAGAGAAGCGGGGACGAATACACCTTGCGATCAATGAATGGGGTGTGGATACGGATGCGAATCAGAACATCGGCTTGCGCCATGGTTAAATTGAGGTATAATTCGCAAACTCTGGAAGTTGTCTAGACAAGACAACGGCTTAGAGAAAGGTAAGTGTAGACTGGTTGAAATGATTGTTCGCAAGGCAGGTTCAATTTTAGATATATCGTGGTTAATGTTGAATGAAAAGAACACCAGAAAATCGGTTTTGGTGTTTTAATTGTGAAAGTTTTATCGGTTCCACATTCGAAGCGTCTAACTTAATCCACAGGAATAGGATCGGGAAGTATTCCCGACAGGCAGTTTTAATTTATTCTAAAAAAGGATACGGATTATGGCTGTATTGACCTACGACCAGGCGATTAATCAAATTGGGTTTGGCAAATTCCAGGTGCGCTTGATGATCGTATGCGGCTTGGGATGGGCGGCTGACGCAATGGAAGTGTTGTTAATTTCTTTCGCGCTGCCTGCCATTGGAGCGGAATGGGGTCTCACAAATGCTCAAAAAGGACTGCTGGGGACAGCGATTTTCCTCGGTATGCTGGCAGGCGCATGGGTGTGGGGCAGGTTAAGCGATGTGGCGGGGCGGAAGATCGGTTTTATCAGCACTGTCGGCATCGACTCTTTTTTCGGGTTGCTTTCCGCATTTGCTCCAAGTTTCGGCTGGCTGGTGGGCTTGCGCGCATTGACAGGTTTTGGCGTGGGCGGAACACTGCCGGTAGATTACAGCATCTTTGCTGAATATCTACCGGCGCAAAAACGAGGTCGTTACCTGGTGCTGCTGGAAGCGTTTTGGGCGCTGGGGGCGGTTTTGGCTGCTGGTTTAGCCTGGTTGATCGTGCCTACCCTGGGATGGCGCTGGCTGTTGGGCATCTCAGCCGTGCCGGGGATCCTGATCTTTTTCATCCGCCGCTATGTGCCCGAATCACCGCGCTATCTGATGGTCAAGGGGAAGACCCAGCAGGCGCAGCAGGTGTTGCAGCAGGTTGCGAAGGAGAATGGGGTAAACATGCCAGAGTTCAGCCTGGCTCCATTGGCGCCCGTAACACGGAAATCTAGCATTGCTGACCTGTGGCGTCCTGAATTGCGCCGCACCACTTTGCTGCTATGGGTGGTGTGGTTTATGATCTCGCTGGGATATTATGGGGTTTTTACCTGGCTGCCAAATTACTTTAGGGCGGGTGGTCTGGCGTTGCTGCCGGTGTACCAAAATTCGTTCATCTTAGCGTTGGCGCAGCTGCCAGGTTACTTCTCAGCCGCCTACCTGGTGGAGCGCTGGGGCAGGCGGCGCACTCTGGCATTTTATCTGGTCGCCAGCGGCTTATTTACTTACCTATTTGCCGCAGCTACCTCGCTGCCGTGGATTGTGGGGATGGGAATCTGGATGTCTTTCTTCACACTGGGGGCGTGGGGAGCGTTATATGCCTACACTCCCGAAGCCTATCCTACCAATCTGCGCGGCACCGGGATGGGAGGCGCCAGCGGCATGACGCGTATTGCCGGGGCAATTGCCCCAAGCCTGGGTGCGGCACTGATGGTAGGGGGGCTGGCGCTGCCGCTGACTGTATTTGCAGTATCTTATATCCTGGCTGGCGTTGCTGCCTGGCTTCTACCCAAAGAAACCAGCGGTCAAAACTTGCAGGATGTTTTGGGTTGAAATCAACCTGGCTGCTTATCAATCTACCTTTACGGAACGAACCACATTTGGGGAACGAGGGGCGAGGCAGGATCGAGGTAATTGCGCCCCTCTTCGTCTTTGGTGAAAAAAATCCGCTGTGCCATCTCTAATCCCACATAGCGAATATGCCAGGGTTCGGCTTTGTATTCGGTTATATATGGCTCGTTGAGGTTGGTTCGTTTGCGGTCGGGGCTGGCTTTGTAAGGATAGCTGAAAACGAATCCGTATTGATGGGCGTTTTCTTTTAGCCAGTCATAATATTTTTGCGCCAGGGGATTGGAGTTGATGATGTAATAATCCAGGCGCTCGGTACCCCATGCCAGGTCAATAGCTGTACCGAGGTGGTGTTCGCTGCGTCCTGGCGGCGCCAGATAGTCGTTATTTTCGATCTTATATTTCTGCTCCAAAAAAACCTGATCTTCATAGGAACGGTAACTGGACTGAATTGTCTGGGAAACGAATTCTTTTTTGAGCGCAGCGTCTAACAGGCGGTTGAGCGCAAGCAGAGTCTCTTTTTCGCCGCGAATATCCTCGCCATTTACCTGCTTCCCCAGGAACATCCGATCGGCGTAGCTTTTAAGATAATTATCTACCTGGTTAAGTCGGATAATTGGCGCTAGAGGAGTCTTGATCAATTCTGGTTGCCGTTGAACGTCTTTCCCCACGTAAATGTTGTAGATCGTAATGGGAGGTCGCGGGGTAGAGGTGGCAGTAGGCGATATCGTTGGGGCGGCTGATGGGGTCGGGGTGAGGCTTGGCAGAGGCGAAGTGGGCGATAAAGTTGCCTGCTGAGGGGTTGCGGCGCCTGAATCTGAGGAGAGCATAGGCGCAGGCTGGCAGGCAGATAAAAGAATAATGATTCCCGCCAGCGCAATGTATTGGTAGATATTCATGGCGCATAGTATACCTGGATCAAGGCGGGTTGGCAAACCGGATGGCTCAATCGTCTTCGGTGTTGCTTTCGATGTGGGTTATTTATTTTTTGGGGGTTTACTTTTGAGGCATAAATGCCAGGATGGTGCCATCTTTTCCAGCCAGGATCAGGTGTTGACCAGACACCTGCATATTCCCCTCCAGCCAGTCTCCAGTGTTGACTTTCCATAGAGGTTTTCCATCGGATGCCTGGACAGCGTATAGATATGGGTCTGCCGGGGAGTGGTAAAACAGAATGCCATTCAACAGGGCGGGAGAGGAGGCAATACTGCCTTCTGTGCGCAATTCCCAGGAGGGTTTGCCGGTGAGCAGGTCGAGGGCTGCCAGGGTTCCCCCGCTGGAGGCGATATAAACCCGCTCCCTATCAATTATTGGAGAGGCAAACACCGAATCGGGAGTCGAGTAGCGCCAAAACTCACCCCCTGAGTCGCCTGCCAGGGCATATACCCGTCCGTCGCCTGAGCCAAACAAAACCCGGTTTTCTACCACTGCGGGCTGGCTTTCTACAGCGCCTTGAGTGAGAAAGCCGTTTTGCCAGATAGGTTGCCCTGTTTCGGCATTCAGAGCATACAGGCGCGCGTCGAGCGACCCGAAAAAGAGCTTCCCTTTCGATAAAGTTGGAGAAGCATGAAGCGCACCGGTCGAGCGCACCTGCCAGACCAATTCTCCGGTTTCTCGCGTCAGGGCAGATAAAGAACCATCGCTGGAAGCGCAATAGATCAATTTTTCACTGATGGAGGGAGGAGCATAAATTTGCCCGCGAGTCTTATACGTCCAGCGAATTGCGCCATCCTGCATGGATAGCGCATAGAGTGAACCATCTTCACCGCCCACGAAAAGAAGAGTCCCATCGTGGATGGGGGCTGAGGATGCGCGGGTTGGAAGACGGATTTTCCAGACCTGTTTTCCACTGGCAGGCTCTAATGACGCTACAACCCCGTTTTCTAAAACCGCAAATCCATGAGTATGAGAAAAATCTATCCCCATGGGGACGCTCTCGCCGAGGAATGCCACCCAGTTTATGCGAGGATCAACGATCTTTATCAGCTCTGATTGAACTTGCGCCAAACGCGTTTGAATTGCGGAATCAGCCGGGCGGAGGCTGGCAGCCTTATGGAGCATCCGATGAGCAGAGCGCAAGCGCCCCTGGTTGGCAAATAAATCCGCCAGGCGGGTCAAAGCAGTCAGGTTATTTTCTTCAAATTCCAATACTCCGCGATATGCCAATATTGCTTCGATCGTTCTGCCCTCGTTTTCTAACTGAATTGCTTCGCGGGTCATGCGGGTTGCCTGGCTGTCAAAAGGAGCCCGCAAGATTTCAAACAGGTCGGCTGGGCTTGAACAACCAACCAGGCTGGCAAGAAGAAGAAAGGAAAAGAAAATGGAAAGCGGTGATCGGTTTATCATTCTTGATCATCCAATAAGGCGATTTCGCGCGTATTGACGAGGGGATTATAATGTTAAAACATCTGCTTCGGTAGGTGAAATCAGTTAATTCATACAGGCAGGAAAAGATGCGCGTAGCTTACTTATTGGTCGTTTTGGGATTGTTTCTGGGAGCATGTCGACCCGCGATATCTTCATCGAATCAGGATACTCCAAAGGCGGTCATATCGTCTTTGACACCAACAATCATCCCGCTCATTCTGACTATCAGCCCAACACCTGTGTTGATGACCAATACGCCTGTTCCATTGCAGAAGGTGATGCCTTCGGCAATGCCAACTGCGGCTGCCACCTTTCCTCCCCAGCCGGCTTTAACGGGAACTTCTCTTCCTGCCCCGACCGCTGCCGGAACAGTTCGGCGCACCCAAAAGGATGGTGTGGAACAAGTCTATGTGCCAGCAGGAGAATTTTTAATGGGGACTGCGCCAGGAGCAGCCGTCATTGAACCGGATGAAATACCTCAGCGGAGCGTCTATCTGGATGCGTTTTGGATCGACCGGCTGGAGGTCACCAACCGCCTGTTTGCCCGATTTGTGCAGGAAACCGGTTATAAAACCGATGCCGAGAAGCAGGGTGTTGGAAAATTATGGGTCAATGGGAACTGGAAAGATACCCCCGGTGTTTTCTGGCGCCAGCCTCAAGGAGAGGGGAGCAATCTAAATGAATTAGAGGATCACCCGGTGGTGCTGGTGAGTTGGAATGATGCGGCGGCTTACTGCGCCTGGGCTGGCAAGCGGTTGCCAACAGAAGCGGAGTGGGAGAAAGCGGCGCGGGGAGTGGATGGGAGAATTTATCCCTGGGGTAATCAGAAGGTCGCCGGAGACCTCTTAAATTACGCTGACCGCAATCTGCCCGTTGAATTTGCTGACCAGAGTCAAAATGACGGATATAAATTCACTGCGCCGGTGGGCAGTTACCCGAAAGGCGCCAGCCCTTATGGGGTGCTGGATATGGCAGGCAATGTGTGGGAGTGGACCGCAGATTGGTATGATGAAAAGTATTATGCCTCAGCGCCGAAGAGCAACCCAAAAGGTCCCAAGGATGGCACAGACAAGGTCTTACGCGGCGGCGCCTGGAATTATGGACCAATGGCGGCGCGGTCAACAAATCGCAATTTCTTTTATTTTTCAGGCAGATACGGCAGCATTGGCTTTCGCTGCGCAGCCGATGGATAATCGTATTAGAATTAATGTATGCCATCTATCGCTGATACGCTCAAGGGACATGACCTGGGGTTTCTGAAGATTGTGGCTTATGCCTGGGGTATCGAGTTAACCGCTCCTGATGCGGCAACTGCCCGGGCAATCCTGGAAAAAAAACTGGCGGATCCGGTGCTGCTGAAGGATGTAATTGGTTTGTTGCCTGACGACGCTCGGGATGCATTGAATGATTTGCGTGAAAACGAGGGGCGGATGCCGTGGTCGCTGTTCACCCGCCGGTTTGGGGAGGTGCGCGCGATGGGACCTGCGCGCCGCGACCGTGAGCGACCAGACCTGAAACCCGTATCTCCGGCGGAAATCTTATGGTACCGCGCTTTGATCGGTCGCACTTTCTTTAACCTGCCGCCTGAGCCGCAAGAATATGCATATATTCCTGATGAGTTCCTTAGGTATATTGAACCTCTTTCCGTGTCAGGATTGAGTCCCCTGGGGCGTCCTGCTTCCCCTACAGAAGTGGCGCATATTTTGCTTGCCAGCGATCGCATTGTAGATCACGCCTGTTCGTTATTAGCTTTGCTGCGTTCCAGTCTGCCAGTTCCGCCTTTTGAACTTAAGAAATGGAAAATACCTCTGGAAGTATTGCATCAATTTTTAGTCAGTGCGCATTTGCTCGATATGCATGATATGCCTGTTCCTGAACCAACCCGCGCGTTTTTAGAAGCCAGCCGTGGACAGGCGCTGGCTCAACTGGCGCGCGGCTGGTTGTCAAGCCAGACATTTAACGAGCTGCGCCTGCTGCCGGGTTTACGCTGCGAAGGCGATTGGGTTAATGATCCTGTGCAAACACGCCATACGGTTCTGGATTTGCTTAGTCACATTCCTCAAGGACAGTGGTGGAGTCTGGCAGCTTTCATTCAATCTGTCCATGATCGCAACCCGGATTTTCAACGTCCAGCAGGCGATTATGACTCGTGGTTTATCTGCCAGGTAAGCAGCGGCAATTTTCTGCGCGGATTTGGGTCATGGTTTGAGGTGGACGGCGCTTTGCTGCGTTTTCTGATTACCGGTCCGATGCATTGGCTGGGCATGGTTGATCTGGCGCGTGATGAGCCAGGGGGGGAGGTCACTGCATTTCGTTTAACTGAATGGTCGCCTGCTTTATGGCATGGAGAAACACCGGAAAAATTTCCGGCAGAAGATGCAGTTCCAGTAATCACTCGAGCGGGAAAAATTCGTTTTCCGTTGTTCGTCTCGCGTTCATTACGCTATCAGGTAGCGCGTTTCTGCACTTGGGAACCTTCCGAGGAGGATGAATATCATTATCGCATTACCCCTGACGGGCTGGAGCGGGCGCGTTTACAGGGGCTAAAAACTTCTCAATTAATCATATTGTTGCGCAAACACTGTCCAGATGGTATCCCTCCTTCGATTGTGCAGGCGCTTGAACATTGGGACCAGGCGGGCGTGCAGGCAAAGCTTGAAAAAGTCAGCCTGCTCACTTTGCAAAATTCTGGAATCATGGATACCTTGCGTCGTTCACGCGCCGGGAAGTATGTTATCTCCCTGCTAAACCCGACCACAGCCATAATTCGAGCGGGTAAGGAAGAATTGGTGCGGGAAGTGCTGATAGAACAGGGTTACCTGTCTGAGCGAAAAGATGGGATGGAATGAGTCATCTTTTTCAGTATAATCATTTTTAACAGATCTTTATTTGTAGCTTGAACAAGCGAAATATCAACAGGAGATTGATTATGGAATATCGAAGATTGGGAAATTCCGGGTTGAAGGTTTCAGCGTTGTGTCTGGGAACGATGCAGTTCGGCTGGACAGCCGACGAGGCGACTTCCTTTCGTGTAATGGATGCGTTTTTTGGCGCTGGAGGAAATTTCATCGACACCGCAGATGTGTATTCATCGTGGGTGGCAGGAAACCGCGGAGGCGAGAGCGAAGTAATCATTGGACGGTGGATGAAACAACGTGGTAACCGGCATCTCATCGTGCTGGCGACTAAGTTTAACGGGCGACTCTGGGAAGGTCCAAATGGAGATGGATTGAGCCGTGGACACCTGATGAAAGCCGTTGAAGATAGTCTCAAACGTCTGGATACAGATTATATTGATCTTTACCAAACGCACTGGCCGCACTATGATACCCCCCAAGAGGAAACGATGCGCGCGTTAGATGATCTAATTCGGGCAGGAAAGGTGCGCTACATTGGCTGTTCGAATGAACCCGCCTGGCGATTGATGAAAGCGATGGCGATCAGTGAAAAATACAACTTGAATCGTTTTATCAGCTCGCAGCCGCCTTATAGCCTGGTGCGGCGGGCGCGTTTTGAGCGTGAACATGAAATGGTCTGCCTGGATCAGGGGGTCGGTGTGATCCCATATAGCCCATTACAGGGAGGCTTTCTAACCGGCAAATACCGCCGAGATGTTACCCCCGAAAGTGTGCGCGCCAGGGAGTTAAAGAAATACTGCACAGAACAAAACTTTATGTTGATCGATCTATTAGAAGAACGCGGCAAAGCGTATAACGCAAGCGTGGCGCAGATGGCGCTGGCGTGGTTGCTGCATCGCCCGTCGATCACTGCGCCGATTATTGGAGCGAATACGGTAGAACAATTGGAGGAACTACTGGGCAGCGTATCAGTCAAGTTAAGTAGTGAAGATATCCAGGCAATTGATGCCGCCAGTGATTGGAAGCAGGCGGAGTTGTAAGAAATACAGTAAATGTTAATGTGCTCGCTCAAATTCGGTACTATTCGGCTGAGCATTCGGAAAATGTGTATTTTCGGAAAGGATGGATGCTTATGACCACCATGTTAGCCGGAAAGGACGTATTGCACGTCAAAGACCTGAAACTGGAGCAGATCAGCCTGATCCTCGAAACAGCAGCGCGTTATGAAACGGTCATGGCGTCTGGGGGACGCCTGACGAATATGTCGGGCAAGGTGCTGGCGACGCTGTTTTTTGAGCCGTCAACCCAAACCCGCTTGACCTTTGAAACAGCGATGCTGCGCATGGGAGGGCATGTGGTCTCAGTGACCGATGCCAAAGTCTCTAGTGCGGCAGTGAAAGGTGAGACGTTGTTCGACACGGGCAAAATGATCGATGGATATGCCGATGTGGCGGTAATCCGGCATAACATGGTGGGCAGCGCGAAAGAGCTGGCTGAGGGTGCCAGCGTGCCGGTGATCAATGGTGGAGACGGCGCGGGGCAGCACCCGACCCAGGCATTAATGGATGTGTATACAATCCAGAAAGAGTGCGGGCGTCTGAATAACCTGACTGTAACTCTTGCAGGAGATTTAAAACACGGCAGAACCGTGCATTCTCTATCGTGGGTGCTGGGTAAGTACGGTCCGCGGTTTTACTTTGTTTCTCCAGAGGAATTAAGAATGCCGTTAGACATCACGAAATCCCTTCGCGATGATGGAATTGAAGTGATTGAAACCCCAGACCTGGAAGCTGCCGCAGCCAAAAGTGATGTTTTGTATGTGACTCGAGTGCAGAAGGAACGGTTTACGGATAAAACTGAATACGAACGTCTGAAAAGCGCTTATATTGTGAATATGGATTTGATCCGGAAAGCCAAGCGGGGAATCACGATCATGCATCCGCTGCCGCGAGTGGGTGAGCTGCCGCGCGAAGTGGATGACTATGAAGGCGCGGCATATTTTCGCCAATCTGCCAATGGAGTGCCGATCCGCATGGCAGTGATCGGTTTAATTACCGGGTGCGAGTGAGAGGAGAAAGCATGTTTGATGGTTCGAACACCCGCTTTGATTTAATCACGAAAACGGTCATCCAGGCAAAACGCATCTACTGGAATCTAACCCCGCCCCTGCTTTATGAAGAGGTTGTCCGGCGCGGTGAGGCAATCACTGCGGAGAAAGGTCCGCTGGTGATTTACACCGGAAAATGTACCGGTCGCTCTCCAAATGATAAGTTTATCGTACGTGAGCCTTCGAGCCAGGAGCAGGTGTGGTGGGGTAAGGTGAATAAACCGTTTGACCCAGATCGGTTCGAGCGATTAAAGACACGTATTCTGGACTATTTTCGTCTCAAAGAATTATTTGTACAGGATTGTTACGGCGGGGCAGACCCAGCATACCGTTTTCCAGCGCGGATCATTACCGACACTGCCTGGCAAAGCCTGTTCGCTTATAACATGTTTTTACATGCTGCCCCTTTATCTCCACGGGATTTTCTGCCCGAATTTACAGTGATGGTCGCTTCTGGTTTTGAGGCGGAACCGGAAATCGACGGAACACGCTCCGATGTGGTGATCGCATTGCATCTTGGGCAAAAACTGGCATTGATCGCAGGCACGCGTTATGCGGGAGAGATTAAGAAGACAGTGTTCACTGTGTTGAATTATCTCTTTCCACTCCAAATCATCCTGCCGATGCATTGTTCAGCAAATATCGGCGAGCGAAACGATACGGCGCTGTTTTTTGGATTGAGCGGCACCGGAAAAACCACCCTCTCTGCTGATCCGCGGCGGCGTTTGATTGGGGATGATGAGCATGGTTGGAGCGACCACGGCGTTTTCAATTTTGAGGGGGGGTGTTATGCCAAGGTGATCCGCCTGTCAGCAAAGGACGAACCGCAGATTTACGCGATGACCCAGCGTTTCGGCACGATCCTTGAAAACGTGGTGATCGACCGCGATACACGGCGGATCGACCTGGCGGATGAGACGATTACCGAGAATACCCGCGCTTCGTATTTGCTGAGCGAACTGGAAAATTATGAGCCTTCTGGAATGGGGGGACACCCGGAAAATATTATCTTCTTAACGGCTGACGCGTTTGGGGCGCTGCCGCCGATTGCGCGGCTGACTCCAGAGCAGGCAATGTATCATTTTCTCTCCGGTTACACAGCCCGCGTAGCCGGAACGGAAAAAGGGGTGAAAGAACCTCAGGCAACGTTCAGTACCTGCTTTGGCGGACCTTTCATGGTGCACCATCCAATGGTTTATACGCGCTTGCTGGGTGAAAAAATTATGAAACATGGGGCGCAGTGTTGGATGGTCAATACCGGCTGGACAGGTGGACCTTATGGTGTGGGCAGCCGGATGAAGATTGGTTATACACGATCTATGGTTGACGCGCTGTTGAATGGTTCTTTGGCTGAGGTGGCATACGCGGTCGACCCGGTTTTCGGGTTTAAAGTTCCTTTGGTTTGCCCGGGTGTTCCCGAGTCGGTTTTAAATCCACGCGGCACCTGGGCAGATCCTCAGGCTTACGACGAGCAAGCCAGGCGGCTGGCAGGGATGTTTATCCAGAATTTTAATCAATATGCGGATGGGGTCACCAAAGAGATTCTGGCAGCAGGACCGAAAATTCAGTCGTAAAATGAGCGCGATCGTGTTTTTCTGGAATGAAATTGACCTGGTCGTGACCCGCTCACGACCAGGTTATCTGAGTTGGGAAGATATCACTTCAGACTATAGGTGGCGCTAACTTCAGCGCGGACAGCAATTTGACCTAATGGCAAGGGTGAGTCGTCACCGCGTGGCTGGTTTGCGGAAGGGGCAGCGTTCTGGATGACGTTTTGAGCCCACTGGGTGGCTTCGCGTCCGCCGCGCCACATTCCGTAAAATTGAGCCCAGATGTTCTCGTTTAGGGAGATCACGCATCCCGTTTGAGCGCCAGCAGCATTTGCCAGGGCGTTAGCTTTTTCTGCGGCAGCTTTTGTCGCCAGTTCACGCGCCTGGTCGCGGTACTTGCGCAGTTCACTGGTGTAAAAATCGACATCCTGCACTTCGTTTGCCCCAGCTTTAAGGGCAGCGATGACCACATCATCTGCCAGGCTGACATCGCGCACAGTGATAGATATTGTGTTATTGATGCGGTAGCCTTTGACCGCCAGTGCGCTATAATTTTCATAAATTGGCTGGACAATGTAATAATCAGTAGCTATATCTTTTTCGGCAATCCCCAACTCACGCACAGCGCGGATTACCTTTTGTATTGCTTGAAAATTGACGTTCTGAACGGTGTCGGGAGTCAAACCGTTGCTCTGTACGCCCAGCTGAATCATCGCGCGATCAGGGACAACGTTTATCACCGCAGAACCGGAAACCTGCACGGTGCGCCCGGTCATGCAAGGGTCATTACCAGCAGGGGTGGACGCCTGAACGCCCGAAGGGGGAAAGGTGGAAAGGTGCGGCTGCCAGCCCCCGAACAGAAACACCAACAATAAAGCAGACATGGCAACTGCAAGAGGAGTTGAGATGGATTTCATTGAAACCTCCAAAGAATGATTGATGGACAAGATGTCCAAAACGGAAACTGTCTAGAATTAAATATACCTGCCGGAAGGGGCAGGTTGAGGGCAGGGGCGAGCCAGTATTGTGTCAGGTTGGTGTCAGGAAGAGACGGCGGGAAGCCAAAAGGTTATAATCGTTCCCTGTCCTTCGCTGCTGGCAGCTTCTACGCGCCCCTGGTGCGCCTGGATCAGGCTGCGCACGATGGCAAGACCCAACCCACTGCCGCTGGCATGAGCGCGTGAACGGGCAGGATCAACGCGGTAGAAGCGTTCAAAGATAAAAGGAAGATGGCTGGCAGGGATTCCGGCACCTGAATCGCAGACCCGGCAGGTTATCTGATCTGCATCGCGAAATACCTGGATGCGTACCTCGCTGCCAGGCGGGGCATAGTGGAGAGCGTTGTCGAGCAGGTTGTCGATCACCTGACTCAGCCGGTCTGGATCGGCGGAAACAAGGCAGGCTGGTTCAGCCTGGGTCGAACAGCGAATCTGGCGGCTGCTTGCGGCGAGTTCAAACTGGTCGCAACGTTCTTGCGCCAGGTCGCCAAGATCGAATGTCTGGCAATTCAAATTGAGCGCGTCAGCGTCCGCGCGGGTCAGCACCAGCAGATCGTTGACAAGACGGATCAGGCGTTCAGTCTCGCGGTTCATGGCTGTTAAAAAACGTTCACGGACATTGATGTCGTCAATTGCGCCATCCTGCAGGGTCTCGATGGTGCCTTTGATCACGGTCAGCGGCGTACGCAGCTCGTGACTGACATCGGAAACGAAGGCGGTCTTTGCCTGGTCCGCCTGGCGCAAGCTGGCGGTCATGTGGTTGAAGGCTTTCCCAACGACAGCCACCTCATGGATATTTGATTTTTCGGGTACTGTCTGGCGCAGGTCGCCATTGGCAACAGCCTGGGCGGCTTGCGCCAGGATGCTAAGGGGGTGAGCGATGTGGCGCGCCAGGAGGATGCCGGCGATAGAGGAAAGGATAATTGCTCCAGCCAGCACCCCCAGGATTTGATGTCGCAGCGCAAGGGGTAAGGCGGAAAGGCGGGTGTCGGGGAGGGGAGTGGCGAGATAAACGATTTGAACCACCTGTCCCTCTGCAGAAAAAACTGGCGCAGCAGCATAAAGCACTTGACCGCTGGCTGCGGCATAGACACGGCGTACGGCTGTGGTGGATTTTCCCTGCAGCGCCTGTTCAATTTCAGGGCGGTTCAGCAGCTCGGCGGGCGATACAAGGCTGGCTGCATTTTGCACCAGGGGTGGCAGCAACAGACTTGAAGATGGCGCAGTCTGCCGGGATGATTCGGATAGATCGATGACCACTCCACCCTGGGGATCTATCATACGGGTGTGGATACCGGGAGAAAGATTGGATACCTGGCTGTAAGGGACCGGCTTAATGTCGGCAGCGGGTTCAGAGGTCAGCGCAGCAGCAACCAATTGAGCCTGAGCTAATAAGTTGGTGCTGACCGTGTTGAGATACAATCGTTCGACTGTGAGCCAGGCAATGGGGGCAATGAAGAGCATACCTGCCAGGATCACAATCAAATAACTAACGATCAAACGCGTGCGGAGTGGGAGGCTCATGGCATTTTCAGGCGGTATCCGAGACCGCGCACTGCTTCAATTGCGTCGGCTTCGGGACTGACAGCCCGCAGGCTGGCGCGCAGGCGTTTAATTGCGCTGTCGACCGCCCGCGTGTCGCCAGCAAAGTCATATCCCCACACCTGCTCAAGCAGCCGCTCACGGGTCATCACCCGATTGGCGTTCAGGAGTAAAACATATAAGAGGTCAAATTCCAGGCGGGTTAAAGCGAGCGGATACGAGTCGCCAAATACCTCGCGGCTTTCAATATCGAGTCGTAGATTGCCAGGACCCCAGAGGATCGAATTAGATGAAGCAACTCCATGTTGAGTGCGGCGCAATACTGCTTTGACTCGTGCTAACAGCTCACGCATGGAAAACGGTTTCGCCAGATAATCATCTGCGCCCAATTCCAGACCGATGACTCGGTCGACTTCCTCACCTCGGGCGGTGATCATGATGATTGGAACCTGCGAGGTGCGTCGTAATTCACGGCAGATATCCAACCCGTCTATCTCTGGCAGCATCAAGTCGAGTAAAATCAGGTCGGGCTGCGCCTGGCGCGCCAGCTCGATTGCCTGGCGACCATTTCCCGCAGTGATTGTTTGATAGTGAGCTTTCGTCAGGTTATAGACGATCAGGTCGACCACAGCCGGTTCATCATCTACCACCAATATTTTTGGGACGGCGTTGCGCATATTTTTGAGTATATCAAAAGATTATGGCAGAATGATGTCAGTAAAAAAATAGAAAAAAGATAGGAACCATCGTCTATTCCAGGATTGAAATTCTCTCTGTATAATGAAGTAGCTATAGGGGTACGAAGGTCAAATAGTGAAAATTAGAGTTCGAATGATTTTTTTACGTGTGGCTCGATTATTAAATCAAATGAGTCTGCTTCAGCAATTTCTGCTGTTCAGTTTGGTCACCTTGTTAATTGGCATGCTGGCACTGGGTTGGTGGGTCGGGTTGCAAATTGAGCAAGGAGTGATTAACCAGATTGCGGCGGAGAATGCCTTGTATGTAAGCAGTTTCATCCATCCAGCGCTTGAAAACTATACCATTCTGAACGAATTGAGAGAGGAAGATATTCACTTGCTCGATTCTTTGATGCAAAACACCCCCTTGGGACAAAAAATTGTCTCGATGAAAATATGGGATCTGGACGGGAGAATTCTTTATAGCAGTCATAAGGAACTGGTTGGACAGAAGTTCCCGATCAATGATTATTTGCGGCGGGCTATACGTGGTGAAGTGGTCAGTACGATCAGCCCCCTGGACAAGGAAGAAGACCTGTTTGAACGCGGGCGGTGGGACCGCTTGATCGAAACCTACAGCCCGGTTTCGAAATCCAGAACTTCGGAGATCACCTCGGTCGTTGAATTTTACCAGTCAGTGGACGCCTTAGAAAGCGAGATTTGGAAGGCGCAGCGGGCAAGTTGGTTATTACTTGGAATATCCACCCTGGTAATTTACCTGTTACTCGCAATTTTTGTTCAACGGGCGAGCGATACGATAGAGCGCCAGCGAAATGAATTGGAAGACCAGGTGAAGCGTTTGAATACTATCCTGAAGCAGAATGAAGAACTGCACGAGCGGGTCAGGCGAGCCAGTCATGCATTATCCAATTTGAATGAGCGATTCCTGCGAAAAGTCAGTGCTGAATTACATGACGGACCTGCGCAAGACCTGGGATATGTTCTTTTACGCCTGGATGGTATTCAAGAACAGATGAAAAAAGTGGTAGAAGCAGGTCAACTCGATTTATCCTGTTACATTGGATTGCAGGAGATAGAAGGCTCATTACAACATGCCATAAGCGAAATTCGCGCTATTTCAGCAGGTATGGGCTTGCCTGAACTGGAGCCATTGACGATACAGCAAACCCTGGAGCGGGTGATCAGGGTGTGTGAACGGCGGGCAGGAATAAAGGTGGATTATCTATGGAAAGGATTGGATGATATGGGTTCTTTGCCGGTGAAGATTGTTGTCTATCGATTGGTGCAAGAAGCGATAAACAATGCGATCAGGTATGCTGGTGGAAAAGGATTGACTGTGCGTGCGGTTGGCGGGAAAAATAATTTATGTGTTGAGGTTACAGATAGCGGACCTGGATTTCATGTCCAGGATGTAATGAATCGGGATGGACATTTGGGTATATCGGGAATGCTTGAGCGGGTTAACAGCCTGGGGGGACGGCTCGTGATCGAAAGCGCACCAGGCAAAGGCACTACGATCCGTGCTGTGATACCGATCCCACTACATGAGGAGGCGCATGGATAAAAAAATCAGAGTAGTTATCATCGATGATCACACCCTGTTTCGAAAAGCTTTGGTTGAAGTGTTGTCGCGCGATTCGGCAATAGAGGTAGTTGGAGAGGGAGCCACAGCGCAAAAAGCGATCAGCCTGACCAAACGCCTTCAGCCAGATATCCTGTTGTTAGACCTGGCAATTCCAGGTGGTGGGTTTGCGGCTGCGGAGGCTCTGGTCACAGCCTGCCCGGCAACCCGTATCATTGTCGTCACCTCCTCCCAGTCAGAGGATGACGTTGATCAAGCCAGCCGGGTTGGTGTTCATGGGTATGTGCTAAAAGGGATTTCTGGTAATGCCATGATTAAGAAGATCCACGAGGTATATCAGATCGAGTCTCCTCGGCTGCCTTCTTCGAAATAAGCCGTGCTTTTCCAGTCGAACGGAGATGAAACATTCCTTGTGAAAGCCTGGCGCATCATTCCCAGGGGTGTGCGAAGAAGGTGAGATCCAAAAATGCATTCGTGATCTCCGGATCAAAATGGGCTCCCTTTTGGTTCTGAAAATAATTCAGGATTTTGTTGCGGTGCCAGGCTGGTCGGTAAGGGCGGTCAGAAGAAAGCGCGTCAAAAACATCAACCAGGGCGAAAATCCGCGCTTCGAGTGGTATTTGCTCGCCTTTTAAACCGCGAGGATACCCGGTTCCGTCCCATTTTTCATGATGACAATAGGGAATAGCAAGGGCAGGCTGCAGGTATTCAATTGCAACTAGCATCTCATAGGCGTAGATCGGATGTCTTTTCATGATCATCCATTCGTCGGTGGTGAGAGGACCTGGTTTGTGCAAGATGGTGTCCGGTACACCCAATTTACCGATATCATGCAACAAAGCGCCGCGCCTGATATGAATCAATTGTTGATCTGGTATGTGAAATGCCCTGGCGATTCTTAAGGTCAGTTCGGTTACCCGTTCGGTGTGTCCTTCAGTCTCTTTATCGCGCAGATCCATGGCTTTTGACCAACCGGCAATCGTAGCATCGTAGGCTTGCAGTAGTTCGTTATTGGCTTGCTGTAAACCGGCTAATAACTGGCTGTTATCCACTGCAATTGCCACCTGCTGTGACAACCTGATCATGAAATTCATCCAATCCTGGTCCGGCGAGGTCGCACCCCTGCTAAATATTTCAAGGATACCTTTCATTTCATCATGAAAGATGAGCGGTAATCCAAAATAAGCGGTAAATGATTCTTCTTCCCAGTGGGTTGAATTATAAAAATCGGCTGCTTCGATCTGACTACGGTTGAGATAAAGGGGTTTTTTCTCTGTCAGAATCTTACCTGCCAGAATTTCACTCATTGGTTGCGAAGATATTTGCCCCGCCTGCGATCTAAAGCCCTGCCAGGACACCCTGATCAGCTTGTTCGATGCGGATTCAACTTGCAATATGTTCACTGCGTCGACAAAGGGCTGCGTGATGATTTCTTTGAGGATTTTTTCGAACATTACTTGCGAATGAACACTGGTTGTGATCGCCAGATCGATATGGTGCAGCGTCTGCAATTCGGCGACGCGCTGTTGGGCTTTTTGAAATAGCCGCGCATTTTGGATCGACAACCCCAATTGATTGGCGACCACACTCAGCCATTCGCCGTCTTCTGGGCTGTAGGCATTTTTTTGATAACTTTGCAAATCCAGCAGCCCAACGACCTCATCGTTTACCAGAATGGGAACGTAAATAGCAGTTTCTGGCTCTCGATCGCTGCCAACCAACATACCGCCTTTTGCCTTTATCCTGGCAGGCAGGTCATGGACGATCAAAGGTTTGCGCAAGGCAATTGCCTGGGAACGTCCGCTGGCTGAACCTTCTGGATTGTATTTCAAGGGAGGTAAGGTGGACGGATCAATCCATTTCCCGTCCGCTATAAAACATGCCGCGCTCAGCATCTGTTTTTCTGGATCGAACAGGGTAATGCCAAAAACCGGGCAATCGACCATGCTTTGCAGATAACTTTTCGTAATGGCATAGATTTCCTGTAAGTCGCGCCTGGATGCCAGGTCTCGACCCAGTGCGGCTAATTTTTCCTGCAGCATGTTTTTTCGCTTTACCGCTGCTTCGGATTGTTTGCGGGTAGTGATATCATGTATGATCGAATAAAGGAGGGTTTTTCCCTGGTGCTGTATCGGACCGCTAAAGACTTCGACATCCCGTATCTCTCCCGACGCCAGACGGAGGCGAAATTCGAAGGAATTACGGTGTTCCATAAGGGCTTTGTCCATTTCCGCTTTTACATCGGCGGGAGAAAGAGTGTTAATCTCCGCAATGTTTTTCCGGCTGAACTCTTCTTGAGACCAGCCATAATAGGCACTGGCAGCCGGGTTGGCGCCGATGATCGCGCCATTTGCCGGGTCGATCAATAACATGGGGGCATGGTTGTTTTCAAAGAGCGCGCGAAATTTGGCTTCGGATTCGCGTAGCTGCGCTTCGGCTGCCTCTTTTTCTCTGCGAATTTGATGTTGCTTAAGGGCATCTTGAACAGCGAATGGAAGACGCTGCAGGTGATCCTTTAAGATATAGTTGTCTGCTCCCGCTTTTAAACAGCTAACCGCGGTCTCTTCGTCCAGCGCACCGGTTAGGATAAGAAAAGGTACGCCGATCCCTGATTCCTGGGTGAGCCTGAGCGCGTCCATGCCGCTGAATTGGGGCATCGCGTAATCGGAGAGGATCAAGTGGGGATTAAATTCTTTGAGCGCCCGCAAAAATTCATCTTTCCTGTCAACGCGCATTGATTCAAATACCAATCCTGCTGAGCGTAAATTCCATTCTGCCAGCTCGCAGTCAACGGGTTGATCTTCAGCAAACAGGAAGCGCAAAGACTCAGGCATTAGATTCCTTATTTCGATTTGGTTGGAATTTGATTTAATAATACCCAGTATAACCCCAGTTGCTTGACCGTTGCAGTGAAATTATCAAAATCGACCGGCTTGACAATGTAACTGTTCACCCCTAAGTGATAACTCTTGATCATATCGGTCTCTTCGGTAGAGGAGGTAAGCACAACGACCGGGATCCATTTGGTGCGTGTATCGGACTTGATAACCTTTAGAACTTCTAATCCATCAATCCTGGGTAATTTTAAATCCAACAGAATCAAGCGGGGGGGAGCGATGATGAGGGAATCGTTCGGTGAATCCGGAGGGAATAGAAAATCCAATAATTCCTGCCCATCCGTTATGCGGAAGATAGGGTTGGAAATACGACCTTCCTGCAGCGCCCGAATGGTCAACTCGGCGTCAAAGTCATTATCTTCTACCAGTATAATCTCTAAAATGGATCGCTTACTCATCTATATACCTCTTATCGGGAATTGTGAAAGAAAATACAGCGCCCTGGTTTTCAATCCCTTCGCCCCAGACTTGTCCACCGTGGCGGTGGATGATGCGCTGAACAATAGCCAGACCCACACCGGTACCTTCGAAATCCCCCGCTTTGTGCAGGCGTTGAAATAACTGAAATAATTTATTGGCGTATTGGGGGTTAAAACCTACGCCGCTGTCTTTGATCGAATACGTAATAACACCATCTTTATTATCGCTGCTGATGTGGATGATTCGTTCTTTCTTTGGCAGGGTGTACTTAATGGCGTTCGATATCAGGTTTGTCCACACCTGGCGAAGGAGGATGGCGTCGCCGAACGCAGGGGGCAATGGATCAACGGTGAAGCGGAAGGATTGCTTCTCCTCGGGTAGAGCAATTTCTTGATAGACAGCGTGAACCAGGCTGGTCATATCGATGGTCGTATAGTTCAATTCAACACGAGATACCCGCGAAAGAGCCAGAAGATCTTTGATCAGTTGATCCATCCTGGCTGTATTGGCGCGGATGATTTCCAGCAGCCGCTTGCCTTCTTCATCCAACCTGCCTGCATATTCCTGGTATAAAATGCGCGAAAACCCATCGATTGCCCGTAGCGGGGCGCGCAAATCGTGCGATACTGAATAGGCGAAGGCTTCCAATTCGCGGTTTGAGGCTGCCAGTTGAGCCGTGCGGTTTGCCACACGTTCTTCCATTTCCATCAATAGTCTTTGAAGGTCAGTTTGAGTTTCCAGCAGCCGATTTTCCTGCTTTTTACGCTCGGTGATATCTGTATGGATGCCCAGCATACGCAAAGGACGCCCCTGGTCATCCCTTTCTACTACTTTGCCCAAAGAAAGAATCCATACCCAATCGCCAGAAGCGGTTCGCTGGCGGAATTCAACCCGGTATTCAGGAATCAACCCGGCGATGTAGTTGCGATAAACGGCTGCGACAGGCTCGCGGTCGTCAGGGTGAAGGCGCTCGATCCAGGCGGCATTGGTTTCGTGGAATGTGGCTGGGTCATATCCCAACATTTTTGCATATTCTTCGTTCACAATTGCTTCGCCGGTTTGAACATTGAGATCGTAAAGACCCTGGTTCGCTGCGGCAAGAGCAAGCCGCAGGCGTTCTTCGCTGACACGCAGGGAATCAGCAATTCGAGAGAGGTCTTTATAATATGCCATCCGCTGCTGACGCCAGAGAGAAATCAACCCGGCGCCGGCAGCAATAACCAGCGTTCCAATCGTGACAGTAGTAAGCCATATCCGCTCGCGCAAAGGAGCATAGACTTCGCTGGTATCCATGCGGGTCACCAAATACCAGGGCGTGTCGGGAATTGTGCTTAACACGCCAATCACCCGGTTTCCGCGATAATCGAGTCCTTCGGTAATACCGGTCTGCCCCATGACCGCTTTTACCGCCAGCACATCATGATGTTCCAACAGAATGCGCAGGTTTAATGCAGCATCCTGATTAAACCGCAGTGGGTTAAGATAGACGACTTCGCTACCATTTCGCCGCACCAGCAGGGTTTCGGCTGTTTCGCTATGACCAGGCCAGCTCATCAAGGAAGGATATAAAAAATCATAAGGGTCAATCCGCAATACCAGGATTCCCAAGGGTATTTCAGCGTCCGGATCAGCATGCACGGGAATTAAGATCGAGAGGAAAATTGCGCCGCCCTCTTGATCACGATGAAAATCGACAAAAGTGATGGTATTCGACTCAAGGACTTTGGGGATATCTTCGCGCAAGTGCTGGGTTATAGGCTCGGGCTGCGGCGGGGATGAAAGGCGTTCATGCCCCAGCGTGTCGATTAAGAATACACGTTCGTAGTGGTACGCCCGCTGGATGGATTGGATCCAGTGTTGAAGTTGATGACGAGCATCTTGATCGTCAAGCTTAGTGAAAAAACGCAGGACAAGCGCGGCGAAGGTTGGATTGTTGTAGATAGTTTCGGCGTCATGAAGACGTTCTTCTTTCCAGTTCTGAAGATCCTTGATTTTTAATTCCGTTATGGCGGATAACTGTTTTTCTACGGCGCCGCGGAAATCGCGTTCATAATTCAGGTAAGATATCCAACCGATTGCTGAGATTCCTGCAGCGGTGATGGCAAATATGACCAGGATTAGAATAAGAGAGCGCTTTTCCTGAATTTCATACGGGGCAGGGGAGGAAGGTGAAGTGGAGACAGGAATGTGTTTCAAAAATCTAAAACGAAAGATGGCTATCGCGAATAAAAGGGAACTCAAACCGATTCCTGGGGTTAGGAAATTAAAATTAAGCGTGGGGATTGGATTTAAACCCGCAATGACACCTATGGAAACTGCCAATGCTGAGCTGACAGCCAGGGTCAATAATTGGGCGCGATTAATTCCGCGCTCACGCCAGGTGGTATTCAGGATGATCAGTATCCCGGTTAACTGCAGCAGTAAACCATACCCTACGAACAGCAGATATCCGAAGCCGGGAATGCGGGTGTGCGTCAGAAAAATCCAGAAATTTCCAACGGGTTGGAAAACGACATCCTGGATAAGCCACAGGCTGTGTGAATCGCTGCTCCAGAGCAGCGTCTGGCTGATCAAGGGAATAATTAAAGCGATTGCCACCAGTTGCTGTGTGAGCCAACGCGAGCGACCACTGTATTCAAGTGTAAAGAATAGCCACAAAACTGGCATTATCGCCAAAAAGAGAAAGCGTACTTTGAACCAAAAATATGCCTGCAGGTGAGATGCGGAAACCATCATGATTATTTCAGCGGCTGCTGTCAGGCATTGACTCAAGGCAAAGCCAGCAAAAGTGCGAGCGCCTGGGATTGACCGGTTTTTGAATGAATAATACGCCAGCCATCCGCTAAGGATGCAGGTAATGAGGATGAAGCCAAAGAGCAGTTCTATCGATATCAGGTAAGCTCCCTATAACCTTTCCTGGCAAGTAAAAAAATAATTTCATCGGGATGCGTAATCGAAGATTGATTTCTACGATCCCGAGCTGAGGTTCCTTATAACAAGGGTTGTAGTCTGTGTTGAGTACTGATACTATTATAGCCTTTAAGAATTGATTGGAAGTTAACAATCTTCAAAGGAATCAGAGATAATAACCATAAATATCGAATTGGTTGCTGGGAATGGCAATTGGCTGGATGGTGGATGGAAACGGCACCGAGCTGTTGATTTTGGCGCAGCGGCATTTGCGCGGGGTGGCATAAGGTTTGTTCGGTGACAGTTTGGGGTTAGATTCTTAATCCGTTCTGCTAATCAGCGGCGCTTTAAAATAAAAAGACAGTTCTCATCCCCTTTTTTGCTGACCCTTGTTGACTGCCTGCTGTAAATCGCCGTGGTCTGGATAGCCCTCAAAGTGGAAAAATCCGCACTGAGTGATTGAAATTGCTCTGATTCCAGATATCTTATTGAGATGATTAGAATTTGAACTTGTCTGGTGTGAAAGGTTTGCCGTGCCCGGGGAAAAACACTTGAATGTTCAGGCGCTTGATTTTTTCAATACTATCCTGATACGCTTTCAGGTCATCGATATAATAAGAGCCGGGCTGGATGAAATGGTAAACCAGGTCGCCGCAGATGAGCGCGCGTTTGTATCCGGCAGGGGTTTCGCACTGCTCGAGCACAATGCCGATGGAGCCTTGCGAATGTCCTGGCAGGTGGACGATGGAGCCGTCGATGCCATACTCCTTCAGGTCTTGCCCATCTTCCAGGAATACATCGGGGGTAAAGGACTCAAAGCGGCTGGGCGGGCTGATTTTATCAAAGAGGGACATCAACAGCTTAAAAGGGGGAGAAATGCGGTCAGGTCTGGCTTTGCGGTTCCAGGTCATGTCTCCGCGCTCGACCATACCAAGATCGCCGCGGTGCATGGCAATTTGCGTTTTATAGGTATCGCGCAGGAAAGCGCTGTTGCTGGTGTGATCAACATCGCCGTGGGTGAGGATGATCAGCCTGAGGCTGCCGGGCTGACAGCTTGCCCTGTCGAGTTGTTTTTGCAGACTGGAGCGGGCGCCTGTCATGCCAGTATCAACGAGACAGAAGCCGTTTTCGCGTGAAGAAATTAGATATACATTTGCGCTGCCCAGGTTAATGGGGTGAATTTTGGTGTGCATGAGAGTCTCCTACGATGATGAGAGATCATCCTGGGTTGCAGGGGATTTGCGTGAACGACTTTTAATGTCCATCGCTTTTCGGAATTGATCCAATTGGGCTGCAACTGCCTGTGCCAGTGTGCCAGACGGGTAGTTTCCATCAGAGTGACGCTCGCCAAAAGGAAGCCCTGTCAATAAGAAAACCGCTTCATCAATGGTTTTGACCGCCCACAGATGGAATTTGCCTTGTTCAATCGCAGCGCGTACTTCGTCTTTCAGCATTAAGTTGCAGCGGTTGGAATCAGGGATGACCACCCCCTGCGCGCCGGTCAGCCCTCTTTTATGACAGGTGTCAAAAAAACCTTCGATTTTTGCGTTCACCCCTCCAATTGCCTGAATGACGCCGTGCTGATTGATGGAGCCGGTGATCGCCCGATACTGGAAGATGGATATGCCAGAAATGGCAGACAACAGGGCGATTAATTCAGCTGCAGACGCGCTATCCCCTTCTATTTCATCATAAGATTGCTCAAAAGTGAGGCTGGCGATAAGATTGATCGGGCGGTTTTTTCCAAAGCGCTCATTGAAAAATCCGTTTAATATCAATACACCTTTGGTGTGGATAGGTCCGCCCAGTTTTGCCTGGCGTTCAATGTCGATCACACCGCCCTGACCGGCGCTGCAGGAGGCTGTTACGCGGGTTGGTTTGCCGAACATGTAATCGCCAAGTGAAAGTACCGAGAGCGCATTGATCTGTCCGACCGCTTTGCCCGCCACGTCGATCTGGAGCAGGTTTTGTTGAATCAGCTCCTGGATTCTCTCCTCAACCAGGTTGCTGCGGTAGACCTTTTCATCGATTGCTTTTTGAACAGCTCCGGCATTGACATAGGATTGATTATTTTTTTTCGCCCAATACGCCGATTCGCAGATCAAATCAGCAATGATACCGAACTGGGTGGATAACTTGCCCTGGTGCTCTACCAGGCGGGAGCCGTGATCAATAATCCGGGCGACGGCTGTACAGTCAAAGGGTAACGTCTTATTTTCCTCTGCCACCGACTTGACGAAGAGGGCGTATTCGCGTTCGCTTTGCGGATTCCGATCCATCTCGGTGGCAAATTCTGCTCTCACTTTAAACAACTTGGCAAAGTCTTCATCGTAGGCTCTCAGCAAGTAGTACAACATTGGCGTGCCGACCAGAATTACCTTTACATTGAGCGGAATAGGTTCTGGTTCAAGAGAAGTGGTGCTGATTAAGCCCATCTGACTGCCCAATTCAAGAATGCGTACCTTTCCATCGCGTAAGACTCGTTTCAATCCCTCCCAGGCGTAGGGGTTGATCAGGACATCGCGGGCTGGCAGGATCAAGTAACCGCCATTGGCGCGGTGCAACGCGCCGGCGCGAATGTGTGAAAAATCGGTGTAGGATGCCCCCATGATGATATCGTGATCGATGGCGCCAAGCAGGTTATGGTATGTGGGCTGGTTCTCGACCACAACCGGCGCGGTCTGCAGGTCGATGTTACTGACCAGGACATTGATCTCATATCGCACCGCCCATTCTTTTTCTTCCAGCAGGTTTTTGACTGATTCTCCAGACGGACGAAATCGGCTGGAATTGCGTACCAGGTCAGTTTGAACCTGGTTCAAATAGGATAGGACTGAATCGATTCCGGCATATTTTTGTTTCAAGTCTTCAATCAGTGGCTGGATAACAAAAAGAGAAGTGCGTAGATCGAGTTCTTCGATATCTTTAGCGGTCTCTTGTTCAATGACGCGCAGACGCGAGACCATTTTCTCCATTTCTTCAGAAAGTCTGACCTGCAGGAGGTGTAGTTTCTCTTTCTGTTCGTCTGTCAGTTTTTCAAATTCTTCAGGGCTGAGGGGTTTTCCCTGCACCGCCGCGCTTAAGAAGAATCCGTAGGGGGTTTTTATCAGTATAAAATTAAATCGGTTGGCATAGTCTTCAAACTGTTTTATCTCCTTGAGTTGTTTTTCCTTCATAGAGTTCACCAGCCGCTCATGTTCGCGAATATATTCATCGCTGGTAAACGCGCGGGCGATATTTGTTTTGCATTCTTGGATCATGGATCGCATATCATTGCGGAATTCAAGCGCTTTGCCTGGCGGCAGGCGCAGCGCTCGCGGTTGGCGGGGATTCTCGAAATTGTTGACGTAGCACCAATCATCCGGGACGTTTCCCCCGGCTGCTTTTTGGAGGAGAAAATTGCGCGTCAGGGTGGTGCGCCCTGAATCGGGAATGCCTAAGACGAAAACATTGTATCCAATCCCTGCTACCTCACTACCCAGCTCCAGGGCGCGGAAGGCTCGCGGTTGACCAATGACGTCTCTTAAAATGGGCAGTTCATCCGTCGTTACAAAACCGAGCGAGGCGGGGTCGCAGCGATGGGTCAGCTGCTCAGGCAGCACGCGCAGGTCGTTGGATTGGTTAATGCCTTGAGCAAGTCTTTGGCGCAGCGTTTTGGAGGACATATTTGCATCTCCTTGTCTATCCAATGGATCATATAGTTGCCAGCAAGGAGAAGGGATGGTACGCTGGCAAGATTACATCAATCTTGCAACAGCCAAGGATGCGGGAGCATATCAGGCTGTTTGCTGTTTGTTCTATTTTCAGTATAGAGAGGAGGGATTAAAAGGTCAAGTGAAATAGCAGCGAACAAATTAAAGATTTTTTATTCGGTTGATCCATTGGTTTTTCATTTTCTGCGATGACTTGTTCCGAAACACTGATCAGGATTTTCTCATCCTCTGCTAAAAGTAGAAGCGCCCTTGCCGCTTGCTGGGCTGATACGATACCGGCAATCAATGCGCTGCTGTCAAAGAAAATGTCATTCTTTGGAATTAGGACGGTGAATGTCTTAAAAAGGGGAGAAAAATTTTCGGGATCAAGCGAATAGGGAATCGATCAATGGCTCCGGTGTTGATTGGCGGGGAGGGCGGGATTCGAACCCGCGGCTGAGTTTAACCCCAGCACTCACTTAGCAGGCGAGCCCAATCGGCCTCTCTGGCACCTCCCCAGGTGTTCAGCGGAGGGAGAGGGATTCGAACCCCCGGTGGGTTGCCCCACACCTGTTTTCAAGACAGGCACCATAGGCCACTCGGTCATCCCTCCTGGGTAGAACACTCTCCCTGGGGTGCAAATTGTAACATACTTGCCACTCAGGGACAAGATTTTTATTCGCTGAGCAAGTATGCCATAATCCAGCGGGTGGTGGCGAGCAGCGCTTCGATATGAGTCCGTTCGTAGTTGTGGGAAGCGTCAACCCCCGGACCGAACAGCGCAACTGCTGCGCCGCCGCCTGCGCGCCATAGTGCTTCGCCATCGGAACCATAGAACGGGTAAATATCCACCTTATGGGGAATCGCATACTGCCGCGCCAGTTTACGCAGGCGCTGGCTCAACCCATGATGATACGGACCTCCAGAGTCTTTGACGCACAGCGAGGCGTGAAATTCGTCTGAGGTTTGACCCTCGCCAATCGCAGCCATATCCACCGTGAGCAATTCTGCCAATTCAGGCGAAAAACCGCTTGACGCTCCGTGCCCTACCTCTTCGTAGTTGCTGATCAGGATAGATGTGTTTTGAGTCGGGGACAGCCCGGCATCGTTCAGGGATTTTGCCGCGCTGACGATGCAGGCAACACAGGCTTTGTCATCCAGGTGGCGCGATCGTATAAACCCGTTGACCACTTCAACGCGCGGATCGAAGGCGACAAAATTGCCTACCTCGATGCCCAAGGCGGCAGTTTCATCTGCGCTGGTGGTGCGCTCGTCAAGACGAACCTCCATCGCGTCATCATCGCGGCGGATTTCATTGACCGCTGCCCCGTGTACATGGGAGGAGGACTTGTTGAGGAGGAGCGTGCCCCGCCGTGGAAGACAGCCCGACTCGCAGCCTGAGCAGAAGACAGTACATCCCTCTCCTTCGACCGTGTTCCAGGCATAACCGCCAATTTTGGTCAGTTTGAGCCTGCCATTCGGCTTAATCTCTTTGACCATCGCGCCCAGGGTATCGACATGAGCAGTCAGCCCGCGCGGAGTATCTGCGCTGGCTCCGCGCCATTCTGCCAGCAAAGCACCCTTGCGGGTTAGCGTTAATTGCAGGTGAGGAAAGGCGGCGAGGGAATCGTATACCAATTGAATGGCTTCCTGAGTATAGCCGGTGGGACTGGGAGTATTCAGCAAATGCGTGAGGAAGTCGAGCAGGTAGGTGCTGTCGATGGGAGGCAGAGTCATGGAAAGATTAATCCTTATCGAAAATGAATTAAAGAACCAGGAATAGAATATTACCTGAGGCGTTTAAAATGTTTTTCCTTCAAATTCGCCAATTCGGGCGCGCCATTCAGCGGAGACAGGAATGCTGGTGTGCTTATTGTAGTCATACGCCACCATGACGGTCTCCGCTTTCGCCAGTACCTGCGCGGTGGATGAGTCTTCCACCTGGTATTCAAAGGTCAGGCTTTTGGTGCCAATGCGGCTGACCCGCACCCCTACCCGGACAGGTTGCCCTAAGAATATGGGGGCAAGGTATGAAACGTGGACATCTGCCACAATTAATGGCAATTCGAAGAAAGATTTACCGTCCCACAGGTTCAGACGGCGGATATAAGCAAAGCGGGCAGATTCTAGAAACGACACCAGGCGGGCATTGTTGACATGCCACTGGGGGTCAAGGTCAGAATAACGCACTTCAATGGGAATGTACAGGTTAAAATCGCTCATGGGTTTAATTATACATAATAATCTCGAACTGACTGTTAACAGTAAAATTGTGGTTCAGCCGGATGAGACGAGGTAGCAATTGAAATGTGTTTTCGATAAAATTGGAGAAAAGGAGGTGAGCGATGAAAATAAAAATTGAACGCCAGGCACGGCGCAGGTTTTTGGAAAAACTTGGTTTTTCGGGTCTGGCAGCGCTGTCAACTATCCTGACTGGACAGTGTCGTCCAGCTTTTCCACCGCCACAGCCGACAGCCGTACAGGTGCCTGAAATCGTGATCTCTTTGCCGCCCCCTGATCGTGGGGGTGGGCAGTCTTTAGCGCACACCTTGCAGAAAAGGAGATCGGTGCGAGATTTTACTGGAGAGGATGTTGCTGAAGCGGTAGTGTCCCAATTGTTATGGGCTGCGCAAGGGATTACAGATCCAAGCGGCAAGCGCACAGCGCCGTCAGCCGGTGCGCTCTATCCACTCGAAATCCACCTGGCGCGCAAGAACGGGTTATATCATTACCGAGTGAAAGATCATGGGCTGGTATTGCGGATTGAAAAGGATGTGCGTGTTGATTTGTATGAGGCAGCTTTGCGGCAAACGGCGGTGCGCGACGCCCCGTTGGTTTTTATCATCAGCGCGGTGTTCAGCCGTACCGAAAGCCGGTATGGTGCAGAACGGACACCTCGTTATGTATATATGGAAGTGGGACATGCTGCTCAGAACCTGCTGCTGCAAGCCGTTGCGCTCGATCTGGGCGGAGTGCCCATTGCTGCCTTCGAGGATGAACGCATTAAAAAGTTGCTTGAATTACCCCAAACCATGATTCCATTGTATCTGATCCCGGTGGGCAGGCAGAGATTGTAATGGGTAGAGCCAAGACAAATCTTATGTTCGGGTAAAAATAGTCTGATTTGTGGATAGTCATCATAGAAGATAATGACCTATGTCACTTGCTGGAATTTCATCCTTCGCATAAACTTATTGAAATCACGACTAAATTTACCTTATAAATAAAAGAGGTATGGTTCTATGCAGATTACTCGTCAGGCTGATTATGCACTCAGGGCAATGCTCTATCTTGCAAGACTGGAACCCACGGAACGGGCAGCGACCAGCCAAATTGCAGAAATCCAGCGCATACCGCCCTCATTCTTAGCCAAGATCATTTCCCAATTATCTATTGCGGGTCTGATTCACACTTCTCGTGGTGCGCGTGGTGGCGTATCTCTGGCGCGGCAGCCTGAAAGTATATCAATTTTGGAAGTTGTGGAAGCCATCGACGGACCGATCGCATTGAATGAATGCACGGTCAGCAAAGGCGCCTGTCCTTTTGGCGAAGATTGCCCATTAAGACCGATCTGGTGCGGTTCTCAAGAGGAATTGGTCGAACGGCTGCGCACGACAACTTTTGCCCAGGTATTAAACCTGAAGCAGACCGCTTAGGCGCTTTCCTGTTATTCATATCGCGCTAAATAGAAAAAGACTACCATGCCGAGGGGAATCCCGGTAAAGCGGCAGGGGAAGTTTGATTTTGAGGGCAGGTATGGCGGCTTTCATTTCACTTAATATTAAAGCGAAGCTTGCTTTACTCGGTATCACCCTGTTGATCATCCTGCTGGTCGCTGGGTTTTCTCCCCTGGAACGGACACTGGGGAGCAATATTCGTCTGGTGTATGTGCATGGCGCCTGGGTATGGGCAGGACAACTGGCGTACGCGGGAGCAGCATTGGCGGGATTATTCGGGTTGCTCGTACAGCCTGCATGGCATGGCTGGTCGCAGGCGCTCGGTTGGACGGGCTTGTTCTTTTGGTGGACTTACCTGCCGATGTCGGTGCTGGTGATGCAGATGAATTGGGGCGGTATATTTTGGTCAGAGCCTCGTTTCCAAACTCCTCTCGCTTTTGGAATCGCTGGTTTGCTCCTGCAGGCTGGTTTATGGGTAATTGGATCACCACGCCTGAACAGTGCCGCAAACTTCATATATGGTGTGGTTTTATGGGGAGTACTTCGTTCGTTAACCAATGTGTTGCATCCTGATTCTCCGATTGCGGATTCCGGGTCGCTGCGAATTCAATTTTTCTTTGTTGCTTTATTACTCCTGGCTGTTATCCTTGGTGCACAACTGGCTGTCCTCTTTAAAGGAAATTCACCAACAGTCGATCAGATAAATAAATCCTAATGCGTGCGCCGATGCGGCAGAATGGCATTTCGCTCAGCAGACAGGTTGTTTTGTTTGTGATCATCCGCACCTTGATTCATGCCTGTTATCGGATGATTTATCCCTACCTGGCAGAATTTGGGGGCGGCGTTGGCGCAGATCTGAACACATTATCAAAAGTGCTAACCGCACGGTCGTTGATGGGAATGGGCACCATGTTCCTGGCGCCGCTGGCAGATCGGCGCGGGCGGCGGTTTAGTATGTTGTTGGGGGTTATGGTATTTGTTGGCGGATGTGGGCTGATTGGCGCGTTTTCTTCTTTACCAGCATTTGTGGCGGGATTGATGATTACAACCCTCGGAAATTATGTATTCGTGCCAGCCATGCAGGCATACCTGGGCGACCGCATTCCCTATGAAAAACGCGGGTTCACCTTGGGCTTAACCGAATTAAGCTGGTCGTTCAGCTATATTATTGGTGTCCCATTATTAGGATTGCTGATTGTGCAAATTGGATGGCAGTCTCCATTTTTGGTTATCGGTGGATTGTGTGCAGCTGGTATGCTCTTCCTGGCAAAAGCTCAGCCGGCTGATTCGTCCCAGGAGGGAAACCCTTTATTGTTTTGGGAAAGTATACGGGTTATGTTTATATCACGCAGGGCATTAACTGCGCTCACGTTTAGCCTGATGCTGACAATTTCAAATGAAGTCATTAATCTTTTGTTTGGCGTCTGGCTAGGGGATGCCTTTGGGCTTAAAATTGCGGCTCTAGGGGCAGCATCGGCGCTCGTCGGGTTTTCTGAATTAGGAGGAGAAGCAGCGACAACGTTATTGACCGATCGCCTGGGCAAAAAAAGAGCGGTAACTTTGGGGTTGGGTCTGAATTGCATAGCAGTCCTGTCGCTGCCGTTTCTTGGTCAAATGGGGGTGGGCGGAGCATTAGCGGGGCTGGTCTTGCTCTACTTCAGCTTTGAGTTTTGCCTGGTCAGCTATTTACCGCTTATGACAGAGGTTGCGCCGGGTGCGCGCGCCACTTTGATGGCGACCAATATGGCTGCCTTTTCGCTGGGCAGAGCGGTTGGCGCATTGGCTGCGCCGGTTTTGTATGCTGGCGGGATCGGCATGAGTGCTGGTGCCGCGTTATTGATCAATGGAGTGGCGTTTTTTGTGTTAGCGCGGGTTAAGAAAGCTGAGAATTAATCAAAAAAGAGAGGGTCTCTCTCTTTTTTCTCAATTCATTATAGATGGAAATCCATTTCATCATTTAACTGGAATTTTTTGCGCCCAATCATCCCCCAGGATGATCAAAATGTCAGTTTGAGAGTTGGGATCGAAGCGATTTAAGATGCGGTCGTTGCGGATGCTTAATTCTTTGACCAGGTAGCTCATGGTGTAAGGCTTGCCACGATAATCATAAATGGTGGTGGCAGCCACCCGTTGACTGGCGTTTCCACCTTCAAAAACGGTTATCCCTTTGGCGGTCAGATACTCTTTGGTGCGTTCCACCAGGCGGGGAGTAGTGGTGCCGTTTTGCAAGGTGACGCGAGCCTTTTCGGATTTCATGAGGACCACAGGATCACCTGATACAACCGCTGGCGCTACCGGACCACCTGTCGCAAAGACCTGATCTCTCAGAGCGCGGATTTTATCAGGGACTGGTTTGAGAATATCCAACCCATCAGGGGATTTGCCAAAAGTGACTTGTTCAGGTCCGATAATTGCGCGGTGAATATTTTTCTCGTTAACTTGAACTGCCAGGCGAGCGAGGCTGATAATTTGGTCCAGTCCCAGGTTTGTTCGAACTCCCGACATCAAGTCGCGATATAAGATTGGGGCGCGAACAATCAGAGTTGGTAACTGGTTGAAGTCCAGAATGCGGTTGCGGATTGCCATGATGACCTGCATCTGGCGTTCGGAACGATCAAAATCGCCGCCTTCAGTGTAGCGGTTGCGCGCATAAGCAAGGATGGTTGCGCCGTCGAGTACCTGTCTGCCTTTATAAAGGGTGATCTTCTCTCCCGGTCCAACCGGATCAACGACGATGTCATAAGGGACATCAATTTTAAGCCCGTTAATCTCGTCAATAAATTTCACAAAGGCGTTAAAATCTACCACCACGTAGTAATTAATCGGCACTCCGATAAACTGTTCTACGGTCTGCATCGCCAGCCCCGGACCGCCACCGGGAAGCTTATAGATTTCTCCCAGGTAATAGGCGGTATTGATTTTTGCATGGTCAAAACCAGGAATAGTGACCCACATATCGCGGGGGATTGACAGCATTCCTGCGGTCTTGGTGATGGGGTCGAGGGTCAAGACCATCATTGTGTCGGTACGGGGAGTCTCTTTTGATTCCCAATCGCGGTAATCTAAACCCATTGCCAGGACTGTAATGCGGCTGGCGCCATCCCACGGGATGGGAGTCGGATCAGAGGGCTTTTGTAAAGGACCAACAGGTACCGAACCGCCTTTAGGCTGATCAACGGGCTGTTTAACACCCGGTGAACCAGAATCGATGGGTGCTCCTGGCACGGATGTAAAGGTCCACGAGGAAACCAGGGAACGCATCCAGACAAACATTAAGATGGCAGTTGCGATCGAAAGTATCGAAAACACTGCTGCTAAAATGATAATCAAGCGATCAGGTGACTTGCTGCGTTTCTCACGCCTCATTCGAACATACGCCATAGGTCAAATATCCTGCTTTGCTGCGCGTGAAATAGTTTGTTGTTTGGGGTGCAAGTTTGATACCACTCTTTTGAATAAAAAAACGCGCAGTTTCATGGTGGATTTATTTTATTTCTGGTGGCGGAACAGGCAAATCATCCACAGCGGTTTGAATCCATTTGCTGCCTTCGTCAATCAACATGACCGGAATATCCTGGACGATTGGGTATTTCCGAGCACAATCCTGGCAGACCAACCAGGTGTCTTGGATGAGAGTTAATAAGCCCTCTTTGCCGGGTTCTCGAACACAAACAGGACAACGTAAAATAGCCAGTAAGTCAGGATGAACCATGCCTGCTCCATATTGTTTTTTTGTATTTTACCACTCTTTGAAAAGATTACCTGGAATAATGAGGGGCAAGGGGATAGAACCGACTCAAGGTATTTCAGTTCCAGGTCCGTATTCAAAAACATCTCCCCAGGCTTTGTAGTGGGTGGCAATGCGGTCTTTTATGATGACCGTGCCAGCGCGGGTAACAGTGCGGGTAACAGTGACATCAGCGCCTTCGGCTGCCCAGTCCACCTGTTTAATTTCACCTTTTTTCAGGTCTGGATTTTCCCGATAGACCGGATCGGGCGGAGCGACGATATTGGTCGGACCGGTTGTATCCCACTCCACTTTGCGCCCGTCTGAAGTTGAATAAAATTTCCATGTAATGGAACTGGAGGCAGGGGTAACGTAGGTTTCCATCAACAACCAGTTCGGGGTGTCGTTCTTAAATTTTAAATCAACCAGCGGCACAAATACCGTTGCATCCAGACCAGCCAGCCTGGGGTTGATCTTATTTCCCGCTACTTTTTCATAATAGTAGACCCGATAGGCATGAGCGTGGCGCTCGATAATGGGGAAACCGGCGAAAAACGCAGCGCGGAAGAGGGTAGTGCTCACCTGGCAGACTCCCCCGCCAACTCCCTTAATGGTTTGATTGCCAAGGATAATCAACGCTTCGGCATAGCCATTATCTAGGCTGATGTTGCCTAAAGCAGTAGCCATCGAAAAAGTCTCCCCAGGCGCTACCAACAAACCATGGAAGCGGCTGGCTGCTGTTTTAATGTTTTGAACGCGAGGGCTGTTTGATCCATAAAAGTAAGAGGTCTCAGCTCGAATCAACTCACGGATGCCCAATTCTTCTGCGGTTTTCGTATCTGGCACAGCTGGCTGGAGATAGTTTAGGACGAGAGGGATATTGTGTTCACCGCGTACCAGCCTTTCTTGAATCGAGCGCAGGCTGGCTTCAACATCCAGCGATCTACCTGTAACCGAAGGCTGAAGAACCTCGAGCTGCCTGGATTTATCATTAAAGATAAAACGAGCATTAGCAGGAGAACGTTTTAAAGAAGGCGCAAGTTGGGTGAGGAAAGATCGAAGCTGAGTGCTATCCAATGCGACCTGATACCGTGCTCCTCCTGAGACCTGAACGCGTTCGATGGTTAACATGGATGCCAGTTTGTTCTGATCAAATATCCAGGGACCGGCTTTCTCTTGATCCTGGTCTGGCAGCGAAAGTGTGAGCGGCTGGCTCAAGATGCGCCGCGCCTGTTCCGCCTGCTCTTGCACGTTAAGGATGGCAGGTGGAGTTTCATAGACCACCAGAGGCAGGATCATATCTTGTGGAAAGTTAAATTGGGTGGAAAGGATCAGCAAATTGGCGGGGATGTCTAAGGTGCGACCGATCTCGCCGGGACGCATGATGACTTCTGATCCTTTCAAACTCAGGCTGGCTTCGATGACTGGTTTGTTGATCTGAGGGGCAATTCCGCTGAGGTATATATAAGCGGTGCGTTGATCAAAAATCAAGATGGGGGGTAAATCGTGTCCGGCATACCAGGTGTAGAGCTGCTCTTCGAGCCTGTTTTTGAGGCTGCCTGCGCGTCCTAATTGAAAGGCGGCTCGCGCGCTATTTTCAGGATCGAGGAACAATCCAAGCTGGTTAGGGGTGGCTGACCACATTTTTTCTTGGTATTGGAGGACGATTTTCCCTGAATGGGGATAATCATACGACTGAGAGATTTTTGAGGCTGCCTCTTGAGGGGTTAACCCGCCGACGGGCACACCGCCAACTAAAACACCAGGGTAGATTCGTCCAGCATACCAGATTTCAAAGCCAACCAGGATGGCGAAAGCGGATAAAAGAAAGAGAAAGACACCGATGAGGGCAGCAGAAAACGCCTGGAAAACAAGGTACCGGATACGGTAAGCGGGAAGGGTCAATGTACTCATGATTCACCACATAACTTGTCTGAATTATACCATTTGAGGGATGGAGAAAAGAGCAAAAAAATTAGCCCCTTGACAGGAAAGCGGGATTGAATATAATTCAGCCCGTTGCCTGAAGCTGGTTTATCCAGCCAGCAGGCAGGCGAAAAAATAGACAGCCAAAATTGTCCGGGCAAAAGAAAAAATTGGTCAGCAAAAAGCCTTGACATAAAAAATGGATGCGGTATAATTTCGCCTCGTTGTCTGAAAGGCAGACCGTCAATTCCTCGAAGGGAAACCCCAAAAGGGGAGACGGATAAAAGCAGAATAATGAGAGTGGTGCAAGAGTGAAGCCAGCCGTGAAAAACAAAGTTGGCAAAACCCTTGACAAAAGTTGCGAGAGCGGGTAGAATTGAAATCCGCAATAAAGAAATCAAGAAATTGATCTCGCAACAAGCAGATCGATAACAACTGGATACACCGACGTACAAAACCAGGAAGGCGAGCACCTGGCAGAGAGGCCGCCGATGTTGTAAGATTGACATCGGCTGTTTTGTCCCTGAAGCGGGTGACGAAGGAGAGGCGATGTACGGGGAGCACCTTAACAACTGAAAAGTGGTAGGAAAACAAGTAAGTCCTGTCGTTCTATATCCGACATAATAAAAAGTCGTTGAGACTTAATGTGTCGCAAGACACTTAAGCATCGCAAGATGCAAATTATGCGGAGAGTTTGATCCTGGCTCAGGATGAACGCTGGCGGCGTGCTTAATACATGCAAGTCGAACGGAGGATGTAGAAATACGTCCTTAGTGGCGAACGGGTGAGTAACGCGTTGGTGACCTGCCCCGAAGTGTGGGATAACAGTTCGAAAGGACTGCTAATACCTCATGTGATCATTGGGATTAGATGCCCGATGATTAAAGGCGAAAGTCGCTTCGGGAGGGGCCTGCGTCCCATCAGCTAGTTGGTAAGGTAATGGCTTACCAAGGCGATGACGGGTAGGGGACCTGAGAGGGTGGCCCCCCACAATGGAACTGAAACACGGTCCATACACCTACGGGTGGCAGCAGTAGGGAATATTGCTTAATCTGCGAAAGCGGGAAGCAGCAACGCCGCGTGTGCGATGAAGGCCTTCGGGTTGTAAAGC
>Ga0101944_10000442_pt1 | contig 121492 bp, 97 predicted proteins | sample DewCreD2012metaG_FD_75245 | JGI IMG/M metagenome (GOLD analysis project Ga0101944, IMG submission 75245) | Hot spring sediment bacterial and archeal communities from British Columbia, Canada, to study Microbial Dark Matter (Phase II) - Dewar... ...
CGGCCGCGAGGCGGCTTTCCAGATAGCGGGCCAGCAGGCTGGGGTGGGGGTCGGCCAGGCTGGCCAGGTGACGGGGGTCGGGCTGGCTGGCTTCGGGCCGCAGCAGGTCCAGGGGCGACATGGCGCTCTCCACTTGAGGTTGCCGCCCAACTCTGCAAAAGGGGTGCCTGCCGCCATCACCCATGATTATCGCATCAAAACAGCGTGTTGACCCATCGGAACCCAGCCAGGGGCCGGGGTCTGGGCAAGGTCTGCCCAGGCCTCCTCGTCCCGGGGCACGCACCCGCCTGCGGCCGCACCCGCTGATTCCTCTTCTCCGTCAGGCCCGCCGTGGCAGCACAGGCACAAGGCCGCAATCCGCTCCGGCGCGCCGACCTCATCCGGCGCCGGAGCGGCATGACAAGCCATGCAGGACGCTTCGCGACCGGCCGGGGCTGGAGCGTCTGCTGCGGCAGCCTTCCGGCCCTGAGCCGAAGACGCTGGTTGCGCATGGGGGTCGTGGCAGTCCAGGCACGCGAGAAAGCTTTGCCCGGCCTCGAGAGCCGCTTGGCCGTGCTCGCCCTCTTGGGCCCCTGAAACCTCGTCAGCGTGGCAGGCCGCGCACCGGTCGGCCTGGAACCGCTCCCTGGGGTCCTGGTTCACCTTCGCAGGAGATGGGTGATGTTTGTCTCGACCGATTTCGTCGTGGCAGTCCAGGCAGGAGAGCTCTCCGTGAACCGACGAGCGGAATTTCTGCAGGTCAAGAAGCCAGGAGGTCTCGCCGAAGCAGAGACCGGGCAAAGTAGCCCGGGCCGCAGCCATGGCGAACGCCACAAAGGCCGTCTGCCGGAAGGCTCTTTTCCAAAAGGCCCCTCGCCCGATCCGGCCCAAGACCTCTTACCCCTCGAGGACCGCGCGAACCGCGCCGTAAATTTTTTCTTCGCTCGGAATGAACTCGGCCTCGAGCTTGCCTGAGAACGGGACCGGGCAAAAAGGTGCGGCCACGCGCATGACCGGGGCATCGAGGTACCCGAAGGCCTTCTCGGCCGCCAGGGCCGCGATCTCGGCCCCGGAGCCGCAGAACTTCACTTCCTCATGGACAATCACGAGCCGGTGGGTCTTGCGCACCGAGGCAAGGATCGCCTCTTCGTCAAGAGGCAGCAGGGTGCGCGGGTCCAGCACCTCCACGCTGATGCCTTCTGCGGCCGCCTTTTCGGCAACGCTCAAGGCCCTGCCCACCATCTGGCCAGTGGCCACCACGGTCACGTCCTTGCCCTCCCGCTTCACGTCGGCCTTGCCCAGGGGGATCGTGTACGCTTCTTCCGGCACCTCGCCCATGGAGAAGTACAGGAGTTTGTGCTCGAGAAAGACGACCGGGTTGTCGTCCCGGATCGAGGCGATCAGCAGACCTTTGGCGTCGTAAGGCGTGCTCGGCATCACCACCTTGAGCCCGGGAACATGCATGAACCAGGCTTCCAGGCACTGGGAATGCTGGGCCGCGGCCCCCATGCCGGCTCCGCAGGCCGTCCGCACCACCATGGGAATCCGCGCCTTGCCTCCGAACATGTACCGCATCTTGGCGGCCTGGTTGAAAAGCTGGTCCATGGCCACACCCACAAAGTCCACGAACATCAGCTCCGCGACGGGCCTCAGCCCCGCGGCCGCTGCGCCCACGGCCGCGCCCAGGATCGCGCTCTCGGAGATCGGCGTGTCGAGGACGCGCTTCTTGCCAAAGCGGGCCTGTAGGCCTGCGGTCACGCCGATGACTCCAATGCTTACGTCCTCGCCGAGCAGGAACACGGCAGGGTCTCGCTCCATCTCCTGTGCAATGGCCTGGTTGATGGCCTGCGCCATGGTCAGAGTCGCCATGATCGAACCTCCTTCCGGCCGGCAGCCGCCTCGCGCCGGATTGTCACCCTCACCGGGGCGCGCCGGCATCCTGTCCTGCTACGCGTAGACGTCTTCGAGAAGCTCGCTCAGTTCCGGCTCCGGGCTCTCCTCGGCGAACCGAACCGCTTCTTCGATCTCTGCCTGGACGGCCCGCTGGATCTCCTCGGCCTTGTCGGCCGAGAGGATCTTCATCTCGATCAGCTTTCTTTCGAACCGGGCGATGGGGTCGCGCTCCGGATCGGTCCATACCCGCACCTCGTCCGGCGACCGGTAGGATTCACCGTCTCCGACGAAGTGCCCCTTGATCCGGTAAGTCTTGCACTCAAGAAGGGTCGGCCCTTTTCCTTCCCTCGCGCGAGCCACTGCCTCGCTTGCCGCCTCGAACACGGCCACAACATCGTTGCCGTCCACGACCACGCCCGGCATGTCGTAGCCCGCGGCCCGGTCCGCGATGGACTCGATCCGCTGGTGTTCGCTCTGGCGCGTGAATTCGCCGAAGCGGTTGTTCTCGGCCACGAACACGACCGGAAGTCTCAAGACCGACGCGAAGTTCATGGCCTCGTGGGTCGTGCCCTGGTTCGAGGCGCCGTCGCCGAAGAAACACGCGCACACCTGCCGGCTTTCTTTGTACCAGGAAGCCAGCGCGGCTCCCACGGCGATCGGCGGCCCCCCGCCCACGATACCGTTCGCGCCCAGGATGCCAAGATCCAGGTCCGCGATGTGCATGGATCCGCCCTTCCCCTTGCAGGTGCCGGTCCGTTTGGCAAAAAGCTCGGCCATCATGCGCCGCACGTCCGCTCCCTTGGCGATCACGTGGCCGTGGCCCCGGTGGGTGCTCGTAATGTAATCCATGGGCTCGAGGGACCCGCACACGCCGACGGCCACGGCCTCCTGGCCGATCGAAAGGTGCACGAACCCCGAGATCTTCGCCACGAGCACGAGCTCCTCGATCTTCTCCTCGAACCGGCGGATCCGCACCATGGTCCGGTACATGTCGATCATCTTTTGTTCGGTCAGGCCCATTTCGCCCCTCCTCTCGCATCCGGCCCCTTTACGGCCGGTCCGTTCAGAGACCGGCCCCGTGACCGGCGTCGCACTCGACGCCTGCCGGCCACAGGATCGAACCATACCCGAAGTTCCTGCAAAAAGCTTGCGCGAATTTCCTCTTCCCATCCTCGAGCGACACCGGGCGGCCCAGCTCCAAGTGCATGCTCGTCACCCGCTCGCCCGGCTGGCCGCAGGTCACGATGAGGCCGAACCCGGCAGGGTCCGTGTTCACGTTCAGAGCGATGCCGTGAAAGGTCACCCATTTCCGGACCGCGACTCCGACGCTTGCGATCTTGGCTCCCCTCACCCATAGCCCGGGCTGGCCAGCCTTGCGCTCCGGATCGAGTCCGTACGCGCGGAGAACCTGCTCCGCCGCGCCGAGAAGTCCTTCCAGAAACGCGTGGAGATCCGGCTTCTCAAGCCGGATGATCGGGTACGCCACGAGCTGACCCGGGCCGTGATAGGTCGCCTTTCCGCCCCTTTCCACCCAAACCACAGAGACGTTCCACCGCGCGAGCTCGTCCTCGGCCACGAGCAGATCCTCGGCCGTGGCGCTTCTGCCCAAGGTCACGCAAGGCGGATGCTCCACGAAGACGAGCACGTCCTGGACAAGATCGTTCGCGCGCGCCTCGGCCAGGGACCTTTGCCTGGACAGGGCCTCTTCATAAGGCACCCGCCCCCAATCCTGAACCTCGAGGATCCGCTCTGCGGCAGCCTTGCGCTCCGCCGACTCGTGCACGGCCTACCTCCTGGGCAGGTACAAGGCCCATTTGTCCGCGTCCCGGGCGCCGTCCACCACGGCCTCGGAAAACGTAGGATGGACCCGAAGACTCCGGGCGAATTCCCGGGCCGTGCATTCGAGCTGCATGGCCAGAACAGCTTCGCCGACCAGTTCCGTTGCCTGACTGCCCACGATATGGACGCCCAGGATCTCGCCGTACTTCGCGTCCGCAATCACTTTCACAGCGCCGTCCACTTCGTTTCGGCACATGGCCAGTCCGTTGATCGAATAGGGGAACAGTCCCACCTCGATCTCCTTGCCCTGCTTCTCCGCCTCCTCCTCGGACAGTCCCACTGCGCCCACTTCCGGAAAGGTCCAGCTCGCCCGCGGGATCAGGTGGAACGGGAATTTGTTCGGTTGCCCCATGGCGTTCTCGGCCGCCACGACCCCCATGAGGGTCGCCGCGTGGCTCAGCATCCAGCCGCCCGTGCAGTCGCCGACAGCGTAGATGCCCTGGACCGAGGTCTCGAGACGGTCGTTCACGCGGATCGCGCCGTCTTCGGAAAGCAAGACTCCTGCGGCCTCCAGGCCGATGCCGGCCGTGCGGGGTCTCCGGGAACCCACGAGAATCCTGGCGGCCGAGACCGCCCGTTCCTTGGCTCCGGTTAAGGTGCAGACGAAACCTTCGCCGGTTTTTTCCACGCTCTTGAGGTCGCTGCGGGTGGCAATCTCAATCCCTTGTTCTCTCAGGGCCTGGCCGACTCTCTGGCTCGTGTCGTGATCCTCCCTGGGCAGGATCCTGCCCGCTCTTGTGGCCAGAATCACTTTGGCCCCGAACACGTTCAGCACGTTCGCCATTTCGACTTCGATGAAATCCGCGCCCCAGACAAGGACCGAGGCCGGGACCTCGGTCATATCGAGCACCTGGTCCGTGGTCCAGAGCGCTTCAGACAGGCCCGGGACGTCCGGCACCGAAGGCTCGCTCCCGCTGGCAACAACCACGGCCTTGGCCTGAAACGGTTTGCCCTCAATCCGCACCTCGCGGCCCGCCCCCAGGACCGCGCTCGCCCGGATCAGCTCGACCCCGTTGTTGGCGAGCAGCCCTTCCATGCCCATGCGGATCTCGGCCGAGACTCCCACCTTCCGCTCCACAAGGGTCTTGAGATCGACTTTGGTCCCCAAGACCTGAATTCCGTAGTCCTCGCCCTTGCGGGTGGCCCGGAGCAGCGAGGCCGCCTGATGCCACACCTTGGCCGGAATGCAGCCCCGGTTCACGCAGGTGCCGCCGACCTCGGCAGGCTCCACAATGGCCGCCTTGCCTCCGAGCTGGGCGGTCCGGATCGCGGCGGCGTACCCGCCCGGGCCGCATCCGATCACGATCACGTCGTACATGGTTCCGCGCCTCCTCAGAAGAGCCGTCGCATTTGAGCTACGATACCAGAAACAGTGTCGGATGGGTCAAGTGACGAGCCAGGGCCTGGAGAAATTCGGCGGCCGGCGCTCCGTCCACGACCCGGTGATCGATGGTGAGGCTTAAGGTCATGAAGGAGCGGACCTCGATCCTTCCCCTGTGCACAGCCGGCTTTTCCACGATCCGGCCCACGCCGAGGATAGCGGTCTCCGGCGGGTTGAGGACCGGCGTGAATCCGTCCACGCCGAACGCACCCAGGTTGGTGACCGTAAAGGTGCCGTCCACGACCTCGTCGGGGGTAAGAGCCCCTTCCCTGGCCTTTCGGGCCAGTTCCCTGGCTTCCCTCGCAATCTCCAGAAGGCTCTTTCGGTCGGCGTTTCGGATCTTGGGCACGATCAGGCCGTCCGAAAGAGCCACGGCCATGCCCAGGTCCACCCGGTCGTGAAGCAGGATCTCTTCTTCCGCAAGAGTCGAGTTCAGGATTGGGAACTGCCTGAGCACCCGGGAGACAGCCAGAAGAACCATGTCATTGGCCGAGACCCTGACCGCCTCCCCACCAGCTCTTTGCTGCCGGAGGGATTCGAGAAAAGCGGCCATCTCGGTCACGTCCACCTCGGTGAAAAGGGTGAGCTGGGCCGCGTCGTGGAGACTTGCATGCATCCGCTCGGCGATCGCGCGGCGCATGCCGCTGAACGGAATCGACCTGGGCCGGGCCGCCTCGGGCCTGGCCGCCGGAGCCGCACTCCCGAGCGCCCTTTCCACGTCCTCCTTGGTGATCTTGCCTCCTTCGCCGGTCCCGGTGAGAGCGGAAACATCCAGGCCAGCCTTCAGGGCCATCTCGGCCGCGACCGGCGTGATCTTCGGACGAGGAGGACCTTGCGCGTGGTATCTGCGAACATCCTCCTCGGTCACCCGGCCTTCCCGGCCTGTGGCAGGCACCCGCGAAAGATCCACGCCCAGCTCCTTGGCCAGACGCTTGGCCGCTGGTGTGGCCTGAATATATCCTTCCTTGCCCCCGGAGGCGGCCGAAGGGGCTGCACCCGAAGCAGCGGCGGCCATTGGGGCTTCTTCGGCCGGCCGGACCTGGATCCCCTCGATCCGCTCCGGCCTCTCGCCCTCCTCGGCGAGAATGCCCAGAACCGTGCCCACTGGGACCGTCCTGCCAGCAGGCACGACGATCTGAAAGAGAATCCCGGTGCCCACGGACTGCACGACGTTCGTGATTTTTTCGGTCTCCACCTCGAACAGGGGCTCGCCCCTCTGGACGCGCTCTCCTTCCTTTTTGAGCCATTTGCTCAGTTTGCCCTGCTTCATGGTCAGGCCGAAACGGGGCATCTTGATCTCGATGGCCACTCCTTTTCTCCTTGCAATCGCAGGCTCTGCTACGTGTACAGGGACTCCACGATTTTCTCGATTCGGCTGGTCGAAAGGAATCGCATGAGGAACAGCAGAATTTTGTACTTGGGCTCGATGAAGTACCGAGGCTTGAGTCTCGGGGCTTCCACAAGTTTGCACACCAAAGAAGCAATGACCTCAGGGCCCTGGGAGCTCAGCTCGCTCTTCTTCATGGACTCAATGCTCTTCATGGCCCGTTCGTAGTGAGGCGAACCCGGCTTGAGAGCTGCAGCCCTGACCCGGTTGGCCGTGAAATCCGTCTTCATGTCCCCGGGGTTGATGTTCGTGGCCTGGATGCCAAAGGGCTTGCCTTCCAGCCGGAGCGCCTCGGTCAGGCCGTCCACGGCCTTCTTGCTCATGCTGTAAAAACCTTGATACGGAATGGCCGGAACCTGCGCGGCCAGGGAGCAGATGGTGATGATTTTGCCGCCGCCCTGCTTTCTCATGACGGGCAGAACTTCCCGGATCATCCGGTGGGTCCCGAAGAAATTCACTTCGAACTGGAGCTTGGCCTCCTCGACCGTGACGTCCTCCACGCCCCCCTCGAGAGCAAACCCCGCGCAGTTCACGAGAACATCGACCCGTCCAGCCTCTTCCAGAACCTCCCGGTAGAAACACTTGACCGCGTGCTCGCTCGTGATGTCGCAAGGGATGAGCCTGTAGGGGAGATTCTTCCAGGCAGGATCCACGGGCACGCCGTAAGCCGTACCGTACACGCGGTAGCCCTTGGCGCTCAGCGCTTCGACGCAGGCCTTGCCCATGCCCGAAGTCGCGCCGGTGACCGCAATGACCTTGCTCATCTGTCCTCCTTGTCAGCATGCCACAGGGTAAACCAACCTCTCTTTGAGGCCTGTCACGATCTGGACGTAGCCAGTCAACATCCGGTCCACGTCAGGATCCCCCGTGTCCACGAGCAGGGGCTGGCCGCGAAGGGAAAAGATCTTGCCGGGCGTGGCGGTTACGATCACGTTCTCTTTGCCCACCTGGGCGAGAACCCGGGGACTCAACTGCTGGTTGCCTCTGCCGAACAGGTAGCCCTGTCCCCCGATGACGCTCACCACGATTCGGGCGGGCATTCGCTCGACCGTCTCCAAAAGAACCCGTTCGTCCGCATCAGCCGCCTCGATCCGCCGATCCACCACCACGTCGACACCGAGCAGCGTGCCGGAAAGACCCAGCACGTGCAGGATCTCCCGGGTCGTCGTGCCCGGGCCGATGAGGTAAGCGACCCCTGGCTCCATCCTGCTCGTCACGTCCAGAGCGATCCCCCGAAGAGCCGAAGCCTCTCCACCTCCCCCGCCTCCCGCCTTGACGCCCTGAACCAGCCGGGGTTCTGCCGGCACACGCAGGTACCCGTAGAGCTTGGCGCACACCCGCTCGTGCCGGAAAGCCTCCTCGTCGATGTCCATGACTTCGGCCTCCCGGGTTCCGCGGATCTTTCCTTCGAGGTAGAGAGCGGCAAGCTCGCCTGCCCGTCTCGGGCTGATCCCGAAAACAGCCGAGTGCATCTTCACGCCCGCCGGAATTCCAAGAACGGGGAGCCGGTCGCCTACGGCCGCGCAGATATCTCTCGCAGTCCCGTCCCCTCCTGAGAAGAGCAGAAGCTCCACACCCGCGGCTTCGAGATCCTGGGCGGCCCTGCGGGTGTCTTCAGGCGTGGTCTGTCCGGACCGGATGGAGCCGAGAACCGAACAGGCGAAGCCGGCTGCCCGGACCACATGCTCACCCATCTCGTCCGGGTACGTGAGAACCTCGATCCGGTCTTTGAGCCCGGCGAGGGATCCCAGGGCCTCTGCGGCTCTGCGTCCGGCCTCGGGCCTGGCTCCTTTTGCGACAGCCCGTGCGACGATGTCCAGGCCGTCCGTGCCCTTGAGCCCCACCCGGCCACCCATGCCGGCGATCGGGTTCACGATGAGGCCGATCCTTCTTCTTCCGGCAGCGCCGGCCATCGCGGTCCCACCCCGCACGCCAAGTTAGCCGGCCTGCTTTATCCGCTTGTACTTCTTGTAGGTAAACATGCATTTTTCGTGGAACAGCATGGCGCTTTCGTCGATCTTGCCCGTGACGCCGTTGTGAGGAGCGGACTTCACGCGGTCCGGATCCTGGCGCGCCTCCCGGTCGATCTCCCGCATCACGGCCGCCCAGTACTCGATGTCGTCTTTGGAGTAAGACTCCGTGGGCTCTGGCGTGAAAGGTTCAGGGATGATCTGCGGATGATGGCTCGTCCAGTACGCCTGAATCCCGAAGTCCGTCATCCGCCGCTCGATGTCTTCCGAGGTCACGCCGGTCTCGGCCGTGAGCTTTTCCCAACTGTACCGGATCTGGTCCAGCCGGACCCTGCCCGGACCGTACGAGATCGAAACGCCCGGGATGGCCGTCAGGAGCTTCTCCAGGTAATTGTTGTTGAGCACAGCGGTCTCGGCCACGGTCTCGAGCCCTTTGGCTCCCAGGCTCATGATCCAGGCGTAGGTCCGCAACACGACCTGCACGTTCCCGTAGAAATCTCTGACCTTGCCGATGCTGTGGGGCCGTTTGTAGTCCAGACGGTACTTCTTGCCGTCGAACGCCACGACCGGGACCGGCAGAAACTTCGCGAGGGGCTCCCGCACGGCCAAAGCGCCGCAGCCGGGCCCCATGCCGCCGTGGGGAGAGGAGAAGGTCTTGTGAAGGTTGAAGTGGCACATGTCAAAGCCGGCCTCGGCCGCCCTGGCCTTACCGAGCACGCCGTTGGCGTTGGCCTGGTCGGTGAAGCAAAGGCCTCCGGCCTCGTGCACGAGGCGCACGAACTCGTCGATTCTGGGGTTGTACAGGCCCGTGTCCTCGGGATTGGTGACGAACAATGCCGCGGTCCGGTCCGACAGGGCCGCCTTGAGCGCTTCGATATCCGGATAGCCGTTTGCGTCGGGCATGAGGGTGACCACCTCGAAGCCAGCCGTGGCCGGGCAGGCCGCGTCCACAGGATGAGAAAAGATCGTGGTGATGACCTGGTTCCGCTTCTTGCCCTCCCCGCGCGCCTTGTGGTAGGCCCGCACGATGGACGCCGCGGCAAGCACCGCCTGGCCTCCGCTCGAAGGCTGAAAGCTCACCTCGTCCATGCCCGAGATCTCCCGGATGAAGTCCCGGGTTCTGTAGAGGATTTCGAGAATTCCCTGCACCGTGGATTCGTCCTGAAGGGGATGCAGGTCCGCCATCTGCGGCAGAGAGCAGAGCTGCTCGTTCACCTTGGGGCTGTATTTCATCGTGCAGGTGCCGACCCCAATGTCGTTGCTCACGTCGTTTCCCATGGTCATCTGGGAGAGTCTCGTGTAGTGCCTCACCACCTGGGGCTGGGCGACTTCGGGAAGGTCAGGCGGACGGCGTCTTCGCATGGAGGCAGGAACGAGATCCTGGGCGCTCCCGTAGCGAGCCCGGATTTCCTCTTCGGCCCGGGGCACCAGAAGACCCCGCTGGCCCTCGACCGAAAGATCCATCAAGAGGGGCTCGTCCCACACCTGGGCGTGATATTTTCGGAGCTTGATTTCCCGGCTCATCGGACCACCTCCTTCAGGGTTTCGGCGAGTCGCTTCAGGTCTTCGGCGGTGTGAATCTCGGAAACGCAATACAGCGCACTCTGGCCGAGCCTCGGGAATTCCTTGGACAGGTCTTTGCCGCCGAAAATGTTCCGCTTGAGAAGCGCGGCGTTGATTTTGCGCACCGTCCTGCCCGTCCCGTCGAAGTTCGCCACGAATTCGTTGAAGTGGGCTCCCTCCAGGGGAATGCGAACGCCCGGAATCTCGGCCAGCAGGTCTCGGGCGTACCGGGTCTTGAGGAGGATCGTCTCTCCGATTTCCCTCATGCCCTCGGGCCCCATGAGGGCCAGGTACACGGCGTTTGCCGTGCTCCAGAGGGCCGTGGAAGTCCCGGTGTACTCCTTGGCGTTCTCCCGGGCCGCGTAGGAGAGCCTCTCGGCCCAGGCGAAGAGGTTGAATCCAAACCCATCCCCCTGCTCCAGGTCCGCGATGGAAACCAGAAGAGGAGGCAGCTCGGCGATGTGAGCCTCCACGTCCCGGACCGCCACGAACCCGCACGCCCCGCCTCCGTAATGCATGTGCACGCCCAGGGGCTGGGTGTCTCCGGTCACGATGTCCGCCCCGTAGTGCCCGGGAGGCGCCAGCACGCCCAGGGACATGGGGTTGACGCCGACCGCAAACAAGGAGCCGTTGGCGTGCAGAAGATCCGCCATCTCCTGGCCTTGGGTCTCGATCACGCCCAGGTAGGAAGGATTCTCGATGTAGAGGCCGGCCGTGGTCGGGCCGAGCTTGGACTTGAGGTCGCTGAGGTCGAGCAGGCCCGTGTCCCAGCGAATCGCGACCTTCCGGAGTGCCTTCACCTCAGAGGAGCGGCAATAGTTCTCCAGCACTTTCATCCGCATGGGGCTCACCGATTCCGGCACCAGGACTTCAGGCCGGCCGGTGATGCGGGCGCACATCCGCACCGCGGTCCCGGCCGATGACGAGCCGTCGTGCATGGGAAAGCCCGCCACGTCCATGCCGACCAGTTCGGTGAGCATGCTCACGTATTCGAACATGACCTGGAACCGGCCATGATCCGTGTATGTGCTTCCGTAATAGGCCGTCAGGAACTCGCCCCGGTTCACGATCGTGTCCACCACGGCCGGAACGTGATGCTGATAGCAACCGGCACCCAAGAAGCTCAGGGCCTCCTCGCACGACTTGTTCCTGCGAAGGATTTCCTGGACGTGCCGTTTCAGGTCCCGCTCCGAGACGAACGGCTCCGGAAGGTTGAGCGGCCTCTTGAGCCGGAGCCGCTCCGGGATCTCGCGGTAGAGTTCCTCCACGTCCCGGACGCCCACAGCCCCGAGCATCTCCTGGCGGCTCTTGGGCGCGGAATTCGGGATGTAGGGATAGATGATTCGCTTTCCTTGCGCCATGCGCCGACCCTCCCTTCCTTCGGTGTATCTCGTCTCCGAGGGTCGTAGACCGCGATCCCGCAGGTTCCCAACGAACTCCTATCAGACCCGGCCGGACACGCGGCACGGTCCGCGATCAGGAATCAGTCCTGAATCGAGGAGTCGCGAGCAGATAGGCGAGCAGACATAGAATCCAAAGAGGCTGGAAGATCGCCATGATCGGCACGCCCGGGTTGCGGGTCACGGCGATCTGCGGGCCGACCCCTTTGCCGACGAAGTCGTGACTCACCTGGCTCCGGAAGCTGAACGGGATCAAGGTGACCCTCAAGTTCCCGGACGTATCGGGCAGAAAAGTGCCGACCTCACCCCGGTGCACGGGTCGGCCCTCTTCGTAAATCGTGTACTTCACCCGGACCGGCTGTCGAACATACCGGTCCGGCGTCATCCAGACCCGTTCCCCTTCTCTGCCCGGCGCGTCCTTCGCGTCCAGGACTTCGATTCCATCGACCTCCAGGGCAAGGCGGCCGGGCAGTTCGATCCGCTCCCGGACCCGTACCGGCACCTGTCCCACGGCCTTGACTCCCCAAAGGGCGCTCACGAGGTGCCCGACAAGAACCACGCCGAACAGGACATGCATGCACAAGAGCAGGAACCTCTTGAGGTCGAGCCTCCGCCGAAAGAAATCGGCGACCCAGTGGCGAATCCCGAACAGAAGATTCATCCCCAAAAGAAACGCCAGCGCAAAGGCGCCCCAGAGCCAAGTCCTCACGGTCCGCTCCGGTGACGGAAATCCAGCCACGATCTCCCTTTGGATCTGGACCCAGTTGAAGGAGGACGACCAGATCTTGTCCCAGGAACGGGGAAGCTCGAAAAGGGATTTGCCCACAAGCTGATCGTTCAGGCTTCGCATCGTGTTGCCGTACTGGGAGGACACGGCCAGGACCGCTCCAAGAGCGAACCAGACGCTCACCAGGAGCATGAGGATGAGCGTAAGCTCCAGCGATCCCAGGATCCGAACGAACCGTTTCACGGCTGCCACGCCATTCGATACGCGATCGTGAGGACGAAAATGAAAAATCCCGCCGCGCTCTCAAACCGCCTGCCGCAAGCCGGAACGTACCGGGCATGCAGCACAAACATGAGGTAGAACCATACCACCACGCCGACTGCCGACATTTTTCCCCACATCCAGTAATCCCCCCAGCCCTGGAGACTCCACAGGGATCCGAAGAACTGGGAGGCCAAGAACAGGACGAACCCAAACAAAAGGTACCGTCTGCCCTGCTGGAGGTCGCTCCTGGGTCCCTCCTTCTGCCGGGCCCTGTCGATGAGAGAGCGCAGATAGTAAGCGGATGAGACCGTCAGGAGCGCAAAAGCCCATGCTTCCAGCTCGAAGAAGAGTTTGGCCATTGGCAGGGCGTACCGATATACCGGCGGGGTGATCCCTTTTGGGAACAGCGCCGCGACCCCGTACAGGACCAGAATCAGGAAGAGAACGTACCGCCCGATCCCCTCGGCCCGGCCCCGGAGAGCATCCAGCCAGAGCAATATCCCCACCCAAAGGCCCAATTGGACGAACCGTTCGAAGAGAAAGTGCGAGGGCAGATGACCAGAGGCGCGGATCAAAGCGGCAAGGGAAAGCCCTGCGAACAGGAGCGGCGCCGGTAGGGCAATCAGGAGAAACGCCCTGGATCGCGTCTCAAGCCGCAGAGAGGCGAGAAACACAAGAGCGTAAAGCCCCAAGGACGCGTAAAAGAGGGTCACATGGGACAAGAACGCTTCTCCCTTCCGAAGGCCCGGATCTCCACCCGCAAGGCTAAGCTCTCAGCGGGCCAAGACCAGGTAGCAGAGAAAGGCCATGAGCAAACCCAACAAGGCCACAAGAGAGGCAAGCAACCCTCGAACCGCTTTCTGGGCCGGGGCTTTCTCCGCCTCGCCCATCTCGGTCACCCCCCGGCCGTTGTTTCAGCCACAGGGGGAGCTTCGCCCTGATCCGGCTGCTGCGGGAGAGCGTTCGGATCCTGAAGGATCTTCTCGTAGAACTTCATCCCGTTGCGCATCTCGTGGTTGTGACAATCCTTGCAGCGCTCGGACCCTGTGAAGTTCACAAGCCTGCGGTGCACCATGGCCTGCTCCATGGGCTTGTGATTCTTGGCGTCCTTGCAGGAAAAGCACCTGTAGTTCGGAACGAGGCTGTAGTAGCCGGGATCGCGTGTCGTGTCGATAAACAAGGGTTCCTCCGGCGGCCGAATCGGCTCGTTCTTGTCCCTACGAAAGTGCTTCACGAAGAGCACGACCGCCTCCCGGTTCATTTCCCAGACCCGCGAGATACCCGGGTCAAAGTGACAGTCCGCGCAGTTCGGGTGGTTCTTGGCAACACCGGATTCTTTCCAGCGTCGAACCGGGTCCTTCATCTCGTGGCAGGTCACACACGTGATCTCCGGAAAATACTTCACGGCGATCTCGTGGGACGACAGCCCCGCGACCACCAGAACCGGCACCGAAAGCAGGGCGATTCCCTTCTTGCTTCTGAAAAGCCCAGACTTGGGCTTTGTCCCTTCCTTCGTCTTCTTCGTCATGATTCCCATCCTCCTGTTGTTGCCTGTTCTATGAGTTTCTCCCTGACCCAACGGACTCCGGCCCGGGGATTCTTATCGAGCAGCCGGGCAACGAGAGCCGTCACACGGGCCGCAGCGAAACTCGCGCCGAAGAAGTTCTTTTCCTCCGGAACTCCCGGCAACGGCCGAGGACGACCGTAAGCAGAGAATTCCACGGGCATGCCGGGATGATACCCCAAGGTGTCCCGGGGTCCGTTGGGACTGGCGCAAACGCCTATCACGGTCCGCAGGGAAGCTGGAACCACACCGTCCTGCGGGGTCCTGGCAGAGGCGACGATGACGATCCGCCTTCGGTACGCCTCCTGGCACAGCCGCTCCAAGGGACGGCGGTCTTTCTTCCGTTCGGTTCCGAGACTCAAATGAATGATCTTCGACCCTCTTCTGAGCGCCCGCCTCAGGGAAGCAAGCAAAACTCCGGTCGGCGCCTCAAGCTTATCTTGAAAGATCTTGATCGCATACAACCTGGCCTCCGGAGCCTTCTCCCGGATGAGCCCCGCGATCGCGGTCCCGTGCCCGATCTCGTCGCGATAGTCCCTGGAGCACACAATCCTGCCCGAGCGCCCGACGCACAGCCCGATGCCCTCCACCCATCCCTGAACATGAGAATGCCACGGATTGATCCCGCTGTCGATGACTGCGATCTCCATCCCGGCAGCGCCCCTGCGGCTCAGGTCCCGGCAACCTCGACGCGGTTCTGCTCCAGGTCTTCCACGATCCGGCTCTGGAAGAACCCGGAGACAGACCCTTCGTAAAGCACCCCGTCCGGTCCCAAGGCCACGACCTTGTCAGCCCAGGCGATCGCGGACGGCCTGTGGCTCACCACCACAACGGTTTTGCCCTGCATCAACGAGTGGAGGGTGTTTTTCAGCCTCTCCTCGGATCCGGGGTCGAGAAAAGCAGTGGCCTCGTCCAGGATCAGGACCCAGGGATCCATGAGAACGGCCCGGGCGATGCTGATGCGCTGCTTCTGACCCCCGCTCAGCCGAACGCCCCGGTCTCCGACGCCCGTATGGTACCGTTCGGGAAGCGACTCGATGAATTCGTCTATGCATGCGGCTCTCGCCGCTTCCGTGATTTCTTCCAGCGTGGCTTCGGGCCTGGCAAACCGAATGTTTTCCAGAATGGACGTGTGAAAGAGGAAGGTATCTTGCGAGACCAGAGCGAAATGCCTTCGGATCCAGTCGAGCTTATACTGCCTGAGATCGACCCCGTCAAGGGTGATCCTGCCTCTGTCCGGATCGAAAAGCCGAAGCGCAAGATGGCAGACCGTGGTCTTGCCCACGCCGCTGGGCCCCACGACCGCCGTCACCTTGCCCGCCGGGATTGTGAAAGAAAGGTTCCGCAGGACCGGCTCTTCCTGGACATAGGCAAAACTTACGTTTTCGAACGCGATGATTCCCCGGAAAGCGTCCTTCTCCGGCGCCAGTCTCCCCTGGTCCTGGAAGGCGGGCGGGATGTCCAGAATCTCCCGTACTCTCTGCAGGGCCACCTTGCCTTTTTGCATGCTGAGATACCCGTCCATGAGTCCCTGGAGGGGACCAAACAGGCGGCCCTGGTAGATCGTGAAGGCCACGAGGCTTCCGATCGACAAATCCCCCCGAATGACCAGGAGGCCTCCGTAGCCAAACACGACCAAGGTGTTCAGGATCGTGTACGCCAGTGGCACTGAACCGGAGAAGGCGCCGAGCACCTGATACCGGAGCAGGAGATTGAGCACCCCGGAGTGCTTCTCCTGGAGTTTTTGGCATTCCAGGCGCTCTGCGCCGAAGGCCCGGACCAAGCTCATGCCGGACAGGGACTCGAACAGGAAATGGGCGATATCCGAGTTCGTCTCGGCCACGCTGCGAGCCAGGGTCACGAGCCTCGGCCGGATCTTCGAAATCAGGATCATGGCGAACGGCAGAAAGGCGAAGCTCAGGAGAGCCATGACCCAGTTGAGCCAAAGAAGAATGCCTGCCGTGATCAGGCACGTGAGCGTGTTGAACAGGAAATTCGGGATCGTTTCCGTGACCAGGGCCTGGATGTCCGCCATGTCCGAGGCGATGCGGGTATAGATGTCGCCGATCTTCCTTTTCGAATAGAAGTTCAGGGGCACTTTCTGAAGGTGGGAGAACATCTCCTCCCGCATGCGGAACAGCACCCGGGCCGAAAAACGGGTATAGAGGTAGCTGTTGCTGACGCGAATCCCGAATCCCACCACAAGCAAGCCCAGCACCGCTCCGACCAAAGGAAACAGGAGCCTGTGCTGTCCGCCGATGAGCACGTGGTCGATCAGGTACTTGGCGAACAGGGGCTGGACCATGCCCATGCCCGTGCTCACGGCGCTCAAGGTGAACGAAAAGAGCAGAAGCCTCTTGTGGGGGCGAAGGTAACGGCCCAGAGAAAGGACCTGTTTCAGAAAAGGGTCCTGCGCCATGGCCTCACGACTCTCGGAAGTAGCACATGTACCCCTTGCCGCAATGCTCGGGGGTGCCCCGCAGGGCAAGAGCGGACCGGACGATCTCCTCGGCCGACTTCCCGGTCCGGACTTCGTCCATGATCGCCTTTACGAGCTGAAGGCTCGCCATCTTCCTGGCGAAGGAAGCCTCCCGGCCCACGATCTTCACGGCCGTGATGCCCCAGTCCCGGAAATGGCCGAACCAGCACAGGCTGCACGGCCCGTTCGGCAGCCCTTGGCCTTGGAAGGAGGAACCGCAGTTGTTCTGGTACCAGAGATACTCGCGCAGGGCTTCCGTGGCCCGCTCGATTTCGTCAGGAGCCAGGCCTGCCCCCTCGGGTCCGGGCAGAGTCCCTTGCCAGTCCGAAAGACAAAAGGGGCCTCCCAGCACATGGGTCGTCTGGCAGAATCCCTCCTCGAAATAACATCCGTCGTTCACCGCGAAAACCTCGAACTCCAGCCGGGGACTCCGACCGAACACGATGCTGCGGATTTCCGAAAGCCTGAGCTGCCTCGGCAGGATCACTCTCCGGACTCCCAGGGAGGCAAAAAAATCCGCGGCCCGGCTGTTGAGACAAGCACCCAGGCTGCTCAAATGGATTCGGACCGGAAGAGATCTCTCCGCCAGAGTGAGCAGGAGATTGAAATCGCTCACGATGAGCCCGTCGATGCCCAGCTGGTCCGAAAGCTTTTGGGCGAGCTTGCCCAGATACCGGATCGCTCCCTCAGTGTAGTAAGGAGCGTTCAGGGTCACGTGGACCGGGACTTGCGCCTCGTGGGCCAGATGGACGACTTCGCGGATCTCGGTCCAAGAGCCGAGATTGGCACCCTGCGGGCTTCTGCGGTTGATCCACCACCCACCCCCGAAATGCTCCTCCCATTCGGGCGGCGAGACCCCGCAGTAGAGTTCGTCCGCACCGAAATGGACGCTCATCTCCACTTCCCGAACCGAAGCGACCGGAGCCACGATCCTCATGCTATCCGCCTTCTGCCGCCCCCACCTTCGGCGCGATGGCCAGGCCCTGGTAGACCAGCCGCACCCGCCTGCGCCGGGCCCAGCGCAGGAAAGACGCCAGGAGGGCCTGGGGATAAAGATAGAAAAAGGAATTTCCGCTTTGGAGGATCGCAAGTCCGCTTTTGCTCCGATCGAACGCAACGGGAAGCCTCTCGCAAAGGCGATCGCAGGGTCCCCCAAGGGAGAACTTCTTTCCAGCCGGCCGATGCACAGAGGCAGCCCAGCACACCCTTCCGGTCGTGAAATACCCGAAAGGGGCGTAAACAGAGACCCCGAAGTTTTCGAAGCCCGCCACCCGCGGTTTTCCGTAAGGGAGCAAGTCCCTCTCCAGACGACTGGCTCCCAGCCGAGCCAGCCGCTCCTGGAAGACCGGTGAATCGAAGGTACAGTGATTCAACAGTTCCTTGGCCTCTTGAGAGTGGCGGGCGAACCTTTCAGGATCCGGAAGCCTTGGATCCTTGAATCCCTTGTTGAGGAGCCTGCCGAGCCCCACCTCCAACCCCGGATACGCCTCCCGAAGGACGAAGAACACTCCCCAGTCGTTGGCCACGACCTCCGGAGCCGGCTGCACGGACCGGAGCCGATTGAAGAGGGGAAGACATCGAGCGAGTCCTTCATCCGTCAAAGGAGGGGTCAGGAGCGAAACAGACCAGTTTTTCGCACCAGCCAGACCGAGAAGATCCTCGAACTCTTTTTCTGAGGGCATGCGGTTGACACAGAATTCGTCTCCCGCGTACAGGCGCCGGACTCGAAGGGGGAGAATCTTGTCGATATCACTGAGCGTACCGGGTCCGTAAAGGGCGGTCAAATGGGCCGGCACCCCCTCGAACGATTCCACCTGGCCGGAAGACCGCAGATGCAGGGCGATCTCCATGTACGCTCCGTCCCTCCCGCCGGACAAAAAAAGGGGGATGAATGCACCCCCCCTTTCGATTGAGTTCGCGGCACCGACGAATCGATACTCTACTTCGATATCCGGTGTGTAATTACTCCGTCCGACTTGAGCGCGATCACGCCCAAAGGTTTCATCGTCGCCGTGTCATACACGGTCACGTCCGGGCCGGCCGGCCCCACATAAAGCTTCTTGCCGTCCGCGGTAAGTGCAACGGCATAACAGGTGCCCCTGGCCAGCACATCCTTGGCAAGAGTCTTTCCGGTCTGCAGATCGACCTTGTACACTTCGTCCATGGCCGAATAAATGTATTTCTTGTCCGGCGAGATGACCGAGGAATACACCATCACGGCATCCTCGCCCTTCAGCATGCTCAGGTTCCCCTTCTTGTCGATCATCATGTAGAAGAGGCTCCCGTCCGCCATGGAATAGGTGCCGTTGACGAAGATCCCGTGATCTCCCGGGCTCCAGTTGTTCCAGATCACAAGGGAGTTCAGCGGGGGCTCCCCCTCCTCAGGGTGCAGCACGCCCTTGATCTTCGTCATTTTGCCGTTCTTGACGTTGATCTTGAAGATATCCTGAGCCATGAGAATCGCATGATCCGGATCGTCGCGAAGGGTGAGGACGGCGTTGCAGCAAGGCGGGATGTCGAAGCTGCGGACGATCTCGCGCTTCTTGAGATCGTAAACGGCAAACTGGGGAGGCATGACGTTCAATCTCGGGACATTGAGCTTCTTTTTTGCAATGACCAGACTCAAGTAGAGATAGTTCCCGTCCACCGAGACAGCGATGCCGGGGTTCACGTACACCCGGTTCAGTTCGGACCAAAATTCATGCCGGTCGATGATCTTGTCGGTCTGGGTGTCCAGGACCGTAACGGACCGCCAGTTGTTCATGTAGTAGCGTTTTCCGTCCTGCGAGGGCGTGGCGTTCACCATGTAGTCGTTGTAAGGGACGGTTTTCACCACCGTGTCCGTTTCGCAGTCGATGATGTGGAGAATGTTCGTGCCCGGGATATAGAGGTAATCCTTGGCCGCGGCCGCGGTCACCATTCCCAGGACAACCAGAGCCACCAGCAACGCGAAGGGCAAGTGCTTTCTGTTTCTCTTCATCTCGTCCCCCCTTTCCACTGAATTTGAGAACATCCTACGCCGGCCCGAAGCCTCTGGACATGGAAAGCGTCTCCAGGTACTCCGGCCAGTCAGCCGCGATCCGGCAATACGTCTCGAGGCCGATCTCGGTCCATTTCTTGATCCACTCGCAGTAATGGGTGTTCGGCCTGAGATGGCTCCCTTCGCGCACACAGGCCTCGTGATAACACCCGCCGGTGCACAGCGTCCGGACCCAGCAGCTCCTGCATTCGGCCTTGTTCTCGATCCGGGCTTCCTCGCGGAATTTCGCGAGTTTCTCTTCGTCGAAACCGTCAAAGACATCTCCCATGCAGAACGCCTCTTGTCCCGTAAAGCGCTGGCACAGGTAGAGGCGCCCCCGGGCGTCCACCGAAAACAGCCCCAGCCCTGCGCCGCAGGGGTAGGCCATCACTTCCCCCTGATGCAGGGAAACCAGAAGGTCGATCAGATTGGAAAAGCCAAAGAATCTCCCCTCCGGAACCGCTTTCAGGAACCGCTCGGAAAGACGCCGAAACTCGTCCAGGAGAAGATCCATCTGGCCGTTGTTGAGCTGGAAATCCGGGTGTCCCGTGGTCACGGGGGAAAACCCTGCTTCCACGAACCCCAGCCCAAGCAGGTGGTCCAGCCTGGCAGATAGATCTCCCGGTGTTTTCACCAGGGTCACCCTTGCCACAACTGGCCTTTTCCTGGCTTTCTCCAGAAGGCGTCTGACCCGAGGCAGCATCACCCGGTACGTGGAACTTCCGTCCGGGAACCTCCGGTAGCGGTCCTGCACTTCCTCGAACCCATCCAGGCTCACGGTGACGCCGACGTTGTGCTGTTCGAAAAAATCTATGTTTCGGTCGTTGAGAAGGGTGCCGTTCGTCGTAAGGGCGAAATTCACCCGCTTGCCCCGCTCCTTTCCCAGGACCTCCGCATACTCGGTTACGGATCGAATGGTCCTCATGTTCAAAAGAGGCTCGCCGCCGAAAAACACCAGAACCACTTCCTCGAAATTTCCGCAGTGGTCGAAGAGAAAATCCACCGCCTTCTTGCCCACCCGCACGCCCATGGCGCCTGCGGGGTTCGATGTCTCCTTTTTTTCGTAGCAGTAGGCGCAACGGAGATTGCAGGCATCGGTCACATGAAGAACCAGCGTTTTCAAGGGCACCGGGCCCCTCTGAACCTTCACCGCCTTGGTCGGATCCGGGCTGTGGACCGGAACCACGGCGCGGCATTTAAGAAGGTCCTTGGCAGCCTCTTTTTTCGCCTTTTCCGAAGCGCCGGGCAACGCTTGTGCCAGGTCTTCCAGGGCAAACTCGCTTTTCTTCGAGAACCTTTCCAGGATTCTGCAGGTCCGGGGGTCAGTCTCGAAGATCGCCTTGTCCGCAGGCAGGAACAAGTATTCCTTGCCGCGGACGCGAATCCGTTTGCTTTCAGCCACCCGGAATCGGTTCATCCGAGCCCTTCGAACAGCCAAAGAAAACAACCCTTCATGACTGCCTTGACCTACCGGCCGGACCGCCTGCATTTCCTTGGGAGACGACCTGTCACGCTATCCCGGCTTTCGCGATGTTGTCAAGGCGCCGCCACCCTGCGTTCAAGATCGAGAAGCTCGCATCCGTCAAAGGTCCCCACGCACCGGACAAAAAAGGGGGAGAGAAAATCCCCCCCTTCCCTGTCACGAATCCGCGGCTGTCAAGTCTCCAAGTCCTCACTTCGAAATGCGGCTCATCACGATCCCGTCGTGCTTCAATGGAATGAAGCCGATGTATTTCAGCGTGGCCGTGTCCCACACCATGATGTCGTTCCCGGAAGGGCCTGTGTAAAGCTTCTTCCCGTCCGAGGTCAAAGCTTCAGCGTAAGTGGTGCCCCTCGGGGCCAGCGCCTTTGCAACGGTCTTTCCGGTCGCCAAATCCACCTTGTAGACCTCGTCCATGCACCCGTAAACGTACTTGCCGTCCGGGGAACAGATCAGGGAATAATAAACATTGACGTCCTCCCCTGTGACGGTTTTCAGATTGCCCGTCTTGCGATCGATGAGGATGTAGGTGAGGCTGCCATCCGAACCATAGGCCGGGCTCGGGAAAATCCCGCTGTCGCTGGTAGGCGCCCAGTTGACCCAGATGATGAGGTTGTTCAGCATCGGCTGTCCTTCTTCCGGGTGCAACTGCCCCTTGATCTTGGTGTATTTCCCGGTCTTCACGTTGAATTTCAGGATGTCCTGCGACATCAGGATGACGTGCTCAGGATCCTTCTCGATCGGGATGATCGCCGTGGTGTTCCAAGGGACATCAAAACTCTTCGTGACCTCCTTCTTCTTGAGATCGTAGATCACGAACTGCCAGGGAGGAACGGTCAGCCTCGGAACGTTCAACTTTTTCTTGACCACTGACCAGATCATATACAGGCTGTTCCCGTCCACAGACGGAGCGGGGCTGCACACCACGTTGACACGGCTCAGGTCCGACCAAAACGTCAGGGTGTCGACGATGGTATCGGTCCGCGTGTCAACCACGTAAACGTTCCGCCACCCATTGATATAGAAATACTTTCCATCAAAGGACGGACTGCAGCCGATCACGTAGTCATTGTATTCGACGGTCTTCACCACCGTATCGGTGTCGCAGTCCACGATCGAAAGGTAGTTCACGCCCGGCACATACAGAAAGTCTTTCGCGCCGGCCGGCACGCAAAGGCCAAGAAGCGCCGTTGCGAGCGCAATGGCAAACATGCTTTTGGTCAGCATGACAAGCCTCCCTGGCTCACTTTATCTTGATTGCAAAGTTCAAGTTTCTCCAGTCCCTTTCAATTGCCAAGCACTGGTTTTGGAACCCGTAGAAGTTGGTCATGCTGTCCGGTGTCTGGGCGGGCCACCAGCAAGGCCCGGCGCAGCTTGTGAAATCGCGGGCCGAGGGCGCGCAGTTGCCCATGGGCGTTGCAGGCCGCGGATTGGTCTCCCAGCCCGTGTCAAAAATCGACGTGCATCCGACGGGCTGGTCCCAGATGACATCGATTTGATCGAGGCCCATCCCAAAGACCTCACGCTCCTCGAGCCTCTTTGCCTTTCTGTTGACTCCCTTCAGCCTATTCCTTTTCATGGAGTTCCTCCTCTTTCGTCTCCCCGAAAGCCAGGACCCGACTCAGACGTCGGTCCTGGCTGAAGTTACGTGCACTTGTTCGGAGGTCCTTTCACTTGATGTGCGTTACATAGTCCGGCGGGCTGACTCCGAGAAAGGCCTTCCCTGTGAATTCCTGCCCGCCTTCTTTGTATGTGGCGACCACCAGGATGAGACCCACCCCCTCTCTCCTCTGAACACGCCATTCGTTGGGCGCCATGTTCACTTTCTCGGGAGGTGGCGTATAGAGGCCGTTTGTGATCGGAGCCATGAGGCACTTGAGGTCTTCAGCAGCCATGGCGGATCTGTCCGGGTTGTCTTTTGCCCAGACATTGTCTTGCTCGAGGGACCAGGTCGCGTTCACGGGCTCAAGAAGCAGATCATCTTCGGTATCGGGCTGACCGTCCTTGCCAAAACTGACACCGCGGGCCACGAACTGCACACCCTGGGGCGGATAGGCCGCGCCACCGTACATGTAGGCCCGTCCCAGCTCGGGAAGGACTTTGATGCCGTCCAGCTTGTTGTATACCACCACGGATTCGTTGCAGGCAGCACCTTTCACCTGGACAGCCGTGGACCCGATCGCAGCCCCGGCCGCTGCCGTCACTTCGACTGTGAGCTTGTTCGGGGTGGCGCTTCTAACCTTGGCCTTCACGTTGGCATCGCCAAACGTGACTTCGGCAGCTCCCGGCAGGTTTACACCGATCATCTTCACCGTCTGGGAGGCCCCCCCAGCCTTGACCGACCGCGGGAAGACCGCAAAGACTCTTGCGGGTGCGTCGGACTTGTAAAAAGCCTCGTTGCCAAACGCGTTGGCATCCTGCACCACCGCCCACCAGCGGCCAGTGAATCCCTTAGCGGCTGCGTCCAGGTTGAACACACCCTCTACCATGCCCGAGAACGGCGTGGGCTGAAGGACGTAGCGCAGATGATAGGTTCCGTAAAGGGTTCCCTCCCCAACCTGTTTCAGGGTCATGCCGTTTTCGTACTGGACCTGCCTCTCGATCAGGTACTCGTCCTTGCCGGCCTTGGGGTTGGCCTTGAAGGTATAAGTGCCTTCATAGTAGCCGGCGCCGGGCTGATAGCCCGCGACGATCCATTTGCCGGAGAGATCCTGAGGCTTTCTCGCATCGTACCAGGCCTTGACCTCAGGGCTTTCCATCGGAAACTCCTGGGCAAGGACCTTGGCCAGCTCCATGGCTTCCTTGGGCCAGTCCATCTCGCGCATCTGGGGCACCACGGTCGGATAGTAGCCCAGGTGCATGTTCATGTTCTCGACCCATTGCTCTTCGGTCTTTCGGTGGGAGATGATCTTCCCGTAAGCATGGCATCGGACGCAGGTCTGAAAGATCCGCTTGTCCAGGTCTGTCTTCATGAGCGAGGAACGTTCACGGAAATGGCTGTTTTCGTCTGTGGTGTAGTAAAAGCACTTGGCCATTTCGGCAGGCGTGAGGATCAAGTGTTCGCTCAGCTCCTTGACAACGGCCTTCACTTCCGCGTCCTCGATCGGCGCGCCGTTGATCCGCCGCATCCGGGCCACGACGCTGTACCACTCTTCCGGCGTTTTCCTCGTTTCCTCGATCACCTCGACTCTGCCCTGCTGGTCGAGCCGGTGGCAGACCGAGCACTTCTGTCTGACAACGCCCCCCTCCGCAAACGGCGTCTTCGCATACGAGATCGTACTCGTCACGAAGAACGCGGCGAGGAGAATAAACAGAGCCGCACCGCCTAGCCTGAGACACCTCATCGAAATCCCTCCCTTGTCGAAAGGTTAGCCGGCATCCCGGCAGTCTAGAATGCAAACATGAGCCAAAGCTGTGCGAAGACCGCGGTTTTGTTGCCGAAGATCTCCTTGGCTGCGTCGTTCGGCACGTCGAAACCCAGGCCAGAGTGGACGAAAAGGAAATCCGTGGTCTGCCAGTTCATGAACAGGTTGAACTCGTCGGCAAAGTCCTTGGAACTGACGGGGACCGGGTTCAAGACCCCACCAGGGAAATACTCTTCGTCGAGCTGGTGCCGGATGTACATGGCCTGGATCTGGCAGGTCTCGACCGGGTAAAAGCCCACCTCGGCGATGTACTTGATCGTGTTCGTCTTCAGGCCGAACACCTCGGTCATGTGCTCGCCGATGAACCAACGGTTCCACACGGTCCAACCTTCGAACATGGGATCGTATTCTTCGATATCGCCGTCGTTCGGATCCTCGTCTCCGGGCCAGTAAATGAAGTGCAGCTTGATGTACGGAGAATAGGCGACCGGGAAGGTGAACTTGGGAGAAACAAAGCAGCCGAAGGACTTTCGGTCCAGGCTGTCCCCGGCGACGAACTCCACGTTGCCGAACTGATAGACCGCCTCAGCTTCAATATTGAAGGGTCCGAAGGTCCAGTCACCTCCAAAGTCGACAACGTGCGTGTCAGTCTGGGCAAGGGTCTGACCGAGGAACCCGGTGGAACCAGGAGGCGTGTCATCCATCTTCGTAAAGAATCCGCCATAGAGGTATGCGCCCTCCATGAGGTCGTAATGCAGGTTGACCCCAGCGACTTCGATTTCGTCCTTCCCTTCAAAGGTCTGAGCAAAGTAATCACCTGACCTGGCCCAGAAGGCGGTTGTCTTCAGCGGGCCAGCATCTCCATCCACCCTTACGGCGAAGGGGAAGCTCTGATCGAACAAGAGCCAAAGGGCGGTTTCCTGTGTCTTGCCCAGGCCGATCATAAACTGTTTCTCGATGTAAATGTCTTGCATGCCCACGGTGACCGTGAAGGGGCTGTTGAAGAGCTTTCCGAACTGGATGTAAGCCTGGTTGAAGTCCACCTCTGTCGTGTCAGACACAAGGCCGTATACGTCCTGATCGATGGTGGCCATGAAAATCGGAGCGATCTGCATTTCTGCGTCGGCCCATCCGAAATTCTTCTTGGCCTTGAACCGAACTCTGCCGAAGATCTCTCCCCAGTTGTTGTCTTTCTGGACGAAAGGGTTTTTCGCGAAGTAGGCGTAATGGTCCCAACGCCAGAACAGACTCAGGTCACCGCCGATGAGAAACGCGTCCAGGACTTCGGGCAGTTTCTGGATCTCGACTTCCGCGCGCGCGGAGTTGCTGGGAACAACGGCGAGCAGCAGGCCCACCATGCAGATCCATACAACCCAGCCTTTTCTCATGTCTCTTCCTCCTCGGTGCAGGTTTAAGGAAACTTGGCCCATTCCTTCCTTCTTGACTCTTGCAGGGAGCGGCCCGCGCCGCATTCTCCTCTTTGCGCTGTCAGGTTTTCTCACGTTCTACTTGCGAAAGTTACCGCTAAGTACCACGGTTTCCGACGCACTGTCAACAAAAAAAACAAAAGGCGTTTCCAGAACCTTTTTACCAATGGGCGAACACTCCAAGTCCCATCAGCAGCTACTGGTTATAAAGAGAAAAGATGACTCTGGCTCAGGACGGCTTTTCTCCGGCCTTGCGGCTTTCTTCGAGCTTGCGAAGCTCCACGCGCCGGATTTTTCCAGAAACCGTCTTGGGAAGCTCACGGACGAACTCGATCTCCCTGGGATATTTATAGGGCGCGGTCTGCTGCTTCACGTGTTCCTGGATTTCCCGGACCAGGGACTCGGAAGGCCCATACCCTGGCGCGAGCACAACGAAAGCTTTCACGATCGTGCCTCTCAGCGGGTCCGGCGAACCCACGACCGCGCTCTCCGCAACGGCCGGATGGCTCTGAAGAGCGCTCTCCACCTCAAAGGGACCGATGCGGTAGCCCGAGGCCTTGATCACGTCGTCGGCCCTGCCAACGAACCAGAAGTACCCGTCCTCGTCCTTGTACGCTTTGTCACCTGTGTAGTACCACTCCCCCACAAAAGACTCGGATGTGGCTTCGGGATTTTTCCAGTACCCCTTGAACAAGCCCACGGGATGTTCGGGTTTGACCTTGACCGCGATGTGCCCTTCCACGCCAGCCCCGACAGGCTTCCCCTCGTCGTCCACCACCTCGATGTGGAATCCGGGCGCGGGCTTGCCCATGGAACCGTGCTTGACCGGCATGCAAGGGAAGTTCGCGATGAGGTTCACGCTTTCAGTCTGCCCGTAGCCGTCGTAAATCGTCGTGCCGGTGGCCTCTCTCCAGACCCGGATCACCTCGGGGTTCAGGGGCTCTCCTGCGGAGCAGCAGTGCCTGAGGCTGCTGAAGTCGTAGCGTGAGAGGTCCTCGAGGATGAACATCCGGTATGCGGTCGGGGGCGCGCAGAAGGTCGTCACGCCGCATCGTCCGATCAGCTCAAGATGGAGCGGCGCGTCAAACTTGGCCGCCGCGTCGTGGACCATGACCGCAGCGCCCAGGTGCCACTGGCCAAAGAGTTTCCCCCAGGCCGCCTTGGCCCAGCCCGTATCCGAAAGAGTCCAGTGCAGGTCCGTGGGCTTCAGGTCCTGCCAGAACTTGGCGGTCACGATATGGCCGAGGCCGTAGGAAGCCTGGGTGTGGGGCACCATCTTGGGGAACTTTGTGGTCCCAGAGGTGAAATAGATAAGAAGGGTGTCGTCGGAGCGGGTCGGCTCAACATCTTCCCTGGAAAGCTTCGGAGAAGCCTTTTCCATGAGGTCCTCATAGGAGGCCCAGCCAGGGTGCGACCCGCCCTGACAGATGAGGTGGCGCAGAGTCGGGCAATGCCCGCGCACTTCCTCCACCTTGCCGACGTGGTCGCGGTTGACCACCGCAGCCACAGCCTCAGCTTCCCGGATTCGGTATTCCACGTCCTTGGCGACCAGGATGTTCGGAGCAGGCATGGGGATGACGCCTAACTTGAAACTCCCGAGGAGCACGGCGTACCACTCCACCACGCGCGGGACCATCACAAAGAGCCTGTCCCCTTTTTTGAGCCCCAGGTCCCTGAGCACGTTTGCAAACCGGTTCGAAAGCACCATGAGGTCGTAAAAGCTGTACTTGCGGATCTCTCGTCCGGTGCGGTCCGCCCAAACCAGGGCAATTTTTGTCCGGTCCTCACTCCAGCGATCGACCACGTCAAAGCCATAATTGAAAAACTCCGGAACTCGGAACCGGAACTTTCGGACGACTTCCTCGTAGTCCCACATGTTGGGGCCCTTCGGATTAACCGGGATGTTGTCGTAGGAGGGGATGAAGTCCATGGTTTTTCTCTCCAGGTTCAACCGGTTTTAAGAAGTCTATAGTGGATGCCAATAGACCGACGCGGTCACATACCATACCGGAAAACTCTGAAGAGGATCAAGTTCAAGCAGCCATCAGCCTAGGGCTTTGGCCTCCTCAAACAGGGCGGAAAGCCCACGAGTCGCAGAGTCAAGAATGAGCCCAGAAGCCGGACGCGACGGAGCGCGTCCCTCCAGGGAAAACCCCGTGGACGGACACGGTCCCTCCTGGCTAGACCTCCTGATGGAGGGCCATGCTCTGTCATGGCCGGTTCTTCTTCGGGCGCCATGGCAGGCAAACCGTAAGACCCAAAGACGGACGCGACGGAGCGCGTCCCTCCAGGGAAAACCCCATGGAGGGCCACAGGGAAGGGGACCGCCGCTTGTTTCGGATTGCTTCGGATGTTACGGTGAAAGCTCCGGCAATCGCCCCCCGAAAGGGCGATCCCCCATTTACCTTACCCAGGGACTCCGGCTGATGACCGAACCAGGGCTTCTCTCGATCCCGGACCTCAGGGTAAACGAACCGGTCCGGGCAAGGTTGCTCCTTGCCGACAGGCAACTTGCCACCACGAAGGAAGGCAAACCTTACCTCAAGCTCACTCTTATGAACCGCACGGGCTCCATGGAGGGAATTCTCTGGGAGAACGCCGAGGCCGAGTTTGTGCGGTTCTCCCCGGGAGACGTGGCCGAAGTGGCAGGTACCGTAGTGCTGTTCCAGCAGGAACGGCGACTGAGAGTGCAGGTCATGTCGCCTGTCCCGAAGGAGCAAGTTCGAAGGGAGGACTATCTACCGGCCTCGGCCCGGGACCCGTCGGAAATGGAGGCCGAACTCCACCGCACGATCCGAAAAATCCGCAATCCTTTCCTGCGGCGCCTTCTGGAGTCCGTATTCCGGGACCCGGAGATTTGGGAAGCCTACAGGCAGGCGCCCGCAGCCAAAGCCATGCACCACGCCTATCTGGGTGGGCTGCTCGAGCACACCCTTTCTCTGGCCCGGCTCGTCCAGCTCGCAGTGCGGAACTACCCCTTCCTGGACGCGGATCTGGTGCTCGCCGGCGCCCTGCTACACGATCTGGGAAAAGCCTGGGAACTTTCCCCGGACCTGGGATTCGAATACACCGATTCAGGGCGTCTGGTCGGACACATTCTGCTGGGGCTGGAAGTTCTCGACAAAAAAATCCGCGAGATTCCCGATTTTCCTTCTGAACTCGCCATGCACCTCAAGCACATCGTGGCCAGTCACCACGGCGAACTCGCTCACGGATCGCCAAAAAGGCCCAAGACCCTGGAAGCCCTCTGCCTGCACGGACTCGACAACCTGGACGCCAAGCTCTGGGGAGTGCAGCAGTTCATGCAGCGGGAGACAAAAGGAACGGACCGCTGGACGCCTTACCACAGAGTCCACGAACGGTATTTTTACGTGCCCGAGCGGCTCATGGAAGCCGAGAAGACATCCGCCGGCAAGGAGGGCGAAGGCGATCCTGAGGACGAACCGCCGGATCTGTTCGGCCCCTGAACATGCGCCTTTGGCCGCCCGTGCAAGAAGCGTGGATGGATACCTCGTCCACCCCTGAGGAGGCGCGTCTCCTCCAGGAAAGACTTGCCTCTTCTGTCAGCCTCACTTCCCTCTCACACCCTCCGACCCGCATCGCAGGCGCAGACGCTGCGTACAGCAAGGACGGCGCGACCGTTTTTGCCGCTGTAGCCGTGCTGGAACCCGGGAGTTGGAGGATTTTGGAGCGAGCGTGGGCCTCATGCCCGGTTCCGTATCCCTACATTCCAAGCCTGCTGGCTTTCCGGGAGGGCCCTTCCCTCATCCAGGCCCTGAGCCGCCTGAGCGCGCCGCCCGATCTGGTTTTCTTCAACGGTCACGGAATCTTGCACCCGAGAGGTCTCGGGCTCGCCAGTCATTTGGGAGTGCTTCTGGGTCTGGCCGCAATCGGCTGCGCCCAGGGGCCGCCGGCAAGGTGTTGCGGCAAAACCTCATCCTTCCCGGAGGAGCGGGGAAGTTGCCAATGGCTCAGTCTCCAGGGCCGCTCTCCCCAGGGAGCCCTGCTGCGAACCCGCAGGAGCTGCAAGCCCCTTTTCGTGTCGCCGGGACACCTCATCACGCTCGAAGAAGCCGTAAGTTGGACCCTCGCCGCAAGCGTCCGGTGTCGAATGCCCGAGCCGCTCAGGCAGGCCCACATCCTGGCAAGGCGGCTCCGGAAAGACTGTGAACGTTAGGGGCTACAACCCGGCCACAGGTCGGACGCGACAGAGCGCGTCCCTCCAGAGAAGAAGCCCACACTCACCACCCGTTGGCAGGAATGAGTTGCCAGCGCCGCAGGCTGCCAACAGACTCCAGGGCCTTGGGTGTGCAAGGGCAGCCCTATCTCAGGATAAGAACGTCGCTTCTCTCGAAGCGAGCTGGCCGCAGGCACCGAGAATATCCCCCCCTCGGCTGTGCCGAATGTGGGCCGAGATTCCTCGGGAGCGGAGCTGGGCTTGAAAGGCAAGCACGCGGTCCTCGTCCGGTCCTTCGAAACCGCACCCAGGAAAGGGGTTGAAGGGGATGAGATTCACCTTGCAGCGGATCCCATGGAGGATCCGAACGAGCTTGCGCGCATGGGCGTCTGAATCGTTCACGTCCCGGATGAGCACGTAAGCCATTGTGTACCGCCTCCGCGGTTCCAGAGGGAGGCTTTTCAGGGTTTCCAGCACGCGGGCCAGAGGGTGTTTCCGGTTCACGGGCATGAGGCGAGATCTCGTGGCGTCGTCAGGCGCGTTCAGGGAAAGAGTCACCGAGACCGGGACTGCCCTTAGGAGTCGTTCCAGTCCATCCGGGATGCCGACCGTGGAGACCGTGATCCTCCGCGGCGAGATCCCGCAGCCCAAAGGATGGGTGAGAATCCTCAGGGCCGGCAGAAGGCCTTCGAGGTTTTCGAGGGGCTCGCCCATTCCCATGAAAACGAAGTTCGTTACGCCCGGAGCGCACTCCTGGAGGTGGCGAACCGCATGGTATTGACCGACAATTTCGCCGGGATCGAGGTTCCGTTTGAGGCCCATCCTGCCGGTCCGGCAGAAGGCACAGCCCATGGCACACCCCACCTGGGTCGACAGGCACAGGGTAAGCCTATCCGCGTCCGGGATGAGAACAGACTCGATCGTCAAGCCGTCCCGAAGCCGAAGGAGGTATTTTCGGGTTCCGTCCCGGCTTGTCAGGGTTTCTACCAGACGGACCGGCGGCGGCTCGAGTTCGTCTGCCAGGCGCTCTCTCAAGGGCCCGGGCAGGTTCGCCATGTCGGCGGCCCGCAATACCCCCTTCTGGTGCATCCAGCGGAAGACCTGTTCAGCCCGGAACCGGGGCTCTCCGCAGGCCCGGACCCAGGCTTCCAGCTCGGCCAGCTCCATGGAGAGGAGGTCCGGCATTGCAAGCCTCAAGAACCAGTCAGACCGAAGGACCTGAGCCGGAGCGATATCCAGCAGGAAGGGGGCTCCCAGAAGGGCTTGTGCCAGGGCCTGGCCCCGCTGGAAGGCCGGTGCAGGACGAAAAGCCTAACCAAGGCCGAAAGCCGATACCCGAAGCCTTTTTCAGCCAAGGGCTTCGAGAACCGTCTTGCCGATTTCCGCCGGGCTCGGCGCCACCCGAAGGCCGGCTTTTTCCAAGGTACGGATTTTTTCTGCCGCCGTCCCCTTGCCTCCGGAGATGATCGCGCCAGCGTGTCCCATCCTCCGGCCGGGCGGCGCAGTTCTTCCGGCTACGAATCCAATGACAGGCTTGGGATACCGGGTCCTTTGCACGTAGGCCGCAGCCTCTTCCTCGGCCGTGCCGCCGATCTCGCCAATGAGAACCACTGCCTCGGTCTGCGGATCGGCTGCAAAAAGTTCGAGCAGGTCCACAAAACTCGACCCCACGATCGGATCGCCTCCGATCCCGATGCAGGTCGACTGGCCCAGGCCCAGGTCGGTCAACTGCTTGACCGCCTCGTAGGTCAGGGTCCCGCTCCTCGAAATCACCCCGACCCTGCCCGGCTGGTGAATGAAACCGGGCATGATGCCCACCTTGGCTTTGCCGGGGGTGATCACGCCCGGGCAATTCGGCCCCACGAGCCGGGTCGAACTACGCCGGACCACGTGATACACCGTGAGCATGTCCTGCACCGGAATTCCCTCGGTGATGCAGACCACAAGCTCCATTTCCGCGTCGACCGCTTCAAGAATGGCGTCCGCCGCAAAAGCAGGCGGCACGAAGATCAGCGCCGTGTTGGCGCCCTCCCGTTGCTTGGCTTCCAAGACGCTGTCATAGACCGGAATCCCGTCCACCCGCTCCCCTGCCTTACCGGGTGTCACGCCCGCCACGACCGCTGTCCCATATTCCTTGCACGCCTTGGCGTGAAAAGAGCCTTCCTTGCCCGTAATGCCCTGCACAACGACCCGAGTCGTTTCACTCACCAGAATCCCCATCGTGATTCCCCCTACCTCTTGCCGCTCCCTCGTCCCGGCCCTGAAACCCGCCTTTTCCCGCGTCTCGCCCGAAACAGAACCCTCTCGCCCCTAGGAGCGCCCCACAAGCTCCACGACCTTGCGGGCCGCCTCCCGGAACGACCCGGCCACCTCGAAACGGAGCCCTGCGCCTGACAACATGGACCGGGCCTCCTCTGCATGGGTTCCCTCAAGCCTCACCACAACAGGAACGTTCAGAGAGACCCTTCCGGCCGCCTCGATCACGCCCTGGGCCACCCGGTCGCACCGCACGATCCCTCCGAAGATGTTGATGAGAATCCCTTTGACCCTGGGATCGGCGAGGATGATCCGAAAAGCCTTTTCCACCGAGGCCGCGCTGGCTCCGCCCCCCACGTCGAGAAAGTTGGCCGGCCGGCCTCCCTCCATCTGGATGAGGTCCATGGTTGCCATGGCCAGGCCCGCTCCGTTCACCATGCAACCGATGTCCCCGTCCAGCCGGATGTAATTGAGGTTCGCCTCGCCCGCCTCCACCTCAAGAGGATCCTCTTCAGCCTTGTCCCTGAGCTTGGATATGTCTTCGTGGCGGAACAGGGCATTGTCGTCGAACTGGAGCTTGGCGTCCAGGGCATAGAGGTCGTCCCGGTCGGTCACCACAAGGGGATTGATCTCCACGAGCGAAGCGTCCTTTTCGCGAAAGAGCCGATAAAGATTCGAGAGCATCTGCTGCGCCTGCCGGGCCGCCTTTCCGGTTAGCCCGAGACCGGCAACGACTCTTCTGGCCTGGAACGGCCTCAAACCGACAAAGGGGTCGATCGCCTCCCGGTGGATCCGTTCGGGCGTCTTGGCCGCCACTTCCTCGATGTCCATGCCGCCGTCCGGGCTGGACACAATGGCCGTCTTGCAACAGCTGCGGTCCACGAGAAGGCTCAAGTACAGCTCGGAGCGGATCGCCAGAGCCTCCTCCACAAGCACCATGCGCACAGCCCTTCCCTCTGGGCCGGTCTGGGCCGTGACAAGCCTCGTCGAAAACATCCTGCGAGCCGCCTCCTCGGCTTCTTCCGGCGAGCGGACCACTTTGACTCCCCCTCCCTTGCCGCGGCCGCCCGCATGAACCTGGGCTTTCACCACCCAGGCGTTGCCTCCGAGTGCCTTGGCCGCGTCCCGGACCGAGTCCTGGGGGGTGCACATTGTGCCTTTGGGCACCGGAATTCCGTACTGACGAAAGATCTCCTTGGCCTGATACTCATGCACGTTCATCGCCACGACCTCCTCTCCGACGTCCCCGACCGGTTCGGCCGGTGCCTCCTCGCCCCTGCAAAGACCACGCCTCGGCCTTAGAGCTTGAGTTCGGCAATGCTCTTGCGAACCGCTTCTCCCGAGATCCTCACAAGCTCCATTTCTTCCGGGTTCAGCTTGAGCTCGATCACCTGCTCAACCCCTGCCGCTCCCAGTTTCACCGGCACGCCGAAGTAGATGTCCTTGAGCCCGTATTCTCCCTCCAGGTACGCCGAGCAAGGCAGAATCCGTTTCTTGTCCTTGAGGATCGCTTCCACCATCTGAATGGTCGAGGCCGCGGGCGCGTAAAAGGCGCTCCCGGTCTTGAGCAGCTTGACGATCTCGGCCCCGCCGTCCCGCGTGCGGGCGATAAGAGCCTGGATCCGATCCTCTGGCATGAGTTCCTTCAAGGGAATGCCGGAAACCGTGCAGTACCGCGGCAGGGGCACCATGGTGTCTCCGTGCCCGCCCATGACCAGGGCCTGCACGTCCTCCACCGACACGCCCAGCTCCATGGCCACGAAGGTCCGAAAGCGGGCGGAGTCCAGCACGCCCGCCTGCCCCAGGACCCTGTTCTTCGGGAACCCGCTCACGTGCTTGGCCAGATACGTCATGGTGTCCAGGGGGTTGGTCACGACCACCAGGATCGCGCCGGGCGAGTGCTCCACGCAGGAAGAGACCACCTTGGTGACGATCTGCTTGTTCGCCTCGAGAAGATCTTCCCTTGTCATGCCCGGCTTGCGGGCCATGCCGGAGGTGATGACGATCACGTCCGAGCCCGCGGTGTCCTTGTAATCGTTCGTGCCGACGAAGACGCCGTCGAAATCCTCCACGGGCCCGGACTGGGCCAAGTCCAGCGCCTTGCCCTGGGGCATCCCCTCGATCACATCGAGAAGAACCACGTCTCCCAATTCCTTTACAGCGGCCCAATGGGCGCACGTGGCACCCACATTTCCCGCGCCGATGATCGAAATCTTGTGTCTCCTCATGGGGCATCCTCCCTCACCCGTCCAGGTTCTCACAGATCGCTTCGGCGAATTCCGAGCACCGAAGCAGCCTCACCCCTCTCACGCCCTCGGCCCGCATCTGCCGCTCGAGATCGTACGTCACGCGCTTCTGCCGGATCGTCCGGGCCAGAGCCTCCCGAATCTTCAAGCCCGCCTCTTTCCATCCCATGTAATCCAGCATCGAGGCGCCGGAAAGAATCAGGCTCGAGGGATTGACCTTGTCCTGCCCCGCGTATTTCGGAGCGGATCCGTGGGTGGCCTCGAACAGAGCCCTCCCGTCCCCGATGTTGCCGCCCGGAGCCATGCCGAGACCGCCCACCATGGCCGCGCAGGCATCGGAGAGATAGTCCCCGTTCAAATTGAGGGTGCAGATCACCGGATACTCCTCGGGCCGGAGCAGGATTTGCTGGAACATGGCGTCCGCGATCCTGTCCTTGATCACCACGACGCCCCGGCCAGCCTTGCCGCCGGGTTCGGCCAGGTCTTGTTCGAAGCGCACCTTGCCGGCGAACTCCTCCCTGGCCAGCGCGTAGCCCCAGTCCCGGAAGGCTCCCTCCGTGAACTTCATGATGTTTCCCTTGTGTACCAAGGTCACACTCGGCCGGCCCTGGTCCAGGGCGTATTCGATCGCCTTGCGCACGATCCGTCGGGTCGCCCGGAGGCTTACGGGCTTGATGCCGATGCCCGAGTCGGCCCGGATGGCCTTCCCGGTCCCGGCCAGCATCTCGTGGTTGAGAAACCGAATGACCTTTCGGGCCTCCCCCGAGCCTTTCCTCCATTCGATGCCGGCGTAGACGTCTTCGGTGTTCTCCCGGAAAATCACCATGTCGACCCGCTCGGGGCGCTTGAGAGGACAGGGCACGCCCGGGATGTACGCCACGGGCCGTACGCAAGCGTATAGGTCGAGCTCCTGCCTGAGGGCGACGTTCAGGCTCCGGATGCCCGTCCCCACCGGCGTGGTCAGGGGCCCCTTGATCCCGACCCGGTACACTCTCAGGATCTCCAGAGTTTCCTCGGGAAGGGGAGTGCCGAAAAGCTCGACGGCCTCCTCGCCCGCATACACCCGAAGCCACTGGATCTCCCTTTTGCCGCCGTAAGCGCGCCGCACAGCCTCGTCGAAAACACGCCGAGCCGCAGGCCAGATATCCACGCCGGTTCCGTCCCCCTGGATGTACGGGATGACAGGGAGGTCCGGCACCACGAGTTTTCCGGCCCGGTCGAGGCGGATCATGCCCTCCGGGGAGAAGCGACTTTTTTCTCTTTTCATCGGTCCCCTCCAACAGACTGCGGGGGCGGTTCGAGGACCCCCATGGCCTTTTCCAGGCGGGCGAGCGAAACATTGTACTCGCTCAGGGCGCTGTAATAGTTGACCTGTGCCTGGGCCAGAAGCGTTTGGGCGTCCAGGACCTCGGTGCTTGTTGTCACGCTCGCCTTGAACTGTTCCTCAGTGATGCGAAAGTTCTCCTTCGCCTGCTCGATGCTCGCCCGGGCCACGTGGATGGCTTCTTTCCATTCCCGCACTGCGAGAAAAGCCTGGCGCACCTCGAGCAAAACCTTGTCCCGGAGCTGTGCGTCCTGGGCCCTGGCGACCGCCAGCAGGGACTGGGCGGATTTCATCCGGTAATAGGTGCTCCCCCATTCCCAGACCGTCCACTCGGCGTGCAGGGTGGCACTGAGGACTTTGTCGGCCTCGGCGAATCCGCCCTGTTCGTGGGTGAGAGCACCCACGAGGGCCAGGTGCGGGAGCAGGCCGCTGCGGGCCAGGCGAACGGACTGGTCTGCCTTTCGGATCTGGAGGTCCGAAAGAAGCAAGTCCGGATGGCGCTCCTGGGCGATCTGGAGGCACTCCTCCAGGGTCCGCTCATAAGGCCGCTCGTCCAGAGACTCGCTCAGGAGAACCGGAGCGTCCATGTCCCGGCGAAGGAGTGTGTTGAACTGGGACCGGGCCATTTCAAGCTGATGAGAGGCCTGAATTCTTTTCCGCCGGGTGTCCGCGAGCTGAACGACCACCTTGAGCACATCGTTTTTCGGGATCATGCCCGTTTCGTAGAACTGCCTGGCCACTTCCTCGTGGGATTCCAGTTGGGCGACAGCCTGGTCTGCCACATCGAGAAGCTTTTCGGACACGAGAACGCCGAAATACGCTTCGTGGGTCTTCAGGATGAGATCCTGCCGGACCGCCTCGCGCCGGGTCTCGGACTCGTTCAGGCCAAGTCCTGCCAGTCTGTATTGAGACAGCAGGGCCCCTCCCGTGAACAGGGGCTGTTCGAGGGACGTCGTGGCCGAAAGCTGCCGGTAGGAACCTGCCTCAAACTGCTGGGCAGGAATGGGAGGCATGGCCGGAATTTCGATGGTCGGCACCTGGTCGAAGACCGTAAAATCGAAGCCGGTCTTCAGCTTGGGCAGGAACTGCCCTCTGGCCGCCTTTTGTTCCATCCGGGCCGCCGAGATGCCCTGGACCGCAGCCTCGCTCAGGGGACTTTTTTCGAGGACGATCGCGACAGCCTGGGCAAGACTCAAGGGCTCGGACACCGGCTGCTCGGCCGCGGCGGCTCCGACGTGAATCAACAAAAAGACTGCCCACAGCAGAATCGAAGAGATTCTGGTTCTCTTCACGGCGCTCCTCTCTGCTTGGGGTTCGATCAGTTTCGATTCCCGCCCAGCAGGCCGCTGGCAAGGGCCGTTTCCACGGCCGGGCCCTAACTGGCGCCCGCAGGCCTCGGCACCACGGTCCGGACGTGAAGCTCCCGGAGCTGCTCCGGATCCACGGCCGAAGGACTCTTCGTAAGAAGGCATGTGGCTTTTTGGGTCTTGGGAAACGCGATCACTTCGCGCAGGGACCGCGCGCCCGCAAGGATCATGACGAGCCGGTCCAGTCCGAAGGCGATCCCTCCGTGGGGCGGCGCGCCGAAGGAGAGCGCCTCGAGGAGAAACTCGAATTTTTCCCTTGCCTCAGCCTCGGATATTCCCAGAATTTTGAAAACCCGGTTCTGCACATCTCTCTGGTGGATCCGGATGCTTCCGCCCCCAATCTCGATTCCGTTCAGGACCAGGTCATAGGCCTGGGACCGGCAGGATTCCGGGTCGGCTTCCAGGGCAGACAGATCCTCGGGCTTGGGCGCCGTGAAGGGATGATGCTTGGAAGTGATCCTTCCGTCCCGGTCCCGCTCGAATAAGGGAAAATCCAGGATCCAGACAAAGGCGTATTGGCCAGGGTCGATCGGCACATTGCCCTTGGCCACTTCAATCCTGAGTCTCCCCATGAGAGGGTTCACCGAATCCCTCGGGCCGGCCATAAGAAAGAGCAGATCGCCCCTGTCGGCCTCCATTCGCTCAAGGATCTTCCGAGTGAGATCCTCGGACAGGTGCTTGGCCACCGGAGACTGCAGGCCTGAATCGGTGCACTTGGCCCACAAGAGCCCTCCGGCGCCCCACTCCTGGGCCAGGGCCTGCAGACCGTCAAGCTCCCTGCGGGTGAGCCTTCCCCCATCCGGAAGCCGGAAAGCCTTGACGACTCCCCCCTTTTCCAAGGCCGAACGGAAAATCTGGAAAGTGGACTCGGCCGCCAGGTCGGAGAGGTCCTTCATCTCCAGCCCATACCGCAGATCCGGGTTGTCCACTCCGTAGGTTTCCATTGCGTCCCGATAGGAAATCCGGGGGAAAGGCCTCGTCAGTTCCACGTCCTTCAGTTCGCGGAACAGACGGCAAATCCAGCCTTCCATGATCTGGAGAATCTCGTCCTGATCCACGAAAGACATCTCGACGTCCACCTGGGTGAATTCAGGCTGGCGGTCGGCGCGCAGGTCCTCGTCCCGAAAACACCGGGCGATCTGGAAGTAGCGGTCCACGCCTGAAACCATCAAGAGCTGCTTGAAGAGCTGGGGGGACTGGGGTAAGGCGTAGAACATGCCGGGATTGACGCGGCTCGGCACCAGGTAGTCCCGGGCGCCCTCCGGCGTGCTCCGCGTGAGCACCGGCGTCTCCACTTCTCGGAACCCAAGCGAGTCGAAGTAATCGCGGGTGAGCTTGGCAGCCCGGTGGCGCAGAAGAAGGTTGCGCTGCATGGCCGGCCTGCGCATGTCGAGGTAGCGGTACCGGAGCCGGATCGCCTCGTCCACGTCGGTCTCGTCTTCGAGGCTGAACGGAAGGGGCTGAGACCTGTTGAAGAGGGCCAGTTCGCTGGCCATGACTTCCACGGCCCCTGTGGCCAGTTTCGGATTCTCCATGCCCTCGGGCCTGCGCTGCACGACTCCCTTTACGCCGATCACGTATTCGGCCCTCAGTGTATCGGCCTTTTCGTGGGCCGCCGGGCTCACCTGGGGGTTGAAGACGACCTGGACCGTTCCCTCCCGGTCACGCAAGTCCACGAAAATGACCCCCCCATGGTCCCTCCTGCGGTGCACCCATCCGAGGAGAACGACCTCCCTGTCCAAGTCCTCCGGACGGACCTCGCCGCAGTAGTGCGTTCTTGAAAAACCTTGAAACGGATCGAGGTCGGTCATGGCCTGCTTCCGAAAGGACGCGATTTTCCAAAAAAAGCGGCCAGCATGATAGCCTAGCCCTGGCCGAAGGGTCAACAGGCCGCCGTGAATGGGGTCGGCCGCCGTGAATGGGGTCAGTCCTTCATTTTACGGATACGGGTCTTCCTCTCTCGCTGCGGAGCACTGCGGCTCCCTTCGGCCTCATCTGGAGGGATGCGCTCTGTCGCGTCCGCCTTTGGGGGGGGCGCGGCCGCGTCAAGGAAGGTCCTGTAGGGCCTTCGCATTTCCGGCCATGACAGAGCATGGCCCTCCATCAGAAGAGGCGGCCACGAGGGACCGTGGCCTTCCATCGGCCTTTCCCCCTGGAGGGATGCGCTCCGTCGCGTCCGCCTTTGGGGCGCCGCGGCCGAGTCAGGGAAGGTCCTGTGGGGCCTTCGCGTTTCCGGCCATGACAGAGCATGGCCCTCCATCAGAAGAGGCGGCCACGAGGGACCGTGACCCTCCATCGGCCTTTCCCCCTGGAGGGACGCGCTCCGTCGCGTCCGCCTTGGTGCATGGACATCCCAGGGCGGCCGCTGTTACCATGAATGGCATGATCCGCATGCGGGATGTCCACAAGCGATTCGGATCCCACAAGGCCCTGGATGGCCTTTGCCTGGAAGTACCTGAGGGCAAGGTCTTCGGACTGATTGGCCCGAACGGGGCGGGCAAGACCACCACGATCCGGATCCTATCCGGCCTGGTCCGCGCCGACAGGGGCGAGGTCAGCCTCAACGGCTTCGGCCTCGACCCTCCCCACCGCATCCGCAGGCTCGTGGGCGCTTTGGTCGAACAGCCGGGCCTTTACACGAAGCTCACTCTACTCGAATACCTCTCCTTTTTCGCCCGCCTCTACGACCTGACGGGAAGCCAGGCCGAAGCCAGGATCCGGGAACTGCTCGAGCTGCTGGATCTCACCGAACTGGGAAAAGAACGGCTCCAGGGCTTTTCCCTCGGAATGAAACAAAAAGCCGCTCTTGCGAGGATCCTCCTTCACGATCCGCCGATCCTGCTTCTGGACGAGCCAACCTCCGGATTGGATCCGCTCATCACGAGGCGGGTCCGCGATTTTCTGTTCGCCCCCAGAGAGAGAGCTAAAAAGACGGTTCTTGTCTCGACCCACAACCTCGACGAAGCGCGTCGCGTCTGTGACGAAGTCGCCGTGATCTGCTGGGGCCGGATCGTCGCAAGCGGCCCGGTCGGACAACTGGGCGAAATCCCGGGGCAGGCCTGCCGGGTGACCGTACGGCTTCGCGAGGTTCATCCTAGGCTTCGGGCGGTCCTCGAAGGGACTCCGGGACTCGGCGAGGTCGAGGAAGACGCAGCAGCCCGCACCCTCTCTTACCGGACCCCGGAGCCTGAGCGGGTCAACCCGAAAGTCGTCGAAAGGCTTGTCGGAGCGGGTGCGGCCATTATCGGCGTTTCCCTGGAAAAGGCGTCCCTCGAGGAAGCGTATCTGCGGCTCGCCACTGCCGAGCTCTCCTCGGACGAACCCCAAAAGGGTTGACGAGCTTTGAGCAAAGCCTGGATCATCGCGGCCAAGGAATGGAAGGAAATCCTCCGGGATTTCTACGTCCTGGGCATCCTGGTCCTGCTGCCGCCGGTCATGGTGGGAACGCTTCTGCTTCTCATCTACTTCTACCTGACCTTTTTCCTCCACAACCTGGACATGGCCAAGACCCTGCTCTCCAGCATGCCCGTGGCCTATCTCCAGGGCCTGGCCGGCTACACGGACATCCAGAAAGTGGCGGTCCTGCCCATCAAGATCATCGGGATCCCCTTCTTCCTCCTGATCCCCCTGCTCATTTCCGGAATCGTGACCGCAGACAGCTTCGCGGGCGAACGGGAGAGAAACACCCTCGAGACCCTTTTGGCAGCCCCTCTGCGGGAACATGAACTCCTGCTGGGAAAGGTCCTTACCCCCTTCCTGCCGGCCCTGGCGATCACCTGGATCTCCTTCGCCTTTCTGACCGCGGGCGTGTCGCGGATTCTCAACCCCCATTTTCTTTCCCCTGTGTTTCCGGACCGGGTCTGGATCCTCTCCATGCTTGTCCTGGTGCCCCTCTTCCTGGCCGGCACGGTCCTCGGCGAGATTCTCATCTCTTCGCGGGCATCCTCCGTGAAGTCCGCCTCGGCCCTGAACATGCTTCTGTCTTTTCCAGTCCTGGCAGCCATGCTTCTCCAGTCGACCGGTTTCGTTCTGTTTTCCGACAGAACCCTTCCCTGGATCGCTCTTGCCCTGGCCACGGTGGACGCATGGCTCTTTCGGGCTGGCCTCCTGGCGATCCGCAGGGGCGATCTCCTCGTGCGCTGACCCGCCTTGCCAGGACTCAAGAGGAACCCGGATTTCTCCGAAAAGGATTTGAGGAAAAGAAAGTCCTCGAAAAGGGCTAGACCGAGGCAACCCCTCGGCTCTTCGAACGAAGAAGGAGCCGCGGAGGAGCGGCCCAAACAGGGTCGTAAAGGTTACGGTTTCGAGCCGCTGGTCTTTTTCTTGCAACAGTGTAGGAGAGGTACCATGCCCAAAGGACTCAAGCTCGTCATCAACACAGGGGGCGGCGACGCGCCGGGCCTCAACGCCGTCATTCGATCCGTGGTGCTCTCGGCCCACCAGCGCAGCTGGGAGGTGTACGGAAGCCGCAACGGCTATGAGGGTCTCCTGGACCCGGGCCAGCTCGTCAAGCTCACGCCTAAAATGGTCGCGGGCATCACGCCCCTGGGCGGAACGATCCTGGGCACGACGAACAAGGGCAACCCCTTTGAGCTGGCCGTCGAGACCCTGGCCGGAGAAGTCGAAAAACGGGACGTCTCGGACAAGATCGTGGCCAATTTCCGGAGGCTGGGCCTGGATTGTCTGATCGCGGTGGGGGGAGACGGAAGCCTCAGCATCGCCCACCGGTTTTACCAGAAAGGAATCCCGGTCGTGGGAGTGCCCAAGACGATCGACAACGATCTTTCCGCCACCATGGTGACGTTCGGCTTCGACACGGCCCTTTCCACTGCGACCGAGGCGATCGACAAACTCCATTCCACGGCCGCTGCCCACGAGCGCGTCATGGTCGTGGAGGTGATGGGCCGGTACGCGGGCTGGATCGCGCTCAACAGCGGCGTGTCGGGCTCGGCCGACGTGATCCTCATCCCCGAGATCCCCTACGACATCGACAAGGTCTGCAGGAAACTCATGGAAAACGAACTCAATGGCCGGCACTACGGAATCGTCGTGGTCGCCGAGGGAGCCGTGCCCAAGGGCGGCACCCTCACGGTCCGGGAAGGGGCCGAGAAAGGACGGGATCAGGTCCTGCTGGGCGGCGTCGGGGAGAACGTGGCCCGGGAGATCCGGGCCCGCACCGGAAAGGACACGCGCTCTCTCGTTTTGGGGCACCTTCAGCGGGGCGGTTCCCCCACGACCTTCGACCGGCTCCTGGCGACGCGGTTCGGCGCCGCGGCGGTGCGGTTCATCGAACAAGGCCAGTTCGGGATCATGGTGTCCCATAACCCTCCAGGCATGGTGCCGGTTCCGCTCGAGCTGGCCGTGGAACGGATGAAGCGAGTGCCCCTGGACGGGGACACAGTCCAGACCGCGCGGGACTTGGGGATTTGCCTGGGCGACTAAAGGTCTCGGTTTCGCGGCCCTCGGTCGGCCGGCCACGATCAAAGAGAGGACCCATGCCCAAGATCGACCCCATTCTTCAGGTCATGGCCAACGTTGGAGCCTCGGATCTCCACCTCGGAGCCGGCGCCCCGCCCCTGCTCAGGATCCACGGCGCACTGGAGAAGACCCGCCACAAGGCGCTCAGCGCGGATGAGGTCCGCCTGCTGCTCTACGAGCTCATGGGAGACGAGCAGATCCAGCGGTTCGAACGGGTCGGGGAGCTGGATTTCGCGTACACAGTGGAAGGACTCGCCCGGCTCCGGGTGAACATCTTCAAGAAGCACCCGGGGATTGCGGCGGCCTTTCGCATCATCCCCCACAAGGTCCCGACCCTGGAGGAACTGGGGTTCCCGGCCGTGCTCAGCCAGATGCTTAGCCAGAAGAGCGGACTCATCCTCGTGACCGGCCCGACCAACTCGGGCAAGACCACGACGCTGGCCGCCATGGTCGACTATCTCAACGAGCACATGGCCTACCACATCATCACCCTCGAGGATCCGCTCGAATACATCCACACGGACAAGAACTGCCTCATCCACCAGAGGCAGATCGGGGAGCACAGCCTGAGCTTCGCCGCGGCCCTGCGCGCCGCTTTGCGGGAAGATCCCAACGTCGTCCTGGTCGGGGAGATGCGGGACAACGAGACCATCGCTCTGGCCCTCACGGCGGCAGAGATCGGCCTTCTGGTCCTTGCGACCCTCCACACCAAGTCCGCGGCCCAGACCATCAGCCGCCTCGTGGATTCCTTTCCTGTGGACCAGCAAAGCCAGATCCGCATGACCCTCTCAGAGGTCCTCGTGGGCATCTGCTCCCAGCAGCTCATCCGCAGGGCGGACGGCAAGGGCCGGGTGGCGGCCCTGGAGATTCTCGTGCGCAACCACGCCGTGGCGACGCTCATCCGGGAATCCAAGACCCACCAAATCCAGAACGCGATCCTCACGGGCCGCAAGGAGGGGATGCAGCTCATGGAACAGCACCTGAAGGAACTCATCTCCCGGAACGTGATCACCCTGCAGGAAGCGGCCCGGCACGTGGACAATCCCCAGGCCCTGACCGCAGCGGCCAGCCCGGCTGCGGCGGTCAACGCATGAACTCCGGGGAACGGCCGCCCATGGAACGAAAGAGGCTCGACCGGATCCTGCTTGAAAAAGGGCTCGTTTCAGAGGAGCAGATCCGGCAGGCCCTGCTCAGACAGAAGACCCACGGCGGGCCCCTGGGTTCGCACCTGCTTTACTTCCGGTACCTGACGGAACGGCAGATTCTCGACGCCCTGGAGGAGCAGTTCGGAATTCCCGGCGTGGAGCTCGACGGCATCGAAGTCCCGGAATCCGTCCTCAAGAAAGTGCCCCTCAAAATCGCGGCTGACCATCTCGTCTTTCCTTTCCAGTTCGACGAAAGGACCCGGACGCTGCATCTGGCCACCATGGACCCCGAAAGCCCGGAGATGCTCCAGACGGTCAAGCAAGTCTCCATGGCCCGCGACATCAAGGTCTACGTGGCCGTGGAGAGCCTCCTGCGCAAAGCCATCCGGGTGCACTACCTGGGCCATCCGCGGGAAGAGCCTCTGGACCAGATCGTGGAGCTGCCCGACCTGTTCGGGCACGACACCGGCCAAGGGGCGAAGGAGCCTGCCCCCGGGCCGAAAAGCGCGGAAAAGGAACGGCCCCCCCGGGTCCTGATCGTGACGCAGGCGCCCTTTCTGAGGAGTTTCCTCGTTCCGATCTTCGAACGGGAGGGCTGCGCCCTCGAAATCCTCGACGAAGCCGAAGAGGTGGCCGCCTATCTCAAGAGCCGGCCGCCCGATTTCCTGCTCGTGGGACGCGACCTTGAAGAAACCTTTGCGCGATGGGTGGAGCAAGGAATCGTGCCAGCGCCGGAAGCCTCACCCCTGCCCTTCGGAGGCGTCAGCCGCGCCTTGCTGGAGAACCCTGTCCCGTACGCCCGGATGGCCGCCGTGGCACTGGCCGCTCTTCAGGAAGCTGCTCTCTCGAGGACCGGAGGCCGCGTGCCGCCCGAGGCCCTCTCCCTTCTTCTTCAAGACGTTCGGGATCTCGCCCGGGCCTTCGGCATGGGCACTGTCGCCGCCGACGGGCTCCAGATGGCCGCCCTGCTTCTCACCCCGTCGGCACAAGCGCTGGCCCCGCGCCACCCTGACGGCGTTCAAATGCATCGGGATTTCTTCACAGACATATCAGAGACCCTGACAAGGGCCCGGGAAATCGACTTTCCCTGGGACATCGAACTCTCGCTCCGCTCCCTCTTCCGACTCCTGGCCGGAACCCCGGATAAGAGCGACCCGGACCGCTACCGGGCATCGAACATCCTGGCCATGACCTGGTATCGCCTCGCCTGCACCCTGGGCCGCTCGATGAGCTCTGAGGAGGCTCTGGACGAAATCCGGCAGCGGCTCCAGGCGCTGTCGGGCCGGTTGTTCTCGCCTGAAATCGTGGATACTTATCTCCAGGTGCTCGAGGGCCGCAGGGGCAAGCTCTGCCTCAAGTCCCAGAAGGATATCTTTATCGTGAGCGAGCCGAACGACGTGTCGAAAGCCCTTTCGAGGCACCTGCGCCAGCACGGGTACAGGACCGTGGAGATCCGGGACTTCGACGAGGCTCAGGCCCTGTACAACCGGAAGCGGCCCGACGTGATTGTCATGAACTACGACCAGGATCCGGAGCGCACGCTGGCGCTGTGCCAGCAGATCCGAAGAGATTCCAGGACGCTCCTTTACGCCTTCACGAACCAGAACAAGCCCTCCCTGGTCCTGCGGCTTCTCGGCTCTGGGTTCAACGACATTCTGGTCTCGCCCGTTGACTACGCCATCGTCACGAGGCGCATCAACAACTCTCTGGCCGTTCTCACCCCGAGCGAGGGTGCGGCCTCTGCCTCGGGAGGGTTCAGCGCCACCTTCCAAGAACTGCCCTTCGTGGATCTCGTCCAGGCTCTGGCCCAGAGCCAGCGGAGCGTCCACCTTCGGATCGCCCGGTCGAACGGAGAGCGGGCGAGCATCTACCTGCGGGACGGCGAGATGGTGCACGCCACCTGCGGGACGGCGGCCGGAGAAGAGGCGGTCTTTCAGGTCATCCGGTGGCGCGACGACGGCTCTTTCCGGCTTGAACCCGCGCGGGATTTTCCCCCGGACAACATTGGCTCGCCAAACGATTTCATCTTGATGGAAGGGCTCAGGCTGCTCGACGAGAGCACCCTGGAGGTCTGACCTTTCAGTCTCGGGTCCCAAGGTCGGGAAAAGAACGCCCAACGCAGGATCCACCCTTCTGCGGGCCCCAAAAGGGAGTCTTTTCGGGCAGGGAGACGCATCGCTTGCCCGCGGGGCCGCAGAGCGCTTCGATTTTATGGCCGTCAGTCCGGAGCCGGATCGCTCCGTCGAGATCGGTTCGCAAGACCATGACCCCCCTTTCCTTCAGGCGGGCCAGAACCTGCTCAGAAGGGAATCCGAAGCGGTTTCGGTATCCGGCCGAAATCACGGCGACGCGCGGGGAAACGGCGTCCAGGAAGGCCAGACTGCTTGATCCCCGGCTGCCGTGATGGGCTACCTTGAGCACTTGGGCTTTCAGCCTCTCGCCCTGGTCGAGCAGCCTTTTTTCCACGGCCGCCTCAATGTCGCCGGTGAGCAGAATTGTTACATCACGGTAAGCAAGCCTCATCACCAAGGACTGATTATTCGGCCCGGCCGGGCAGCCCGCTTCGGATTCGCCGGCCTTCCCCGAAGGGCACGGCGGGTGGAGGATCTCGATGGTCACCCCGTCCAATACCAGCGGCTCCTGGGCACTGCAAAGGATCTTCCGCCGGATCCCGAGATTGAGGCACGACGCGAGGAACGACCGGTACCCTTCTTCGTCGCAGACAGCAGGCGGACCCGTCCAAAGCTCGGCCGGTCGAAACGCTTCGGCCACAAAGCGCAATCCTCCATAGTGATCCGGGTGACCGTGGGAGGCCACGATCCAGTCTAGAGTCCGGATCCGTTCCTTGCCCAGAAAAGGGGCCACGACCCATCGACCCGCGTCACTGACCCCTTCCCGGGCCATGCCTCCATCTACGAGCATCCTTTTCCCGTCCGGCAGGACGATCAACATGCTCTCTCCCTGGCCGACCGACAAGAACGTGATTTCAAGAGTCCCTCTTGCACGGCCCGAAAAAAGATCCGTCCCGCAGCAGAGGTAGAATCCTGCGGCAAACAAGACAAGAGCCGCGATTTTGCAGGACCGCCTGGGAAACACACGCGCCGCGGCGAGCAAGGCCATGAGCAGCACCAATTCCACCCACGAGGGCGCTCCGACCCGCACCGACGCGCCCGGGATCCGGGCCAAGAGTTCCACGAGCCGAATCGAAAGGCCCGAGGCCTGCAACGCGACCTCCAGAACGACTTGGGCCCCCGGGAGCCCGAGCGCGCCGGCTAGACCGGCCAGGAGCCCCATGGGGAGCACAGCCCAGCCGATCAGGGGCACGACGAAAAGATTTGCAGCGATCCCGACAAGGGAGATTCTCTGAAAAAAGTACGCGCACAAGGGAAGCGTGGCCACAGTGGCAGCCGCGCTCACCACAAGGGCCGGCCACAACCATCTCCTGAATCCTTCCAAGAGCCGGGGTCCGAAGCTGAGAGGTCCGCTCCTGGAGCCCGGAGCTGACGACGAGCGTCTCGACGTCAGCAATGGGGCAACGGACAGGATCGAGGCCACGGATGCAAACGAAAGCGCAAAGGAGACCGAAAAAAGACTCTCCGGGTCCGTAACGACAAGAAACAGGGCGGCCACGCCGAGGCTGTTCCAGGTTGCAGCGGGCCGATCGAAAAGCAGGGCGCCCGTGGCGCAAAGGAGCATACAGGCTGCCCGAAGGGCGGTCACAGGGCTGCCTGAAACGCACACATAGGCCAAAGCCGGCACCAGGCCGGCCAGGGCGGATCCTTTCTTCAGCCATCCGGCCAGCAGCACTCGATCGAACCTTTTCAGGATCGGCTTCGAGATCCCGTATCCCAGAAGCCAGACCAGAGCCACGTGTAGGCCCGAGATCGCCAGCACATGGGAAACGCCGGAAGATCGAAAGGACTCGACCACCGCCTCGGGCAGTTCCGAGCGATCCGCCAGAATCAGGGCCTGCAGAAGAGCGCAGGAATCCGAAGGGCCTTTGGCCGAGAGGAAGCGCGCCACCCGCTCCCGAACGGCCTGGATGGCCCGCTCGGGCCCGTAGCCGGGCGCAGGACCGAGCCTCACGATGCGGCTTTCGTCTTTGACCGTTCCCCGGACATAGACACCTCTCAGGTGGGAGCGGCCCTGCCGGTCGAACTCCCCTGGGTTCCCCAGGTTTCTCACCCTCGAAAGCTTTGCCTCGGCCAGCACAATGTCGCCCACTCGAAGCTCCTGCAGGGTGCCTTCGACGTAAAGCTCCGCTTTTCCGCACACCGGTCTGCTTCGCCCGCCCCCTCGGATCCACGCGGCATCCACAAGCAGCCGCGAGCCGGAATCCGTTCGCTCGGGCTCGTCGGCCAGAACGCCCTCCAACAGGACTGGATTCCCCGAAGCCTCCTTTGCCAGGTGGTCTTGCGGAAAATCCGGGGCAAGTCTCGCCCCTGTCCGGGTCGCGGCGGCAAGAAAAATGAGAACGAGAAGACACATCGCACGGACAGCCGATCGTCTTGAAACCAGAACGATCGCCAACCCCGGCGGCGCCGCGCAGAGCAGAAGGGGGAGCGTGACGTGCCAGCACGTGCGCGCATGCCAGGCCGAGAGCGTACCCAGAAGCCACGCAACCAGTGCAAAGGCGACCGGAAGATTCATGGACAGTCAGCCCCGCGCACACAGGGGGCAAAGCTGGCGGGCGGGAACCAAGTCTCAAGCCGGGCCTGGCCCCTGAACCAGGCCTGCTCAGGGGTCACTCTGCAAGACAGAGGCCACAAAGACCTGCGGAGAGCCTTGTGCATCCATGAGGTTTTCCTGTGAGGACTGTGTCAAGCCGCACGGGGAGTGGGTCATTTTCCTGGGTTCAGCCTTTTCCCCGCACGGAGGCGATGGGTCGGTCCTTCATTGGATACGCCCAGCCGGAAGACGGACGCGACGGAGCGCGTCCCTCCATGGAAAAAACCGTGGACGGCCACGGTACCTCGTGGCCGCAGGCAATGGAGGGCCATGCTCTGTCATGGCCGAAAAAGCAACGGCCACACAAAAAGGACGCGACGGAGCGCGTCCCTCCATGGAAAAAACCGGTGGAGGGCCACGGTCCCTCGTGGCCGCATCTCTGGAAGTCTTGCAGGCTGGGCAAAACACCAGCACCGGAAGGGGATGAAGGGAAGAACCCCGGGGTTTAAGCGGATGTGGTACGCCCGGGCCAGCGGCCATGAACGCTTCTCATCCGCTGGCAGATGGATCCGATTCCCGCTCTTGGTCCTCGGCCGGCGTGGAACGAAGGCGTTCAAAGTATTGTCGCACCGCCCGCGCCGCCCTCTGGTTCATGCCGGGCACGGCCGCAAGTTCCTCCGCAGAGGCGGCCTGGATTTTTTCGATCCCGCCGAAAGCCTCCAGGAGAGCCCTTTTGCGGGCTTGGCCGATTCCGGCAATACCGTCCAAGCTGGAACGTTCAAGCCCGTCCGAGCGGAGCCTCCGGTGATAGGACAGGGCGAACCGGTGCGCCTCGTCCCGGACCCGCTGAAGCAAAAAAAGCGCTTTGGACCGGGCCGGAAAGTCAACAGGCAGGACTTTGCCCGGCAGAAAGATCCGGTCCTCGTCGGTTCGGACTCCGCCCCCGCCCCTGGCGCCCCTGGCCCCTTTCGCTATGGCCGCGGCCGCAACGCCTTCGATCCGCAGATCCCGGAGCACCCGAAGCGCGACCTGGAGGTGCCCCTTGCCGCCGTCCACGAGGAACAGATCCGGCAGATCCTTCTCTTCTCTGGCTCGGGTGAAGCAGCGCAGAAGCACCTCGTACATCATCGCATAATCGTCCGATCCCGCGGGGACCCGGATCCGGTACCGCCGGTATAAGCTCTTGTCGGGCATTCCGTCTCGGAACACCACGCGCGAGCCCACGGCGAGGTCACCCTTGAAATTGGAGATATCGAAACAGTCGATGCGCACCGGGGGCCGGCCGAGACCGAGCCTGCGCGCAAGTTCCTCCAGAGCGGCCACGCGATCCGTGCCCTGCCGCTGCGCTTCCTCGAAGAGCGCCTTGGCATTCACATTGGCCAGCTTGACCAGCTCGGCCCTTTCTCCCCTTCTGGGGAACGAAAGGCGGCAGGGGCCGCCTCTTCTCTCCCGCAAGACCTCAGCAACCGGAGCAAGATCTCCTGGCTCTAGCGGCAGGAGGATTTCCGGCGGGGGGGGCTGCCCTTGGGGCGAGTAGTATTGGAGAAGAAAGGAGCTAACCTGTTCCTCCATGGAGGACACCAGGTCCGGAACCCAAAACGCCTTTCGGTCGACCAGGTTCCCGTCCCGGACCGCCAGGACCACGATCTGGGCTGAGCCGCCCTCCTGGAACACGCCCACTGCATCCCGGTCCGTTCGGTCCACTGAGGCGACCCGCTGCCGCTCCACCGTGGCCCGGACCGATTCGATGCGGTCCCTGAGGACGGCCGCTTCCTCGAAGCGAAGCTCCTGGGACGCCCTCTCCATCTCCTCCTGGAGGTTTCGGATCAAATCCGAGCTTCTGCCCTGAAGGATCAGAACGGCCTGATCCACCATCTCCAGGTATTTCTCCCGGCTGATTTTCCCGGCGCAAGCGCCCGAGCAGCGGCCCATCTGGTACCAGAGGCACGGCCGCTTGCGGCGCCGGAACTCGCCCTCGGCGCAGGTCCTCAGCGGATAGAGCTTGTGGATCTGCCGCAGGGTGTCCCGCACGGCCGAAGCGGAAGCGTAAGGGCCGAACACCACGCGGCCCGGCCGGGGCTCCGGCCTTCTGGCAGTCTCGAATCTCGGAAACGGCCGATCCCGGTCCAGAACGATGTGGAGGTAGGTCTTGTCGTCCTTGAGATTGATGTTGTAGCGGGGCCGGTGCTTCTTGATGAGCGTGTTCTCGAGGAGCAGAGCCTCCTTTTCCGTGCCGGTCACGATGAACTCGAGGTCTTTGACCTTGTCCATGAGGAGCCGCGCCTTGGGGAGGTCGCGGACGGACGAGCCGAGGTAGGCGCGCACCCTGGCCCTCAGATTCCTGGCTTTTCCCACGTACAGCACGGACCCCGAGTCGGACCGAAACAGGTACACCCCGGGCTGCTCGGGCAGGTTGCGGATCTTCTCCTCCAGCGCTTGCACGGCTTGACCTCAACGCATCTCGAGTTCGATCTTCTCGAGCTCCTTCATGCGGTCCCGAAGCTCTGCCGCCTTCTCGAACTCGAGGCGGATGGCGGCCTCCCGCATGGCCCGGGCCAGGGCGTCGATCTCCCGGCGGATCTCGTCGAGAGACCCGTACGACGCCACCCGTTCGGCCACGGCCGGAACGTCCACGTAGTCGGCCTCGTATACTGACCGGCGGATCTCTCGAATCGACTTGACGATCGTCTCGGGCGTGATCCCGTGCCTGCGGTTGTAAGCAAGCTGTTTTTTTCTTCTGCGCTCGGTCTCCCGGATCGCCCGCTCCATGGAACCCGTCATCTGGTCCGCGTACAGGATCACCCTGCCCCTGACGTTCCGGGCAGCCCTTCCAAAAGTCTGGATCAGGGAACGTTCGGACCGCAAGAAGCCCTCCTTGTCTGCGTCCAGAATCGCGACAAGGGAGACCTCCGGAAGATCGAGCCCTTCCCGGAGCAGGTTGATTCCCACAAGAACGTCGAATTTCCCCAGCCGCAGGTCCCTCAGGATTTCCATCCGTTCAAGGGTCTTGATGTCCGAATGGAGATACCGCACCCTGACGCCCATCTCATGGTAGTAGTCCGTCAGGTCTTCAGCCATCCGCTTGGTCAAGGTCGTCACCAGAACGCGCTCGTTCCGGCTCACGGTTTTTCGGATCTCCCCCAGAAGATGCTCGACCTGCCGATCGGCCTTCTCCACAACGATCTCCGGATCCACCAGTCCGGTCGGCCGGATGACCTGTTCCACGAACACCCCTCCGCTCTTGGAAAGCTCGTACTCTCCGGGCGTGGCCGACACATAGATCACCTGGTTCACGCGGCGCTCGAACTCCTCGAAGCTCAGAGGCCGGTTGTCCAAGGCCGAGGGCAGCCTGAACCCGTATTCCACCAACGTCTCCTTGCGGGACCGGTCGCCGTGGTACATGCCGTTGAGCTGGGGAATGGTTAGGTGGCTTTCGTCGATAAACAGAAGGTAGTCTTCGGGAAAGTAGTCAATGAGCGTGTAAGGGGGCTCTCCTTCCTTCCGGCCGTCCAGGTGCCTGGAGTAGTTCTCGATCCCTGTGCAGTACCCCAGTTCCCGGAGCATCTCCAGGTCGTACCGGGTTCTCTGCTCCAGCCGTTTCATCTCCAGGATCTTGCCCTGCCGTTTCAGTTCGTCCAGTCGCTCGACAAGTTCCTGCTCGATGGCGGCGACGGCCGCGTCGAGCCGGCTCCTTTCGGTCACGTAGTGGCTGGCGGGAAACAGGACGACCCGATTCATCCGTCTGATCACCCTGCCCCGGAGGGGGTCCATTTCGCACAGGGACTCCACCTCGTCCCCGAAAAACTCGATCCGCACTGCCAGATCCGACTCGTAAACGGGCAGGACGTCCACGACATCCCCTCGCACCCGGAAGGTGCCTCGGTAGAAGTCGGCGTCGCTGCGGACATACTGCATGTCCACAAGGCGGCGGAGCAGATCCTCCCGGCTCAAGACCTGGCCGGTCTCGACAACGAGCAACATCTTGTTGTAGTTCTCGGGCGAACCGATCCCGTAGATGCAGGACACACTCGCCACAATGATGACGTCACGGCGCTCGAGAAGAGACCGGGTCGCCGAGTGGCGCATCTTGTCGATCTCTTCGTTGATGGAGGCATCTTTTTCGATGTAGGTGTCTGTGCTCGGAATGTAGGCTTCGGGCTGGTAATAATCGTAGTAGCTTACGAAATACTCCACCGCGTTGGCAGGGAAAAGAGACCGGAACTCGGTGTAGAGCTGCGCGGCGAGCGTCTTGTTGGGGGCGATGACCAGGGAGGGCCGGTTCGCGCGGGCGATGACGTTGGCCATGGTGAACGTCTTGCCCGAGCCGGTCACGCCCAGAAGAACCTGGTGTTTGATCCCCCTGGAGACGCCTTCCACGAGGGCATCGATCGCCTCGGGCTGGTCTCCCCTGGGCTCATACTCGCAGACGAGCTCGAATCGTTCCAACCTTCCAGATCAACCCTTTCGTTTCCATCGGGTACCCTGGGGCGTGTCCTCGAGCACGATCCCCTGACCCTCCAGCTCGGCCCGGATCGCGTCTGCCTGTTTCCAGTCCTTCTTCCTGCGAGCCTCCTGCCGAACACGGATCCGCTCCTCCACCTCGGAGTCGGAAAGGGCGCCGGCCGGAAGTCCTGCGGAGTCGGGCTGGCGACGGAACCACAGCACCGGATCCTGGCCGAACAGCCCCAGAACGCGGCCGGCGGAGAGCAGCTCCCTTCGGAACGTTGCCAGAACAGATTGGCCTCTTTCGCTCCGGGCACGGTCGCTTCCGTCCATCCACCGGTTGAGGTACGAGGCGGCACGGAACAACTCGCCCAAGGCCTGCGCGGTGTTGAAATCGTCGAACAGAGCCGCCCGGAACCTCTCCTCCAGGTTCCCCACGGCTTCCACAAACTCGCTCTCCATGTCCTGGAGGCCATACCCGGCTCCTCCCCCTTGGCGTTCGGCGGAGCTGTCCTGCCTGCGAAGGGTCTCCTCACCGCAGATTTCCCGGATCCGCAGCAGGGTATTGTAAAAGTAATCGAGGTTCTTTCGGGTGGTTCCGATCGCTTCGTCCGAGTAATCGACCGGGGAACGGTAATGGTGGGAAAGAAAGAAAAGGCGCAACACCTCCGGATGGCAGCTCTTCAGGGCCTCCCGGACCGTGACGAAATTCCCGAGGGACTTGGACATCTTCTCTCGACTGACCGTAAGGAGCCCGTTGTGGATCCAGAACCGGCAGAACGGCCGGCCCGTGGCGGACTCGGACTGGGCGATTTCGTTCTCGTGGTGAGGAAAGATGAGATCCATGCCCCCGCCATGGATGTCCAGGGTTTCTCCGAGGAACTTGCGGCTCATGGCAGAGCATTCGATGTGCCAGCCGGGCCGTCCCTCGCCCCAGGGGCTCGGCCACGACGGCTCCCCCGGCTTGGCCCCTTTCCAGAGGGCGAAGTCCAGGGGATCCCGCTTGGCCGCGTCCGGGTCCACCCGCGCCCCTGCAAGCATCTCCTCGAGACGCCTGCCGGAGAGCTTTCCGTAGTCTTGGCGGCAGCCAACCGAAAAATACACGCTCCCCGACGCGCAGTAGGCATAGCCTTTCTTGAGGAGCTCTGCGATGAGATCCAGCATCTCGGGGATTGTCTCGGTCGCCCTGGGCTCGTGGTCCGGCGGCAGAACGCCCAGGCTTTCCATGTCCTCGCGGAACGCGGCTTCATACCGCTTGGCGATTTCCTCGGCCGGAACGCCCTCCTCGTTGGCTCGGGCGATGATCTTGTCATCCACATCAGTGATGTTGCGGACGTACAGGAGCCGATAGCCGCAGGAGCGGAAGTGCCGGGCGATCACGTCAAAAACGACTTCCTTTCGAGCGTGCCCCACATGGCTCAGGTCGTAAACGGTCGGCCCGCACACGTACATCCGGACCTCGCCTTCGCGCAAGGGCGAAAAGCGTTCCTTTGCGCGGGTCAGGGTGTTGTAGAGCACCAGGTCCCGTGCCTCCATCAAGCTTGCTCCCGCTTTGGGTTCATTGACTTTTTTCCAGGAACGGGCCCGCGGAAGCGTTCGGAAAAGGACGGCCCGAGAGACACGGAGAGGACCGGGGTGCGCCCCGTTCCCCGGCGCCCAACGCCGAGGAAGGAGCGCTGCACGCCCGTCGAGTGAAGTCCATCAGGGGCACGCCCGGGGCTTGCCGGGCAGCGGATATGTGAACTCAGGCGGACAGAAGGTTAATCAGTTCCGTCTGCACATGCTCCTCCCGCACGTTCCTGGCTACGGAGATCTCTTTTACGAGAAGATTCTGCGCGGTGTCCAGAATCTTCTTCTCCCCGAAGGAGAGCTCTTTCTTTCTCTTCAGGCGGAACAGGACTCTGAGGACTTCCGCGATATCGTAGACCGAGCCGGTTCGCAGCTTTTCAGTATACTCCCGGTACCTCCGGTTCCAGGTTTGATGGTTGTCCCGCGGCAGGTCCTTCTGTCCCAGGATTTCGTAAATCTTTTTGACTTCCTTCTCGCTGATCACCTGCCGGAGCCCGACGTTTTCCACGTTCTCCTTGGGGATCAGAATGGTCATGCCGTTCTGGAGGATCCTCATGATGTAGAAAGTCTGTTCGGTTCCGGAAATGACTTTCTTCTCAATCGCTTCGATGACGCCAACCCCGTGGGCCGGATAGACGGCCTTGTCACCCACGTTAAACTCAGTCCCGTTCATGCTGAGATAACGCATGTTCCCCCCTCCGATAAGCGGCCCGGAGATCTGTGAGTTCGAAAGCGAGAGCGAACCTGCCGAGCGGTCCTGCCTCGTCCCTCGCTTTCTTCGGTCCCTCTTGTGTCCCGTCCGGCCTTCTTTCGAAGCACGAATCCTCTGGATCGATCACCCCCTTTCGACTAGAAGTGCGAATATTCTTTGCGATATAAAAACGTTATTTTTTAATGCCGACGGCACAGGAAAAACCAGAATGACAGAATGCTACCACCCCACCAGACCCCCGTCAAGAGCGCCAGACGGAACCAAAGAATGGCCCAAGAGAGTCCAAAACCACGCCAGGCAGGCCAGCAAGTGGATAGCTTTCTTTACGGCAGCTCCAATGCCGCCACGCCAGGAGAGGCCGGATTGATCAGTTCCCTCAAGACGTCTGCCTCGAGAGGTTTGACCTTGAGCCGCACCCATGGTACGAAAAAAAGATGACTGTGTGCAATCCCTTTGCGAAAAAGACCATTTAGGATGACGACAAAGAAGCAGCCTTCCATGCCGCAGGACCCCACATCTGCTCGCACTCCTGTCCACATGACCGACATGCGGACCCGGGAAGGATCGAGCCTTCTTGCCAAGACCAGGCGACTGTTCACCGCCGCAGGGCTTGAGTCCTTGATCGCACCCCAGGATCTCGTCGCGATCAAGCTGCACTGGGGCGAGGTCGGCAACTTGGCCTATGTCGCGCCCCCCTTGGTCCGAACCATCGTCGACATCGTGAAGGAATGTGGCGGCAAACCTTTTCTTACGGACGCGAACACCTTGTATCGGGGAGGCCGGCGCAACGCCGTGGACAATCTCCTGACGGCCTTTCGAAACGGTTTCACCTTGGAGACCGCCGGAGCGCCCGTCATCATCGCCGACGGTTTGAGGGGCATGGACTATGTCAAGGTGCCCGGAGAGGGGAAGCATTTCAAGACACTCAAGATCAGCTCCGCCATCCACTACGCGGACGCGCTGATCGTACTCAGCCACTTCAAGGGCCACCTCCTGACAGGCTTCGGCGGAGCCCTCAAGAACCTCGGCATGGGATGCGCCTGCCCGGCCGGCAAACAGAGCATGCACTCCGATCTCCGGCCCAAGGTCCAGGAGGCTTCCTGCATCGGCTGCGGAAGCTGCGCCGAACATTGCCCTACCGGTGCGGCCAGGATCGGGGACCAAGGAAAGGCTTTTATTGAAACAGAGGCCTGCATCGGCTGCGGGGACTGCACGGCCGTCTGCCCGTCGGGCGCGATCCCGGTGCGGTGGAAAACCGACGGAAGGGTCGTGCAGGAAAAGATCGCCGAATATGCCAAGGCCGCGCTGAAGGGCAAAGAAAAGAAATGCGGGTTCCTGAATTTCCTGATGAGGATCTCGCCGGACTGTGACTGTCTTGGCTGGAACGACACCCCCATCGCTGCCGACGTGGGCATTCTGGCATCCCGGGATCCCGTGGCCATCGACCAGGCCTCGGTGGACCTCGTGAACCAGGCGCCCGGCCTCGCCGACTCCAGGCTCAAGAACCTGTCTGCGGCCGACAAGTTCCGCGACGTGACGGGAGTGGACTGGGAGCCCCAACTTGAGCATGCGGAGAGGCTCGGCCTGGGGTCGCGCTTGTATGAACTCGTGCGGGTGAAGTAAACCCTCCGCTCCTGGCTCCGGCGCAGAAGAAGACCTCCCAAGTCTCCCTCTCCCGCCAGACCGAGCAGGACACCGAGAGAGCGCTATGGAGATTTCGAAAAGGACCTGCGTCGCGGGAATCGATTCCGGAAGCACGACCACAAAGGCTCTCCTGCTGGACGGCGAGCTTCGAATCTTGGGCTCTGCCATCCTGGCCACGGGCGCGGACAGCCGACAGGCGTCCCGGGACGCCCTCGAGGCAGCCCTCGAAGCCGCCGGACAACTGGCCGAAAGGCCCGTCTTCATCATCGCCACCGGCTACGGTCGAGACATCGCGGCCGACGTCGACGAACGGGTCACCGAAATCACCTGCCATGCCCGGGGCGTCCATTTCCTCATGCCCGAAGTGCGCACGATCGTCGACATCGGAGGCCAGGACAGCAAGGCGATCCGGATCGGGCCCCAGGGCAGAGTTCTGGACTTCGCCATGAACGACAAATGCGCGGCCGGGACCGGCCGGTTCCTTGAAGTTATGAGCTACACCCTCGGCGTGGGGCTGGCGCAGATGGGCGGGGTGTCGGCAAGGGCCGAGCGGAACGTGCGGGTCAGCAGCATGTGCACGGTCTTCGCCGAATCCGAGGTGGTCTCTTTGGTCGCCCGGGGGGAGAAGGTGCCGGACATTCTCAAGGGGCTTCACGAGGCCGTGGCGGACCGCGTGGCAGCTCTGGCTTTGCGGGTGGGTTTGGAGGCGCCCGCAGCCGTGACCGGCGGAGTCGCTAAAAACGCAGGGGTTGTACGGGCTCTGGAAGCCAGGCTCGGAACGCCCCTTCGCACGCCCCCTGAGCCTCAGCTCACGGGCGCCTTGGGTGCAGCCTTGATCGCTCTGGACAGAGCCCGCTTAAAAAAAACGTGAGACGGCCCCTGGGGAGGTTCTTCGAGGGACCAGAGGCACCGGCGGATCCGCGCCACGCCACGACGGCGCGAACTTTGACATCGCGGCCAGGGCTCAGTATCATTAAGTTTTTCATGCAGTCGCCAATACTTTTTCTCTGTGAAACTGGCAAAAAGGCCGGCTTTTCGCCTTGAGACCCTGGCAGATCCGGATGGGTCACCACCCGAGCCGAAGCAGACGAATCTCCACCGCCAGAGGTCCGGCGGCACTTCGCGGCCAAGTCCTGGACGCTGGCCTGTGCACGGCCTGCGGCATGTGCCTCGGGCTCTGCCCGTACATTGAAGAAAAAGACGAGACGGTCGCGTTCCTTTCGGACTGCAAGGCGGCCCAAGGCCGATGCTGGGCCGTATGCCCCCGCACCGAAACCGACCTCGATTCGCTCAGGGATCTCTTCCTCCCTTCCCTATCCGACGACTACGTGCTAGGACGGCATCGCTCTGTCTGGATGGCCCAGGCCACCCAAGCCTCCCTGCGCAGAAGGGGCCAGTACGGTGCCACGGTCAGTGCCCTGGCGGTGTTCGGCCTTGAAACCGGCCGCTTGGACGCTGCACTTCTGTCGGCGTGGGCGAAGGATCCTTCCCGCCCCCTTCTGTCCAAGCCCGTGCTGGCCAGGTCCCGCCGCGAGGTCCTTGACGCGGCCGGGTCCAAGTACACGGGCTGCCCGACCCTGAGCCGCCTGGACCAGGCGGTCCGGGATGAAGCCGAGCGCCTTCTCGTGGTGGGAAGGCCCTGCCAGATTGTTGCCTTGCGCAAAAGAACGCTCCTCGAAGACGATTCGTTCCCCCGGAACCGTGTGGCCCTTGCAATCGGCCTGTTTTGCATGTGGTCCGTGCCCTATAAGAGCCTTCGATCCCTTGTGGAGCCCGCCCTGGACGGCAAGCCTCCCGAGCGCGTCGACATCCCGAAAGGACAGTTCGTGGTCGCGGCGGGCGGCAGGGTTCATGCCTTTTCCCACGACGCGGTCCGCGATCTGGCCCGCCCCGCCTGTCGGCTTTGCTGCGACTTCACTTCGGAACTGGCTGATCTGTCCGTGGGCTCCACGGAATGGAAGGACGAGTGGAATACCCTGATCATCCGGAGCGAACGGGGCGCTCGCTTCCTCGAGGCCGCTGAAGCCGCTGGAGCTGTCCGATTGCGGCCTTTTCCCGCAGAAAGGCTGCGCATCCTCCGAGAGGCGGCCTACAACAAGAAACGGCGCGCCCTGAGGGAAATCGCTGCGAGCCCGGACAACTCCTATCTCAAGATTTCACGGAGGGAGCGGGATTTCTTCCGGCCCGACCGTCTTCCGGAACCCGCAGAGTGAGACCCATGGACCCTGTCCTGCTCGACGAGCCTGGCCGAAAAGTCCTCCTTATGGGCAACGAGGCGATCGCCCGAGGCGCTCTGGAGGCAGGGGTCGAGTTCTGTGCGGCCTACCCGGGCTCGCCCTCATCGGAAATCCTTGGTGTTCTCTCCCGTGCGGCCTCGGTCTTTGACCTGTACGCAGAGTGGTCGGCAAACGAAAAGGTCGCCCTCGAGGGCGCCTGCGGGGCTGCCTTCACCGGCCTGCGGGCCATGGCGAGCATGAAGCAGAACGGCGTCAACGTGGCTTCGGACCTTCTCACCGCCGTGGCTCTCACCGGGACGCCCGGAGGGCTCGTTCTCGTGGTTTGCGACGATCCGGGCGGCATCTCGAGCACGAACGAGGTGGACACGCGCCATTACGCGCGCCTTGCGGACGTGCCCCTCCTGGAGCCCGCCACCTTCCAGGAAGCCAAGGACATGGTCCGGTGGGCCTTCGATCTGTCCGAAGAGCTCGAGCTTCTCTGCATGGTCCGTTCCGTGACCCGGATCTCCCACGCCCGGGGCGTGGTGGAACTCGGCTCGCTCGGCCGACGGGAACGCCGGGCCCGGATGACGCCGGACCAGAGGTACGCGTCTCTTCCACCTTGTCCGAAGCGCAAGGAACTCAAGGAAAAGCTCGCCCGAGCGGCGGCTCTGTTTGAGGCTTCCCCGTTCAATCGCTACCGAGGCCCGAGCCGGCCGGAACTGATGGTGGTCACGGGCGGCACGGGGTGGTGGTACGCTTCCGAGGCCGTGCGGATCCTCAAGGTCGAAGATCGCGTGGGCATCCTGAAGCTCGGCACCACTTGGCCCCTGCCCGAATCCTTTCTTTTGCGCCATCTGACGGCCGCGCGCTCGGTCCTGGTCGTGGAAGAGCCCGACCCGTTTCTTGAAACCAACCTCGGCGCCCTTCTGCTCAAGGCGCGGGCGGCGGGCGGCAGGCGGATTCCGGCGGTCTTCGGCAAGCTTTCCGGTACAATCCGGGGACCTTACGGTCCTGGCGTGGGCGAGATGAACCCGGATATCGTCGTCGAGGCGCTCCGCGAACGCCTGGCGATCCCTGTGCCCTCCAGCCGGCAGGCCTTTCGAAAACGGCTGGAAGCCGAGATCGACTTTCCCCTGCCCGGCCGGGAAGTAGCCTTCTGCCCGGGCTGCCCCCACCGCGCCTCTTACTGGGTCATGAAGAACGCCCTTCGGCTGGACGGACGGGATGGACTGCTCATCGGCGACATCGGCTGCTACTCCCTCGGCTTCGGACGCACCGGTTATTCCCTTTCTCGCACCATGCACTGCATGGGCTCGGCCGTCGGATTTGCCTCTGGCATGGGCAAGCTCGAACGGTTCGGACTCCGTCAGCCGCGGATCGCGGTCGTGGGAGACTCCACCTTCTTCCACGCCTGCCTCCCCGGGCTCGTCAACGCACGCTACAACGGATCGGCTTTTGTCTGCGTGGTTTTGGACAACAGCGCCACGGCCATGACCGGTTTCCAACCCCATCCGGGAACCGGCAGAACAGCCATGGGCCAGCCCGCGCCCAGCCTGTCGGTCGAAGCGATCGCGGCCTCCATGGGAATTCCGGTCCGCGTGACCGACCCATTCCGCGTGCGGGAGGCCACGGACCTCTTGTACGAGTCCCTTCAAAAGAACGAACTTCAGGTCCTCGTCTTCCGACACAAGTGCGCCCTGCTCCAGAGCCGAGAAGAGGGGCTGCCCGCGCGACGGGTGGTGGTGAATGCCGACATCTGCCTTGGGGAGCGATGCGGATGCAACCGGTTCTGCTCATCCGCTTTCGGGTGCCCGGCCTTGGTGTGGGACGCCGGCAAGGGGCGCGCGTCGATTGACGAGGTGATCTGCTCCCGCTGCGGTTTGTGCGCCGAGATTTGCCCGGCCGGCGCCATCCAGGTCATCGAGGAAACGGAGAGTTGATGCCTGCTCGTTTTGAAGATCCCCTCAACCTGATCATCGCCGGGGTCGGAGGCCAAGGAAACATCACGGCTTCCCAGGTCGTGGCTCAGGCCGCTCTGATCGAGGGGTTCCAGGCCACGATCGGAGAGACCTACGGGGTGTCCCAGCGGGGCGGCTCGGTCATGAGCCACGTGCGAATCTCGCGATCTGAGGAGGTGGGCCCCCTGATCCCCCGTGGGCACGCTCACCTGCTGGTCGGGTTCGAACCGCTGGAAACCCTCCAAGTCGCGCTGGAGTACGGCCGGCCCGGCATTCGAATTCTTTGCAACCCCAGGCCCCTGTACCCCATCGGCGTGCTGGCCGGGGACTCTGCCTATCCCCCTGCGGGAAAGATTCTCAAGATCCTTGCCAAGCACGCCTCTCCCTTAAGGATCGTGCCCGCCACAGACCTCGCTCGCCAGGCAGGGGAGATCCGGTCCATGAATCTCGTTATGATGGGCGCCCTGGCAGCGAGCGGCTTCCTGCCTTTCGAAAAGGCGGCTTATGAGCAAGCTCTCCAGATCCTGTTTGAGGGCCCGACCCGGGAAGTGAACGTAAGAGCCTTCGAGGCCGGCTTCCTTGCCCTGTCGCGGCCGAGACGCAATCGTCCTCGAGATTGACGCAAAGCCGGCCTGAACCGTACCATGAGTTCCATAAGAGCCGCGATCCTCCGGAACAGGGGAAACGTCCGTGCCGCTTTACGAGTATCGATGCAGCAGGTGCGGCGGGGTCACCACGTATTACGAGCGGACCCGCCGCTGGCGCCTCCTGGGCAGGAAGTGCGTCCACTGCGGAAGCCGGAGGACCCGAAAGGTTCTTTCCACCTTTTCGGTGCGGACCCGCAGGACCGAGACAGAAGTTCTCAACGAACTGAAGCACCTGGGGCCCGTAAGCCTTGCTGAATCGCCCCACCGTGCCTGCCCCTACGGGCCTCATCCCGACGAGAGCCAAGACTCTTCCTGAGTCCCTATGGACAGAGACACCTGCTGGGGTTTTCGCCAGAAGGCCAGACCCTGACTCATCGAAGGGGCGACAAATCTCGGTCGCCGGGATCACGGTGAAGGGAGGCAAGACCGGCCAGTCATGGAAGGCCAGACGCAGATCGAGGGAGAACTGACCCAAATCGTCTACACGAGCGAGGAAAGCGGCTACACGGTCGCCCGGCTTCGCCAGAAGGGCCGGCTCCACTCCATCACGGTCGTGGGAAATCTCTTTTCGGTCAGCCCGGGCGAGAATCTTGTCCTGAACGGTGTCTGGGTTCAACACAAACGGTTCGGCCGCCAGTTCCGCGTGGAAAGCTACACGGTCGTCGCCCCCAGTACCGTGGAGGGCATTCAACGCTACCTCGCCAGCGGTCTCATCAAGGGCATCGGTCCCGTCATGGCCAAGAGATTGACAGACCGGTTCGGCACCGAAACATTGGAAATCATCGAGAACCACCCGGAGCGGCTCGCCGAGGTGGAAGGGTTCGGGCCTGGCAGGATCGCCAGGATCCGGGAACGGTGGGAGGAACAGAGGCAGATCCGGAGGATCCTTCTGCTTTTGCAGGGATACGGTATCGGCCCCAGCCTTGCCGCCAAGATCTTCCGGCAGTACGGCGACCAGGCCGTGGCGGTCGTTCAGGAAAATCCCTACCGTCTCGCTTCCGAGGTCCACGGGGTCGGGTTCAAGACGGCTGACCGCATCGCCCAGGCCATGGGGACGGACCCGCGCTCGGTCCGCAGAGCCGAAGCGGGAATCCTGTACGTCCTTGAGGAAAGCCTCTCCGAAGGCCACGTGTTCCTTCCTTACGGAACCCTCCTGGAAAGAAGCCGGGCCGTTCTCGAAATCGGAGAAGACGAAGTTCTCCACGAGGCCCTGGCGAACCTCTTCTCCGAGCGCAGGATCGTCCTCGAAGATCTCAACGAGGAGATCGACTCCTTCCGGGAAAACCTCAAGGCCGTGTACCTGCCAGCTTTCCACGCCGCCGAGTCCGGGATCGCCTCCCTTTTGGACGACTTTCTTCGCGCCCCGACGCACAAACTTGCCTGGGGATCCGGTTCGGCCGAGGCGGTCCAAAAGGCGGAAAAAGCCCTCGGGCTCGCGCTGGCCGCTGAGCAACGCCTGGCCGTGGAAACGGCACTCCGAGAGAAAGGCGTGGTCATCACCGGAGGTCCTGGCACCGGAAAAACCACCCTCGTCCGTGCGCTCGTTTCGATCTGCCGCTCCGCTGGCGCGCGGGTTCTTTTGGCCGCCCCGACAGGTCGGGCCGCCAAGAGACTTCAAGAAGTCACGGGAGAGCCTGCCAAGACCCTCCACCGACTCCTCGAATTCAGCTATCAGAAGGGAGGATTCCAGCGGGACCTGCAAAACCCGCTGGATGGGCAGATGGTCATCGTGGACGAAGCGTCCATGATTGACTGCGTGCTCTTTTACCACCTCGTGAAGGCCCTGCCGAAAAAAGCATCTTTGGTTCTCATTGGCGACGTCAACCAGCTTCCCTCGGTGGGGCCGGGCCGCGTGCTCGAAGACCTCATCGAAAGCGGCCGGCTCCCGGTTGTCAGACTGCGCCACGTGTTCCGCCAGGCCGAGGAAAGCCTCATTGTTCGAAACGCCCACAGGATCCTTGAGGGGAAAGCTCCGCTCGCCGCGGGCGACGCACCCGGCATGCAGGACTTCTACTTCCTTGAAGAGGAAGACCCACACCGGGCTGCGGACCTCGTCCTGGATTTGTGCACCCGCCGGATTCCGGAGAAATTCGGCTTCGATCCCTTCGAGGCCATCCAGGTCCTTTCTCCCATGCACCGGGGAGAAGTCGGGGCCGAAAATCTGAACGCCCTTCTTCAGGAAAGACTTAACCCGACGGGACCTTCCCTGCAACGGGCAGGGTTCGTCTACAGGCTTCACGACAAGGTCATGCAGATCCGAAACAATTACGACAAAGACGTGTTCAACGGCGATCTGGGCCGGATCGCCGAGGTGGACGAGGAAGAAGGATGTCTGGCCGTAAACTTCGAGGGACGCCGGGTGTCCTACGATCTGGCCGAACTCGAAGAGCTCGTGCCGGCCTACGCAATTTCGGTCCACAAGAGCCAGGGGAATGAATACCCTGCCGTGGTCCTGCCCCTGCTCACCCAGCACTACCTCCTCTTGCAGCGGAACCTTCTCTATACCGCAGTGACCCGGGGCAAGCGGCTCGTGGTGATCGTGGGGACCAAGAAAGCTCTGGGCATCGCGATTCGCAACGACAAGACCCAGAAGCGCCACACCCGCCTGCGCGACAAGCTTGCAGCTTCCGGCGTCGGCACCGAACCCCGCCTGAGCCGCCTGGAAACGCCAGGGGTATGAGTCAAGAGACTCAGTGGAGCTGTAGCTCCTGTTCCACACAAAGGGGCCTAACGAATCGCTTCCGGATCGGACCTCTTCGCCAAGGATCGCACCGCGCAGGGGCCAAAGGCTTTTGAAGGCCCGGCGGCGTGTCTCTGGAAGTCCTCCGAAATTGCTCGATCTTTACCGAGCCCTGCCTTTGAAATCTCCATCCTCCTCGTCCCCACAAGAGGGATCCTCCCTGGGATCGCCGCCCTGCATGTTCTTCGAACGGGCTCTGGCATCGTTGTTGCTTTCCCGAGTCTTGGGCAGGTCAGTCCACGACCCGCAGTGCTGCTGGTCCATGCTGGAAGATGCCGGTGAGGCCCGAGCGACAAACAACCCAAGAGTCTTGTTCCCATGCAGACGGGTTTCTCTCCGGCGTGTCGACCGGAGAAATTCTCGCTGCCCTGCCCGCCTGCGACGGCCTGACGCCCGTCGTGGCGTACGCCCTGGAGCAGCCGGGCAAGAGATTCCGTTCGGCTCTTCTGTATGGATCCGCTTCCCTCGTGGGAAGGCCTGCTGGGCCGGGGCTGGCCCTGGCCGCAGTCCTCGTGGAGCTTCTCCACAACGGCACGCTCCTGCACGATGACGTGATGGATCATGCCCGGATACGCAGGCACCGGCCCAGCGTGAACCTTCTTTGGGGGGACGCCATGGCGATCCTGGCCGGAGACTTCCTCCTGGCAGCGGTCATGCGGCTTGCCTACCAGACGGGAAATCCCACGATCCCGATCTTGACCCTGGAGACTCTCCTGGAACTCGTGCGGGGCCAGGCTCTCGAGATCCGCAACCACGAAAACTGGGGGCTCTCCGAACAGACCTACTTGGAGATCGCGGAGAAAAAGACCGCCTCGCTCATCCGGGCGGCCTGCATCATGGGAGGGCTCATGGCCGGAGGATCCTCACAGGAGATTTCCGCCCTCAGCCAGTTCGGACGGTCGGTGGGCATGGCCTTTCAGATCCTGGACGATCTGCGGGATTACACGGACTCTGCCCAGGCATTGGGCAAGGAACCTGGGAAGGACCTCGCGGAGGGCAAAGCCACCCTTCCCCTGCTGGCCGGCCTGCGTCTGGCCAAAGGAGAGGATGCCGCAAAAATCCGTTTCCTCCTGGCCGGCCCTCAGCGCGCTGGCCGTCTGGACGAGATCCGAGCTCTCCTGGACCGGCTCGGCGCGTTCCGCTACACCCTGGACCGAGCCCGACAGTATGCGGCCGAAGCCGTGGATTCTCTCCGGATGTTTCCAGACAGCCCGGCCCGCAGAGTCCTGGAGAAAGGAGCGCTCAGCCTCTTCCCATCGGCTCTTCAGGGGTAGACGCCGATGAGATCCAGTCCCGAGGTCTCGGCAAGGGAAAACATGCAATTGAAGTTCTGCACAGCCTGGCCGGAAGCTCCTTTGCCGAGATTGTCAATGACCCCGATCGCCAAGACGATCCCCGTGCGCGGATCGGTCCGCACGGCGATCTCGCACCGGTTCGTTCCCCAGACGTCCTTTGTCCGGGGGAGCACGCCCGGCGGAAGGACCTGCACAAAAGGCTCGTCTCTGTAAAAACCTTCGTACAGCCCCTGCAACTCCTGGGGGTCGATCTCGGACGTCCACCGGCCGTAGACCACAGCCAGCATGCCCCGGATCATGGGAACGAGGTGGGGGACGAAAGACACGCGCGCCTCGGATCCGGCAAGGCGACTCAGTTCCTGTTCGATTTCGGGCAGGTGCCTGTGGACCAAGGGACTGTAAGCTTGCAGATCCTCGTCGCACTCCGCGTAGTGGGTCTTCAAGGTGAGGCCCCGCCCCGCGCCCGACACTCCAGACTTGGCGTCGATCACGATGGATCGCGGGTCGATGCGGCCAGACCGGACCAGGGGGGCAAGACACAAGAGGGAAACCGTGGGATAACATCCCGGATTCGCCACCAGCCGGGCCTTGGAGATTTCAGATCGGTTGAGTTCGGTGAGCCCGTAGACGGCTTCTCCCAGAAGCCCGGGAGCCGTGTGCGCTTTCTCGTACCACTTCTCGAACACCCGTGAGTCGCGAAGCCGGAAATCGGCCCCGATATCGATCACCCGTGTCCCTTGCTCCAGGAAGGCGGAAGCCAGGGCCATGGCTTCGCCGTGGGGAAGAGCGAAAAAAACCGCGTCCACGGGCTCCTCCTCGAGGGCGGCGCGCAGAGGCAGAAAGGTGCGGTCCGGCAGGGCCCGCAAATGGGGAAAGACATCGTGGAGCTTCTTGCCCGCATGGGTGGGCCCGGTGCTCATCCACCGGATATCCGCCTGGGGATGCGTCGTAAGGAGCCGAATCAACTCGCAGCCTGTGTACCCGGCCGCACCCGCTATCCCCACCCTGATTTTGTCCATTCCCTCCTCCTTTAACGAGTCGAGCTCCGCCGCTCGGCCTCCAGCCGGTTTGTGCCGAAGATCCCTTGATTTTTCAAAGGGATCATTCAATCATGAGGATGGATCCCGATTGGTTTCATCCTACAGCATTGCTGCCCCGAGGAGCAAACCAAGAGCAGACGTCCCAAGCAGCCATCATGTCCCTTCCCGGCAGAAGCGCCATGATCCAGCAAGCCATTGCGAGAGTCGTCGCAGGCCATCACCTCGGTGAGGAGACCATGCGCAGCGTCATGGAGGCCATTGTGGACGGCCATGCCACGCCAGCCCAGATCGCCTCCTTTCTGACGGCGCTCCGGATGAAGGGCGAGACCGTGGACGAGATCACGGCCGCGGCCCAGGTCCTTCGGGAGAGATCCACGGCGATCCCCTGGAGAGAACCGAAGCCGACCGATGACTCCAGGCCCTCCGGCGCTGCGGACTCCGTCCTCCTCGACACTTGTGGGACCGGAGGGGACCAGTCCCATTCTTTCAACATCTCCACTGCCTCTGCCTTTGTGATCGCAGGGGCCGGAGTTCCTGTGGCCAAACACGGAAACCGATCGGTCTCAAGTTCTTGCGGAAGCGCGGACGTGTGCGAAGCCCTGGGCATTGATCTCCAGGCCTCTCCGGACAGGGTGGCCGAGTGCATCCAAGTCCACGGGATCGGCTTCCTGTTCGCTCCGGTCCTTCATCCAGCGATGAAGCACGCCCTGGCGCCAAGGCGGGAAATCGCCATTCGGACCCTGTTCAATCTTCTGGGTCCGCTCACGAACCCTGCCGGAGCCACAGCGCAGCTCGTCGGGGTCTACCAGAAGGATCTGACCCGATTGCTCGCAGAGGCCCTGGGCCGTCTCGGTTGTTCCAGGGCCTTCGTCGTGCACGGTTCGGACGGAATGGACGAAATCACCACGACGGGCGAAACCTTTTACTGCGAACTCCGGGACGGCCAGCTTCGGGAGGGAGTTTTGCACCCCAAAGATTTCGGCATCCCCACGGCGTCTGCCCGCGACCTCCTCGGCGGCACCGCCGAACAGAACGCCCGGCTGATCCTCGAATTGCTGGCAGGCAAGACCGGTCCGAAGCGGGACGTGGTGCTTCTCAACGCGGCCGCAGGCCTTTATACGGCCGGAGCAGCACGCGACCTGGCCGAGGGGATCGAGAAAGCCGCCGCATCCATCGACAGAGGCCACGCCCTCGAAAAACTTCGCAGCCTCGTCCGGTTTTCCCGAGCCGGCCGACAGACCTGAGAGACCACACGCAGAGACCCCTAAAAGCAAGACCGCTCGAGCTCCGGGCCGGTTTGGCTGCGGCCATGGGCCGGCGTGCGATGAGCGGAGGTGCGGAGACCCTTTGTCCATCCCATGGAATCGCTCGGGGAGGCGCCCCGAGACGGCCGCGGCTAAAGGCGGCGGTTCTGTTGAACGTCGCCCCAGGTTGTGATATTTGTATTGAATTTCCGCGTCTTCGGATGCGTCCAGAGCCCTGGGCGCCCGAGTGGGACGGCGGGGGGGTCCCTGATTCCGATAGGGAGCTGAAAGAACCGTGAAAAACAATCTTCGCAGAAGCGTCCTGGACACAATCGGGGACACACCCTTACTCTGCCTCACCAAAATGTACGGCCACAAGGTGTTCGCCAAGGCCGAGTTTCTCAATCCCGGCGGCAGCATCAAGGACCGGGTGGCCAAGTTCATCATCGAGGAGGCAGAACGGTCCGGGGCGCTCAAGCCGCACCACATCATCGCAGAAGCGACTTCCGGCAACACCGGCATCGGCGTCACCCTGGTGGGAGTGCAGCGGGGATACCGCGTCAGGATTCTCATGCCGGAAAACATGAGCGAGGAGCGCAAAAAAATCATCAAGGCTCTCGGGGGAGAGCTCATTCTCACGCCAGCAGAGGAAGGGATCGAGGGGGCGGTGGTTCGGCTGAAAAAGATGGCTCAAAGAGACTCCAGAATCTGGATTGTGGGGCAGTTCGAGAACCCCCTGAACCCCGAGGTTCACCATCGGACCACGGGCCCCGAGATCTGGGAGGCCATGGGGCCCAACATCGACGCCTTCGTGGCCGGCGTGGGCAGCGGCGGCACACTGGGAGGGGTGGGCAGGTTCCTGAAGAACATGAATCCGGCCATCAAGCTCGTCGCGGTCGAGCCGGCCAACGCCGCAGCCCTTCTCGGACAAGAGCCCGGCCTCCATCAAATCCAGGGGATCGGAGACGGATTCGTGCCGCCGGTCCTCGACACCTCGATCATTGATGCGGTGGTGACAGTTACGGACGAAGACGCCATCGAGACGACCCGCGCTCTGGCCCGCAAGGAAGGCCTTCTGGTTGGAACCAGCTCGGGCGCAAACGTCTGGGCTGCCCACCATGTGGTGGAGGTTCTCGGGTTCGGGCAGCGGGTTGCGACGGTCCTACCCGACCGGGCCGAGCGGTACTTCAGCACAGCCTTGCTCTGAAGTGGGCAGCGCCCGAAGGGGGCTTTGTCCTCATACTCGAGACCTGGCGCCCGACGGCAGACGAAGCGCGGGCCCTCTGAACGCTCAGGTCGGGACAAGATCATCGAGCTTGCTGGTCCGGGCCTTCTCGATCTTCTCGTTGAGGGTGTCCCCCAAATCCACGCCCAGCTCCTGCATCCGCTTCTTGGCCCAGAGTCCGATGTTTCGATCGTCCCTGTAATAGCTTTCGTCCGGCCTTTTGCGCGTGTCGAGTTCCCTCAACCTGGCCGCCTCGCTCTTGTGAAGGGCAAAGCCCGACAGGAGACGTCGCATCCGCTCCGAGCCGCAATGGCGGCACCGGACCGGATCGTCCCGCTCCTGCACGCGCATCAGGAAAGAGCTTCTTCTGCCGCAAGCCTGACAGGCATACTCATAGATAGGCATCGATCTGTTCCCACCCACAGGGTTGCACGATCTGTCCCACTGGAATTCTATCCGGCAGGCCCGCCGCAAACAAGGGCAGGTTCCGCAGGAAGTTCAAGTTGACCGCGGCGAGCGCTTCGTTGACAAGATCCAGGTCCAGAAGGGAAATCCCTGCCGGGTGATTGGCCAGAAGGATGTCCGGTCCTTCCAGCACTTCGCATCCGCCGTGAACTTCCCATGCCTCCGCTTCCCCTTCCGTTTTGGTGAAAAAAGGCACCCCGTGGGTCCTGCACAAAACCGGACGCTCCGGATACAGCAGGCAGCCTCCCCCGACGAGAAGGATGCACGAAGACCCGCCCGAGCCTCTCTCGCTCCGGACGCTCAGACGGACCTCAGCCGGCAGATCGAGAAAGGCCTTCCTGAGACGAAAGGCCTCGACAGGAAACAAAGCAAGGTCAGGCCGGCAGCAGACAGCGCAGCCCGACGGGCACCGGGGCTTCTGAATCCTTGCCAGGAAGCGGTCGATCCAGTGGATCAGCCTTTCGTACTCGGAAAACACGGTCGAGCGCCTCCGTAGCACAGGCCGACCTTGCGCCGCACCTCGTTCAAGGTCCGCACCGCCACCTGCCGAGCCCGGTCCGCGCCTTCCCTCAGGATCCTGTCGAGGGTCTGTGGGTCTTCCAGCAGAGCGGCCCTCTTCTCCCGATAGGGTGCAAAGAAGCTCCAGATTCTATCCACCAGATCCTTCTTCACCTCGCTGTAGCGAAGTCCTCCGGCCCGATACCTCCCGGCCAGGGTTTGCTTTTCCTCCGGGGAGAGAAACAGGGAGGCGATGGCGAACAGATTGCACCGCTCAGGGTCTTTCGGCGCCTCGACCGGAGTCGAGTCCGTCACGATCCCCATGACCTGCTTGCGGAGGGTTTCCCGATCCGAAAAAATGTCGATCGTGTTCCCATAGGACTTGCTCATCTTCTGGCCGTCCGTACCGGGTATGATGGCCACATCTTCGTCGATCTCGGCTTCCGGCACTGTAAAGGTTTCTCCGTAGAGGAGATTGAATTTGACCGCGATGTCCCGGGTCACTTCCAGATGCTGCTTCTGGTCCTGGCCCACGGGCACGCGGTCGGACTGAAACAAAAGGATGTCCGCCGCCATGAGGACCGGATAGGCGAACAGGCCGTGGTTGGGCTGAATTCCCTTTGAAACCTTGTCCTTGTACGAATGGCATCGTTCCAGGAGCGCCACGGGCGTCACATTCGAAAGGATCCAGGTGAGCTCCGTGACTTCGGAAATGTCGGACTGGACCCAGAAAACCGACTTGGCCGGGTCCAACCCCAGGGCGAGAAAGCTCGCGGCCGCGTCCCGGGTGTTGGCCGCCAGCCGTTCGCCCTCGGGCTGGGAGGTCAAGGCATGGAGATTCGCAATGAAGGCAAAGAGCTCCTGCTCCTCCTGGTAGGCGATCATCTTTTTCATCATGGCGAAGTAATTGCCGATGTGAAAGGATCCAGACGGCTGAATGCCGGACAGAATGCGCATCCTCGGAAAACCTCCTTTTCGTGTCCGAGCCGGAACCGGAGCCGCAGGGGCAGGCCGACAGCGTTTTCATTATATTTTTCGAAAGGGTGGGCTTCAAGACGAAGGCGGGATTTCGGCTCGGAAGCGCGCTACTCCACTGCCTTGCCAAAAGCCTGGCGCGCCTCTTCATAGAGCTGCCCGGGCTCGCCGTGGTACTTGGGCGAGAAATGAAACAGGACGAGCCTCGAGACCCCGGCCATGCGCGCGATCACGCCCGCCTGCCACGCCGTCAGGTGCCTGCGCTCTCGCGCCCGAGCACGGTCCCGTTCCGAAAAGGCCGCCTCGCAGAAAAAGACGTCCGCACCGCGGCAAAGCGCGACGATTCTTTCCACGTTCGTCTCGGTGAAGGCCGCATCCGTGACATAAGCGATCTTCTGCCCCCGCGTGATCCTGATCACCTCGGTCCGAAGAACCGAGATCGGCACCTTGCGGGTCTCCTGTCCGGTTCCCGCAGCCGCCGGCACAGAGATCTCGATGTCTCGGTCGTCGCATCCGTTGCGAAGAATCTCTTTCAGGTTCCGAATCCACGGTCCGACCCGCAGTCCCATGGCCTCCAGGCGCACCTTGTCCACGTTGAGGTGCTGTTTTTCTTCAAGAGCATAAGCCAGACAGGGGATGTCGTGCTCGAGCAGGACCGCTCGAACCCGAAGGCCCGGTTCCTCCAGAATCACCCCTTCGTCCTGGAGCGGATCCGGCGGATCTAAAGGCACCCGGGCAAAGGCTTCGCGACAAGCAAAGCACGCGGCTTCGAGCCGGCCTGGCCCCACCTCCCGGACCTCCAAGCGGAAGTCATACGGGTAGTTCCTGACCAGGTTCCAACTGTATCCCTTGAGCTTTCCCTCCACGTTGGAAACGAACCCCGGAGGCCCGAACAGAACGAGACGGCTTTCTCTGCCGAGGTGGAGCCTGAGCAATTGGTCGAACCCGATGAAGTGATCCACATGGGTATGGGAGACGAAAACATGGGTGACCTTGAGCAGACTTCTCGGACTGAGCGGAGTCAGGTCACCCAGATCGAACAGAACGGCCCGCCGTTCGTACTTGAAAGGGGCGTAGACGGCCGGATCCCCTAAGGGCCCGTTCACGAGACGCGGCAAGATGTCCGGTCGCATCCTGGCACTCCACGGCAGGACAAACCGTACGGGGCAAATGGCCCGGAAGGGTCGCACAGAGGGCCCGGGCAGGTCGTCTCTGATCCGCAAGAGGACCGGCCGTGATTATGTGTCTTGAAGCGCTCCTTTTCAACACCTATAATGGCAACGATCCGTGGCGCCCATCCTTGCTTTGGCCTGACCAAAAGTGCCAACCCTCGGCTGGAGGACTCCCATGCTCTACAAGGACCTGGAAGCGCTCAAGAACGATTTGAAAGGATCCACCCGTCTGGACGACAACGGCATCCAACTTACCGACCCAGGCGCGTTCCGCGATACTGTGCTGGACCGGGTCGTCTACAATGCGGTCTTTCACACCGACCCTGCACTCAGGCAGGCTTCAAGCTGGATTGTGTGGGCCGCCAGCCAGGCAGCCGGAGCCGTCTCGTCAAGCATCGACGGCCTCTACCGTGCCGCGGGCAAGGGCAAGTACGGAAACAGAACCGTGCCGGCCTTCAACTTGAGGGGCCTCACCTACCACACCGCCCAGGCGGCGTTCCGGGCCGCCAAGAGGCTCGGCGTGGGAGCCATGATCTTCGAAATCGCGCGAAGCGAAATCAGCTACACGGAGCAGAGGCCAGAGGAGTACGCCACGTGCGTGCTCGGTGCAGCTTTGAAAGCCGGCTTCCAGGGACCCGTCTTCCTGCAGGGAGATCACTTCCAGATCAGCGCGAAGAAATACGCCGACAACCCCGACAAGGAGGTCGGCGCTGTCCAAGATCTCACGGCAGAGGCGATCCGGGCCGGCTTCTACAACATCGACATCGATACCTCAACACTCGTAAACATCACCCTGCCCACGGTGCGGGAACAGCAAGCCTTGAACAGCTCCTTGAGCGCCCGCATGACCCAGTACATCCGCAAACTCCAGCCCAAAGGGGTCACTATATCCGTGGGCGGCGAGATCGGCGAGGTGGGCAAGAAGAACAGCACCGTCGAAGAACTGAGGGCTTACATGGACCAATACCTCGAGGCCCTCGGGGAAAAGACCAAAGGCATTTCCAAGATCAGCGTCCAGACTGGAACCACCCACGGGGGCGTTCCGCTCCCGGATGGAAGGGTCGCCGAGGTGAAACTCGATTTCAAGACCCTCGAGGAGCTCTCCCGGGTCGCAAGAGAAGAGTATGGCCTGGCTGGGGCGGTCCAACACGGCGCGTCCACCCTGCCGGACGAGGCCTTTCACCGTTTTCCCGAGGTGGGGACCGCCGAGGTTCACCTGGCAACGGGTTTCCAAAACCTCCTTTACGAGCACCCCGCGTTCCCGGAAGAACTGAGAAGGTCCATCTACCAGTATCTCAAGGACAAGCACCGAGACGAATGGAAGCAGGGCCAGACCGAAGAGCAGTTCCTCTACCAGACCCGCAAGAAGGCTTTCGGGCCGTTCAAGAGGCAGATGTGGGACCTGCCGAAAGGAGACATCGACCGGATCGGTCAGTCCCTGGAGGAGAAGTTCGCTTTCCTGTTCGAAAAGCTCAACGTGACCCACACCGAAGACTTGGTCGCCAAGCACGTGAAGGTCGTCAAAGTGCCTCGGCGCCGGCCCTTCTGAAAAGAGAGCGGAACCCGGTCCCCTCGGCGTAGAAACACGCGCCCGGCCCTTACACGAACCGATTTCGAGGAAGATTTCGCATCGTCTCCTCGAGCTGCCTGGCCCTCTCTTCCGAACCCGGCTTGCCGAGGAGAGCGAACACGTTTTGCTTGTATGCCTCGACACCGGGCTGGTCAAAGGGGTTCACGCCGAGCAGGTAGCCCGATATACCGCAAGCCTTCTCGAAGAAGTACAGAAGCTGGCCCAAAAAGTACGCGTTCAGCCGTGGCAGTTCGATGCTGAAGATCGGAACTCCGCCCTGATGGTGGGCGATGCGAGTTCCTGCGCAAGCCTTTTCCTGAATTTCGGTCCAAGCCTTTCCGGCCAGGTACTCGAGGCCGTCTTGCGCGTCCGGATCTTCGGGCACCCGCAGGGACCCCTCCTCCTCCCGGATGTGCACCAGGGTCTCCAGGATCGTGCGCGGGCCTTGCTGAATCCACTGTCCCAAGGAATGCAGGTCGGTCGTGAAGATCGCAGAGGCTGGGAAGATCCCCTTTCCCTCCTTCCCCTCGCTCTCCCCGTAAAGCTGCTTCCACCATTCGGCCAGGGCCTGGAGCCTGGGCTCGTAACTCACCAGGATTTCCGTGAGGTAGCCCTTGGAAGCCAGAAGGTTTCTGCCCGCGGCGTAAAGAGCGGCCGGATTCTCAAACATGTCCCGGAGGGAACAAACGTCCATCATGCTGCGGGCCCCTTCCAGGAGCTCATCGATGGAAATTCCGGCCACTGCCACGGGGAGGAGGCCCACCGGGGTCAAGACAGAGTACCTGCCGCCCACGTCGTCCGGAATGACAAAGGTGCGGTACCCCTCTTGGTCCGACAATCGCCTCAGAGCCCCCCTGGCAGCGTCCGTCGTACTAAGAATTCTTCTAGCAGCCTCCTCCCTCCCGTATTTGTCTACGAGGTGGCGTCGCAACAGCCGGAAGGCCAAGCCGGGCTCCGTAGTCGTTCCCGATTTAGAAATTACATTTATATACAAGCTCTTAGACTGAATAACCTCTAGTAAATCCTCAAGGTATTTGGCGCTCAAATTGTGCCCGGCAAACACAATCCAGGGAACGCGGCGGCCTCGCCCATTCCCGTAACAAACAATTGGGAAGGACGGGCCAAGGGCCTCGATCACGGCCCTTGCGCCCAAGTAAGACCCTCCGATGCCGATCACGACGAAGACTTCCGCCTCTTGCCTGACCTCTGCGGAGACCTCTTGGATGCGACGGATCTCTTCGGGCTGGACCCGGGCAGGCAATTTCAACCATCCCAGGAAATCCGAGCCAGGCCCTGTGGCGGACTCAAGGTCCTCGAGGGCCTTGCGGGCCAGGGGTTCCACTCGGTGCCAATCCTCATCCGTCAAGAATGGAAAAACCGTCCCGTAATCCACCAGCATTCTCTCTTTCAAGTTTCCCTCCTGTGTGGCCAAATCCGAGGATGGAGAGCAACCGCAACCAATCCTCAAGTTGTTTTTCGATTTTACCGAAAATAAAATGAATCGGTAAAGTTTTTCCGATACCAAGGAGGCGCCCGTGGACATCCGGCAGACCATCGAAAAAGCGTTCCAGTTCTTTTCCGAAGCCGTGATCGTGTATCTGGTCGCCGGGATCCTGGTTTCGCTCTTGAGCGGCCTAACCCTGGGACTTCTTGCAGGCCCTCTCATGGGCGGCTTCATGCACATGGCCCTCAACCACGTCCGGACCGGCAGGCAGCCACAACTGGGAGATCTGGCCTACGGGTTTCAGGAATTCGGGAACCTTTTTCCCTATATCCTCGTGCTTCTGCTCACCCTTGTGGGATTCTTGCTTCTCATCCTTCCCGGCATCGTCCTGACGACATGGTGGATGTACGCCATCGTTCTCATGGCGGACAAGGGAATGTCCTTCGGCGAGGCCATGCGGCGAAGCAAGGCCCGGGTCACGGAGTCAGGCGGATTTTCCTCCCGTCTGGGATTCGTGGTGCTGGTTTTCCTCTTGCCTCCGCTCGTCGTGCACTTTCTTTCCGCCTTTTTCCCGCCTGCGGGCTTTTTGAACTTTGTCATTTTCCCCCTCCAGGCCCTCGCCCTCGTGCAGGCCTACGAGGCCGATTTCGGCTCCTCAGATTCGATCGTCCGCGTCCGGTGACCCCACCACAAACGGCAGTCGCTGCCAGAAAGGGAAAGCATCAATGAAACAACACCTGCGGCAGAGCCTCTTGATTCTCGTCTTCCTCCTGGGGTTTGCCGCCGACGGCCGGGCCGGAAAATCCCTGGAAGAGATCCGCCAAGAAATCCGCGCGAACGGGTGGAACTTTTCGGTCGACCACAACTGGGTGTACGATCTTCCGGACGAGGTCAAACAGAGGCTCTTTAAGGAGCGCTGGATCGGGTGGCGGAAACAATTCCCCCTGTACCAGGGGCCTGTCCTGTCCAAGGCGGACCTGCCCGCAGCCTTCGACTGGAGAAACGTGAACGGCCGTAGTTACGTCGGACCGGTCCGGAACCAGGGGGCATGCGGGTCTTGTTACGCCTTTGCCGCGGTAAGCGTCCTGGAGAGCGCCTTCCGGATAGCTGAAGAGTTGCCGGACACGGACGTGAACCTGTCTGAGTCCTATCTCATGTTCTGTCTTTCGAACTACTACGACGGCTTTTACGGATGCGAAGGCGCTTCCTACGACTACGACGAGCTGCAGGCCCTCGTGGATTACGGCGTGGTCGAGGAGGCCTGTTTTCCCTACGACCAGGGAAGGACCACGGATTGTGGAGCGGCATGCAATTCCCCGACCCTGGAGGTCAAGCTCTCGAGCTGGGGCCGGATTCCCTGCAACGACGTGGAGGCCATCAAGAGCGCCATCCTCACCTACGGCCCTGTGGATGCGGCCGTGCAGGTGACGGACGCCTTTTCCGCCTACCGCGGAGGCATCTACAACGACTTCAACCAGACCTGCCCGAGCAGCCCGTGCTTTTTCACGCCGACCAATCACGCCATCGTTCTCGTGGGTTGGAATGACGCAGACCAGGCCTGGATCCTGCGGAACAGCTGGGGACCCGAGTGGGGCGAGGGAGGATACATGAGGATCTCCTATCGGGCCGCCCGCGTGGCCTGTGAAGTCACGTACGGAGCCTACTCGACCCAGGCGCCCTTCCAGATCCTCAAGCCCGCCAACGGGCAGTCCTTGTCGAGCCCGCCCACGCTTTACTGGACCAAGGGGCCCTACGACTGGTTTGTGCCCTTCGCGTTTCTCCCCCTTTACGGGAGAAGCGGTTACACCGCCCTTCCCTTGGGCAGGACCCGCGAGAATATCCTGCAGTTCCCTTCGGGACTTTGGACTTACACTAAGCCCGGGATTTGGTCAGGCTGGATGGTTCTCGGGGTGGACGGGGAAACCTTTGACTACGATACCGCAGGTCCCCAGTACTTCATGAAAGCCCAGTGAGGGAGCTTCGAAACACCTTCGCGCCGTTCTGTCTGCCTCATGAGCATGGCGGCACCCTTGTGCGAGTGGCTTTCCTCCCGACAAAGTGCACGATGCACTCCTGCCGGAAACGGCAATGAGAGGTCGGAGAGGTACAGGCGCATTGCGAAGATTCTGACTCGGGCCCGCAGCATTTGGAACAATATCCGAGGCCGAATTTCTGACAGACGGCCGCGGCCGGTTCATGAGGGTGATTGCGGCATTGCATCCGGAGGGTCCTCCTTTGCCGGAGCCGACCCGCGGAGATGAATCCCCGGAGTCCTCTTGCCTTTTTCTTAAGATCCATCCGCACCGGAGAACGTTACCGTCAGGAGAAGGGATCCAGATGAAACGAAGAGTCGTTGTTCTCGGCGCCGGGGTAGGCAGAGCTGCCTGCAGAGGAAATGTTCCGCCATCTCAAGGAAGGGTGCGCACCCCGGGATCCCTTCCTTTTCATGCCTGTGCCCCCAGAATGGGACCCGTCCCTCGACCCGAGCCGCTGTTTTACGAACCCGGCAGGGAGCCTGGTTTTTACAGCTCCGTTCCCAACCACCGCTGCTTCCAGGGCAAGCAAGTTGCGGGGCACAGCCCTCTCGAAATGCAGATGATCCATCGGGTTCTCATCGACTTTCCGGCCGATCAACCCTGCAAGGACTGTCACAACCACGACATGCGCAACGGCCAGAGATTCTACGAGAAGATCCTGCCTGCGAAAGGCGCGGACCTCCTTCAGGTGTCCGGGGCGGCATTCCCGGGACGATGACCAAACCGCTCGCCTATTTTCCTTTTTAAAGACGAGCCTCGAAAAACTGGGGTGCCGTCCAACGCCCTCAGACGACGCCGATTCTTTTTAGGTGAACCAGAAGGCAGGCCATGGCGGCGGGCGTGACTCCTGAGATTCTGGAAGCTTGCCCGAGGCTCGCTGGCCGCACGCGCTCCAGCTTCTCCTGGACCTCCCTCGAGAGGCCGGGGAGGGTCCGAAAGTCGAGATCAGAGGGAATGAGCACGTGCTCCAGCCTGCTGAACCGTTCGACCTCCTCCATTTCGCGTCGGATGTAGCTTTCGTACTTCACTTGGATCTCGACTTCCTCCCGGACGGCTTGCTCGAACGCCTCCAGGGGAACCCCCAAGGGAACCAGCCGGTCCAGATCCACATCGGGCCTTCGAAGGAGCTGTTTCAGGCTCGTGGGTTGGCGCAGGGGCTCCAGACCCAAGTCTCGAAGCCTTTGGTTGGTGGCGCGGTCCGGCGTGAGCCGGGTCTCTTCAAGCCTTCGGAGGAGGCTTTCGATTTCGCGCTTCTTGCGCTGGCACCGCTCGTAGAGATCGCGCGGGAGCAATCCCCTCTCGTAGCCTTTGTCGCAAAGCCGCAGATCCGCATTGTCCTCCCGAAGAAGGAGACGATGCTCGGCGCGGGAGGTGAACATCCGGTAGGGCTCGGTCGTGCCTTGGGTGACCAGATCGTCCACCAGAACCCCGATGTAGGCCTCGGATCGGTCGAGCACAAGAGGAGGCTCCCCTCTCAGGCTGGCCACCGCGTTGATCCCGGCCAGGATTCCCTGTGCCGCAGCCTCCTCGTACCCGGACGTGCCGTTGATTTGGCCAGCCAGGAACAATCCGGGAATCGCCCGGACTTCCAGAGAGGGTTTGAGTTGGGTTGGGTCGCAGAAGTCGTATTCCACGGCGTAGCCGGGCCTCAGGATCTCCACCTTCTCCAAGCCCGGGATGGTCCGGAGCATCTTGAGCTGTATGTCCACCGGAAGGCTCGTGGCCAGACCGTTCGGATAGATTTCTCTGGTTTCCCGTCCTTCGGGCTCCAAGAAGATCTGATGACGCGGCTTTTCTGAAAACCGCACGACCTTGTCCTCGATCGACGGACAATAGCGAGGCCCGATTCCCTTAATCACGCCTGTGTACAGGGGGGAACGATCCAGCCCCGACCGGATCACCTCGTGGGTCTGCTCGTTGGTGTAGGTGATATAGCAAGGGACCTGGGGCTGCGTGATCCGGGCCGTGGAAAGGGAAAAGGGCTTGGGGTCTTCATCGCCCCACTGCACCTCAAGCGCCGCAAAGTCGATCGTCCGGCCATGGAGCCGGGGCGTGGTGCCCGTCTTGAGCCTGCCCAGGCGCAGGCCCAGGGATTCCAGGCATTCTGAAAGCCCCCGGGCGCAAATGTCCCCGGCCCTGCCGCCCTCCTGTCTCGTCAGGCCGATATGCATGAGGCCCCGCAGAAAGGTCCCGGTCGTGACGATGACCGTCCGAGACCGGAAGCGAACGCCGTACTGGACCTCGACGCCGCAGGCCCGCCCCCGCTCCACAAGAATCCGCTCCACGATGCCTTGGCGCAGATGGAGGCGTTCCTGCTCCTCCAGGGCCTGCTTCATGCACCTCCGGTACAGATCCCGGTCTGCCTGGGCCCTGGACGAACGGACCGCAGGGCCCTTTCTGCGGTTGAGCACGCGGAACTGGATCCCCGCACGGTCGATGCATCTGCCCATCTCTCCGCCGAGGGCGTCGATCTCCCGAACGAGCTGTCCTTTGGCGACGCCGCCGATGGCCGGGTTGCACGACATGTAGCCGATCCAGTCGAGGTTTGCCGCGACCACGAGCGTCGAGGCGCCCATCCGAGCCGCTGCAAGGGCAGCCTCGCAGCCCGCGTGGCCCGCGCCAATCACGATCACGTCGTATGTCTGGCCATCCTCGACCATGGAAAGGCCCTGTTGGAAAGGAGTCTCACTTGCCGATGCAAAAGGAGGAGAAGATCCGATCGAGGATATCGACCGCCGTCGTCTCGCCCAGCAGGTCGGCCAGGGCGCCCAAGGCCATCCGAAGATCGGACGCCAACATGTCCCCGGCCGGATCCTCTCGGGCCGACACCTCCCGTGCGTCCTCCAGCCGGCGGCGGCAGGTCTCCAGCGCGTTCCGGTGGCGAAGGTTCGTCACCACGACCCGGCAGTCCAGATCCATCCTCCGGGAAACGAGCTGTTCGGCCATGGCCTCGCGGAGCCGATCCATGCCCTCCCCCAGGAGGGCGGAGACGGCGACACAAGGAACAGACCCCATACGCTCGATCAGCCGTTGGACCGCCTCGTGTCCGACCAGGTCCATCTTGTTGAGGACAAGCAGCTTCCCCTGCGCTTCCGTCGGCCCCAAGGGGTCCCTGAAGCTTCCCGGATCCAAAACCGAAGCGTCCAGCACGTGCAGCACAAAGTCGGCCTCCTCGATTTTTCGACGAGCCAAATCGACCCCGAGGGCCTCGACCTCCTCCACCGAATCTCTGAGGCCCGCCGTGTCCACAAGCCGAGCCGGTATCCCGCCAATCAGGAGATCTTCTTCCAAGTAGTCCCGGGTCGTCCCGGGCAGAGGGCTCACGATGGCACGATCCTTGCCGACCAGGGCGTTGAGCAGGGTGGACTTGCCCACGTTCGGAGCGCCGCAGATCACGACCTTCACGCCGTCCCGGTAAAGGCGCCCCTGCTCATAGGTGGACAGAAGGTCATCAATGGAGGCAATCCAGGAGTCGATCCGGCTGCGGATCTGCTCGAACCCGGGACACGGGACATCCTCGTCCGGAAAGTCCAACCAGGCCTCGATTTCCACGAGCAACGATCGGATGCTTTCCTGAAGGCTCCGGACTTGGGCGGACAGACAGCCGGACAACTGGCTCTGGGCAAATCGGAGGGCCGAACGGCTCTTGGCTTCGATGACATCGACGACCGCCTCAGCCTGGGCGAGATCGATCCGGCCGTTGAGAAAGGCCCTTCGGGTAAACTCGCCGGGTTCGGCCAGCCGTGCGCCCTGATCGAGGACGCTCTCCAGGATCCTTCGCACGGCCAAGGGCCCGCCGTGGCAGTGGATCTCCACCATGTCTTCACGGGTGTAGGTGTTCGGAGCCCGCATCAAGGTGAGCAGGACCTCGTCGACGGGCTCATCCGATCCCGGCGGCAGAATATGGCCGTAGTACAGTGTGTGCGACCGGAGACGGTCCCGATGTTTCTTCGGCCGGAAAAGGGTGCGGGCGATGCCTTCCGCGCCGGGCCCTGAGATCCTGACGATGCCAATCCCGCCAACGCCGTACGGGGTGGATACGGCCGCAATGGTGTCGCCTTCAACCGGCAGAACCGGAATCCTCATCCCGCTTCGGCCTCGACGCGTTCAAGGGATGGATGACCAGCTTCCGCAGCTCTCCCTTGCCCACGCTCTTGGTCTCCAGCGCCTGGTCGTTCTTGAGCGTGAGATGGACGATCCGGCGGTCGTGGGCGTTCATGGCCTCGATCGTGATCGGCTTTTTCTTCTTCTTCGCTTTTTCCCCCAGCCGGAGGGCCATGTTTCGAAGGGACTGCTCCCTGCGGTGCCGATAGGCCTCCATGTCCACCTCGATCCGCTTCCCGCCCTCGGAGCCCCTGTTGACGATCTTGTTGACGAGATACTGCAGGGCGTCAAGGGTCTGGCCCCGCTTGCCGATGAGCAGGCCGGTCTTGTCGCCTTCGATTTCCAGCAGGACCCGCTCGTCCGTCTCCTCCCGGATATGAACGCGAGCGTGATCAGACAACCACCGCAGCAGCTCCTGAAGCACCTTCCGAGCCTCTTCGGCACATGCCCCGGGTTCGAGCACCTCCGAGGCTGGCGCCTGAGTCGGCCCGCGGTCCTTCGTCGCCTCCCGAGCCTTCTCGGCCCTCTCCTCGGCTTCCTCCTGCTCCTGGAGAGAGCGGATTTCCCTTTTGGACCAGGCCCGGATCTTGACCTTGCGACTTCCCATGAGGCCGAAAAAACTCCGGGACCCGTCCGAAAGAATCTCGATCCCGATGTCCGCCACCGGCACACCGAGCTGTTTGGCGGCCTTTCCTACTGCGTCTTCCCTGGTCTTGCCCTCGACTTCGACGAACCGCATGGACTGCCTCCGCTATCGAATTACTTGCTCCGGACCTGGGACACATACTGCTGGCCGATGGAAATGATGTTGTTTACCAGCCAGTACAGAACGAGCCCGGAAGGAAACTGCAGGAACATGACGGTGAAGATAAGAGGCATAAAGGCCATGATTTTCTGCTGGGTCGGATCCCCCATCGCAGGCGTCATCTTCTGCTGCAGGTACATGGTGGCGCCCATGATGATGGGCGTCACATAGCATGGATCTTTCTCGGAAAGATCCTGGATCCAAAGAACGAAAGGCGCCTGGCGCAACTCGATTGAGTTGAGCAGGGCCTTGTAGAGAGCGAAAAAGACGGGGATCTGGAGGAGCATGGGCCAGCAGCCGCTCAACGGGTTGATCTTATGGGTCCGGTAAAAGTCCATCATCTCCCGGTTCAGCCGTTCCCGGTCTCCCTTGTACTTCTCCCGGAGGGCCTGGAGCTTGGGCTGCAGCTTTTGCATCTCTTTCATGGCCTGGAACTGCTTGCGCGTAAGCGGATGAAAGAGAATCTTGATCACGATCGTAAGAAGGATGATCGCCAAGCCGTAATTGTGGGTGAACCGGTTGAAGAACTTGAGAACGACCAACAGGGGACGGGCAATGAACCCGAACCATCCGAGATCGATGGACTCCTCGAGGGCGTGCCCGGCGCTTTTGAGAACGTCCAAGTCCTTGGGGCCCATGTAAAACCCGTAGGCGAGGCGTGCCGTCGTGCCCTCCAGATGATCCTCCACGTTGTATATCAGGCTCGAGACGAACAACCCGTCGTCTCCTCCGGGTTGAGATTCGGTCATTTCGACCTTGACGCTCGAAATCGGGCTGTTCATCGGAATCAGACACGTGAGGAAATACTTGTCCGAGAATCCCTCCCATTCCACTCGTCCGGGATAGTACCGCGTCTCCTTGGGTTTCAACTCCTTTTCCTTTTTGAGGGTCCCGTCCACGAGCCCCATGAAGCCGGAAAAGGTGTATTGGTCACGGCGTTCTGCCCCGATTCGTTCGGTCAAAGAGAGCCCCACTCCCGCCTTTTGAATAGACGGATCGATCCCCGAGATCTCAATCTCCAGACCGACCAGATAGCTGTCCGGCGTAAAGGTGTAGCTTCTCCGAATCGCCCGTCCCAGCGGGTCTCGTCCAGAGAAGCTCAGACGATCCGGGTTGTCTCCTCTCTGCAGCAACAGCCCCGGCCTGTCCGGCTCGAGCCTCTCCCGGAGAGGGATCCGCTCTTTCCCTGTTGTGAATTCGAGGGCCAAAGGCGATTCCTGGGGGCCTACGCCGTGAAGGAGCTCCACCCACCTGGCCCCTGGAGGCGCCTGGGCCTCACCCCCCGGAGAAGAACCAAACAATTTCAGAAGGCCGCACCGGGATACCGGCTTGTTTTCGTATCGTTTCAGCCTCCAGCTCAAAGGTCTTCCGGTGTGGGAACAGAAAACGGCCCGGTAAAGGTCCGTATCAACCACTACCTCCTTGCAGGGCGGCTCCTTGTCCCAATCCCCGGCTGCAGTCGAGACAGTCTCGCCCGACAGGGGGGCCGGAGGCGCCTGAACCGGTTCAGGTTGTCGGACCGATGCTGGTGCCTCGGCCTGGGGCTTTGCGTCCGGCGGAGCCATGCGGGCCTTCTCGAACTTCTCCAGGTAGGCCTGATAGACCATGAGGATCAGAAAACAGAGAACCACCGCCAAAAGGAATCGTTTTTCCATCAGAGAGCCTCACACCCACCGTGCCCGCTTCCGCGGAAAAGCGCCAGCCAGCCTCAAAGAAAGCCGCACAAACTCTCTCAGGTCCCCCTCAGGGCACCGGATCGTACCCGCCCGGGTTGTACGGGTGGCACCTGAGCAGGCGCCTTGCAGCCAGCCATGCACCTTTGACCGCGCCGTACTTTTCTACCGCCTGGATCGCATACGAGGAACAGGAAGGATAAAACCTGCAAGCCGGAGGCAGAAACGGTGACAGCAAACTCCGGTACGCCCTCAGAATCCCGACGAGAAGCGCCTTCAGCACGGTTTCGCCTCCCCGGGCCCTTGCGTTGCATTCCGCCAGGGGCCGGGCTTCGTGAAGCGATCCAGATCCTGGCAAATCATGCGGTAGGAAAGTTCCGGAATCCCCTTCTTGGCAATGATCACGATGTCTGTCGATCGGGGCAAAAGGGGCCTGTGAAGCCTGAAGAACTCCCGGAGTCTTCTCTTGAGGAAATTTCTCTTGACCGCCTTGCCGATCTTCCGACTTACCGTGATCCCCAGGCGGGTCCTACCTTGCCGATTGGGCCGAAGGAACACGAGAAAAAAACGGGTCGAAAATCTCCTGCCCTTTCGGGTGACCGCCAGGAAGTCGGAGCGAAGCAGAATCCGATCTTGCTTTGGAAAGCCGAAGCCCGAACGCCCGGCTTCGTCACTACACGAATGGTCTCTCATCCGTAGCGCAGGGTCTTTCTCCGGAATGCGGGGGACCGAGGCCTTCTCACGGAACCAGCTTCTTGCGGCCTTTCCGCCTGCGACGGCTGAGAACCTTTCGCCCACCCCGTGTCTCCATCCGGGCGCGGAATCCGTGGGTCCTTTTCCGCCTCGTGTTGCTGGGCTGATAGGTGCGTTTCATTCCAAACCTCCGCAGGAGAGCAGGACGCGGCAAAACCCCGTCGCCAGGATTCGGATCATCACTTCGTGTCTGGATTCCGGACTAAAAACAGGTCCCGCACGCTCGCGGGAAAGGCAGGCCGATTGCACTTTACCCGACTGTGGATCCGAAAGCACGATGGCCTCGCCTGTAAAAGACCATAAATCCGCCGGATTGTCAACCTCGGGCCCGTCCCGCAAGCCCCTTTCCGTTCTTTGGAATTCGAGGGTCTTCTCCTACTGTCCTTCAGCGGGGAGGCAAGATCAAACCGTGCTTACTGGCGGGCCACAAGGCCAGGAGACTCCATCTCCTGCAAGAAGCCGAGAATCCCATCCGCAATCCCTCGGGCGGCCTTTTCCCTGTAGGCCTCGCTCCTCAACAGCCTTTCCTCTCTCGGGTTGGTGATGAAGGAAACCTCCACCAGAACGCTCGGCATCCGGGCGCCCATGAGGACGTAAAAGAGGTTTCCCTTGACCCCCAGATCCCGCAGGGCGAGCTCGTCACTTTGCAGCCCATCCAACAGGGAGCGGTGAACCCGATGAGCCAGCGCATGAGATTCCATAACCTTGGCGGTTTGCTCAAGGTCTCGAAGTATCATTTGCAGGTCGCTCATCTTCTTGGGCGCCGTGCGGTTTTCAAAGGCCGCGAGCCGAATCGCCGCCCTGTCCGTGGTGTTGTCCAAGTAAAACGTTTCCACGCCGGATGCTCCCGAGGTCGGAGCCGCATTGGCATGAATCGAAACGAACAGATCCGCACCACGGGCATTGGCAAATTTGGTTCTATCGTCCAAGCTCAGGAAGTGATCCGATTCCCGGGTGAGGTGGACGATCACGTTCCCGCGCTGTCTTAAAATCCTTCGCACTCTTTTGGAAATGTCCAGAACGACCGTTTTCTCCTCCAAGCCCCTCGGCCCGACGGCACCGGGATCGTGCCCGCCATGCCCAGGGTCCAGAACCACGACCGGCATTCGGCGAGCGGGCTCGGAGCGCGCCTCCCCTCGCTGCCGCGGAACCTCATTCGGGGGCGCACTCTCTGGCTCGTGATCCTTAATTCTCCAGACGTCCACAACGATCCGATCCGGATCGGTCATCCCGACAACCTTGTAATCTCCCATTTGCCTCAGGTCCAAGACCATACGGCTCGTTTTCGGATCGAACAGGGCCGCCCGCACCCTCTCGACCGGCCCAACCTCGAACTCGTACGGAGTGGTCAGGGAAGGCGGGCACAGGGTCTCCTCCATGTCCACATAAATCCGAGGCGGCTTGCCCGCCTGAGGATCTGCGCCCAGCCGGCCCACACGGTATGAAACCCGCCGATCCAGGTGGACCACGACCCGGGCGTGTCCCTCATCAGAGGAGCAGGTAATTTCTTGGATAGAGGACTTCCCGATCTGCTGCCCGGCCGCGTCGCCCCATCCCCCCGGGATCCATACGCAAAAAAACAAGAAAACTGGCAGGAGCAAAGCCAAAGCCACCCGAAAGCCTTGGCTCCGGCGGTTGGGGGCGGAATCCGAAAGGCTTGCGCCGGCTCGGGCGCAAGCCTCCCCCGGGGTCTGGCCCGTCCTGAAAACGGATCCATCCAGGGCATCAGGAAGGAGGTTTCCGGCTCCCTTCCAGATTGCCACGCTCATCTCCTCCTCCGGACTGGACCATGGCAGGGACGCCGAAGTGGTTTTCCCGGCCCGGATCCCGAACCAGTTCGGAAATCGGAACCAGCCGGATGCCCTTCTGGGAAAAGGCGGACAGCCCCTTGGGCAAGGCATCCAGAGTTTCCGGGAAAGGGTGCCCGATCCCCACAGCCCATCCTCGCATGCTCGCATAATCGGCCAGACGGCACAATTGTCTCACGATCGCATCCACATTCCTGTCTTCGTCCAGAAAATGGGTCCGCTGCACAAACGGCAAATGCCGTTCCCTGGCCAAGGCTCCCACGACCGACCGGGGCGTCGTGAAGCTGTCCAAAAAAAAGAGCCCTCGCTCTTGAACCACGCCGAGCATCCAGGCCGTAACGTCCGGAATCTCCGTGAACCTGGAGCCCATGTGGCTGCTGACGCCAACACAGCACGGCAGCGAATCGATTTGGTCGGAGACTTCTGCCTGGATCTCGTCTCTGCCCATGGCTGTGAGGATGCACCCGGTCCCGGGGTTCACCCTAGGATAATCTTTCGGCTCGAGAGGCAGATGAAGCAGCACCTCTCCCCCACGACGGCATATTTCGGACGCCAGGGCTCGGCTGTGGGGCCTGTAGGGCAAGATCGAATACGTAAGCGGGATCTTCAACGCAAGGAATTGCGTTCCTATCTTCATGTCCTGGCCAAGATCGTCGATCACAATGGCCACCCTCGGCTCCCACCGCCCTTCTTGGGGCCCTTCATCGTGAGCGGATCTCACAAGCCCTTGCACAGGCCCTTGCGGCTCTGGTGCCGGATTCTGCTCGCAGGATGTCTGGCCAGCCCTTTCCACTGCAATGGAAAGGAGAGCTAGAAGGGCAAGGGTCCACAGCCACGAAAAAACCGAAGCCGCACAGGGCCGTCTGGCGCGGCCAGTCCCCCTCCTCCGGCCCTGCCCTACCCGGCCGAGGTTCTTCCTTCTCGTCCCCATCCCTCCGATGCCACGGCTCATTCGGCAGCACGCTCTCACAAAATTCTTGAGCTTTTAACGGAAGCAGACAAGAATTACAAGATTTTTCCTGCTCTTGTCAACTGTTTTTTCGACCGGAAAAGCAGCATGAATGAGCCAAGGGAAAAAGAATTGCAGGCCCCCAAAGGCAGGCCTTGAACTTGCGCAGGACCCCTTTCAAGCGGCAGCGCTCTTGCCAGGATAGGACCAGTCCGCCCAGGCCGCATCCACGGCACGCGACAGGAGCGGCACGACAAGTTTTTCGGCGCATTGACCAAAAAGGAGATCCACGTGGCCGGCCCCAGCGATCAGCACATCGACGAGCTGGCTCCTCTCTGAGGAGAAAACCACCTGATCGAGATCGGCCTCAGACGCCACTTCGAACAAACTCTTTTTCAAATGCGGATAACGGGAACTGTAGCGGAGGTTGTCGGGGGGGGCCAGGAGATCCTCTTGCCCCCAGAAATGAAAGACCGGAATCTCTTCGGGGAAGAAGTCAATCAACTCCGAGTAATTGAGCCGGCTTCCGTCCATCCTCTTGAAGCCTTCGCCGTTGTAAATCGCCTTGAGAAACTGAAAGCCCAGACCCAGGGGAATGGACTCCCCACACCGCTCGAGGAAGCGCACAGGCAGGGTCCTGTCTTTCGAATGGTTGATCGGATTGAAGAGAAAGTTGAGATGGGCCACGTTGCTGTTCACCAAAGCCTGCGTGCCTTTGCGAACGAGCGGAAGGCGGGTGAGCAGCCAGATGGCCTCCCGAAAGGGGACATACCGAAGGCGCAGGATCCTGGAGAGGTGGTTCAGCCAGAGGCTCAAGGGAAACAGGAGGTGGCTGTCCTTCTGGAAGAACTTCGGCGCCCCCAGGGTAATGACGCCTCGGATCATGGAAAGGCAAGCTTCCGAGGTCTGCCTTGGCGGAAGGACCCTGTCCAGCACGTCCCGCTGGGCCTGGCTGAGCATGGTCAGCCGATGGAAGTGGCGCCGAAGGCCCCAGTTCAGAACCATGGCTTCGGCGATCATCCCTCCCATGCTGTGCCCGATCAGCACCATCGGCTTGCCGCGACTGCGCCTGTAAATGAACCGGGCGACAGTGGCAAGATCGTAGTCGATCAGCGTGTCCACTGTGCACAGCGGGTCAAACCCGGCCTTGTTCACACCTGTCCCTCTTGGATCGAAAAGGTAAACCCAACAGCCCCTATCGGCCAGGTCCCTGGCCAAGGAGTGATCGCTGGCCAAATCGAAACAGTTGCTGTTGCACCCGATGCCAGGCGCGAGAACCACCGAGGGCCTGCTGTCGCCGGCCGTGACGGCCTCCATGCTCGCCAGTCTCCGAAAGGCAAGAGACTTGCCTTCGTCCGTGTAGTCCCGGTAGGTGACGATTTCGTAGTCGCCTCGACCATTCTGGTCCTTTTCCTCCACGGTGCTCTCGAAATAGGCCGGCATCCGGTGGGGTCGGAGAGTCTCCCGAAGGATCCTCCTGCGCATGGCTTCTGAAACGATGGAAGGCAGGTAGGCCTCGTCGATGTGAAGACGCTCCCGCGCCAGCGTCACGAGTTCCCGCCTCGTCAGGAGGATCACATCCTCGGTCAACCGGATCCGCTTTCGAGCAAGGTCTTCAAGAAGAAGCGACTTGATCTCCCTGCGAGAGAACCGGACACCAGTGACGTGAAAGAAAATATGGTACAGCGAAAGGGCGAGCTTCGCTGCGGCCCGAGCGCACTTCTCTTCCTCGGACTGAAGAAGCTTGCGAGAAACCGGCAATCCCAGCCGGATCTGACCCTCGTAAAACCGGCTGTAAGCCTCGTACGTGAGGTTCACATACCAAGTGGGCAAGCCGTTCAGAAGGGTTCGAACGGCCCTGGACCCTGTCTGGTCGAATCTCTGAAGCGCTTTCATCCCGGGGCCTTGCCTTTGCCTTTCGCGGGCCCGGCGCTCGGCGAGACGAGCGCCCGGGGCTCTCCACCCTTTCGAAACAACCATCGGAACTTTCCGTCCGCTCCTTTACGGCTGCCACGGAGCGTGACCTTTTATACTTACCTGCCCCGCGCGGATTTGACAAGGACCGTGCCGTCTCCTAGAGTGCCCGCGGATCGGCCCCTAGCTCTAAGCCCCGCCAAGAGGGGTTCCTTCCCAGGAGACTGAGCTTCATGGGATCCGCCCGCTTTCCATTGCCCGATTCGGAATGGCGCTCGGTGGAGCAGGAAGCGGTTCAATACCTGCAGCATCTCATCCGGATCAACACGACGAACCCGCCAGGGAACGAGGCAGAGGCCTGCGCCTATCTCGCCTCCATCCTTGCGCGGGACCAGATCCCTTTCGAGATCCTCGAAAGCGCTCCGGGCCGGGGCAACCTTGTGTGCCGTCTTCGAGGAAACGGCTCGGCCCCGCCCCTGCTGCTCAACGCGCACCTGGACGTCGTGGGCGTGGAACCTTCGCGATGGTCTCACGATCCCTTCGGCGGAGAACTTGACCAGGGTTGCATCTGGGGGCGGGGGGCCCTGGACATGAAGAACATGGCCGTCATGAGCCTCGTGACCCTTTTGCTTGTGCACAGGCACAATATCCCCCTCTCGAGGGATCTCGTGTTCGCGGCGGTGGCAGACGAAGAAGCCGGAGGCACCTTTGGCTCGGCCTGGCTCGTGCGGGAGCACCCGGAAAAAGTGCGCGCCGAGATCTGCCTGGGCGAAATCGGCGGATTCAGCCGCGAGATCGGAGGCAGGCACTTCTATCCAGTCCAAATCGCCGAAAAAGGAATCTGCTGGTTCAAGGTGAAGACCTCTGGAGAACCCGGCCACGGGTCCGTGCCTGTTTGGAACGGAGCCGTGGCCAGGATCGGAAGGGCCGCCCACTTGCTCGGAACCGCCAGACTTCCCTTTCACCGCACCGAGGAAGGAGCGGTCTTCCTGGAGACGCTGGCCAAGCATCTGCCTTTCCCGAAGGCCGCAGTTCTAAGGGCCGTGCTGCACCCTCGCTGGAGTACCTTCGTTCTGGACCATTTGTTTCCCGACCCGTCCGCGGCCCGCGGTCTTTATGCCCTCCTCCATAATACGGCCAATCCGACGATCCTGCGGGCAGGCGAAAAGGTCAACGTGGTCCCGTCCGAGGCATCGCTCGAAGTCGACGGTCGGACGCTGCCCGGGCAGACGTCCGAAGACCTCCTGCGCGAAGTCCGGGAGCTCCTCGGCGAGGGATACGATTTTGAGGTTCTCTTCGAGATGCCGCCCCTGTCAGGATCGCCGACCGATCCCGTGCTCGCCCTGATGGAGCAGGCCTTGCGGCGCCACGATCCGGACGCGATCGTGGCGCCGACCATGGTGCCCGGGTTCACGGACGCCAAGTATTACAGCCGTCTGGGGACGCGCTGCTTCGGGTTTTCACCGGTCCGGATCCCGGGAAATTTCCAATTTCTGAATCTCATGCACGGCCACGACGAGCGCATCCCTGTAGACGGGTTCCTGTTCGGACTGAGGGTTCTGTTTGACCTGGTGATCGCTTTGTGTGCGAGCCCGAACGGGTGAAGCCCGGGCGCTTCTCTCTCCGATTTGCGCCCGACGGCCCCACAAGGGGGATCTCGGCCGCTTTCAGAAGAACAGCCCCCAGCTTCCCTTGAACTCGGAAGAAAGATCCCCCGGGATCTTCATGCCGGAAAATTCCAGTTGGAGCGCACTGTTCGCGCTGAGCCGGAACCTCTGGGAGCATCCGAATTCCACCTTCAGATAGGCCCCGGCCGGCCCGCAGTAGATTGGCCTCGCATACAGCCGGACCTTCCAGAATTTTCCGACCCCTTTGAGGACCTGGAGGGAGCCTCCCAGCCCTAGGCTGTACCGGTCCTCGAGACCGTCTCCAGCCCGTATGTCGGCATCAAGCAGAATCGAGACGAGCCCGGACGCGGGCATTCTGTAGGAATAGCCTCCTCCGGCGTTGAGCCCGTAGAGGAGCGCCTCCTCCTTTTGGCGCGTTTTCTCTCGGACCAGCCCCGTGTTCACCTTCCAGGAGATGGGCTTGAAAAAGGCATCCCTGGCCGCCACGGAATGAATGTTCACCAGATCAAGCCCCTGAAACCGCACCCGGCCGTCTTCGTCATATACTCGCAGAGTCGTATCCAGAAACACGATCTGGGCGCCGTCCACGTAGCCCTCCTCCGGATCCAGCAGATCGTGGTACGTCGGCCGGTATCGCAACTCTTGGAAGACCCCCGCACGCTTGAAATTTCGCACCCCACACGAGACGCTCACCTTGTTCGAACGATGACCCAGGGTGGGCTCTACGGGGACGGGAATCTCCCTTTCGATTTCCGCGGCCGGCCCCAGACGGCTGCGGGCCGTCAGCGTCTTCAGGAAGCGACTCGTATAAGCCTCCTTGTCCAGCTCCTGTTTGGCGTACCGGTACTGGATGCACTCAGCGGCAAGGTCCAAGACCCTCGCCTCGGAGGCGCTCGGCCCGCTCTCCTCCAGGGCCTTCTGCGGGTCGGACCTGCCTTCCGCAATCGCCAGCGCCCGCTCCACGCCGTTTGGATCCAAGAGGTTCATGAGATGACGAATCCGGGTGGCTTTCGATGGCCTGTACACAGCCCCTTGGATGAGCCCGGCCTCGCGCACGGCCCGGATCGTGTCGATCGGCATGACCCACCAGCCGAACCGGTCCGTGAGATGGAGGTTCGGTCGGGCCGCGTCGAAGAGGAACAACAGGGTGTAGGAACAGTTTTCGTCGAAGAAATAGTAATGGGAATAGATGTTCTGCAGCTCCCACAGGTGCCGGAGCATCCTGAGGACTTCTTCTTCCGTGAGTGAAAGGGGATACTCCCAGATGTCCCGCTGGTCCATGTCGTTGTATTCCTCGACCTTGTCATAGTAGGGGAGAATGGAGAAGTACCCCTCGTAGAACCCGAAAATCCCCTTGAAGGCGAAAAGGAAGCCGTTCGTCTCGTCCGTGACGGCCGAATAGTTTACCGCCTGAGACAGAAGCTTGCTCTCGTAAGACGTCTCGATGCGGATCAGGGTGTGGCCGAACATCGAGGCTGGGCTGTTGACGTAGGAAGTGGGGAACACGAGGGTGGCGGCCCGGGGTCGAATCCTCTCCATCGTCTTCTCGAAGGCTTCGCACCCGGCTTCGGGCATTCCTTCCGTGTCCAGGCCAAGACGTTCCCTGAGCCAGACGTGCCGGGCCGGGAATCGGCACCGGGTCTCCTGTCTGCGTTCCTTGTCCTCGCCGAACAGAGCCCGAATTGTGGCTTCCAGCTCGGCTTGGGGGTCTCGATCGCCTGCCGGGGCGAGAAAGAACTTTGGATCGTCGACGAGACTCCGCCCTCCTAACAGTGACCTCTTGAAGTGAAGCAAGGTGTGCCAGTAGGGGTCCTCGCCCAGCCCGGCCGCCACAGCCCGCCTGACGAGAGACTCGGCCTCTGGCTCCCCACCGGCCCCGGCGGCCCCCTGCCCGAGAGGGAAAAGCAGAACGCCCAGAAGCAAGAAAAGGGGAGATACGAGTCTCAGCACCGGACCGTATCTCCCCTTCTGAAGGGTCACGGAGGATTCCGTCAGCTTTGCGTCACGCGAGCGATGTTCTCGATGACGTCTACGTGGGTGATGTTCTCCGAGGGAAAGATCTGGGTGAAATGCGTCTGGAGGGTCGCGTAGAAGACCGGCCGCTGTGCTTCCGGCACGCCCATCAATTCGGCCAGCGTCTCCAAGGACTCCCCTTCGCCCCTTGCGATGTCTTTGGCCAGGTTGTCGAGGTTGTCGGCCACAAACTTGTTGAGTTCCTCGTTCGAGCTGAACGACTTGGGCTTTTCGCACTCGGCCGTTCCCGATGTAATGCCGAAAGTCTGGTTGCCGAAGCTGCCGTTGGTTGTGGCCGCCAAGACCTGATAGATCAACCCCTCCTTGCCCTTGAAGGCCATGCTGCCCCAACCGCATCCGCAGTTGTCCCTGGGCGGTTCCGCGTACGCCACCGCGACCAAGAAGAAACACAACGCGACGCCCAACACGCACTTTTTCATGCTTCTCCCCCTCCTTCTGATGAGAGTTTTCGACGGATCCCGCCCGTGAAGGGGCGGGGCCTGACCGCCTCAACCGGGTCTTCCCGCCGGCCTTGGACCAGCGGACCGCTTTCCCACCTCCTTTCTGGCGAGTGATTGGAAACCCATCGCCGAACACCCTGTCTTGGGCACCGGCCAGAGTCTTATCACCCCCTTCTCCAGGCTGTCAAGGGAGCAACCAGAACACGGGAGACCCCTTTCTCCAGGCAAAACCGGACGACCGCCACATAGAGGCTCAGATCGCCCGCTCCCCGGGAGGCCAGGACTCCCGCACCGATCAGCACGAGGGTTTTCAACAAGGGCAGAACGAAACTTCAGGTCCAAAGGAGTGCAAACAAGCGTCCGTAGGGTAGGAATACCGCTCCAGCCAAGGCAAGATCGATTCCGCCTTTCTCACTCGCCCGCAATCAGGTCGAGCCCCTTTTGGCCTGGTCTGTCCAAAGGGCGTGGATCCGTCCAATGATTGCATCCTTCTGACGGATGAGCTCCGCTTTGGAGGCGCAAGTCTTGCGACCCGCCCCGGCTCCCCGGTGCCCATCGCCAATGTTGAGGGAACGCATGATCTCCCCGATGTCCTGGGCCGATGACTGGGCCTCAAAGGCCGGGCTGAGAGACATGGAGAAAGCCAGCTCATTGGTCTTGCGGTTCTGCTGAAAGAGCCGTTTGACCTCGAGCACGGCTTTGGCGCTGGGAAAGACCAGGAAGGCGAGACTCTTGATGAGGCCCGGATCGTGTTTGAGTTCCGTCGTATCCACGATCACGATTTCCCGATCCCGATCTTCGGGAAGGAAAGTCCCCAATCGTTCGATGAGGCTCAAGGACTTTCCGGCCGCCTCCCGGTACCGCCGGGACGCCTCTTGGACCTGTGGGTCGTCCAGAAGAGCCTCCATAGGGCCTGACCGGAGGCCGCGGATGAGACTTCGCATGTACTGCTCCCGGTCCCTGCGCGTCTGGAACGGCACGCAAAGCGTGTCGGAGAGAACCCGTCCCGGAGTCTGCTCCTGCCACTCCTCCACGCTGCGGTAATCGAAACTGTCAACCCGGTCCGTCTCCGCCACCGTCGCCCCCACAAACTCCGGGAAGGGAAACCGCTCCTGGTAATACAGGTACACGACTCTCGCGCAGCTCTTCTCTTGCCGGAAGCTGCCCTCGATCTTTTCGGGATCTCCTCCCTTGAGCCGGTAATCCTCCAGGTTCCCCGGATGGTGGTCGAACCAAAGACCCGCAGCCGGATGATGGGGAAGATCGCAGACGATCGTGCCCGGACCGACGCCCAGCCCCATGTCCAAAACGGATCCCGGCCCCGCGAAGCGGAAATCCTCGATTTCCTCAGCAAGGCTGCAAAGGGCGGCCGAAACCACGCCGTCCAAGTCGTCATGGGTCACGATGCGATCGAACTTCCGGGGCGCCGTCTCCCCGACCGATCGGTCCTCCATTTCCCTCCTCCGTCAAAAGCGCCTTCTTCCCGCCGAACCCTTGGAGGCTTTCGAGCGACCCGAATCGGCCGATCTCGGACCCAGATGTCTCAGGAAACGTTGATACTTCGTTTCCGTCTGAACGGAAAACCGGACACCGGCCTGCCGAAGGATCTCAATAAGTTTTGGGCGATCCCGTTCCGGGGCTTCTGATTCCACCTCGACCTCGAAATCCCGAGTCCCGTCTGGATACCGGCTCGCATCCACTTCCAGCAGAAGCCCCCCCCGAAGTCGATACACCTTTCGGCGGTTCACCATTCCCCCAATATGGACCAAGCGGAAAGGCCCACCGCGCTCAGCTGCGAGGGCCTGCAACCCCTTGTGGCCCGCGTCCCAGAGGGAGTCAGGGTCCGGCGGAAACGCGGCACCTTCTCCCTCCCAAGGCGTTTCGACCTCCACCGATCGGGCCAGCCCGCCGATCAGACTGCCCGATCTTTTAACGGTGAAAAAAACGCGCCCCTTCTCAGCCCGGATGCGGATCACGCCCTGTTTCCCCGGGATCGTCCCGTCCTCGGACTCATAGTAATAATTGATCTGCTCCCATTCCTCTGCCGGCCGCCCGAGAAAGGCGCAGAGCCTGCGGTACGATCTTTCGCCCCCAAGACGGTACTTGAGTTCAATCTCTTCCGGGTCGGCCATCGGTTTGTCCAACCTATCGCGCCACAGCCCGAACCAGAGGAGGTCTCGCGGCCGCCCGCCTCCTGAAACGAGCGCGGAACGCGCCGGATTCCGCTCCGACGTCAGACTCTTTCGATGATGGTCGCCGGCGCCATAGCGCCGCCCGTGCAAAGGGTGATGAGAGCGTATCGGCCTTTGGTCCGCTCGAGTTCGTGCAGAGCCGTCACCGTCAGCCTGCAGCCAGAATTGCCGACCGGATGGCCCAGAGCGATCGCCCCGCCGTTGGGGTTGACGCGCTCCCAGTCCGGGTTGTGAACCTTTCCCCATGCCAACGGGATCGGAGCAAAGGCCTCGTTGACCTCAACGACATCCATGTCCTGGAGCTTGAGACCCGCTTTTTCCAGAACCTTCGGCGTGGCCTGGATGGGCCCGGTGAGCATGAGCTGAGGGTCGCTCCCCACCGCGGCGTTGGCCACGATGCGGGCTCTGGGCTCGGCTCCCAGCTCCTTGGCCTTCCGTTCGGACAGCAACAGGACGGCCGACGCTCCGTCCGTGATCGGACTCGAGTTGCCAGCCGTGATCATCTCGGTGTTGAAAACCGTCTTCAGAGTCGCCAGCTTCTCCATGGACGTGTCGGGTCGAATCGGCTCGTCTTTTTCAAACACGAAGGGGTTCCCCTGCGAATCCCTGCACTCGAGGGGAAGAATCTCCCGCTTGAACCTTCCTTCCTGGGTCGCCTTGTGCGCCCTCTGATGGCTCCGGAGGCTGAATGCATCCAGGTCCTGCTTTGTAAGGCCCCATTTCTTGGCGATCCGCTCGGCCGCCTGCCCCTGGTCGATCAAATCCCCCCCGAGGGCCCGTACGTAAGAAGGACCGAAAGGGCATCCTGCGGGCCGGCCGTCGGCGTACTGGAGGCCGGCCCAGTCTGATCCGATGGCGTATTTGCTCATGATCTCGACGCCGCAGGCGATCACGCAATCCATGTGTCCGGCCTGAATCATGGCGCTTCCGATTTGGATGGCCGAAAGGGAGCTGCCACACTGCCTGTTGCAAGTCATTCCCGGGATCGAGTCCGGAAAACCCGCAGCATGAACCGCTAACCGGGGCACGCAAAACCCCTGCTCCCCCACCTGATAAACGATTCCGCAGATGACATCCTCGACCGCCTCCACGGGCACCCTGGCCCGGGCCACCACAGCCTTCAGAACCTCGGCCAGAAGTTCCTCGGGCCGCCATTGGCTCAACGCTCCATTCCGGCGACCGACCGCGGTCCTCACCGCGCCCACGATGTACGCTTCCCGTCTCTCCGCCATGACAACCTCCTCGTTCCACTCACAATCTCTTTTTCGCCGCCGTTGCGACTCACCGTTTCCCTTCCGGCCTCAACTCCCTCAGCAATCGCTGGCTTCCCTGGAAGGCCTCCTGCAAGGCCCGCAGGAATTCCCTTGCCAGAACGGCCGGCACTTGATCCGGCCTTTCCCTCTGCTCCACGATCAGTTTGCGGTAGAGTTCGGCTCTGTCCAATCCGCCGTAATAGCGCAAGAGGTCAACGAAACCCCTGTCCCGCAAAAGAGGAAGGTCCTCCATCGAGTGGCGGAACAGCTCCAGGGAAAAAGCGGCCTCGCCCATCTCCAGTCCGTTCAACGCCTCTGTGGGTGACTCCGACCCCTCGAGCACCACGAGGGCTCGATCCGCAAAAGGCTTCAGGGCCGTCTGGGCCCGTTCAATATCCTCGAAGAACCGCCTGGCGGCCGCCCTGGCCTCCCGGGTTTCAAGATACCCCTGAACCAGCCAGACCAGAGCCGCTCCGGCGATCAAGCCCCCTAACATGTTCAGGAGGTCTCGGAGCCACAAGGGCGATTTCTTTCTCTGTCCGGCGCCGCGGGATCTGCCTTTGCGGCCTTTCTGGGAAGCCATCCGCGCCAGCCTCCTCACGAAGTTCTCTCGGCAACCTTGCTCTCGCGACCGCCAAAACTAAACTCCGCGCCCCTGACCTGTCAAGAATTGAGCTCCTGAGCGCCACGCCTCTACGACAGGGGCCGGCACCCATGGGCCAGTCCCGTTGCCTTGCATCCTTACGCCCCTGTAGCATCATCGTACCAGAAGGCAAAGACGCAAAGAGTCCTGCCGTTCCCCATCCGTCGATCCAAGAGGAGGAGCGACATGCCAGATAACCGTCGCCCTGTTGTTGCCAACCCGTGCGGCCCAGGCGAGGACAATGCAGCCGAGATCCGCCAAGGCCGGGACACGGCTGCGCCCATCCGGGAAATCCGCAACGACTCCGGGATCCTCCTGAAGCCTTTCTACACGTCCTGCGACGCAGGAGACAAGACAGACGAGGAACCCGGCCGCTTCCCTTTCACCCGGGGTCTGTTCCCAGAAGGATACCGAACCCGCCTTTGGACCATGAGGCAGTATGCGGGCTTCGGGACTGCCGAACAGAGCAACCAAAGATTCCGCTATCTTCTCGAGCAAGGCCAGACCGGTTTGAGCGTGGCTTTCGACCTGCCAACCCAGATGGGGTACGACTCGGACCATCCCCTCGCCGTAGGCGAGACCGGCAAGGTGGGCGTGGCCATCGACTCTCTGCGGGACATGGAGGTCCTGTTCGATCAAATTCCCCTAGACCGCGTGACCGTCTCCATGACGATCAACGCGCCCGCCGCAATCTTGCTCATGATGGTCGTGGCCGTGGCCGAAAAGCACGGGGTGCGGCCGAGTCAACTCAGCGGCACTGTCCAGAACGACATCCTCAAGGAGTACGTGGCCCGGGGCACCTACATCTTTCCCCCCCGTCCGTCCGTTCGGCTCGCGGCTGACCTCATGGCCTATTGCGCCCAGCACATCCCGAAGTGGAACGCCATCAGCGTGAGCGGCTACCACATGCGCGACGCCGGAGCCACGGCGGTCCAAGAGATGGCCTTCAGCATCGCCAATGCCCTGGCCTACGTGGACGCCGTTCTCGAACGGGGAGCCGCGATTGAAGATTTTGCGCCCCGGATCTCTTGGATTTTCAATACCCACAACGATTTTTTTCAGGAAGTCGCCAAGTACCGAGCTCTCCGGCGGATTTGGGCCCGGATCATGAGGGACCGGTACGGCGCCAAAAGCGACAGAGCCTGCATGCTCCGCACCCATACTCAGACCGGGGGATCCACCCTGACCACGCAGCAACCTGAGAACAACATCGTCCGAGCGGCCTATCAGGCTTTGGCCGCTGTCCTTGGGGGCGTTCAGTCCTTGGCCCTGTCCTGCTTCGACGAGGGACTGGCGATCCCGACGGAGTTCGCCCAGCAAGTCGCTCTCCGCACCCAGCAGATCCTGGCGTATGAGACCGGCGTCGTGAACGTGGCCGATCCCTTGGCCGGTTCGTACTACGTTGAGTGGCTCACCGACGAGTTGGAACGGCGCGTCCGGGAAGAACTCGATCGGATCGAGGCCATGGGCGGAGCGATCGCCGCCGTCGAAACCGGCTACTATCAGCGGGAGATCCTCGAAGCCGCCTATCGCTACCAGCAGGAAGTCGATTCCGGCAAACGGGTCGTGGTGGGTGTCAATCGATTCCAGGCCTCGGTCGCCCGGGCCGCCGGAACCCAGGGGACCGAAATCTTTCACGTCGACGAACCTTCCGTGCGGCAAAAACAGGTTGCGCAGATCAGGAACCTCAAGGAACAGCGGGACGCGGCCCAAGTCCACAAAGCCCTTCGCCTGCTGGAGGGAGCAGCCGCCGAGCAGGCAGAGAACCTTGTGCCTCTCATTCTGGAAGCGGTCAGGGCTTACGCGACCCTCGGAGAGATCTGCGACGTTCTTCGTGGCGTCTGGGGTGAATACCGGGATACCCTCGCCGACGTGTGAGAAACGGGGCGAAGGACCCATTCCCCCGTTGGCTCGTTTTGTCGGCTGACCGCATAAGGCCCGAACGGGCGTGTTTGAAACGCGCCGACCCTCCCTGCCCTCGCCCGTCTGTCTTGTATTCTTTCCGATCCGTTCTCAGGCATCTTATTACCGCAGACTCAAGGGAAGAACCTCGCTCGTCAGATTGATGGACGAGGCGAAGGCCTGAACCTCCTCCTTGAAGGCCTCGAAAACCGCAAGCCGCTCCCTGCAGACCTCGATGAAGACATTCTGGACATTCCACAAATTCAGGGGCAGGCTTAATACCTCCGCCACCTTGAGAAGCCGCTGGGCTCTCCGAAGCTCCGTCAGGATTCGATCGGTCGTCCGCAAGGCTTCCACCCTCTGTTCCAGAGCAAGCAGAAGATAGCGTTCCCATCTTTCCGCGTCCGGCCGGTATCCCCACTGACGAGCCTCCTCCATGAGAGCCGCAAGGGATCCGAGTTCTTCGTCCCCCTGCATCCGGTCGAGGAGAGCCCGCATGCGGTTCTCCGTGCAGAATTGGGCCACGACCCTCATGGGCTCCGGGATTGGATACTGGAGCGATCCCAGACGCCTGAGCAGGATGCTGTCCTGCTCGAAAAGTTGCTCTCCGAGGGCTTGATAATCCGCCAGGCGTCCCCGTAAAACGGTCTGGATGATTCTCCTTTGCTCGTCCCGGAAGAGGTCTTTCAAACGGTGGGTGGGTCTCTGAAAGTATTCCAGAAGCCCTTGGTACACATCTCCGAGGGAGCCTTCGCGCAGCGTCTTGAACAGATCTCTCTTGATCGATTCGTATTCGGCCATGTCGCTCCAAGGCCGGGAAAAGAACTGTACATCCAGGCCCTCGAAATGGATCACGGCGTACATACCCGTGCGTTTCTCCAGGGTGATCCTGGAAGCCACCTCGGCCGCTCCGACGGCCAGGTGGGCGCTGCCCGCCTCCTGAACCGAAAAATCCAGGTTTCTCAGGGAATACGCGACTCCCACCTCCGCAGGCTGGTCCCTTCGAAAAAGCGAACTGACCGCGAAATGCGCCAGGACTCTTTCCAGATCCGTGACCGAAGGCCTGACTTCTTGGATCCAGAGGCGCCTCCCGTCGCCGACCTGAGGAAAGTTGCTGGGCGCTCTTTCCAGGGCTTGAAGCAGTTCCTCCTCCAGGGAAGCTCCCCAATAGGGCTCGGCGAGCTGGATGGCCCGGGCAGCCAACCGGAGAATTTGCACGCCCTCCAGCCCGGACAGGTCGTCGAAAAACCAGGCACAGCTTGTGAACATGAGTTGGCCGTGGCGCTCCATCTCCAAAAGCTTCAAGGCCAGACTCATCTGTTCATCCGAAGGCGCTTCCAGGCACTCCTGTTCCAAGAAAGCCCGGGCCCTGCGCTCGTCCCGCACGAGCACCACGTGAATGTATTTTCGGAAGGCCTCCCAGGGATCCCGAAGGATCTTCCTGCCCTCTGTCTCGAAGATCCAATCGATCCTCTTCTTGAGCGTCTCGAGACCTTCCCGTAAAGGCTGCCTCCACTTCTGCTGGGTCCCGGGGCCACCCAGCCTGCAGCCGCAATCGGACCGCCATCTCTCCACACCATGGGCGCAGCTCCAAGAACTCTTCTCGTGGATCTCCACCTCCCAGACCGGCGGGACGCGCTCGAGGAACGCTCCGTAGTTCGTCATCCGGACCCGAGGGTCTTTCTCCACCCGGGAGATCAGATAGGCCAGAGCCATTTCTCCAAACCGATGGTGGTGACCGTACGTCTCCCCGTCCGTCGCCACATGGACGAGCTGCGGTTCCGGGCTGTTGGGGTCGAAACACGACAGCATCCTTTCCAGGAACCGTTCTCCGCTCGTCAGAAGACGTTGGAAGGCCACTTCCTGCGCGATCTCGCCGTTATAGAAGAAGATCGCGATTTCTCTGCCGGAAGGCAGCCTGCATCGATAGGGCCTCCGCACGTCAAGCGTCTGGGGGTTCACGTCGATCCAATGCCCGAGTTGAGGTGGCCGGATTCTTTTGGCCTGCCGGGGGCTGAGAATCGTGAAGCGAATCCCGAACTCGGCCAGCGTCTCCAGGGTTTCGGTGTCCACGGCCGTCTCGGGGAGCCACATCCCCTCCGGCTCCCTCCGGAAATAGTACAGAAACGCTTCCACCCCCCACTCGACCTGCAGACGCTTGTCCCGCAGACTCGAAAGGGGAAGGATCGTGTGATTGTAAGCCTGGGCGATCGCGTTGCCGTGCCCGCCGTACCGCTCCCGGCTGGTTCGGTCCGCCTCCTGGATGGCCGCCAGCACGCGGGGCGCATGGCGTTCGAGCCACGCCAGCAAAGTCGGTCCGAAGTTGAAGCTCATCCAGGCGTAATTGTTGATCATGCGCTTCACCCGACCCGAGCCTTCCACGATCCGCGCGTGGGCGTTCGGGCCGTAACACTCGGCGCAGATCCTTTCGTTCCAGTCGTGATAGGGCGCCGAAGAATCCTCCAGCTCGATCTGTTCGAGCCAAGGGTTCTCCCGGGGAGGCTGGTAGAAATGACCGTGCACGCAAAGAAAGAGGTTTCCCACTTTGTCTGTTCTCCCTGGCGGCGTTTGTCCAATGCGTTTTGGAATCCGGCCTGCCCCGAACCTAGCACGACAGACTCCCCCGGACAAGAGCCCCGAATTCGGCCTGGGCGCCTCCGGCAAGGCCAGCGATTTGTCCGTGGCCCGGGCAATCCCCCTGGGCCCGTACCTGCTGGATGGGCAGGCGCATTTTTCTGTTTTCCCTGTCTCGATTCTATGCTATGCAGTACACCATCTTCTGTCGGTCTGTGTGTCTGCTCGGTCTGGCCCCTGGATTGCAGCCCCAGCCGGAGGAAAGGCCGGCTCCCCCAGGGCCAGACAGGAAGATCCTCGGACACCCTGGGCAGGGAGAGGGAGCCGCAGGCCCGGGCCTGCCTCCCCAGATGGAGGAGCCTCATGGATCCCCAAACCGGCTACCTCGACATCGACCGCTCCCGAGCACACGTTCTGCTGGTCGAAGACGACCGATCCCTTGCGGGTCTCCTCGGTTCGTTTCTCCAGGAGCAGGGCTACCCCGTTACGTGCACGTACGACGCTCCGGAGGCCCTGGCCCTGCTCATGCGCCGGTCGCCCGAGGTCATCCTCATGGATCTCGCCCTACCGCCCTCCAATTGCGTGGAGGAAGGAATCCGCCTCATGGAGCAGAGTCTGCGGCATCTGCCGCATACAAAGGTCATTGTCATGACCGGGGAAGGCACCCTCGAGACGGCCCTTTCCTGCGTCCGCAGGGGAGCCGAGGACTACCTGGTCAAACCCGTCAACCCGACCGTGCTTGCCGTCGTCCTCGAACGGGCCCTGAAACGCCAAATGGTTGAAAAACTCGCCGCGGTGCTCAAAGCCGAGAAGATATCCCAGGGCCGCCTCGGCAGGATCGTGGGCAGAAGTTTTGGCATGCAGCGGGTCTTCGAGGAGATTCGCTCGGCCGCCCAAAGAGACGTGAACGTGCTCATTCTCGGCGAAAGCGGCACGGGCAAGGGGCTCGTGGCCAGGACGATCCATGACCTAAGCCCAAGAAGATCCGGCCCGTTCGTCAAGGTAAACTGCACGGCCCTTTCCGAAGGCGTCTTGGAGAACGAGCTTTTCGGTCACGAAAAAGGCTCCTTCACCGGTGCCTTTCGGGACAGCATCGGCCAATTCGAGTTCGCCAAGGGAGGCACCTTGTTCCTGGACGAAATCGGTGAGCTTCCTCCCTATATCCAGGCCAAGCTGCTCCACGCGGTGGAAGACAAGGAGATCAAGCGGATCGGAAGCAACCGCCCCATCCGCGTGGATACAAGGATCCTGGCGGCCACCAACATCGACATGAGCGCCCAGGTGAAGGAAAAACGTTTCCGGACGGATCTATACTACAGGCTCAGCACCATGAAGATCGTCCTGCCTCCCCTCCGGAAACGGGACCAGGACATCGTCCTTCTCGCCGACCTGTTCCTGCAGGAGCACAAGGAAGCCAAGTATCCTGGCTTCTCACCGGAAGCCTATGAGAAGCTCCTGCAGTACGACTGGCCAGGCAACGTGCGCGAACTCTGGTCCGTGATTTATCGGGTCGCCCTCAAGGCTCCTGCAGGGAGTTGGATCGAGCCGCATCACCTGGAACTCGACTCAGATCCAGAAGACCTGGCCCGCGAGAAACCTCCGGCCAGCCTCGAAGAGAAAATCAGAGCTTACGAAAGAGCGCTCATCCTGGCCGCGCTGAGCCGCCACAAAGGCAACGTCAGCAAGGCGTCCAAAGAACTCCGCCTGACCCGTTCGGGACTCCACAAGAAGATCATCCGTTTCAAAATCCGCAAAGAGGAGTACCTTCCATAAAGGCCGCCTTCTGACAGGCCGAAACCGGCGCAAGCCGAACCCCCACCATCCCATTCGGACAGCCCTAGAAGGGCAAAAGCCACGGCGCGCCGGCAGACGGGGCGTGCCCCACCGACAGATCGGAAAGGCGCTGTTCCCGGACGGGCACACGCTGGGCCGCAGCCTGTTTCCTGGCGGCAACAGCACACCCGCCTTTTCCCGATCCCTTGAAATCTTTCGTCCTTTGGGTTAAATCCAAACGTGGTACTGTGCTGCGTCCTCGGCAAAACCAGTTCGGGATGGAGGTTCGGGCAAGCCCCGATTTCGATGGAGATCCAAGAAGTCTTTGCGTTGATTCAGGACGACCTTCATGCGGTGGAAACCACCCTCTACGAACAGGGCGCCCATTCCGAGGTGGCCCTTCTCGACCGGGTGGGCCAGCACATCCTATCTGCCGGCGGGAAGCGCTTCCGGCCAGCCCTGACGTTGTTGTGCGGCCGCATGGGAGGCACGGACGCCGCCCAGAGGGCGGCCCTGGCGGCTTCGGTCGAACTCATCCACAATGCAACGCTCCTCCATGACGACATCGTGGACGAAGCCACCCTCAGGCGAGGCTTGCCTCCGGCGCACATCCTTTGGGGCGATCCTGCGGGCGTGACGGCCGCCAATTTCCACTTTTCCCGGGCTTTCTCCCTGGTCCTGAACTCGGGCGGACTGCCCTGCCTTCGCGCGGTGATCCGTACGCTCTTTGCCATCGCCGAAGGCGAACTCCTCCAGTTCCTGCGGCTCGGTCTTCTGGAAATGGACGAAAGGGAATACCGCGACATCATCGACCGGAAGACGGCCCGGCTCATTTCCACTGCCTGCCAGATCGGCGGCCTGGCCGGGACACGGCCTGCCTGGGCCGAACCCATGGCCCGGTTCGGCCTGGAACTCGGCATGGCCTTCCAGATGATGGACGATCTGCTCGACTACACCGCGTGCGAGGACGTGCTCGGAAAGCGGGTGGGAACGGATTTCCGGGAGGCCAAATTCACCTTGCCTCTCATCCTGACCCTGTCCAGGTGCAGTCCTCAAGAAAAGATCTCTCTGCTGAAGGTGCTCCGGGACACACCCTCCTCCCGGGAGGCCCACTTCCCCTGGGTTCGGGATCTCATCGAAAAATACGGTGGATTTTCGGACACGCAGGCCGCGGCCAGGCTGCACGTGGACCGGGCCCTTCAGGATCTAGCCCCTTTACCGGAATGTCCGGAAAAAGAAGCCTTGTTCAGTCTTGCCCGATTCGTGGTGGAAAGGCACCACTGAGAGCCCGCCAAGAGTCTCCACCCGCGCAGGAACACCCATTGCAGCCGCCGGTCACACCGCATCCCACCTTTCGGTGGGCAGCCCGTCACTTCGCGTTTTGCTGCTGGGCGGCAATCGTGAACAATCCCGGGGCGACTTTCTTGAACCACTTCTTCTCGTTCTTGTAAAGAAGAATGCGGATTTGGCTCTTGAAGTCCCTGGCTCTTGTCCGGTACTTCTTTTTCTCGACGACCGCGGCTGCGATGTCGTTCACCTTCATGGGCTTGCGGTGTTCCCGGAGGACATCGGCAATAACCGATGCCAGGGAGGGCTGGGCGATGCGGCGCCGCACCCCGGGCTTCCCCTTGCGGGCAGCGCCCTGCACTGCAGCAGCCGGAAGGCCTCTGGCGGAGCCCAACAGGGCCGCGATCCGCCTTTCCACCTCCGCGAGGTTCTTCTCGAGTTCCTTCTTTTTCTGTGTCAGGGCTTCAAGCTTCCCCTTGACCTCCAGCAAGTGTTTGAGATCCGCCACACTTACCGACTCCATTAGAGATGCAAGGTCTTTTCGCTTCACGTCGCCCTCCGCTTTCAGGTGTTCCCCTTGCCAAGGCCGCCACTAGTGCCAACATCGTAAAACGAATCAAAAAGAATTGCAACAACAAAAAAGGGCGGTTCGACTCTATTCCTATGGGTTCCAAAAGCCGGCGATCCAGACTCGGACGCGCAATACGCGAGCGGGGCGGGCCCACCCAAGAGCTGCACGCCTGGCCTCTGCCCCCGCCCGCTTAGAACCTGATGCCAACCTTCTAAGCGTCCCATCCATCGTCGGCTCGCACGGGCCTCCGCCCCTCCTTGATCCGAGCCGTCCGCTCCTTGTCGGCTCGGATCCTCTCCCTGGCGCGCCGGGCCCGTCTGGCCTTCTGCCTCCGGATTTTCGCCCGCTCTGCGGCCTCCCTTGTCTTCCCCTCTTCCAGAAGGCTTTCAAGCTTTTCCACGAGCCTTCGCCTGGCCCAGTACCGATTGAGCCCTTGGGAGCGGCCTTGCTGAACCTTCAGCCGCAGCCCGGTCGGCTTGTGGTGGAGACACACGCAGGTGGAGGTCTTGTTGAGTTTCTGTCCTCCTCTGCCCGACGAACGGACAAAGTGTTCCTCCAGATCCTCTTCGCGGATTCCGAGCCTCGCCATCCGGGTCTCAAGGTCTTTGAGCTTCTCTGGACTCACAGGAAAAGACTTCATGTCCCCTTCCCGGGCCTCCGGGCTTGCTTGATCTTCCTCCATCCCTCCAGCCGCTGCCGGATCTCCCGCTCGCAGCCCCGATCCGAAGGGCGGTAGAAAACCTGCCCCAGAAGCTCCTGGGGCAGATACTCCTCGGGCACATATCCCTCCGGTGCGTCGTGGGGGTACCGATAGTCTTTTCCGTACCCGAGGTCCTTCATCCATTCGGTGGGCGCGTTTCGCAGGGAAAGGGGCACAGAGAGAGCCCCGTGGGTTCGGACAGCCTCTCGGGCCGCCAGATAGGCCAAGTAGGAGGCGTTGCTTTTGGGCGCGCTCGCCAGGTAGGTCGCGGCCTGAGCGAGATTCAAGGCCGCCTCTGGCATGCCCACGAAGTGCACTGCCTCTTTGGCCGCAACCGCCAGAGGCAGAGCGTGCGGATCGGCGTTGCCGATGTCCTCAGAGGCGAAAATCACCATCCTGCGCGCAAGGAACAACGGATCTTCTCCGGCCTCCAGCATCCTGGCCATGTAATACACCGCGGCGTCTGGATCGCTTCCCCTCATGCTCTTGATGAAAGCCGAAATCAAGTTGTAGTGCTCTTCTCCGCTCTTGTCGTAAAGGGGGCTTTTCTGCTGAAGGGCCTCTTCCACCTCCTGCCGGCAGATGACAGCCTCTTTCCCCTTTCCCTGGGCCAGGCCTGCCGCCAGCTCCAAAACGTTCAGGGCCTGTCGAGCGTCGCCCTGCACGGACCTGCAGAGAAACTCCATGGCCTCCGGCAACATCCGAACCCCGGCGCCCCCAAGACCCCGCTCCGGGTCTTCCAAGGCCCGTTCGACGATCCTTCGGATCTCGTCGATCGAAAGAGGATGGAGAACGAGAAGACGCATTCGGGATTGAAGGGCCTTGTTGATTTCAAAAGAGGGGTTCTCGGTGGTGGCCCCCACGAGGACGATCCTGCCGCTTTCGACGTGGGGGAGGAACGCGTCCTGCTGGGCCTTGTTGAACCGGTGAATCTCGTCCACGAACAAGACGGTCCGTCTCCGGCGGCGGGTCCATTCGACCTCGGCTTCCTGAATCACTTCGCGGATTTCCCTTACGCCGGACAGCACCGCCGAAAAAGCCACAAAACGGCTTCCCGTCCCCTGGGCAAGAAGCAGCGCAAGGGCCGTCTTGCCGCAGCCCGGAGGGCCCCAAAACATCACCGAAAAAAGACGCCCCTCCTCTATGGCCCTTCGGAGGACTCTGCCCGGACCGAGCAAATGCTCCTGCCCCACGAACTCCGAAAGGGTCCGAGGCCGCATGCGTTCGGCCAAGGGCCTCCTGTCCGCCTGCTCGGCAGGGGAAGAGTCCGCCGACTCAAAGAGGCTACCTGTGGTATCTTTCATAAAAAGGTCTCCCTCGAAAGGAATGGCCCGCCCGTCGAGCGATCCTGGCCCGCCCCATCCTGCCGCTTGCTCCCGGCCTCATTTTTGCACGCCTCTGGATCCCGTGACAACGTCTTGTTTGCACGCATGAAGGGCCGCCTCAGCCAGAGGCCGCATGGACACCTTGGAGCGGGTGTGTTATTAGATCCTGAACCTCACAGCGAGAGCACCATGAAGCGGATCGGCATCGTCGCCAAGGCCAAAGCAGGAGCCGAGACCCGGGAGATTCTGTCGAACCTGGCCCGCTGGGTCGAAGAGCGTGGAGCCCGCCCCGTCCTGGAAGCCGAAACAGGCAGGCGGCTCGGCACGTTCCCTTGCCTGGCCCTAGACGATCTGCCGGCCCATTCGGACTTGATCATCGTTCTCGGCGGCGACGGCACTCTGCTCAGCGTGGCCCGGACGATCGGGAACCGGGAGGTGCCCATTCTCGGCGTGAACTTGGGAGGTCTGGGTTTTCTCACCGAGGTGGCCTTGGACGAGATGTTCCCGGCCCTCGAGAAGATCCTGGCGGGCGAATACAGAATCCACCGCCGCATGATGCTCAAGGCCCGGATCCACCGGGACGGCGTCTGCATCGCAGAGCAATGTGTTCTGAACGACGTCGTTTTCAACAAGAGCGCCCTTGCGCGCATTTTCTCCCTCGAGGTGCAGGTGGACGGGAACTATTTGACGACTTTCCAGTCCGACGGACTCATTGTGTCCACGCCGACCGGCTCCACCGCCTATTCCCTGTCGGCAGGCGGCCCGATCGTCTTCCCGTCGCTGGATTCGATCCTGCTGACCCCCATCTGTCCTCACACCCTGACGAACCGGCCCATCCTCCTTCCCGTGGGTTCCACCATCGAGGTGCGCTTGCGCTCCCAACATCGGGATGTGTTCCTCACGTTCGACGGTCAGGTCGGCTTGGCTTTTCAGGAAAACGACCTCGCCGTCATCCAGCGCGCGGAAAACACGGTCCAGATGATCCAGTCACCTTTCAAGAGTTACTTCGAGGTGCTCAGGACGAAATTGAAGTGGGGAGAGCGCTGACCGACAGGAACCCGGTCGCATGCTGCGGGAACTGTACATTCGGAATTTCGCAATCATCGAGGAGGCCAGGATCGCCTTCGGACCCGGGTTCAACATCCTGACGGGCGAGACCGGAGCCGGCAAGAGTCTCCTGGTCGGCGCCCTGGAATTGGCTCTGGGAGAACGGGCCAGCGCGGACTGGATCTGCGCGGGCGCAGAGGAGGCCCAGGTGGAGGCCGTGTTCGAGCCCGCTCCGGACGCCGAGGCCAGGCGTCTTCTCGAGGAAGGGGGCTATCCCGTGGAGGACCTGCTCATCCTCCGACGGACCCTCGCGCGGAGCGGCAAGAGCCGGATCTACGTGAACGATCGGCCCTCGACCGTGGGATTTCTGGAGTCCCTCGGTCGGACCCTGGTGGACATCCACGGCCAGCACGAACATCAGTCCCTGCTGCGCATCCACCGTCACAGGGAACTGGTGGATTTGTTCGGCGGCCTGACCGAGCAGCAAGCCGAGGTGGCCGAGCTGGTCAGGAAGCTGCGCAAGTGCCGGCGGGACCTCGATCGGCTGGACCAGGAACAGGCGAAGAATCTCGCCGACCGCGAACTGGCTCTCCAGCAGCTCGAGGAGATCTCGCGGGCCGGCCTGAGGCCGGGCGAGGAGGAAGAACTCGACCAGGAGCGCCGGAAGCTCGGTCACGCGGAACGACTCCGGGAAATCTGCCTCGAATGCGAGGCCCTGCTCTCGGCGGAGCGGGATTCGGTGATCGACCGCCTCGGACGGATCCGCAAGAGACTGCGGGAGGCCGCCCAGTTCGACCCCTCTCTGGAAGGGCCGGCCAGCCTGATGGATGCGGCCCTCCCTTACCTGGAGGAGGCCGCGCAATCCGTACGCCAGTATGCATCGAACCTGGAAGGGGACCCGGACAGACTCGAACAAATCGAGGAGAGGCTTGCCTTCCTGTCCCGATTGAAAAGGAAGTACCGGGCTTCGATCGAGGAGATTCTGGCCCATGGGGAAACCCTGCGGCGCCGGGTCGGACAGATCGAGCGCTACGACGAGGAGCGCTCGGCCCTCGAGGGGGAGATCCGCACGCTGGAACGGGCACTCCTCAAGGCGGCCCGGGACCTCTCGGCGGCCCGAATGAAGGCTGCCTCCAGCCTGGAAGGGGAGATGAAAAAGGAGCTGAAGGCCATCGGTATGAAGGAAGTGGAATTCCGGGTCGAATTCAGGGCTCTTGGAGACGAGGAGACCGCAGGGGAGAGTGGGCCGGTCCTGCTGGCAGGGCAGAGGCTTTCAGCCTGCGGCCTGGACCAAGTGGAGTTCCTGGTCCGGACAAACCCGGGACAGCCCTTCAAGCCTTTGCAGCGCATCGCCTCAGGAGGTGAACTCTCCCGCATCATGCTTGCCCTGCGCAACGCGCTCCACCGGGCGGACAGGCTGCCCACGCTGGTCTTCGACGAGGTGGACGCTGGCATCGGAGGAGCCGAGGCCGAGGCTGTCGGCGCGCGCCTGCAGGCGTTGAGCCGGCACTTCCAGGTTCTGTGCATCACCCATCTGCCTCAGATCGCCGTATTCGCAGGCACCCATTTCAAGGTGTCCAAAGAAGTTTCGGGCCGGAAAACCGCTTTTCGCGTCGAGCGCCTGGAGTCCAAGGCGCGGGAGGAGGAAATCGCCCGGATGCTGGGTGGCGCCGAGATCACGCCGAAGGCTTACGCTCATGCCCGGGAGATGCTGGAGCGGGGATCCCGTAAGGAGGCAAGATGATCCGCAAGGCCCGGATGGAGGAGATACCCAAAATCCAAAAAATGTTGGAAGGGTCCGCCCGCAAGGGAGAACTGCTCCCGCGCTCGTTGAGTGAACTCTACGACTCCGTCAGGGATTTCCAGGTCTTCGTGGACGGCAAAGAAAGAATCTTGGGGTTCTGCGCCCTTCACCCGACCTGGGAGAATCTGGGCGAAATCCGCTCGCTTTTTGTTCGGGAGGACTCCCGGAGGCGGGGCATCGGCGGCGCGCTGGTTTCGAAATGCTTGGAGGAAGGAAAAGAACTCGGCATCCGCAGGGTGTTTGTCCTGACCTTCAACCCGGTTTTTTTTCAAAAGCTCGGGTTCTCTCCCGTGGATAAGGCCATGCTTCCCCACAAGATCTGGGCAGACTGCATCCACTGCATTCATTTCCCGGACTGCAAGGAACAGGCCCTGTGGATCGATCTCGATTCCAAGCCCTTGATGTAGGAGCGCCGAGGATCTCCGCGATGCCGGGGGCTCAGGCGCCAGGGGCCGGATCCTCCCCGAGAAAATCGAGCTGACCGAACAGAGCGCCTGCTGGCCGACCTGGACGAAAAGAGTCCGCACAGCTTCTGCCTTCCGGCGGCCTTGACGAACCACAAGGGGAAGGGATAACATTTTTTAAGCGAATTCGCAGGCTTATCGAGGAGTTCCTTCGGATGTTTCTCGAAACGGTAAAGAAGATCGTCGGCAGCAAGAACGAGCGGGAACTAAGAAAGATCCGCCCTCTTGTCGACAGGATCAATTCTCTCGAGCCGGAGTTCCGGGCCCTGTCCGATGCGTCCCTGCGGGCCAAAACAGCGGCCTTCCGGGCCAGGATCGCCAATGGGGAAGACTTGGACAGCCTTTTGCCCGAGGCCTTTGCGGCGGTGCGGGAAGCTTCGGTCCGCACCCTGGGGATGCGGCATTTCGACGTGCAGCTCGTGGGCGGCATCGTTCTCCATCAGGGCAAGATCGCCGAGATGAAGACCGGCGAAGGCAAAACGCTGGCAGCGACCCTGGCCGCCTATCTCAACGCCCTCACGGGCAGAGGGGTCCACATTGTGACGGTCAACGACTACCTCGCCCGAAGGGACAGGGAATGGATGGGCCCGATTTACGAGTTCCTCGGTCTTACGGTCGGCGTCATCCAGCACGACATGGACAACCAGGAGCGAAAGAGAGCCTACCAGTGTGACATCACGTACGGGACCAACAACGAGTTCGGCTTCGACTACCTCAGAGACAACCTCAAGATCGACCCGGACGAGTGCGTGCAGCGGGAACTCCATTACGCGATCGTCGACGAGGTGGACAGCATTCTCATTGACGAAGCCCGCACGCCCCTCATCATCTCCGGCCAGGTCGAGAAGGCCCCGCACCGGTACAACCAGTTCAACATGCCCGTCCGGCAGCTCGTCGCCAGGCAGCGGGCCCTCATCGAGAAGATCTTCGAGCAGGTTGCCAAATGGGACCGGGAGGACCCGGACAATTGGGAGAAGTATTTCTGCCTGCTCAAAATCGAACGGGGAGATCCCAAGAACCGCCGGCTTCTCGAATACATCGCCGAGCACAAAGAAGCCAAGAAGCGCATGCTCCAGGTGGAAAGCGAGCTCATGCGGGACAAGCGGCTCCAAGAGCTCGAAGAGGGGCTGCTCTACACGATCAGCGAAAAAGAGCACAACGTGGACTTCACCGAGGAGGGCCAGGCCGAGCTGTCCAAGCGGGACAAAGACCTCTTCGTCATCCCGGACCTGGAGGAGGCCTGCTACGAAATCGACCGGCAGGAGTCCCTTTCCCTGGTCGAAAAGGAGCAGAGAAAGGCCCAGTTGCGCCAGCAGTACGAGGAGAAGACCGAGCGAATCCACAACATCAGCCAGCTTCTGAAGGCCTACACCCTTTTCGAGAAAGACGTCGATTACGTCGTTCACAACGGCGAGGTGATCATTGTCGACGAATTCACGGGCCGCATGATGCCCGGCCGAAGATACAGCGACGGCCTCCACCAGGCGCTGGAAGCCAAAGAGGGCGTCACGATCGCCAAGGCGACGCAGACGATCGCCTCCATCACCCTCCAGAACTATTTCCGGCTTTATGAAAAACTGGCGGGCATGACCGGCACGGCCGACACCGAAGCCGTCGAGTTCGCCAATATCTACAAGCTCGACGTCACGGTCATTCCCACCAACGAGCCCATGATCCGGACGGACTATCCGGACGTCATCTTCAGAACCGAGGAGGAAAAGTTCGAGGCCGTGGTGGAGGAGATCCGGGAATGCCACGAACGGGGCCAGCCCGTGCTGGCCGGCACCGTCTCGATCGAGAAGTCCGAGAGACTCTCCAAGATGCTCAAGCGGAAAGGCATTCCCCACGAAGTGCTCAACGCCAAGCACCACGAGAAGGAAGCCCAGATCATCGCCAAGGCCGGCCAGCCGGGTGCCGTGACGATCTCCACGAACATGGCGGGCCGCGGCACGGACATCGTGCTCGGGCCCGGCGTGGCCGAAAAAGGCGGGCTCCACGTGATCGGCACCGAGCGCCACGAGAGCCGGCGGATCGACAACCAGCTCCGGGGCCGGTCGGGCCGCCAGGGAGATCCGGGATCCAGCCGGTTCTATCTTTCCCTCGAGGACGACCTCATGCGGATCTTCGGGTCCGACCGGATCGGCGGCATCATGGAGCGTCTCGGCATGGAGCGCGGAGAGGCCATTGAGCACCGGCTGGTCACCCGGGCCATCGAGAACGCCCAGAAGAAGGTCGAAGCCCGAAACTTCTCGATCCGCAAACACCTGCTCGAATACGACGACGTGAACAACAAGCAGCGGGAGGTGGTGTACGCCAAACGGAAAGAGATCATGACCACTCCGGAGATCCGGGAACTCTTCGAGGACATCTTGGCGCAGATCCAGGAAGAGCTTCTGGACACCTATCTGCCCGAGGACGCGCCTGCGGACGAGTGGAACCTCAAGGGACTGGAATCCGAGCTGGCCAGACGGTTTTTCATCCAGAAAAATTTCTCCAATCCCCGGGCTGACGAGACTCCGCGAAGCCGAGAGGATATCGCCCAGGAGATCGCTTCGGCTTTTTCCGAGGCTTACGAGAGGAAGAGGCGGGAAGTCGAACAGGCCCTTTCCCGGGCCCAGAACTATCCGCCCGCCCTGCTCGATCGGATCTTCGGCAAGGAGCGGTCTTTGGAGGGATTCGTCCGCCAAAGGATGCTCGAGACCTTGGACCGCCATTGGATGGACACCCTCTACGCCATGGACCACCTCAAGGAAGGCATCGGCTTGAGGGGCTACGCCCAGAGGAATCCCCTGCAGGAGTACAAGAAGGAGGGGTTCGAGATCTTTTCTGAGATGATCCGCAGTTTCGAGAAGGAATCGGCTGAGGTGGTCTTCCGGGCGACCTTCGTAGAGGCCCGCAGGGAAACCCCGAAGCCGGTGGTGCAGTCCGTGGAGGAGCAGGCCACGGGTCCTGCTCCTCTTGACCACGGGTACAATCCGGACGAGGTCCAGACCAACCGGGGCGACGGCGAGGCCAAGCGCCGGCCCTTCCAGAGGAAAGGCGCCAAGGTCGGCCGAAACGATCCCTGCCCGTGCGGCGCCCGTGACGCTGCCGGCAGACCCCTCAAGTACAAGAAATGCTGCGGCCGCTGAATCCGTCCCGAGCCGAACCAGGAGGCAGGCAAATGAAACAAAAACAGCCGGGCAGCCCGGTCCCTTGTGCCAGCGCTGATGAGTTGGCCGTGGTGCCGGGCTATCGGGCGGCGGGCCTATCGGCGGGCATCAAGAAAGACGGCAAGAAAGACCTCGCCCTCGTCACATCCGATCCACCGGCCCGGGCGGCTGGCCTCTTCACGCGCAACCGGGTGCAGGCAGCTCCGGTCCTCTTGGACAGGGAAAGGATCCGGTCCGGCCTGTGCGGCGCCCTCCTCGTCAACAGCGGCAACGCCAACGCCTGCACCGGAGAGGCCGGCCTGCGCGATGCTTTCGCAGTCTCCCGTGACCTGGCCCGGGCTCTGGGAATGGCGGAACAGCACATTCTGCTCGCATCCACAGGCGTGATCGGAGTGCGTCTTCCCGTCTCCCGCATCCGAAAAGCCCTGCCCCGCCTCGTCACGGGGCTGAGAAGCCAGGGCCTTGACGACGCGGCGGAGGCCATCCGGACCACGGACCGCTTCGCCAAAAGGCTCTGGAGACAGGCGTCCATCCGGGGCAGGACCGTGACCCTTTTCGGCATGGCCAAGGGGGCCGGCATGATTTGCCCGAATCTGGCCACCATGCTCGCCTTTTTCCTGACCGACCTGAACGCGCCGGTCACTGCCCTGCGGAGGATGCTTCGGGCGGGCACCGAGGAGTCCTTCAACCGGATCAACGTTGACGGCGATGCGAGCACCAACGATACCGTCCTGTTGCTGGCGAACGGCCGTGCGGGAAACGAACCGGCCAGGCCCGGAACGGTCTTCTATGAAGTGTTCTACGAAGACTTGCTCCTGCCCATGATGAGAGAGCTGTCCCGGATGATCGTCCGGGACGGCGAAGGAGCCACCAAGGCGGTCGAGATCCGTGTCCAGGGCGCCCGATCGGCCAGGGACGCCCGAACCCTGGCCTACAAGCTGGCCAACTCGTCTCTCGTCAAGACGAGCTTTTACGGCGAGGACATCAACTGGGGCCGGTTCATGGCGGCCTTGGGTTGTGCCGGACCCGTCGTGAGGCCTGATCTTGTAGACATTTGGTACGACTCGGTGCAGGTCGTCCGCCGCGGCGTCCTGGCCGGAAAGTCCAGGGAAGCCCGAGCCCGGCAGGTTCTGCGAAAGGACGCGTTTTCGGTCACCGTGGATCTTCACCTGGGAAATGGCAGCTACTGGGTGGTGACATCGGACCTCACCCACGACTACGTGTCTCTGAACGCCTCGTACCGGTCCTGAGGCTTGGCCCGCGGTTGCCTTTTGCGTCTTATCGTGCTATTAAAAATTGTTTTTCATTGAAGCACCCTGCTCGATCCGATCGGGGGGTGCGGCCCGCAGGGCCCTCGCAGGGCCGAGTCGGCCGTCCCGTAGGAAGCGACAAGCAGGGGAAGATCGAACCATCCGAGGAAGGAGTCTGCCCATGAGCTACGTGACCATGAAGGAACTGCTCGAAGCCGGAGCCCACTTCGGCCACCAGACCAGGCGGTGGAACCCGAAGATGAAGCCCTACATCTACGGGGCCCGAAACGGCATCTACGTCATCAACTTGCAGGAAACCCTCAAACTGTTCAACGCCGCCTATGAGTTTCTCCGAAATGTGCGCTCCACGGGCAAGTCGGTTCTTTTCGTGGGGACCAAGCGTCAGGCTCAGGACATCGTTCGGGAGGAAGCCCTTCGCTGCGGTCAGTTCTACGTGAACTACCGGTGGCTGGGCGGGACCCTGACGAACTTCAAGACCATCAAGCAGAGCGTGGAGCGCCTCAAAAGGTTCGAGGCCATGAAGGAGCGGGGCTATTACGATGCCCTGCCCAAAAAGGAGGCCCTCCAGCTCGAAAAAGAGAGAGCCAAGCTGGAGAGATCCCTGGGAGGCATCAAGGACATGGATCGCCTCCCGGGCGCCCTGTTTGTCATCGACGCCAAACGGGAGCGAATCGCCCTCCGGGAAGCCCGAATCCTGGGCATCCCGAGCGTGGCCCTCGTGGACACAAACAGCGATCCCGACGACGTGACCTACGTGATTCCCTCCAACGACGACGCGATTCGGGCCATCCGGCTGTTCACGAGCCGCATGGCGGACGCGGTTTTGGAGGGAAGCCAGCTCTTCGAAAAAACCGCTCGTGCCAGCGGCGCAGGCGAGGAGACCTTGAAGAAGGTCATCGCGGCCAAGGGAGTCGAGCGGACGATCGAGGTCATCCACAAGAGGGACCGCGACGAGGAACCAGCCGAGCGGGAATCCTTTCCTCTCGACTGACCCTTTCCATCGACGAATCTGTTTCTTTCCCGACTGTTTTTCATCCCTGAGGAGATCGAAATGGACATTTCAGCATCCACCGTGAAGGAACTGCGAGAGAAAACGGGCGCGGGCATCTTGGACTGCAAGGAAGCCCTGGCCGCCACGCAGGGCAAGCTCGATGAGGCCATCGAGTATTTGAGGAAAAAAGGGCTGGCGGACGCCAAAAAGCGGGCCGGCCGGGCGACTTCGGAAGGACTGATCGGCTCCTATATCCACTCGAACGGAAAAATCGGCGTCCTCGTGGAGGTCAACTGCGAAACCGACTTTGTGGCCCGCACCGACGAGTTCAGGGACCTCTGCAAGAACCTCGCCATGCAGGTGGCCGCCTCATCGCCTCGGTTCCTCACCGCCGAGGACATCCCTGCGGACGTGGCCGCCAAAGAGAAGGAGATTCTCCGGGCTCAAGCCAGGGAGAGCGGCAAACCCGACGCCGTGGTGGAGAAAATGGTCGAGGGGCGGTTCCGCAAGTTTGTGACGGAGTTCTGCCTGCTGGAGCAGCCCTTCGTGAAAGACCCCCAGATGACCGTCCGACAGGTGATCGAAAGCGCCATCGCCCGGCTGGGCGAGAACGTCCGGATCCGCCGATTCGTCCGGTTCCAACTCGGCGAAGACATTGCCTCTGCCTCCTGACGAGAGCCGGCGGCCCTCCTGCCCCGCCCGGCCAGAGGACGCCTGGACCAACCGGAAGGAGTTGCCCATGCAGGCTGCTTATTCCCGCGTTCTGCTCAAGCTGAGCGGCGAGGTCCTGGCCGGCCCCCGACCGTACGGGACAGACCCCGAGACCCTGCGCGACATGGCAGCGGAGATCCGGGAGGTTTGCGACCTCGGCGTCCAGGTCGCCCTTGTCGTCGGAGGAGGCAACATCTTCCGCGGGCTTGCAGCCAGCGCCCAAGGCATGGACCGCGCCACAGGGGACACCATCGGGATGCTCGCCACGGTGATGAACTGCCTGGCCCTCCAAGACGCGCTGGAGTCTCAGGGCGTGCACACGCGGGTCATGACGGCCCTGGAGATGAGACAGATCGCCGAGCCTTACATCCGCCGCCGCGCGATCCGCCATTTGGAAAAGGGACGGGTGATCCTCCTGGCGGGGGGAACAGGCAATCCCTTTTTCACGACCGACACGGCCGCGGTCCTCAGGGCCGCAGAGATCCGCGCCCAGGTGATTCTGAAGGGAACGAAGGTGGACGGCATCTTCAGCGAAGACCCGGTCCTGAACGCTTCGGCCGCGTTCTTGCCGACCCTGTCCTACCAGGAGGTCCTTCAGAGGAATCTGCGCGTGATGGATGCGACAGCAATTTCCCTGTGCATGGACAACCGGCTTCCGGTCATCGTGTTCAATGTGCGCACCCGGGGCAACATCCGCAGGGTCGTTCTGGGCGAGCCCATTGGTTCGACCGTGACCTCGCTCGAGGAGGAAGCACGATGAAACATGAAGTGCTGCAAACGATGAAGTCCAAGATGGAGAAAGCCATTCAGGCTTACCAGAAGGAGCTCAATCGCCTCCGCACCGGCCGGGCGACCCCGGCGCTCCTCGACGGAATCCGGGTGGATTATTACGGCACCCCCACCCCCATCCAGCAGACCGCTTCGGTCACCATCCCCGAAAGCCGGCTCATCACCATCCAGCCCTGGGACAAGACTTTGATCGAGCCCATTGAAAAAGCCATCCAGAAGGCGAACCTGGGCCTGTCGCCCACAAACGACGGCAAGGTGATCCGCATCGCCATCCCTCCCCTGACCGAGGAGCGGCGCAAGGAACTCGTCAAGATCGTCCGGAAGATGGCCGAAGAATGTAAGATCACGGTCCGAAACATTCGCAGGGAAGGCAACGAATCCCTCAAAAAGCTCGAGCGGGAAAAAAAGCTCTCTGAGGACGATCTGCACCGGGCATCCGAAGAAGTCCAGAAAATCACGGACGCCCACATCGAGCAGATCGATCGGATCCTCGAAGCCAAACAAAAGGAAATCCTGGAAAGGTGAGCCCGGCCTTTGCGGGAAGAACCGATGCTTCGAGAACGGCTCCTGACTGCAGGCGTTCTGATCGCCCTGTTTTTGTCGCTGATCCTGTTCCTGCCTCCGGCTGCGATCTGCGGGGTGGTCGTTCTGCTTGTCCTGGCCGCTTCGTGGGAATACGCCGAGCTGACCGCGCCCAAGCAAAACTGGGCCGACCGGGGTCTGGTCCTTGCGCTGAGCTCCCTGCTTCCGATAGCTGCCTTTACCGGAAGCCTGCCCTTGATGGCAGGTTCCCTTTTCCTGCCCGTTCTGGCGCTCGCAGGCCGGTACGTCCTGGCGGGCGGCAGCGACCTCGTCCATCGGTTCGATCAGTTCCTCCGGTCCCTGTTCGGGATCTACTATGTGGGCTACGGCCTTTCCCACTTCGTGCTCTTGACGAACCTCGAAAACTGGAAGCCCTGGATTCTCTCCATCCTCGCCGTGACCTACCTGGGCGATGGTGCGGCGTACCTGGTCGGCTCCGCCTTGGGAAGAACAAAGCTTTCGCCCCTCCTGAGCCCAAAGAAGACCGTGGAGGGGGCCCTCGGCGGCCTGGCGGGGTCCCTTCTCGCCTTCGCCGTTTGCAGGATCCTCTTCTTCCCCGGATGGCCTCTTGGGCGGGTCATCGGGATCGCCCTCCTCCTCGGCGCGAGCGGTCAGGTGGGTGACCTGTTGGAGTCCCTGGTGAAAAGGAGCGTGGGTGCGAAAGACTCGGGAACGTGGCTGCCCGGTCATGGAGGAATCCTGGACCGGATCGACAGCATCCTGCTTTCGGGGCCTGTGGGATACTACTTGGCGATCGCGATCTCGACGGCATAGGCCTCTGGCCTGCACCCGCGAATCCCGCGAGCCATAGCCGGCCCATCGGCCCGGGCTACCGAAAGAAGGGAGGACCGATTCATGCTGACTTTGGTCGTTTTTCTTCTGGTGCTCGGCCTGCTCGTGTTTGTCCACGAGTTCGGACACTTTTTACTCGCCAAGCGGGCCGGAGTCCGCGTGGAGGTCTTCTCCTTCGGTTTCGGCCCCCGGCTGCTGGGCCACAAACGCGGAGAGACGGACTACCGGATCTCGGCGATCCCCTTGGGAGGCTACGTCAAGATGAGGGGCGAGGACCCGGGAGACGAAGAGGCCGGGGCCGAGGATTCCTTTGCCAGGAAATCCGTCCGGGCTCGCATGAAAATCGTCGTGGCGGGCCCTTTGATGAATCTTCTGCTGCCCTTTTTCCTCATGCCTCTCGTCTATCTTGCGGGCATTCATCAGCCAGCGTATCTGGACCAGCGGCCCATTGTCGGCTGGGTGAACGAGGGCTCGCCAGCGCAAGCAGCCGGTTTTCAACGGGGAGACGAGATCCGTTCGATCCAGGGTGAACCGGTCCAGACCTGGGAGAAAGCCAAGATTCTTTTCGCCTCGAACCCGAACAGGCCGTTGGCCGTCACGGTCCTCCGGGAGGGGTCCTCGGTCGAGATTGAAGTCACGCCCGAACCCGCCGGCTCTTCGGGCGGCTACACCGGCCTCAGCCCCGAGATGCCGGCCGTCGTAGGCTCGGTGAGTCCGGGCTCCCCGGCCGAGGAAGCAGGTCTGCAGGAAGGTGACCGCATCGTCTCGATCGACGGACAGACCGTCGTCCATTGGACGCAGATGGCGGACATCATCCGGGCCCATCCGGAAGAACCTCTCCTGTTCGAAATCCGAAGGGGCGAGCAGACCCTATCCCTCACGATCCGTCCGAAGAGGGATCCGGACACCAACACCGGCCTTGTCGGGATCGTGCACAGGGAGGAGACGGTCTTCAAGCGGTACGGCTTTTGGGCCTCGGTCAAGAGCGGCTTCCGGGACATCTATCAGTCTTTCCTGCTCACCTTTTATGTGCTGGGCAAGCTCCTGACAGGTGGCCTCTCGATCAAGACCCTCGGAGGCCCGATTCTCATCGCAAAGATGACCGGGGACGCGGCCCGGGTGGGCATCTCGAGCCTTATAAGCTTCGTGGCCTTCCTGAGCCTCCAGCTCGGGATATTGAACCTCCTGCCCATCCCGGTCCTGGACGGAGGCCACGTGTTGTTTCTTTCTCTTGAGGCCTTGATGCGGCGGCCTCTGAACGTGAAAATTCGGGAAGCAGCCCAGCAGGTCGGTTTCGTCCTTCTTCTGCTTCTGATTCTCGTCATCTCGTACAACGATATCCTCAGAATCCTCCCCATCCATGTGGAGGAGATTTTCAAAAAATAGAAAAAAGGGCCGAGGCCCCCTGTGATCCTCCTCGGAATCGACACCAGCACCTCTTGCGGCAGTATGGCTCTCGTGGACGATCGGCGGGTCATCGCCGAGTGGAACCTGTCTCACTCCAAGACCCACTCCGAGCGGCTCCTGCCGGGCCTGGTCCGCATGCTCGAAGCTGCGGACACGCCGCTCGAGAGGGTGGACCTCATCGCCGTGGCAGTGGGCCCCGGATCCTTCACGGGCTTGAGGATCGGCCTGGCCACAGCCAAGGCGCTCGCCCTTGGCGCGGGCAAACCCATGGTGGGAGTGCCCACCCTGGACGTGCTGGCGGAAAACGTGGTCGCATCGCCGCTCCTGGTATGCCCGGCCCTGGACGCCCGGAAAGGAGAGGTCTTCGCAGCCCTTTACCGGAAGCCTGCTCCCGGATCCTCCCAAAGGATCAGTCCGTATCTGTCCGTTCGCCCGGAACAGCTCCTCGAAGAGATCCAAGAACCCGCTCTGTTCCTGGGGGACGGATCCTTGCTCTACCGGGAACGACTTCAGAGCCTGGCACGCCACCCGATTCTCCTGGCTCCGCTGGAATGCCACTCGCCCAGGGCCTCCACGCTGTGCCGCTTGGCTCTGGAGAAATACCGCGCCGAGGGCGCGGCCGACCCGGCCGACATCCGGGCGCTTTACGTGCGGCTTTCGGACGCGGAGCTCAACCGCGCCAAGGGCGCAGCCTGAGCGGCGGCGTTTTGTTCCTGCCCGGCCGCCGGGCACACCCAGGCCAGGGCCACGTCAATCTGGAGGGTAAGGGGGTGAATTTTTGCGCTTCTGCATTTTTTCCTGGACTTTTCCCTCCCCTTGTCCTATTCTGGCCCCATGCTCGATCGTTGCCTTACCGACAA